>Ga0187885_10004176_pt1 | contig 12072 bp, 7 predicted proteins | sample June2016WEW_20_1_3_FD_132970 | JGI IMG/M metagenome (GOLD analysis project Ga0187885, IMG submission 132970) | Peatland microbial communities from SPRUCE experiment site at the Marcell Experimental Forest, Minnesota, USA - June2016WEW_20_100 | ecosystem: Environmental > Terrestrial > Soil >... | reverse complement strand
TTCTGCTCGTAAACCGCAAGGGCAAAGTTGCTGAGAGGGTCGTTCGGGTCGAGGGCAGCAGCCCGTGAGTAGTGACGCATCGCAGCTTCCAGTTCTCTGCGTTGCATCAGTTCTTCGCCCATCCGCTCCTCGGCTATCGAATTCGTACCGACGACTCGAGAAACATGCGACCAGAGGGTCAGATTATCGCTCCAGTATCCGAGCTGGCGACGGGTTACAACGCTTAGCACTAGTAATACCAGGCCAGTAGCGACCACCAGATAGGGCGAAGCGAGGCGTTGCCCTCGCTCGGGGGACGGGTTCGCTGTCGCGGAGCCGCTCGCCGCCCCGCCTAATGGAACGGGTGCGAACATGTCACCCACGCCCCAGCAGATCATGATGAACAGGCCGATGAAGGGAAGATAGGCGTAGCGATCGGCCATCGCCTGATGACCCACCTGCACGATGCCGATCATGGGCACCATGGTTCCGAGAAACCACAGCCATCCCACCAGCAGATAGCGTTGCCTGCGATATTTCCAGACCAGCGCAGTTATAGCCAGCAGCAAGAGCAGGGCCGCCAAAGCCTGCCACGTTTTGATGGAGTTTCCCGGATGGGGGTACATCGGGGTCAGACTCGACGGCCAAAACGCTTTGCCAATGTATCGCACATAGGAAACCAGTGCGTTCTCCAGCCGCACGCGTAGTGAATACTCAACCAGCGATACCACCGCTCCGCCGGCCCGCTGTGCCTTCATTGTCAGGATGGAACTGGGGATGCAAAGAACAAGCAGCGGCAACTTCTCCAGCACCAGCCATCGCCAATCGCCGTTGGCCCTTCGCTCTTCGCCAGAAGGTCTTCCTTCATTGTTCGTTCCTCGCTGTTCGCCAGTGACGTCACCGGAACTATTCTGGCGAAGAGCGAGGGGCGAAGGGCGAAGAGCGAGCCGTCTCAGCGGCCAGTAATCCCATAGCAGCAGCACAAACGGCAATGTGATTATCTGGGGTTTGGCCATCAAGCCGAGCGCGAACCACAAAGCGACCAGAGCATAGCGGGCTATTCCTGGGCGGCGCGAATACCAGCGATAGGTCCCCAGCGCGAGCAGGAAAAACAGCATGCTGAGCAGGGTCTTACGCTCGGTAATCCAGGCCACCGCTTCGACATTAATGGGATGCGCGGCAAACAGCGCTGCGACCACGGCGCTGCGGCCCGCGTAACCGGTCGCGCGCTCCAGTACCCAGAACAGCAGCACCACATTCAACACATGGAGCAGCAGGTTGACATCATGGTGCCGGGCGGGGTTCAGGCCAAACAGCTGCACGTCCAGAGCGTGCGAAAGCCACGTCAGCGGATGCCAGTTCAGCGAGTAATAGCTGGTGAACGCCCATTTAACGGTGTCCCAGTTCAAACCGTCTTGAATGTCGATGTTGTCGGTTACGTATTGGTTACCGTCCAGATTGAGAAACAGTTGACGATTAACGGGGAAGTAGAGAACGGCTGTCGCGACTGCCAGCAGAAGACTGAGAACCAGGTTTCGCTGGTGCTGCGTGAACAGGCTTGCGCTGCTTACGAAGCGGGGCCTGTTTGCGGCATTCAACTCAACCGAATTCATGTCGCACTCACTACCAGTAGCCCATTCGTCTCCCGCGTGTCGTCCTGAGCGGAGCCGGCCCTCAGTTGGGCGGCGGAGTCGAAGGACTCTATTGCTGAGATGCCGTCGCCCGCTTTCTGACTCGCCATCCCGAGTGGACTTCAAACCACTGTTTCACTGTAGACCCGCCTGTGCCAGCATCTCCAGAAACTGCCGCTGGGTCCGCATGTCGATGGACTGCGCCACCAGCTTGCCATCGCGGTTGTACACAAAGCTCTTGGGAATGCCATCGACCTGGAACATACTGTTCACCTTTTGGCCAGGATCGAGCAGGATGGGATAGCTGATCTTGCGCTCCGTGATGAATGGTTTCACCTTGTCGGTTTCTTCGTCCTCGGAGATGGCCAGGATTATGAAGCCCTGGTCCTGAAACCGTTTGTACAGCGCCTCCAGGTCGGGCATTTCCTTCTGGCAGGGTGGGCACCAGGTGGCCCAGAAGTTCACCAGCACGACCTTCCCGCGCAGATCTTTCAGCGTCCAGCTTTTTCCCTGCAAATCCGTCAGCGTGAAGTCGGCCTGTTGGCGGCGCTCATCGTCGGCTTCCAGCTTTGCCATCGCCGCCTTGTATTGCGGGGCATCCGACGAGGCCTGGACATGCTCGTAGCGCACTAATTCCGCCAACTCGACATAGGCGCCGGCCGGTTGTCCTTTCTCATCTGGAGGCGGTTGCTGACGCAACGTCTCGGCGAGAGTAGTCGCCACTTCCTGCAAGGTGTCATGACCGAAATCTCCCTCAGTGGCGCGGCTTGCCAGGTAAACCGCCAGCTTGAGTTTGTTTGGCGTGGAAGGCAGCGCGCGGATCTCTAGTGCAATGTCTTTTGTGGTGTGGGCGCGCACGTCATCGGGCAGGCTGCGCAACGTCTTGATCTGATCGAAGATCGGCTTCTCCTGCGCGCTCCAGTTGACTTGCTGCTGCGCCTGAAGCTGGGATGAAGCCATCACAACTATCTGGACTGCGAACAGGACGAGGACCGCGACCACGGCAAGCCGTCGGCAGAAATGCCGCAGACTGGAATTCATGAACTTCTCACCTCGACCGTCATTGTATGCCGGAGAACGAGTTTACTGGAGTTCCCGCGTCCCCACCGCTTGCCGCAGTTGTTCCAGAGCGGTCATGTAGGATGCGAGGGCCTGCCGGTAGCCCAGCTCCGTCGAGCGATACGTGCGTTCCGCATCCAGAAAATCCAGGAGCGAAGCAGCTCCATGCTGGTAGGCAAACTGTGCGATGTCAAGCGACTGCTGCGCCTGCTGGATGTAGCCGTTGTCGTACAGTTGCACGATATCGCGATTGTTGAGCAGCGTCTCGTAGCCGTTCTTCACATCCGTCAGGACTTGCTGCTCCGCCGCCTTTTCCAGAAATTGCGACTGAGTGAGAGCGTAGTAAGTTCGCGCCACCTCGCCCTGATTGCGGTTGAAGATGGGCAGCGGCATAGCGAAAAAGAAAGCGCCGTCATTCGAGGCATTCACGTGGGTGTAATCGAAGGTCCCCGTGATGTCCTGCTTCGCATTGGCTTTGGCCAGGCCAATCTGGCTTTGCGCGGCGGTAATACCGCGCTGCGCCACCTGTAGATCGGGCCGCGAACGCAGAGCACGGTCTCGGAGATCGTCCAATGTCAGGTTTACAGGCTCGTAGGCGAGCTGTCCGGTGACATCGTAATTGCGCGGGATAGCGTCGAAGCCGATCAACTGGCGCAGTGAATTCAGCGCCTGCACCAGGGCGATCTTCGCGGATGTAACGTCGGTCTGGAACTGCAAGGTTTGCAATTGAATCTTCAGCAGGTCCGCCTTGCTCATCGCGCCGGCCTGGTGCTGATCCTGGCTGATGCCGACGGTATGCCGGTAGCTTTCCAGAAAGCGCTCGGCAAATTCCAGGTTCGATTTCGCCAGAAGCGCCGCGACGAATTGCTGGGCCGTATTCGCAATCGTGGTCCGCTCCGCGTCGAGTACTTGCGACTCGGTGACCGAGGTCGCGTCCCTGGCCGCCTGTAGCCGGTGCTGGCGCTTCTTCCCGCGCTCAAAGAGATACCCAATCCCCAGGTCGAACTGCGCTGTATTGTCGATGTAGTTCGAGGACCACTGGTCCGGATTGAACAGCGGCAGATATTGCGCATCTGACGTGAGCGTGGGGTTGGGACGAAGATTAGCCGTCACTTCCTGCTCTTTGTTTTGCGAGATCAGGGTGCGCTGCGCCAGCAGCGTGGGATTGCCTTGCCGGGCAAGTTCAATCGCCTGGTCCAGCGTGATAACTACCAATGGTGCTTCCGGCTTGCCGGGCGCTGGAACCTGCTGTGCCGGTGCCGGGAATGACGGTTGCGATTGAGTCTGGGCCGAAAGATGCAACGCCGCGCCCAGCACCACGATCACAGCAAGCAAACGCGGAATCCGCAGAGAACGGGTAAAGCGGCGCTTCAGCGCCGCGTTCGCGGCGCATAAGTAAGGCTTTCGGGCTGCGGTGGTCATTCTGAAATGACCACCGCAGCCCCGGTGTTTACAAAGACCATCCTTAACGCCGGCCTGAAGGCCGGCTCTACTTGGGCTATGCTGGAGCCAACGATGTTGTACGGAGGAGACGTTTCTCATTCGGAGATCTCCTCTTCTTCCGGTGGCAACACATCCGTCGGTCCGGCCAGCACCGCATACAGTGCCGGCAGCAGCACCAGGCTGAGGAACAACTCGGTCAACAATCCCCCCACAATTACGATGGCGAACGGACGCTGCGAATCGGAGCCGATGCCGTGGGACAGCGCAGCCGGGATCAGACCGAGAGAGGCGACCAGCATGGTCATCATGATAGGACGGAGCCGTCGCATTGCGCCCAGTACCGCAGCTTCGCTGGTTGCCAGCCCACGCGCGCGGAGCTGGTTGATGTGCTCCACCATGATGACGCCGGTCTGCACCGACACGCCGAACAGCGCCAGAAAGCCAACGCCCGTGGAAACGCTGAAATGTGTTCCGGTAATCAAAAGCGCGAGCAGACCGCCGATGGGCGCCAGCGTCAGGTTCAGGAGCACCAGGAAGCTCCACTTGAAGGAGCGGAACATGGAGTACAGAACCAGCACGATGACCAGAATCGTGATCGGGATCACCGTCGCAAGGCGACGGTTGGCGCGTTTCTGGCTCTCATATTCCCCCGCCCAGTCCAGGGTGTAGCCGGGCGGTAACTTCACCTCGCGGTTCACCTTGTTCATGGCTTCTTCCACGGTACTGCCCAGATCTCGCCCCCGCACGCTGTACTTGATGGCAATGTATCGCTGATTGGCCTCGCGGTAGATCATGGAGGCGCCATCGTCCACGCTGATCTTACAAAGCTGACCCAACGAGACCCGCTCTCCGCTGGGCGCCAGCAGGCGAATATTCTTGATCTGGTCGATGGTGCCGCGGAATTGCGGCTGGTAGCGCGGAACCAGATCGAAGCGCTGATCGCCCAGTAGAATTTGGCTGACTGGATTGCCCCCAACCGCCGTCTGGATCGCATCCTGCACGTCCGCTACGTTAATGCCATAGCGATCGGCCTGGGCGCGGTCGACGGAGATGTCGACATTGGGCTGCCCCAGCACGCGGAACACTCCCAGGTCGGCGACGCCGGGCACCGTGCTCATCACGCCGGCGATCTCGGTGGCCTTGGCCTCCAGGTCTTTCAGGTCAGGGCCGAAAACCTTCAGAGCGAGTTCGCCCTTCACGCCGCTGACGGCCTCTTCCATGTTGTCTTCGATGGGCTGCGAGAAGCCCCAACCCACTCCGGGAATTTTGCTGACGGCGTCGTTCATCGCGTCGATCAATAGTTCTTTTCGCCCGTGAAACTGGGCGCGCCACTTTTCGCGGGGTTTCAGGTCGACGTAATATTCTGTGTTGAAGAAACCTGTCGGATCGGTGCCGTCATCGGAACGGCCCACTTGCGAAACCACCTGCGTAACTTCCGGGAAGCCGGCGAAGATAAGGCGCGCCTTGTCCATGATTTCCCGGCCGGCAGTCGGACCGGTGCTGGGGGCGAGGGTCCCGCGGGCCCAAATGGCGCCCTCGTCAAGATGGGGCAGAAACTCCGAGCCGATAACGCCGCCGAAGCCGAGGTACAAGCTGACTGCCCATACCAGCGCCATCGCAGCCCAAGTGAGCATACGGCGAGGAATGATCCAATTCAGAGTTTGCTGATAACGTCGGTTCACCCAGTCGAGCAGCGGATTGCGCCACTCCTTGGCGCCCTTGCGGAAGACGAAAGAGGTCAGCACCGGCGCCAGCAGAATTGAGAAGAACAGCGAGCCCAGGAGGGCGAAGGCGACGGTCCATGCCATGGGCCGGAATAGACGCCCTTCGACCCGCTGTAAGGTGAAGATCGGCATGTACGCGATGATGATGATGGCGATCGCGTAGAACACGGGGCGCTGCACTTCGTGGGCGGCCGCTCGAATCACCTCGTCGGGTGAGCTGTGACTTTCTGTCTGTACCGACAGCCGCCGCTGAATGTTCTCCACCATCACGGCCGCGCCTTCCACGATCATGCCAAAATCGAGCGCACCCAGCGACAACAGGTTCGCGGGAATGTGATTCAGGTCCAGCAGAATGGCCGCGAAAAACAATGAGAACGGAATGGTGAGCGCCACAATCAGCGAAGAGCGAACATTCCCCAGAAACAGGAACAGCACGATCACGACCAGCAGAATACCTTCGGTCAGGTTGTGAAATACGGTGTGGGTGGTGAAGTGCACCAGATCGTCGCGGTCCATGTGGGGCACAATCTTGACGCCTTTGGGAAGCACGCGCTCATTGATGAACTTCACTTTCTCGTGAATGTCACGCAGCACTCCTTCGGTCTCCGAGCCCTTGCGCGACTGCACAATACCCTCGACCGCGTCGTCATTGTCCAGCAACGACCCATCGGGACGCCGGATGCTTTTACCGATCTGTCCCAGCTTGATCTTGGGGCCTTCGACTACGACACCTATATCGCGAATGCGTACCGGAGTGCCGTTCTTCACGGCTACCACGGTCTGGCCGATGTCTTCGGTCGTCTGCATCAGGCCGAGAGCCCGAACGTTGAAGGCCTGCTGCCCTTTCTCGATGTAGCTGCCGCCGCCGTTGGCGTTGTTGGCAGCCAATGCCTGCTCGACGCTGGCCATAGACAATCCATACGCCACCAGCTTGTCAGGATCGATCTGGACCTGGTATTCCTTCGTCTCTCCGCCGAAGATCGAGACCGCGGCCACGTTGGGCACCGACATCAGGTACTTGTAGACAACCCAGTCCTGCAGTGTCTTCAACTCCATGGTGTCGTATTTGGGATCGCTGCTGACCAGGGTGTACCAGTAGATCTGACCCGCCGGACTGAAGTCTGGTCCTATTTGCGGATTGACTCCCGGAGGCAGGGTCACCATGGTGAGCTTTTCCAGCACCTGTTGGCGGTTCTGCAAATTCTCAGATTCGTCGTCGAAGATGAGGGTGATGAATGACAGCCCGGCCAGCGACGACGAGCGCAGGTGTACCAGGTGACCGACACCGTTCATCTGAATTTCGATGGGAATCGTGACCTGCTGCTCGACTTCTTCCGCGGCGCGTCCCGGCCATTGGGTGATGACCCAGGCATATTTGTCGGCGACGTCGGGATAGGCCTCCACTGGGAGTTTGTGGAAGGAAATGATGCCCCAGACCAGCAGCAGGATCCCCATCGCCAGCACCATCATCCGGTTGCGTAGCGCAAAATCGACAAGATATCGAATCATGCGCTACTTCTCCTCGGTGGCGTTGGAGAACTGGAGAGCATTAGTCACCACCTGGTCGTTTGGCTTTAGACCGCTGACGACTTGCTGATACCCTCCCTCTTCTTCCGCTCCCAGCTCCACGCGGACGCGGCGGAACTGCCCGTCGCCCAGGGGAACGAACACCCAATTGCTGTCGTGCAGTTGGATGATGGCTGTGGTTGGCACAACCGGGCGCTCCACTTGCGCGCGAGCATGAAACATCGCAGTCACGTACATGCCGGCGCGCATGATGCCATTGGGATTCGGCAACTCGATACGCACCTTGGCGGTGCGCGTGGTGGGATCCAGTACCTGGCTGATGTTGATGACTTTTCCGGCGAACTGATCGTGAGCGTAGCCGTTCACACTGATATTGGCGCTGTCACCAACGTGCACCTGCGGCAGCATGTCCTGATAGACATCGCAAATCACCCATACCTGCGAAAGGTCGGCGATGGTGAACAGCGCCTGCTGGTTATCGAGAGAGCGGACGCCGGTCCCGTTGGTAATCTGCTGATCGACGATGGTGCCGGAGATGGGCGCCCGCAGCGGCAGCAGGGTAGTGGGATTGCCGACGTCCCCGCCCAACACCTTCACATGGGAGATGGCAGCTTGCAAATCCACATCAGCCTTGGCATGAGCGTCCTGAGCGGTTTCCAGATCAGCCTGCGAGATGGCGCCCTTGTCGTAGAGAAGCTGCGCGCGCGCCAGTTGCTTCTCGGCCAGCACCTGGTCGGCCTTGAACTTCTGGTAGTCCGAGAAAGCGCTGGTGAGGTCAGGGCTATTGATGAGCAAAAGGACTTGCCCCTTTTTCACATAATCGCCGAGCTTGGATTTGATTTCGACCACCATCCCACCGCCCAGCGAAACAACAGGAACCGAGAGATTCACGTCCGGCGTAATCGCGCAGTTGACGTGAACTTCGTCGCTGACCTTGCGGACCTGGACCGACGTCAGCGCAAACTGATTGGGATTCTGCATCGTGAAAACATTCGGGTCGGCATTGGTTTCCACGACTTTTGTCGACGATGGTTCCGGTTTGTCTCCCGAACATCCCGCAGCGAGCAGAAGTATAGACACGGACAATAATGAGCAAGCGAGAAAGGCAATCTGACGCCGGCAACGGCGCGCGTGGGTATCTTTCTTCATTCCACGAACTCTCTTCTGGTAAGCGGATTGGCTCTCGCCGAGCGAAGTCATGCCGCTTACGAAAAAGCAACCGAACTTCAACGCAAAAATAAATTTCGAAAACCGTCTTCGGGATATTGGGCGCTGACCGAGTCGGTCAATTGCAGCGGAAAGGAGGGCCGCGGCCGTCGCTTGAAATCCCGTGGTCGTCAAGCCGGCATGGCTCAGACTCGAGTACCGTCAGGGGCTGCAACTGCACCAGCGCGAGCAGCAGTCCCAGCAGCGGCAGCATCGCCAACATAGGAGGAGCTGAGTTGCCGCTCGAGAGGTGCGGAGGAGAGGCCACATGCTGGACCCGCTTGGTCGCTTCTTCCATGAGCGCTTGCGTGGGATGTAAGTCGTCGCTCGCGGAGATGACGGGAAACAACAACAACAGCACGCAGGCCAGCGCCAGCAGCGGACCCCAATAGAGACTGCCGTCGTGGGACAACTGACGCTGGCGCCGCATGAACACCACGAATGACCCGATGGCCAGGGCGATCCAGATCAAATTAAGCAGCAATTCCATAAGAGCGAAGCTAGTAGTTTACCATCGGCGCGCAGTTATGGGCAGCACCGGAGAGCAGCGTCGGCCCGGATTCACGGGATATTCAAACTCAAAATTGGCAACTGACTACGGGCACTCGCATAAAAGTGTGCGACCCGAAGGCCAGCCACCTTCGGGTCGCGATTGAGACGCAGCCGTAACGTCACCTGACGTAGCGTGGCTTCCTTCGCTCAGCCCAGAGCAATGGCGACGAACGCCAGCGTGTTGCGCAGTTGCGCACTTAGAGGTACGGACTCGGAGGAACGCCCTCGGAACCTTTCGTGGCCCGAGTGTAGTCCGTATAAAGTCACGCGGAGCCCCATCTGCCTTAACGGTCGCAACGGCCAAGCATGCGGCAAATTCCCCGGCGCAACGAGTTGCACTGGGAAAAGGATCCGGGTCGCAGTTCGCTTCTGCACCCCATCAAGCGCTAAACCGGCGCTTGCTGGGGGGCCCCGCGCTTCGGTCCGAATCGCCTCTCATCGCCGAATGGCCGTACTCAACCGGGAAGCGGCACGCAATTTAGCTGTGCCTCGATTGCGTGAAAGAATGCCTGAAAGTCGCGCAACTCTCAAGCAGAAAAATGGCCGAAGTTGTGCGTTTTGTGTGTAAGCTGCCCATTTCCTGTGCAAATCTCGTCCCGAACTGCCGTCTGAAGGTGAATAGCCGCGTATTCCACAGCAGTTAACCAGCTTGTTACTACCCCCGACGCTCGCGTCCGGTTATGCTCGCGACTATGGCAGTGTCGGTCACGGTCCTGGCGAGCGGCAGCAAAGGCAACTGCACCCTGGTGTCGAGCTCCGGCACCCGCTTGCTGATTGATGCCGGTCTTTCCTGCCGCGAACTTCTGCGGCGCCTGCTGCTCTGCGGCCATGACGCGTGTGGCATTGACGCCATCCTCATCACCCACGAGCACACCGACCATGTGGCCGGGTTGCGCGTGTTGGCCCGGCGGCTGAAAATTCCCGTTTACATCACGGCTTCGACGTATCAGGAATACCAGCGCGGTGCGCGCGACGCTGCCGGACATCGCGTCAATCTCGATCGCCGCGAGGTGTTCAGCGCCGGCAGCGGCTTTCAGGTAGGCGACATCACCGTCACTCCGTTCACGATTCCGCACGATGCCATCGATCCGGTGGGATTCACCTTCCGCAGCGATGGCATTAAAGTCGGCATCTGCACTGACCTTGGCTACATGCCGGCCAACGTTCGTAATCACCTGCGCGGATGCCATGTGCTGATGATCGAATCCAATCACGATCTGGAGTTGCTGCGCGGCGGCCCTTATCCCTGGAGCGTGAAGCAGCGCGTGATGAGCCGCGTCGGACATCTCTCCAATGATGCACTCGCGGATTTCCTGACGACCGACTATGATGGAGGTGCAGAGTTCCTCATCCTGGCGCATCTTTCGGAGCAGAATAATCATCCGGAAATTGCGCGTATGACAGCGGAACGTGCCTTGGGCCGGCAACCCAGCCTGCTGCACAATCGGCTAATGCTGGCAGCCCAGCATGAACCGCTGGCGGCGGTTCGTCTTTAGTAAAACGCCTTATGAGCCTACCTCCCAGGGCGCGCGAGGCGTTCAGTCTAGTCCATGGCGAAATGCACTGACCCAGTCGTCGGCAAGATCCTGGCCGGGTGGCGCTACGACATCTCCGGTCTGGCCCCTGAAATGTGCGGCGATTATGAGGCCCATCTGGCCGAGTGTGCCTTCTGCCACTCGCGACAGCGTCTGCATCGCGGCATCGATATCGGGCTGATGGCGCTGGCCTCGGCTTCCATGGTGGTTTTCCTTCTGGCGTACGGCGTCATTCGCCATTTTCATCCCCGCCATGCCTTTTTACTCGAAATCGGCGCTCTCGGCGGATTCCTCCTTTCCATGCTGTTGTGGTTGCTGGTTGCCGTGGCTACGCCGGCGCCGCTCGTCGTCAAGGATGTGGCCATGTTCGGGGCACGGGTGGGACTGGAAAAACTACCGGAAGAAATCCGCGACCGCATACCGGAAGATCTGCGGCTGAAGATTTCGGGACAAAGCTAGTGGTAAGGGCAAGTAGAAGTCATCTGGCTCTGTTGACATCCTTGCGCCACGCTTGAATGTGTGGTGTGCGAGCAAGTTCGATATATCCACAATCGAGTCCCGCAATGCGGGACGGCGACAGGATAGCCCAGCACGCAGCGGGGTCCCCGGTTCGCCGCTTTTGGGCGAACTGGGGAAGGCGGAGTGCTGGGTAGGCTCTATCTTAAGATTTGAGCCCCTTCGGGGCGACAGATGGCGATGTCGTGCCGAAAGACGCGCAGAGAAGGTCCGGGCTTCAGCCCCTGCAATAACAGGGGCAAGCCAAAGTTTTTGTTGTGCCGTGTGCGGCACGGCTGAAGCCGTGCCCTGATACAAAGCGAATGTAAGCACTCGCAAAGTTGAAAGTTGAAACTTGAAATTCGAAATCCGAGACTGGGAACTCGCTGCCAGTTCTTCAGAATTTCTTCGCCGTGATCCGCTCAGCACCAACATACGGCCGCAGCACTTCAGGAATCAGCACGCTGCCATCGGCCTACTGATAGTTCTCCACGATCGCGACCCACGTCCGCCCGATCGCTAGTCCACTGCCATTCAGGCGCGCCGTGCTGCGCCTTCGCCCACACTATTCGCTTGCGCAACCACATCCTCACGGGTGTTGCGGGTCACTTGACGGCATTGGGCGTATTGACGGCATCGGGACTACTGGCGGCATTAGGAGGCGTTGTGGCAGCATTAGGCGCTGCGGCAGCATTTGGCGCTGCGGCAGCATTAGGCGCTGTGCCGGCATTTGGCGCTGCTTGAGTTTCAGCCGACGCGCCGACGGCCGAGCTGACACTTCCGGCGTTGGAAGAGGCTCCCTGCATAGAGAATGTCGGCATGGAAAATGCCGGCATTGGCGATGTCGGCATCGTGAACGCCGGCATCGGCGACGTCGGCATCGTGAACGCCGGCATCGGCGACGTCGGCATAGAGAACGCC
>Ga0187885_10004171_pt1 | contig 12078 bp, 7 predicted proteins | sample June2016WEW_20_1_3_FD_132970 | JGI IMG/M metagenome (GOLD analysis project Ga0187885, IMG submission 132970) | Peatland microbial communities from SPRUCE experiment site at the Marcell Experimental Forest, Minnesota, USA - June2016WEW_20_100 | ecosystem: Environmental > Terrestrial > Soil >... | reverse complement strand
GGGCTTGGCCTGGGGCGACTTGCTGCAGGCCGATTGCGAGAACTTTTCGGTGACATCCAGCAAGCGGCCGAGCGCGCAGTCCTTGGCCTCCTCGTCGTCGATGTTGAAGTCGATGAAGTAGGTGGTCAGGATGGCGTCGTAGGCCTTGAACCCGACCTCGGGCTTGCCGGCGCAGTAGGCGTCGGCGATCTCGCCCAAGCGCGCGCGCGCCTCCGGCCACTGGCGATGCTTGAGCATGAGCACGGCCGAGGCGTAGCGCAGATCGGGCGTGCGTTCGTCGGGCAGATTGGCCACGTACCAGTCGAGCGCCGCCATGTACTTCTTGTAGGTCTCGTGCATGGCCAGCGCGACCACCGGCGGCTTGGTGTTCTTCTCGTCGGGGATGGGCGGATCCTCGATGGTGCGAGCCGCCTTCATCTTGTCGATGATTTCTTCGTAGGCCTTGATGATCTGCAGGGCGGCGTCCTGCTGGTACTTGTTGTCGAGGTTTGAATCGCGCACGGCGAGGTAGGCCGGGATCGACTCGGGCACCTTGCCGCCGTAGTAGAGGGCATCGGCATAGAAGTAGCTGAACTCGTAGGCGCGCTTCGAGGTCGGATAAGCGGTCAGGTACTTCTCGTACAGCTCGGCCGCCGTGCGGTAGGTCTGCAGGCATTCGTCGAGCTTGCGCGCGTCGCTCTTGTCCTGCTCCCACTTGGCCTTGCAGGCCTGGGCCGCGGCGTGCACCGTGGTCGCGGCCGAAAGCAGGGCATCCTCCGCGAGCTGCGCTGCCACCGCGAGCGCTTCCGGCTTGTCCTTGTTGGCCTTGTACCAATCGCTGCCCTTGCTGTAGGTCCGACCCAGAACCTCGCGCTCCTTGGCCGCGGCGACCAGATTGCGGCCGCGCTCGTAGGCCTTGATGATCTTCTCTTGCAGACTGGGTGCCTCGGCGAAATACGGCCATTTTTGCAAGATGACCTTGTACACGGCGATGGCGTCGTCGTACTTGGTCATGTCGAAGTACATGTCGCCCAGGCGCTGGAACACCTCTTTGACGTGTGGCTCGTCTTCCCGCCCCTTGTAGAAGGCCTGCACCCGCTCCAGCCCAGTCTCCTTGTCGGGCAGGGTGTCGCCGTCCCAGTCCGGCTCCGAGAAGCTGATGCCCAGGTACTGCACCGCCTCGGGACGCAGGTCGGATCCGAACTTGTCGCCGCCGGCCTTCTTGCTGTCGGCCCACTTGACCAGATTGTCGAATTCGCGGATGGCCTCGGGGAAGCGGTTGTCGCGGTAGTATGACCAGGCCAGCTTGTAGATGGCCTTGTCGTAGTAGGCCGAGTCCTTGAAGGCCAGCACCTGGCTGTAGGCCGAGATGGCCAGCGCCAGCTCGCCAGCATCGAAGTGCATTTCACCCACCCGGGTCCAGGTCTCGGGCAGGAACTTGGAGTCCTTCTTGATGGGGGTGCAGTCCGTGTAGGCATCGACCAGCGCGCCCTTGTTCATGCCGGTAGACTTGGCGACAGGGGCTGGCGGATCGAGCGGGTGGAAGCGATTGCTGCACACCAGGGCGAGCAGCGCCTGCTTGCCTTCCGCATCTTGCCCCATCTCGGCCAGGCAGAAGCCGAGCAGGTAGTAGGTGGCGTCGAGCAGCCGGTAGTTCGGGAATTCCACCAGCAAGCGGCGGTACAGGTTGACCGTGGCGCTGTAGTCCGGCCTGGGCGACGGCGTGGTGGGTGGATTGTCGGAATCGAGCGCCTTCTGGTAGATCTCCTGCGCCGCCAGGAAGTCATCCGCGGATTTCTCGTAGTACAGCTCGGCCAGGCGGAACATTACGTCGGGCGTCCACTTGCGATCCGCGGGGTACTTGCGCAGAAAACCCTCGAGCACGGCGATGGCGTCAATGCGCCTCTGCTTCTCTTCTTTCTCGTTGCCGGAAATCTGCGGCTCGTACTTGGCCCGGATGGCGTTGATCTTCTCGGCATAGGTGCGCTTGATGATGCCGTTGGCGGCACTGCGATAGCCCTTGACGGCCTCGGTGAAGCGGGTCACGTCCTGCGCCAGCTCGTCGAGAACTTTCGGGTCGGGTAGCGCCTTCGGTCGCGCGGGCGCGGCAGCCTTGCCTGCGGCCCAGCCGCCGCCGGAAAGCAGGACCGGCGCCAGCAAGGCCGCCCAGACGCCGACCAGGCACGCGGGCCGGATCCGGCCCGTCACTTTTCCTCCTCCAGCAAGGAGTGGAAATCATCCTCGACCGACTTGAGCTCCAGCTTCTGCTGATTGATGAGCTTGGAGACGGCGCTGGTCCGCTCGTCCTTGAGCCCCCAGGCCACGTCGACCAGGCCCACGTCGGACTGGACCACTAGGTCGTAGAAACGATCGGTGACCTTGCTCAGCATGGCGTAGGCCAGGCCGCCGCCCAGGCTCTGCGATTCGCCGAGAATGCCGGTCAGCTTGTCCTTGGTAGTTTCCAGGTCGCTCTTCTCGGCGACGAGCTTGCGCTTGAGCTCGGCCCGACGCTTCTCCGCCGCTGCATCGACCCTGCCGTCGAGCTCAGCCAGTTTCGCTTGCACGGCATCGGCCCGCGCCAGGATGCTCGCGATGGCATCAAAGTCGTTCTGGTCGCCCGGGGAGAGCCTTCCCCTCGCCCCCTGAAACACCTCGCGCTCGCGCTTCATGACGCCGATGAGGAGCGCGATGGAGTTGCGATCGCTGTCCCCGGTGGCAGCCGCGACGGTGGCCTCACGCGCCACCTCGGCAATCTCGTTGCGCACGTGCTCATTCGCGTCGCGCAGGTCGGCGATCACCTGGCGCAGGCTCGCCACCGGCTGGGTCAGATCGTCGGGCCTGATCTTCTGGTCGGCGCGCGACCGGATGAAGTACTGCTCGATGGCCACCAACTCGGCCTCCATCCCCTGAATCTCCACGTTGAACTCCGAGGCACGCGCATCGAGCTGTTGCAACTCGCCGCGCGCCTGCTTCTCCCGATCCTTGAGCTTGCTGGCCGAAAGCGGCAAATCCTTGAGCTCCGACTCGAGGGCCGCGCGTTCCTTGCCCACCTGATCCATGCGCACTTTTTCCTCGGCGGTCAGCTTGTCCCCGATCAGGGAGCGCATCTTGCCCACGAACTTCTCGCGCAGGCTCACCAGTTGATTCAACACCTCGCTCGAGTTGGTACGCGCCATGGCCAGATCGGGAAAGATGCCGACCTGGAGCTGCCCATCCACCGCCAGTTCGAGACGGCTCAGGGTTTCGTCCGACTCCTTGAGCCCGCGCTGCAGATCGCTCACATCCTCGGTGAGCGCCAGCACCCGCGCAACGTCTGCTTCCGCCGTGACCCACTTCACCGCCGCCGCGGGCAACAGGACCGCGATGTCGAACTTCTCCATGCCCTTGCCGATCAGGTTTTCAAAGTACCTCGGGTCAGCTTGCGCCTTTGTCTGCGTCTCCTTGAGCTGCAGGTGAATCGGCTCGAACTGATCGCGAGCCTGCAAGAAAGCTTCGTTGGCCAACGCGAAGTTCGCCACGCGAACGTGCAGGTTGCCCATGAGCAGGCGCAACTCCGGCGCCTGCGGGCTGTCGGGGTTCTGCAGCAGCATCAGGTCGAGCGCCCGGTAGGCACCCTGGTAGTCCTTGGCCTTGATGGCAGTCCACGCCAGCTCGTTCATGGCGTCGTCGAAGTACTTGGACTGGCGCACGATGCCGGTGTACGCGTCGCGGGCCTTCTCAAATTCGCCTCGCTGGTAGTACAGACGTCCCACCGCTAGGCGGGCCAGATCTTGAATCTCCTTGTCCGCGTCGGACTTGGGCTGGCTGCGCACGACCGTATCGAAGGCGATCAGCCCAGCCGCCAAGTCGCCCTTCTTGACCCAGATGGTTGCGTAGAAATAGCGCGCCCGCAGGTAGTAAGGACTGCTGGCGGGTATGGACTGGAACGCGGCCAGGGCGTCGTCGAGGCGGTCACGCGAGTAGGCGGCCTTGCCGCGCACGTAGGGTACGGAGGGCTGCACGGATGCGGCGGGGATGCCACTCAGGAGCGTCAGATAGTCGTCGACCCCGTCCATGTCACCGGTGCTCAGCGCGATCTCGATCAGCCGACCGAGCGCGGTCTGTTCCTGGCCAGACCCAGTGCGCTTCTGGATGGCTTGCCGATAATAGTGCCGGGCCGAGTTCAGATCCTTGTCCTGAAAGCACGACTCAGCGAGAAGAAAGATAGCGTCGTCGTACGCGTGCGCATTGGGATAGTTGTCGACCACGTCCAGCAGGACGGTGGCGGCCTCCCGGTAGTTCTTCAAATTGAACAGCAGCTCCGCGTCGAGCAGACGTCGGTCGGCCAGGTTCGGGTCCGCGACCGGTGTGTCGCGGAACTCCGTGGACAAGACCCGCACCCGCTCTTCCAGATCCACCAGACGGCCATTCGCCTCCTCGACCTCACCGGCTCGGGCGCGCGACGCCACGAGCGCGAGAGGCAAGAAGGCCGCCACAAGGAGGGGTCGCCGCACAGCGCACTCGCCCAGGGAGAGGTGAGGCCCGAGCCGTCGAGAATGCCGCATCCGGGGGTCTCCAGGAACGTTGGCCTTACTTCTTGGCAGCCGGGGAACCGCCGGCTTCGGGCGTGACCAGATTGACCCGGAACTCGACTGCGGGCTTGTCCTCCATGTTGGTCGCGATGCCGCCTTTCTCGTAGCCCACCACGACAACCACAGTGGCCTTATTGTCGGCCGCCACGAAGGTGTGGCTGGAACTGGCCTTGAACTTGTAGCCCTTGAGGTAGCTGAACACGCCGAATCCATAGCCCTGGTAGATGAACTGCACGGTCAGGGTGTGGCTTCCTGGCTGGATGGCACCGTTGTAGATGTCGAACTCGGTCATCTCGGAAAGGCGGCCGGTGTCATCCGCCTTGTTGAAGATCTGGACGCCGTCCAGTGCATAGACTGCCTTGATGAGGCGGAACGATGCGCCCATCTCGTTCTTGTGTTTGATGACACAGCGGGAAGCCCCGATGACGCCACCCAGAACCGTCTCCTTGAGCAGATTGAGGCGCGCGCGCGTGCGGAAGACCTGCTCCTTGAGATCGTTGACGTTGCGCTCAAGTGCGCGCAGCCGCACCGTGTAGGCCCCGCCCTCGGCAGCAGCGGCCGGGGCCAGCGTGGCCGCTTCTGGCGGCGCCCCCATTGGCGATGGCGCTGTTGCTGCGGCCGGAGCCTCGCGTGGCGCCGCTGCGCTGGTCGTGTCGGCCCGCGCAGGCTGCGCCCAGCAGGCAGCAGCTAACAGCAGAGCGGGAACCCCCCAGGTTCGTGGACTTGTCATTTCATAGCTCCTTGTGAGCCTCTCAAATCTCGCGGTACTACACCCTTGCTCCCCACGTTCGTGGCAGAGAGTATCCTTGTATAGCAGGCAGCTTCAAGCCCCGTCAAAAGGTACATGACATTCGCGGAGTTACCTGCCGTTGGGCTGTCCAGCGGCGGGCGCCATCCTATCAGATACTCGGGTCGCGCGCGATGCCGTGTCGCGATGTCGGCCCCGAGGGGGCGTCCCCGGAGGCGAGCTGCGCGGCTCTTGCCTTTTCCAGCGCGCTCCACAGGACCGCGTGCAGGCCGGCGATTCCCTCGCCCGTGGCAGCGCTGATAGCCAAGAGGCGCAGGCCCCGCCGGGCAAACAGGCGCTGCAGGGCGGGGAGTTTCTTCCGGGTCGCAGGCAGGTCCAGCTTGTTGAGGACCACCACCTCCGTGCGTCCGGCCAGCGCGGGATCGTACAAGGCCAGTTCACGCCGCAGAACCTGATAGTCGCGTAGTGGGGTCCGGCCGGGGGCCGAGTTCAGCTCGAGCAGGTGAACTAGCACCCGCGTCCGCTCCAGGTGCCGCAAGAATCGAAGTCCGAGACCAGCACCCTCATGCGCGCCCTCGATGAGTCCGGGCACGTCTGCGACCACGAACGACCGATCGTTCGACAGCCGGACCATGCCCAGGTGGGGAATCAGCGTGGTGAATGGGTAATCCGCGATCTTGGGACGAGCGGCGGATATGCGGGCGATGAGGGAAGACTTCCCCACGTTGGGAAAGCCCACCAGGCCCACGTCGGCGAGCAGTTTCAGCTCCAGCCGAATCACGCGCTCCTCGCCTGGCTGTCCCGGCTCGGCCCGCCTGGGCGCGCGATCAGTGGCTGTCGCAAAATGGATGTTGCCGCGTCCGCCCTTGCCACCTGCGGCCACCACGAAGCGCTGGCCCTGTGTGCGCAAGTCAGCCAGCAGCTCGCCTTTGGCATCGTCGTAGACCTCGGTTCCGGTGGGCACCCGCAGCACCATGTCCTGTCCCCCGCGGCCGTACTTGTCTTTGTTGCCGCCGCGTTCGCCCGCGGGCGCTTGATACTCGTGGCGATAGCGAAAGTCGAGAAGCGTCGACAGGCCTTCGTCGGCCACCAGGATCACGCTGCCGCCGTCGCCGCCGTCGCCGCCCGCCGGGCCGCCCTTGGGAACGAACTTCTCACGTCGAAACGCCACCACGCCGTCGCCGCCGTCACCGCCACGAACGCTCACCCGTGCCTGGTCGACAAATGCCGTCACAGAAGCACTCCCGACTCAAAAGCCGGACCTGCGACGGAGGGTCGCGGCTAGGCCGCCTCGATGCTGACCCGCTTGCGGTTGCCTGATTGGCTGAACTTCACCTTGCCGGTCTTGAGGGCGAAGAGTGTGAAGTCGCTGCCAATGCCGACGTTGCGGCCGGGGTGGAACACGGTCCCGACCTGCCGGACCAGGATGTTACCTGCCAGCACGACCTGGCCGGCGTATCGCTTGACCCCGCGGCGCTGCGACTGCGAATCGCGGCCGTTGCGGGAGCTGCCCTGCCCTTTCTTGTGTGCCATGGCTGCTTACGCTCCTGCCTTGATGGCCGTGATCTTCAGGGCCGTGAACGGCTGGCGGTGGCCCGTCTTGCGCCGGTACGACTTGCGACGCTTGTACTTGAAGACGATGATCTTCTTGCCCCGACCCTGCTCCAGCACCTCGGCCTCGACCTTGATGCCGCTGACCTGAGGCTTGCCGACCTGAACGTTGCCGCCATCGTCAGCAAACAAGAGAGGCACGAAGGACAGCTTTTCGCCCGGAGAGGCAGGCAGCTTCTCCACGCGCAAGGTTTCCCCCTCGGCGACCCGGTACTGTTTTCCTCCGGTCTGGATGACGGCGTACATGTTTCAAGCTCCCGAGCGAGGCGCGTAATCTAGAGGAGTTTCTCCGGCTGTCAAGGGCGTGTCCACCTGACCGCCTATCAGATCGAGCCCGAAAAAGCTGGATCATTTCGATCACTTACGAAATAGCGTGAAAAATAAGTGGAAAAGGGCCCACGGGTCCTCCGAAGTTTGGTTTTTGCCAACTAAACGCAGGAGGTTTCCCCGTGAGCCCAGAACGAACCTACCCATTTCTCAGCGACTTGCTCGACCCTTTTCATAAGGCGCGCCGCAGAACGCTGGGTCTGATCATCGCCGCCATCGCCGCCACTGGTCAGGCTCGCTCGTTCGCCATCGCCACGACTCTGGCCGGCTGGCTGCGGACCAGGCTGGACAGTGCGGTCAATCGCTTCTACCGGCTGCTGCGCAATGAGCACGTCGACTATCTTGAATTCGCCACGCGGTCGCTGGATTTGCTCGCCCGTCGCCCGGATCGGCATGTCCTGCTCGCTGTGGACTGGACCGAATGGCACCATGACTTGCGCCTCCTGGTCGCTGCCATGGTCACCGGCAAGCGGGCCATCCCCGTCTTCGTTCAAGGTTGGCGCAAGTTGATCCGAGATCGCTCGCAGAATACCCGGGAGAATACCTTCCTGCGCTTCCTGGCCGACGTCACCCGTCGGGCGGGTGTCACCGCGACGATTCTGTGCGACCGCGGATTTCGTCGCGCGAGTTGGCTGGCGTTGTTGCAGACGCTGCGCTTGGGCTTCGTCGTCCGTTTGATGGCCGATGTCTACGTCGAGCTTGAGCCTGGTGTACGTCGACCATTGGAGGCCATTCTCCTGCAACCAGGGCAGGTGCTCGATCTCGGCGTGGTTCCGCTGCGTGCCGACGGTGTTGTCTCGGTTCGCATCATCGGATACTGGGCTCCTGGTGCTCATGAACCGTGGTGGGTCGCCACCAGCGAACCCGGTTCCGCCAAGCAGGTGCTGGCGCTCTATGACCGCCGCATGACCGTCGAGGAGCAATTCCGAGACACGAAAGGCCGACGTTTCGGCGCCAAGCTCTTTTGGACCCAGTTCCGCGACCCAGTGGCCCTGGCCCGCTTCGTTAGCCTTCTGGCCGTAGCCCTCTTGATCTGGACTCTGGTGGGCATCACCGCCGCGCTGATCGATCCCTCTTTGCGCCTGCGCTGCAAACGCAAAGGGCCTCGTCAGTCCTTCGTCACCATCGGCATCAGAGCCTTGGCGCTCGGCACATTCTCCGCGCGCTTCGACCGCCTCTCCGTGCCCCTGATTCTCGAACCACCCACCATGCGTCCTCTGCGTCTCCTGGAGGCGTCCAAATGACGTTATCCACAGGCATTTCGCGGAGTTCCCGCACCAATGCCGCACTTTTCGCCAAAGATCAACGGTCAGCGTGTCCACTGTCCCGCGATAGCCGCAGGCGGTCGTGGTCGCGGCCACGACGGGCGCGCGCGAAGCGCGCGGGGGCAGGTGGGGTGGGCTGTCCGTCCCGAAGCCCCCGAAGGGGGTGGCCGACGGTGACACGGACAGCGACGGTGACGGCGAGGTCAACGCCCGCCCGTGCGGATACTCACCGACCGCGCGTGGGCGGCCAGACCTTCCACCTCCGCCAGGGCCACGATGTCGTCTCCCTGTCGCGCGAGCGCGTCAGCATCATATTCAATGAAGGAAGTGCGCTTGGTGAAGTCGGTCACCCCAAGAGGAGACGCGTAGCGCGCGCTGCCGCCGGTGGGCAACACGTGGCTCGGCCCCGCGAAGTAGTCGCCCACCGCCTCGCAGGCATGATGGCCCACGAAGACCGCTCCCGCTGCGGTCACCTGATCGGCCAGCGCGGCAGCGTTGGCCAGCGCAAGCCCCACGTGCTCGGGTGCCAGCCGATTGACCAGAGCGATGGCTGCGGCCGCATCCTCGACCACGAAGGCCACGCCCTGATTGTCGACCGCCTTGCTCGCTATCTCTCGCCGCGGGAGCGTTGCCAACTGGCGGTCCACTTCCGTCGCCACCGCCTCGGCCACCGCGCGCCCGACCGCCACCAGGATAGGAACCGCCAGCACGTCGTGCTCGGCTTGCGCGAGCAGATCCGCTGCCACCCAGGATGGATTCGCTCTGGCATCAGCCGCGATCGCGACCTCGGTGGGGCCCGCGATCATGTCGATGCCGACATCGCCGTAGACCAGACACTTGGCCGCGGTCACATAGGCATTGCCTGGCCCGGCAATCTTGTCGACCCGCGGAACTGTCTCGGTGCCATAAGCCAAGGCGGCGATCGCCTGCGCGCCACCCAGGAGGAAGACCCGATCCACACCGGCCTCCAGCGCGGCGGCCAGGGTCTCGGGCGACGGACCCGGCGTGGTCATGATGATCTGGCGCACACCGGCCACCTTGGCCGGGATCGCGGTCATCAATACAGTCGAGGCGAGGCAGGCGGTGCCGCCGGGAATGTAGAGTCCCACGCGTTCGAGCGGCGTCACGCGGCAGCGCAGCCGAACTCCGGGCTCGGTCGATTCGTAGGCGCTCGGCTTCTCGCGCTGATGATAGGACCGGATGCGCGCGGCGGCGTTGGCCAGCGCCCGCCTGACCGGCAGGCTGACTCGGCCGGCCTGCTCCACCCAGTCCGGGCGCTGCAACTCGATGGCGTCCAGTTGGCGACGTTCGAACCGCTCGGTGAACTCGCGCAGGGCTCGGTCACCCTGCCGCCGAACCTTGGCCACGATCTCCGCAACGCGGGTTTCGATGTCCCTAGGCACGGTCGTTCCCCGCCCAGCGAGAGCCGACAGCCTCGTCTCGTAGTCCGGATCTTGCGGGCTCAGGATGCGTAGCATGAACTCAAGGCTAGCAGAGCAAACCGCGGCTGGGGCGCAAACCGCCGCCCCGCGACCGCGGGCCAAGCCAACCCTCCAAGTGCGCTGGGGAGCGGCGTTGGCCGAAGCCGCGAGCCTGGTCTTTCAGTCGGCTCACTTGGCTGCGCGGCGCTGGGCGCGATACTTCTTGATCAGCGCCTTGGACACCTCTTTGTGCTTGGACCAAACCATGCCAAATTTGATTCCATGTTGAGGTCAGAGCCCGTTGCGCGCGGAGGATTTCTATCGCTGCTGAAGACTGGTGACGTGCGCGCGTTGTTTGCGCGCTACTCGGACATAGCCCTGGCTTTGCTGGTGGCGGTGATTGTCGGGATGATGATCGTTCCGCTCCCGACCTTCGTGCTGGATCTGTTCGTCACACTGAACATCGCCGCTGCGGTCAGTCTGCTGCTCGTCGCAATCTACGTGAGCGAGGCGCTGCGCATTGCCACTTTCCCCTCACTGTTGCTGATTACCACCCTGTTTCGACTGGCCATCGAGGTGTCGGCCACCCGATTGATTCTACTGAAAGCCAATGCCGGGCAGGTGATTTACGCTTTCGGGAATTTCGTGGTGGCCGGCAATCTGGTGGTGGGAGCCGTGGTCTTCCTGATTCTCACCCTGATCCAGTTCATCGTGATTGCGAAGGGCTCCGAACGGGTGGCGGAAGTGGGCGCCCGTTTCACCCTGGACGCCATGCCCGGCAAGCAGATGTCCATTGACGCCGAACTGCGCGCGGGCCACATCGACCACGCGGAGGCACGTCGGCGACGCGCCTTGCTTGCGCGCGAATCCCAGTTCTTTGGGTCAATGGACGGCGCCATGAAGTTCGTCAAGGGCGACGCGATTGCGGGAATCATCGTGCTGCTTACCAACATTGTGGGTGGCCTAGTCATTGGAATCGTCCAGAAGGGAATGGACCCAGTCGCGGCGGCCAAAACCTACACTCTTCTCACCATCGGCGCGGGGCTGGTGTCACAAATCCCCGCCCTGGTTATTTCAACCGCAGCCGGAATTATCGTTACCCGCGTTTCTTCGGAAGAGGAGGGCAGCCATTTGGGCAAGGACATCAGCCGGCAGATTCTCGCGCAGCCCAAAGCGTTGGCCATTGCGGCCGCGCTACTTGGGCTTTTGGCCATGGTGCCTGGCTTGCCCACAGCGCCCTTTGCCGTGCTGGCCGCCCTGCTCGGCTTGGTCGCCTACCGAATTATTCATCTGGACCGTCTGGCTGCCCAGAGGCCGGCGGGGGCAACTGTCGTTCCAGAATCGCACGCCGCTGGCGCGCAAGCTCCCGCGCCTCTGTTGCTGCCCATTTCGATCGAGCTGTCGAGCGTGCTGTCGCAATCGCTCCTGCGCCCGGGCAGCCCGGATCGAATGGAGTGCGAACTCTTGCCAGCTGCGCGCGAGCGTTTCTTCTCCGAAACCGGCATTCCGCTGCCCGCAATTTTCTTGCGTCGCAACACCACAGGTCTGGCCGCGGGCGCCTATGTGCTGCGCCTGCAGGAAGTCCCGATAGGCCGGGGTGAAGTTGTCCCGGGTTGCGGCGCTCCCGAAGAAGTGATTGTCGCTCACCTGCTGCAAGTTCTGCGGCGCTACGGTCACGAATTCATCGGCATCCAGGAAACCCAGTCACTGCTCGACCAACTCGAACGCACGCACCCCGCGCTGGTGCGGGAGGTGGTGCCTAAGCTCGTCTCCTTTGCCCTGCTCGCCGAGATTTTGCGCCGTCTGGCTGCCGAGGGTATCTCGCTCCGCAGCTTGCGCGAGATCCTGGGCGCACTGGCCGAAGCGACGCCCGCCGATTCTGACCCGGTGACGCTCACCGAGCGTGCGCGCGCGGCCCTGCGACGCCAGATCACGTTCGCCCACGCGGCTGGATCAGGCGTCCTTCAGGCCTACTTCCTGGACCCAATGATCGAGGACACTGTGCGCGAGGCGATCCAGCGCACCGCAAGCGGCAGCACGCTCGCGCTTGAGCCCGAGCTTGCTTCCGACATCGTCAAGGCCGTGGGTCGCGCGGTTGCTGACAACTCGGCGCCGGTGATTGTCACCACGGCCGATATCCGCTGCCACGTGCGCCG
>Ga0187885_10004167_pt1 | contig 12085 bp, 4 predicted proteins | sample June2016WEW_20_1_3_FD_132970 | JGI IMG/M metagenome (GOLD analysis project Ga0187885, IMG submission 132970) | Peatland microbial communities from SPRUCE experiment site at the Marcell Experimental Forest, Minnesota, USA - June2016WEW_20_100 | ecosystem: Environmental > Terrestrial > Soil >... | reverse complement strand
GTGAATCCCAACGCAAGCAAAACAAGGTCAACCTCCAACTGGAATTCGGAATCCGGAACCGGTTCAAATTTTGGCGGCGGACCCACACGAACCGCATGAAGCCGGGCAACATTCCCGCGGTCGTCCCCGGAAAAACGGATTGTCGCAGCGCTCCATTCGCGTATCCCCCCCTCTTCATGGGAGCTTTCGACCCGCAGCATCGTCGGCCACAACGGCCAGGGCGTTTGAACCGATCGTTCCGCCGGGGGCAAGGGCATGATTTCGAGCTGGTGTACGGATAGGGCCCTCTGGCGATGAGACGTGCCGAGGCAATCGGCCCCCGTGTCTCCTCCGCCCAGAATAACGACTCGCTTGCCCGCCGCCAGTATTTCTGTCTTGGAATCCACCCGATCGCCAACGCAACGCCGATTCTGCTGGCTCAGAAAATCCATCGCAAAATGAATCCCCTTCAGTTCCCGGCCCGGCGCCTTCAAATCCCTTGGCTGCTCGGCTCCTCCGGCAAGGAGGATCGCATCAAATTTCCTGCGCAGCGCAGGCATTGCAAGGTCGACTCCGGCATGGGCGCGCGTCTGAAACTCAACTCCTTCTTTCACCAGCTGTTCAAGCCGGCGGTCGAGAACGCTCTTCTCCAGCTTGAAATCAGGAATTCCATAGCGGAGTAATCCCCCGATGCGATCCGCTTTTTCGAAGACGACGACATTGTGACCCGCGCGGTTCAGTTGCTGCGCCGCCGCAAGGCCGGCAGGTCCGGAGCCCACGATTGCCACTCGTTTGCCTGTTCGCGATTCGGGTGGCTCCGGCCGAATCCATCCTTCGCGGTAAGCACGCTCCACAATGGCGTTCTCGATCTGTTTGATGGTGACAGGCGGGTCGCTGATCGCCAGAACACAAGCCGGCTCGCACGGCACCGGACAGATCAGCCCGGTAAATTCGGGGAAGTTGTTGGTGGCGTGCAGAGCGCGGATTGCATCCCGCCAGCGGCCCCGATACACCCTGTCATTCCAATCCGGAATGAGATTGTTCAGAGGGCATCCGGAATGACAGAAAGGGACGCCGCAATCCATGCAGCGGGCCCCTTGTATCTTCAGCTTGTCCTCGGGAAGAGGCTGATAAATCGGGAAGAAATCCTGGACGCGTTCATTGACGGGCCGCCTTTCAGCCGTCTCCCGTGTGTATTCCATAAAACCTGTGATCTTACCCATTGACGACCTGCCTTGATTCCCGCTCCTTGCGTTGGTTCAGGACTCTCTTGTATTCGGAGGGAAAGACTTTTACGAAGCACGGCAGCAGGGCATCCCAGTTGTCGAGGATATGCTGCGCCCGCGGACTCCCGGTCAAACCGTGGTGGCGGCGGATCAAATTTTGAAGAATGGCAATGTCTTCCGGTTCGAGCGGTTCAAGTTCCACACTGGCTCGGTTGCATCCCACAGAACTGAATTCGCCCTCCTCATCAATCACATATGCAATCCCGCCGGTCATGCCTGCGGCAAAATTGCGTCCCGTCGGTCCGAGCACCACCACGGTTCCCCGAGTCATGTACTCGCACCCGTGGTCTCCGACTCCTTCCACCACGGCAGTGGCCCCGGAATTCCGTACGGCAAATCTCTCGCCTGCCATGCCGTTGAAAAATGCCTCGCCGCTGGTGGCGCCGTACAGGACAACATTGCCGACAATGATACTTTCTTCCGGAGAAAACCTGGAGCCATTTGGCGGATAGACCACGATTCGCCCGCCGGAGAGCCCTTTGCCGACATAATCATTGGCGTCCCCTTCGAGAGTAAGGGTAACGCCTTTGACCAGAAACGCGCCAAAACTCTGGCCGGCGGCGCCGGTAAAATGGAATCGGACCGTGTCTTCGGGCAATCCGGCCGAACCGGTGCGCCGCGCAATCTCTCCGCTGAGCATGGCTCCGACAGTTCGATGGACATTGCGGATCGGCAGCTTCAATTCAATCGAGGTTCCCGTTTCCAGAGCATCCCGGGCATAGTCGATCAGCTTGTAATCCAGTGCTTGCTCCAGCCCATGGTTTTGCTGAATGAGGCAGCGGCGCCCGACACGCCCCGGCACGGGCGGGCTGTAAAGAATTGCCGAGAGATCGATCCCTTTTGCCTTCCAGTGGTCGATCGAATCCTGCATGTCCAGCATGTCCACCCTGCCGATCATCTCATTCATGGAGGAAAATCCCATTTCCGCCATCAACTCGCGCACCTCTTCCGCGACAAAGAAGAAGTAGTTGATGAGATGCTCAGGCTGGCCCTGAAATTTCCGGCGCAATAGATGATCCTGGGTTGCGATCCCGACCGGGCAGGTATTGAGGTGGCACTTGCGCATCATAATGCATCCGAGAGAAACCAGGGGCGCAGTTGAAAATCCGAATTCCTCGGCGCCTAGCAGCGCTGCAATGACCACATCGCGCCCTGTCTGCAGTTTGCCGTCGGTCTGGACGCGGATACGGCTTCGCAAGTCATTAATTACAAGGACCTGTTGAGCCTCGGCCAGTCCAAGTTCCCACGGGATGCCTGAATGCTCGATCGCGGAGAGGGGCGACGCGCCCGTGCCTCCGTCGTGGCCGCTGATCAGGACAAGATCGGCATGGGCCTTTGCGACTCCGGCTGCCACGACCCCGACTCCGACTTCGGCAACCAGCTTGACAGAGATCCGCGCCTGCGGATTCACGTTTTTCAGGTCGTAGATCAGCTGCGCCAGATCTTCGATCGAATAGATATCGTGGTGCGGAGGAGGCGAAATCAGCTGCACGCCGGGAATCGAGTGGCGGATGCGCGCAATCTCTTCGTCGACCTTGTGGCCGGGAAGTTGTCCTCCCTCTCCCGGCTTGGCTCCCTGCGCAATTTTGATCTGCAGCTCATCCGCATTCACCAGGTAATTGGCGGTTACTCCAAAACGGCCCGAAGCGACCTGCTTGATTGCACTTCGTCTCCAGTCTCCATTCGCATCCCGGGCGAAGCGTTCCTCATCTTCCCCCCCTTCGCCTGTATTGGATCGGGCTCCGATACGGTTCATTGCGATCGCCAAGGTTTCATGAACCTCCTTGCTGATGGAGCCATAAGACATGGCGCCGGTGGCAAATCGCTTTACGATCTCGCTTGCGGGCTCGACTTTTTCCAAGGGAAGCGCATGCGCCGTCTTTCGGAGTTTCATGAGCCCGCGCAGGGTGCACAGACGGCTGCTCTGGTCGTTGACCAGCGTTGAATATTCCCGGTAGGTTTCGTAACTGGAGGATTGCACCGAATGCTGCAGCTTGCTGATGGTCGCCGGGTTGAAAAGGTGATATTCCCCATCGACACGATAGCGGTAGCGTCCGCCCGATTCGAGTTCGAGATCGGAATCGCTCAGAGAATTGAATGCGTAGTCGTGCCTGGCTTTCACTTCGCCGGCCAGCACTTCAAGATCCACTCCTTCGATGCGCGATGGGGTCCCGGTAAAATACTGGTCGACAATCGATTTGTTCAGCCCAATCGCTTCGAATGCCTGCGCGCCCTGATAGCTCTGCAGGGTCGAGATGCCCATTTTTGAAAGAACTTTGAGCAGCCCCTTGTTAATGGCTTTTTCGTAATTCTGCAGCGCCGTATCAAAACTCATCCCCTCGGGCAAGCAGCCGCGACGGTGGAGATCCTCAATGGTCTCGACTGCGAGATACGGATTAACGGCGCTGGCGCCATAGCCCAGCAGGAGCGCAAAATGCATGACTTCGCGGGGCTCGCCCGATTCCACGATGATTCCCACACGGGTGCGGGTTTGTTCTCGGACCAGGTGATTGTGCACCGCTGTCAACGCCAGCAGGCTTGGAATCGACGCCCATTCCTTCTCGATGCCGCGGTCTGAAAGGATCAGAACGGTATAGCCGGATTTGATGGCCAGCGATGCCCGCCGGCACAGTCCTGCGAGCGCTCTTTCGAGTTCCTGCCCTCCGCCGGCCACACGAAAGAACATGGGCAGCGTTGTGGCAAGAAAATCCCCCCAGGAGAGCCGGCGCAATTTTTCAAGGTCGTGGTTGGTTAAAATGGGATGCTTCAGCTTCAGCTTATGACAATGCAGCGGCGTTTCATCCAGGAGATTGCGCTCACCCCCGACAAAACTGGCGAGCGACATAACCATTTCCTCCCGGATTGGATCGATTGCCGGATTGGTCACCTGGGCGAACAGCTGCTTGAAATAATCAAAGAGCAGTTGCGGCCTGTCGGAGAGACATGCGAGCGGAGTGTCGGTTCCCATGGAGCCGACCGGTTCCTGCGCTTGCGAAGCCATCGGAGCAAGAATGAGATCAAGTTCCTCTTGCGTATAACCGAATGAACGTTGCCTCTGCAGAATGGAATCAAAATCGGTAGGGTGCCAGCGGGGCGGATCGGGCAGACTTTCCAGCGTCGTCTGGTTTTCCTTCAGCCACAGCTCATAGGGCTGTCGCTGCGAAAGTTTGTCGTTGATCTCCCGATCAGGGACGATCCGCCCGGCTTCCAGGTCCACGAGCAGCATGCGGCCGGGCTGCAGCCTGCCTTTAAACTTGATCTCCTCAGGTTTGGCAGGGAGAACACCGGTTTCGGACGCCATCACCACCAGGTCGTCGTAGGTCACCAGATACCGCGCCGGGCGGAGACCGTTTCGGTCGAGAGTCGCCCCGATAATACGCCCATCCGAAAACGCGATGGCCGCTGGGCCGTCCCATGGTTCCATCAGTGAGGCATGATATTCGTAAAAGGCCCTCTTTGCCGCGGGCATGGTGGGATCTCCATCCCAAGCTTCAGGGATGAGCATGGCCATGGAATGGGGCAGGCTGCGGCCCGACAGATGCAAAAGCTCCACCACGTTGTCCAGAATTGCGGAGTCGCTGCCGCCGGGCATCGCGATGGGATAAAGCTTTTTTATGTCTTCCCCGAAAAGAGGCGAGGACAGCATGGATTGGCGCGCATCCATCCAGGCAGTATTTCCCCTCAAGGTATTGATCTCGCCGTTGTGGCAAATGAAGTGAAAGGGATGGGCCAGTTTCCAGGTCGGGAACGTATTGGTGGAAAAACGCTGGTGCACGAGGCAAAGCGCACTTTCGGTCAGCGGATCTGAGAGTTCCTTGTAGAAGCTGGCGATCTGGGTTGCCAGCAAAAGGCCCTTATAAACAATGGTTCGTGACGAAAGCGAGGGAATTGCGAAAAAGCTCTTGTCCCGCACCTCCGATTTTTCCACCTCGGCTTCCGCCCGCTTCCGAATCACATAAAGCTTACGCTCCAGCGTTTCCTGGTCCATGCCGGGCGTCCGTCGGATGAATACCTGCTCGATGTATGGCTGGGAAGCGCGGGCAATGCGTCCGATTGCATCGGCGGCAATCGGCGTATCCCGCCAGCCCAGGATTTCGAGACCCTCCTCACGGACAATGCGCTCGATAATTCCTTCGCAAATGAGGCGCTGGTGCCGCTCCACAGGCAGGAACACCATCCCGACCCCGAATTCCCCAGGCAGCGGCAGAGTGAAACCCAGCCGGGAGCATTCCCGTTCGAAAAAGGCTTGTGGAATCTGAATCAACAGCCCGGCCCCGTCGCCCGTAATCGGGTCACTCCCGCTGGCGCCCCGATGCTGCAGATTGACAAGGATCTGGATGCCTTTGAGGATGATCTCGTGCGACCGCACGCCTTTAATGTTGGCTACAAATCCGATTCCGCAGGCGTCCCGCTCGAAACGGGGATCGTACAAACCCTGAGCACCTGGACATAGCTTGCTGCTCTGCTCATCCATCAAACAGACACCTTTCCCTGCGGGGGCACATTTCAATCTCGCCCTCTTGGCGCCAAAACCCTTGTTGGGGCTCGGAAAAAAGAGGCAGACCCGCGCCTTTCTGAACGGTAATTGCTCGGTGCATCAAATTCAATAGGTTCCTTTGCAAAACGGTGACAGCCACCGGTGTCCCTAGGGGACACCGGTGGCTGTCACCGTTTTTGTCTTCATTTTCGGAAGCGGCCGCAGTCGATTCCGTATTTCTTGACCTTGTAATTCAGCACACGCTCGGTTGAGCTTAAGAGCCGGGCCGCCCGGCTGCAATTGCCCCGGGTTGTTTTCAGGGCATCCTGAATCATGTCCTTTTCATACGAGGCAATTGCTTCGCTGAGCGATACTCTTACCACCGTACCGGAAGATTCGGCTGTCTGGAGCGTGGGAGGGAGGTGGTGCGCATGGATGACAGTGCCGTCGCAGATTAGCACCGCCCGTTCCATTGCGTTCTCGAGTTCGCGCACATTCCCCGGCCAATGATAGCTCATCAGCATGTCGATTGCCGGGGTGGAGATGCGTTTGATGTTTTTGCCGTGTTCCTTGGTATATTTCTCGAGGAAATAGTCCGCCAATGCCATGACGTCCGGTTTCCGCTCGCGCAAGGGCGGAACAAAGATCGTAAAAACATTCAGCCGGTAATAAAGATCTTCGCGGAACGTCCCCTCCATGATGCCCTTCTCGAGATCTTTGTTGGTTGCCGTAATCAATCTCACCTTGATTTTTATGGTTTCGGTGCTCCCGAGGCGCTCGAATTCCCGCTCCTGGATGACCCGGAGAAGCTTGACCTGGGTGGTAAGGTTCAGATCACCGATTTCATCCAGGAATAGAGTCCCTCCCTCGGCTAATTCGAACCGGCCCACCTTGCGCGTTTGAGCTCCGGTGAAGGCGCCCTTTTCATAGCCGAACAACTCCGATTCGATCAAAGTATCCGGCAAAGCGGCGCAACTCACTTTTACAAAGGGCTTTTTGGCCCTAGGGGAATTGTAGTGAATGGCGTGCGCGATCAATTCCTTGCCGGTTCCGGACTCCCCGCGGATGAGCACGGAGGTATTCGTGCCTGCCACCTGAGCAATCTGCTCGTAAACCTGACGCATGCTGCCGCTGCCGCCGATCATATTGGAAAAATCATAGCGTTCCCGGAGTTCCTCCCGGAGGTGGATGTTTTCCGCAACCAACTTTTGGGTTTCGGCCTGCACCAGGCGCTCGACTCTCACGGCTTGCGCGATAAGGGAGGTGATTACGCGCAGGAACTTGACGGACCGGTCGTAATCACGATCTCGCTTGAAAAGAAGGTCGACACCGAGAGCGCCCACCGTCTTTCGTCCGACCGTTATGGGAGCGCAGATGAAACTCAGCTCCTCCTTAAGCCCCTTTCTCTGCACCGCGCGATTTAAAAGCATCGGTTCACGGCTCACCTGCGGCACAATGATTGGCTTTCCGCTCTCGACGACGCGCCCCGTGATTCCTTCTCCCACCTTATAGCGCACTCGTTGGCCTTCCGCGGTAATGCCGTTCGATGCCTCGATATACAGTTCGGAATCGTTATCCAAGAGCGTCACCGCGCTCCGTAACATGCCGTGGCGCTGTTCCAGAATCTCCAGGACCCTGTGCAGCGAATGTTTGAGATTGAGCGTTCCGGAAAGGGCCTGGTTAAGCTCCAACAAAGTTGCCAACTTCTTGGTTTCATCGGTCTCGGCATTTTGCATAATCAGTCCTACAAAAGGGTTTATTTGCAGAACACAAGCTACGGAATTGTTGAACTGACGTCAAGAGAAATGATAGGCATGTGTGCGGCGACCTTCAAAGCTCTAAACTTTTCAAATTGCTAAAGCCGGCCTAATTCCCTGGAGCGGCTGTTCGGATTGCATAAATCGAACCGCGGGCTCCGATAAACAGTGTTTGTTTGCCCGGTCCGCCAAAGGCGAGGCTGCCGGGCCGCTCGGGAATCTCCATCGTGCCGGTCTGCTTTCCCTGGCGATTATAGATATAGACTTGGTCGCCGGCGATGTATACGTTGCCCGCTTGGTCGCTCACAACCGATGTGCCCCCGCGTTCCGCGAAGATGCTCGTGGTCAGCTTCCCATCCTTTTCCAGCTTTGCGCGATATGTTTTCCCGTCGTCCTCGCTGGTCAGAAATCGTTCCTCGCCGGGCGAGAAGGACGCAAGATTGGAACTCTGCAAAATCGGCCGCCAGGTCCTGCCCGCCATAATGGCCGTAGTCGTCCCCGGTGCGCAGAAATACCCGCGCGGGGCATTCTCCACGACCCGGATCACCGCAGTATTACTCCCGGGCCGGTACAGATAATCGCGGCAATTCTGTATCTCCAGCGCAATCGCCTCCATCCCCGCCGGATTTTCCTCCTCCGTCTGCAGCGCATAAAATTCCCAGTTCATTACGTTGCGGAATTGCGACTCCACACGCATGTGGTGCTCAACCGAAATTTGATAGATCTTGCCGGGCGTGGACGTGTTCTCAACGCGCAGCCCGGATTGGGAAATTGTGCCGTGCGGCCAGTTTCCGCGGAATACCCCTCCCCCGCCGTCCTTTATCCACAGATCGGGACCCTGAGCATCTCGATATTTCGCCCCGCCGGCCCCGGGAAACGAGACGTCGTCGAGCATCGACCCGATGCCCGCCATCCAAACCACGCCTGCTGCCCGAGGGTTGTCCACGCCCGGAGAAATCCCAATCGAGCTGACAATGTTTTTTCCGCCCTTAGGTGCGACCAGCACTCCGATCGGTTCTCCGGCGCCGGCAAATGCAGGTGTTCCGCCGGCCAGCGATATGGATGTGTTTCCCGGATTCAATCCGATCAAGACCGTATCCCGTTGAAGCTCCAGCGAACCGGTGACGCGATAAACTCCGCTCGGGAAAAACAACACCCGATGTTTGTCGATTGCCGCGCGCAACGCCGCCGTATCGTCCGTTTTCCCGTCCCCCTTCACATCGAGCGTCTGCACGTTGACCCATTGGTTCATTGGCGGCAGCACCGGGATGTCGCTTGCGGCCGGCGGCGCGGGTCGTGACAGCTTTCGCTCCCGATGCCGCAGGGCAATCCCACGCTCTCTTCCGTCGTCCCCGATTTCCAATCCGAGCGTAAATTGGTCCACCACGTAATGCCGCGACGGCGCCGCGAGCAATTGATCCCCCTGGTAAAATCTGGGGACATCGGTGCAGGCCACATTTGGTCGCGGTAGGGACGGCCCTTACGGACCGCCCCCCGCACAGATCCGTGCGTGCGGAACTACCGCACACGGCTCCTACTTCGGGTGCATAGCGTAAAAGCGAACATTGGGATGAGGATGCAAAATACGGGGTTTAGGAATCCAGAGGTCAACAAGCTTCCCGAACCGTGCCCAATTGAGTCGTGCACGCTGGCTGCGCCGGTGAAGCGCCCTAAACCAGAGCCGATTCACTTGGGTGCGAAACTCCACGATGCGGTCTCCATTGCCGGGTATGGCATGGTAGTTAAAATAACCCCGCACCACCCCGCTTAGCCAAGTTCCCTGCTTAGCCACAGGTTCATGCCGAATGCGCATCAGCGTTTCCTTGATGACCTTCAGCTTCGCAGTCATGCGCTTAGCTATCGTGATCCGCTTGACGATGAATTCTCCACTCCGTCTCATACGCCCACAAAAGTGGGTAAAACCGAGAAAGTTGAAGGACTCAGGTTTTCCCAGACCTCGCTTTTGCCGTTTGATGGCGGCGAAGCGACCGAACTCAATAAGCCGAGTTTTGTCCGGGTGTAATCCCAAGCCGAATTTTCCAAACCGCTCATGCAGCGATTTTAGAAAAGTTTCGGCTTCGTCTTTATGCTGGAATCCCATGACGAAATCATCCGCATATCGGACGACAATGATTTCTCCTCGTGCGAATTTCCTTCGCCATTGATCTACCCATAGATCAAAAACGTAATGAAGAAACACATTCGCTAATAGCGGCGAGATTACCGCCCCTTGCGGTGTCCCAACATCGGTTCTTGACCATTTCCCATCCTCTGATACCCCGGCTGTTAACCACTTTCTGATTAACCGGAGCAGGCGAGGATCGGCTATTCGGTGCTCCACAAACTTCATCATCCATTCATGATTGATGTTGTCAAAGAAACCACGAATGTCTGCATCGAGCACCCAGTTCACCTTGCGTTTCATCAGACCAACCCAGAGTGCGTCCAACGCCATATGTTGGTGTCGACCAGGGCGAAAGCCGTATGAGAACCCGATGAAATCCACTTCATAGACAGCATTGAGAACCGTAGCAACCGCATGCTGAACAATCTTATCCTCCAGTGCGGCAACCCCCAACGGCCTCATCTTGCCATCAGCCTTGGGTATATAGGTTCTCTTTGAAGGCTGCGCACGATAGGTCCCTCTATGAACCCGATCGTTAAGATTACGCAATCGCGTTTCCGCATGGATCTCATACTGCTGCCATGTGAGACCGTCAACGCCGGGAGCGGCTTGCTTCTTTAGTGCATAAAAACTCGCCCACAGCAGATCAATGGTTACATGGTGCAGCAGATTGGTGAACCGTGCATGTTTATCCCGTCGTGCTGCTTCCCGCACACGCGTTAGCCCGCTCAACGCACTGTCCCGGCCCTGTGTCCGGAGCGCGGTCGTCTTTCGCATGTTCCCCTCTGTCGAACGCCTTCCCTCCACAACCTCCGCAGAAGCTTGGTACTGATCATCCTTGTTCGGTTGCTTCTTCGGTACTACGCGTTCGTCCGACTTCCCAGCAACGTGCATGGTGGGCTTAAAGCTTGTAGCCTTCCCCACCCGGCCCGAGGCTTTCTCCAGCTCGGGCGTTGCCGGGATCTCCCGGTTTCCGCGCAAGAAGTGTCCGTGCATGCTCCGGGTCTTCGACTGCGTCGAACTCGCGTGCGCCTTGCCTTTATCGGCGCTCACAATGTTGCCTTCCGCTTCGCTTAACAGCGTCGGCGTCCGAGATGCATAGTTTTCGCAGCTCAATACCGGGCCTGCACCTCCCCCTGTCAACGCTTCACCTGCCGCTTTACAGCGACCGATGCATGACTCGGGGCCAGGATGACTGGCTGGGTCTTTCCCGTATGACTCTTTCATTCACTACTCCCTGCCGGCTTTGACCGGCGCACTAAGCGTCACTTCCGAATGCAAATTCCGCGCGTTGCCATGTTTGAATGCCGCCGAGCGAATGTCCTCCATTTGCAGATCCCGGCCGTAAAGCTGCTCTACCTCGCCCGGCGCAATTTGGATTGCCACCGGCACATGCGCAAAGCGATCGCGGATCAGCGTAAAACCCGCTTCCATGGTGTGTATGGATGCCTCGCTCTGTCCCTCGAAGCTGGAATCCATCAGCAGAAATTGCCAGACTGGAGCGGTTCTTTTCGTGATGATCCCGTATTTACCGCCATAAACGTGGATGTCACTGGCCTGGTCCCCGATGTCCTCAATCGCCGCCAGCGCGGAACCGACATGAAAGTTCATGTGTTGGAGGGAGCTGTGCTGGGCGACGTGAAACCGAATGGCGATGGCCGCCGGGTTCCCTTCCTGTATCTCAAAATCAATATTGCTTATGCCGCTGTAAAAGGTGAATTCGGCGCCGTCGCTGAATTGTCCGCCAGGCTGCGGACGGGCATCGGAGAAATGAACCATGTATTTGCCTGTCCCCTCCTGAAAACCTGGCGTATCCCTCCCCAGAACGAATACCGGTCGGCCGCTGCCGTATCCGATCAGCCGGATTCCCTGCCAGACGAAGACCGTTTTCCCCAGCCTGTATCGTCCTTCGGGGATGAAAACCACGCCGATTCGCGTCGTCTCCTGTACGCGGTTAACTGCTTGCTGCAGGGCGTCAGCATCATCGCCGATTCCATCGGCGTGCGCGCCGAGCATGCCTTTCGTTAGATAAACGGCTCGCGGGTCTTCAGGGCGCAAAGGGAAACAAGAATTCGCAAAAAGAGGAACTGCGTACGTCAAAACCCCAAGCAGAATAGCGACTGAGCGCAATCGATTCATGCCCATGTGCAATCTCCAGCAACGCATACACGGTTCAATCTGCTCTTTGTGGCCAATCAGCAAATGCTGTAAAAATCCGGGGATTTCGGGCCCCTGAACGAGAAGTATTTTAGGGCGAGAAGACTGCTTGCCCATAAGAAATCTTAAAGCGGGGCCGCTCTCCTTTTCGCTAGAGCTTCGACGGTTCAAGCGAAAGCTGAACTGGCGAAAAGGGGAGCGTCCGATGCGCCGGGATAAACCGGCATGAAGTAGGGAATGAAAGAGTCTCACAGGAAAGGAGTAGCGAACCATCCTGACCTCGAGTCTTGGGCGGGCCGTCGTG
>Ga0187885_10004160_pt1 | contig 12108 bp, 9 predicted proteins | sample June2016WEW_20_1_3_FD_132970 | JGI IMG/M metagenome (GOLD analysis project Ga0187885, IMG submission 132970) | Peatland microbial communities from SPRUCE experiment site at the Marcell Experimental Forest, Minnesota, USA - June2016WEW_20_100 | ecosystem: Environmental > Terrestrial > Soil >... | reverse complement strand
CTCAAAGCCGCCATCCAGAAAAATCGCGCCCAGCAGCGCTTCGAAGGCGTCCGCCAGCGCCGACGGACGTTCGCGTCCGCCGCTCATCTCCTCGCCCCGGCTTAAAATCAAATGCGCCCCGAGGTCAAGCGCGCGGGCGTGCTCGGCCAGCGCGCGGCGATTGACAAGCTTGGCGCGCGCCTTCGTCAACGGCCCTTCATCGAACGCGGGGAATTTTTCATACAACTCATGCGTGAGAATGAGTTGCAGCACGGCGTCGCCAAGAAATTCCAGCCGCTGATTGTGCGGTTGTGACCCACCGCCTTCATGCGCGACGGACGGATGCGTGAGTGCAAGGCGCAGCAGGCTTTCGTCGCGGAATTTATAACCGAGACGAATTTGAAATTCAGAAAGTTCAGGCATGGAATCTAATTTCCAGCCGGTTGTTCAGCGGGCTGTGATGCAGTTTCGTTTTCGGCGGCGGGGGCTTGTCGCGCCGAAGTCCCGCATGACGGGACAGAGGCGGGATTCAAACCGTGTTCGAGCAGCGCGGCCACGTCGCGCTGAACTGCTTCGAGTTGATCCAGGCGCAAATCCGGGTCGGCGATGGTAAACACGTCACCGGTTTTGGGCTGCTCGTAAATGAACACGCGTTTGCCGTCGCGGACGACCTGCTCCTTCACCTTGAGCACGCGCTTGCGTTCGAGCATGACGGCAAGGATATAACCGGCTGGCGCATAACGCGGATCGTTTTGCTCGATGAGCTTTCGCAACAGCGTTTCGGCGGTTTCCTTTTGAATGGGATCGGACACCAACGGCGCTTCGTAAATGCCCTGCCAGTGCGAAATGAAGCCGGTGCGATTGCGCGTGTCGCCGACATTTTGTTTTTGCCAGCACGGCTCGCAAATGTCCGAACGCCGCAACTCCGGCGGCGCGTCGAACAGCAGCGTGTGATAGACCTGTTTGTCGGCAAACGGCTGGCTGCACGTCTGGCAGACCGGGGCGCGGGATTGAATGTTCCAATCGTCCATGGACACCGTTATTTAACCACGAACCGCGCGGCTGAACACGAAGAAATTTCCATTTTGACGCGAATTTCACGAATTCTCGTCAATGAAAAATCCGTTTTGAAAAATTAGCATTAATTCGCGCAATTCGCGTATTGGTTTTGCTTTACTGCGTCCGGCCAAATTTTTTCTCCAGTTCGCGGTAATTTATCTCAATCAGCGTCGGGCGGCCGTGCGGACAGGTGTAAGGCATCGCACAACGGCGCAGGTCTTCGACAAGATTTTCCAGTTCCGCGCCGGCCAGTGGGTCGTTGGCCTTTACCGCGTGACGGCAGACGGTCTTGGCAATCGTGTGTTCGCCGAGCCGCGCCAGATTCACCTCGCGTCCAGCCGCCTTCAATTCGTCCACGAGATCCAGCACGAAGCGGCGCGAGTCGGTGGCTTTCACAAATGGCGGCAGCGCGTCGAGCAGAAATGTGCGCTCGCCGAACTCGCTCAAGCCGACGCCAAGGCGCGTGAGCGCGGCAAGTTGTTCGCGCAAAAAATTCGCGTCGCGTGCGGGCAATTCGATGGTTTCCGGCAACAGCAATTTTTGCGATGGCGCGGAGCCGTTTTGTTCAAGCCGGTTCAGCATTTGCTCATACAAAATCCGCTCGTGCGCGGCGTGCTGGTCAAGCAACACGAGTCCACGGTCGGATTCGAGCACGACGTAAAGTCTGCCGATGACGCCGACGAGCCGCATGGAGACATTCAACAGCGGAACGGAAGAAGACGGGAAACTGTCCGCAGATTTCGCCGCTGGCGCAGATTGGGAAATTTCGGATTGAACCGCAGTTGAAAGGACTTGTTTTGGAAATTCAGCTGTCGGAGCGGGTTTTACTTTTTGTGGAAACGCCGGCAGTGACGGGGTGAAAAGTTCCGGCGCAAGTTTGATTTCTGCCTTCGCTTCACTTTGTGCGTTTTGTGTCTTTGTGGTTAAATCCTGTTTTGGTTTTTCCGGTTCGGCATGAAAGGCCAGCAACGTTTCCTGGACCGCCTGCGCGACGAATTTCCGGATTTCAAATTCGCGGTGAAATTTCACCTCGCGTTTGGCCGGATGAACGTTTACGTCCACCGCAGCAGGATCAATCTCCAGAAACAGGCAGCAAACCGGGTAACGGCCTTTCATCAACGACGTGTGATACCCTTCGAGCAGCGCGTAGTTGAGCCCTCGATTTTCAACCGGGCGGCGGTTGACGAACAGATGCTGGCTCTCGCGTGTCGCGCGCGAAATACCGGGCGAACCGATCAAACCCCAGACATGGAAGGTTGAAGGTTGAGGGTTGAGGGTTGAAGGCGAAGCGCCGGCGGTTTCAAAAATGTCGGTTTCTTCCGGCTTGAGAGAATCATCGAGCGGTGCTGAAAAGTTCACGGGTAAAAGTTTTTCGTCGCCGAGCAAGGCGCGGAAACGTTCGCGCAACGCATCAAGGCGGCTCGAAGTGGCGCGTTCACCTTTGCCCCCGACACGAGTATCGGGGTTGACGGCGGGCAATTGCCAGATAAGCCGCCCATCTTTCTGGAACGTGAACGCGACTTCGGGAAACGCGAGCGCAGCGAGCGTGAGATAATGCTGGATGTGCGCGGCTTCGGTTTCTTCCGAGCGGAGAAATTTCCGGCGCGCAGGCAGGTTGAAAAACAGTTGTCGCACTTCGACGCTTGTGCCGGTGGCGGTTCCGGCGGCCTTGACTTCGGAAATTTTTCCGCCATTGACCACGACCTGCGTACCTTCGGGCGAACCGGTGCCGCGTTCGCGGGTGGTGAGCGTGAAACGGCTGACGCTGGCGATGCTGGGCAGCGCTTCGCCGCGAAAGCCCATTGTGACAATCGCCGCAAGGTCCTCGGCCTTTTGAATTTTGCTGGTGGCGTGGCGCTCGAGGCAGAGCAGGGCATCGTCGCGGCTCATGCCGGTGCCGTCGTCGGTCACCCGGACAAGGCTGCGTCCGCCCGCCTGAATCTCGACTGAAATTCTTTTTGCGTCCGCGTCGAGGGCGTTTTCGACGAGTTCCTTGACGACGCTGGCGGGGCGTTCAATCACTTCGCCGGCGGCGATTTGATTGGCGACTTGTTCGGGAAGAAGGCGGATGCGGTTCATTCGGAACGTCGGGATGGTCAAGCATGGCGGCCAGTTTCAGTCACAGGTGCACTTTAAGAAAAAAACGGATGGCGTAAAGCCAAGAGATGAAAAAATGGCACGCAGTCACACGAACGCTGTTGAAGTTGGCCGCCGCATCGGCTATTTTCCACCGATTATGACCTTGACTGAAAAATTGCTCGCCCGCGCCGCCGGCAAGGCGCGCGTGCAGGCCGGCGACAACCTCTGGGTGAACGCCGACGTGCTCATGACGCACGACGTTTGCGGGCCGGGCACCATCGGCGTGTTCAAACGCGAGTTCGGCAAGGACGCCAAAGTCTGGGACAAAAACAAAATCGTCATCATCCCCGACCACTACATTTTTACCGCCGACTCGCTTTCGAACCGCAACGTGGACATCCTCCGAGATTTCGTTCGCGAACAGGGCATCACGTATTTCTACGACGTGATTGACGACCCGAACGGCCACTGGGTTTTCGACCCGAAAAAAGGAATGTTGAACCGGCAATACGGTTCGCATTACGCCGGCGTCTGCCACACGGCATTGCCGGCCAAGGGGCATACACGTCCGGGCGAAGTGTTGTTTGGCACCGACTCGCACACATGCATGGCCGGCGCATTCAACCTGTTCGCCACCGGCATCGGCAACACGGACGCCGGCTTCGTCATGGGTACGGGCAAGTTGCTCATCAAGGTGCCGGAGACGATGCACTTCCGGCTCGAAGGCAAATTGCAGCCCGGCGTGATGGCCAAGGACGTGATTCTTCATTGCATTGGCGAAATCGGCTTCGACGGCGCGACGTATCGCGCTTTGCAATTCGACGGCCCCGGAGCGGCATCGCTTTCGATGGACGACCGCATGACGATTGCGAACATGGCCATCGAAGCGGGTGGCAAGAACGCCATTTTTGAATTCGATTCGCGCACGGCGGAATACGTGGACGCGCGCGTGAAATTGAACGGCACGAAATCCACTTACGAACCGGTCGCGCCGGACAAGAAACAGAAGTTCGTCTATGAACTGGTCGTGAACCTCGACCAGCTCGAACCGACGGTGGCGTGTCATCCTGATCCCGGCCAGCGCAAGAAGGCGAAGGAACTCGGCCACATCAAGCTTGACCGCGCCTATGTGGGCTCCTGCACCGGCGGCAAGACGAGCGACTTTGTGGAATTCGCCCGCGTATTGCGCGGCAAGAAGGTCGCCATCGACACCTTCGGCGTGCCCGCGACGCCGGAAATCGTGCGCGATTTGCAGACAACGTACTGGGGCAACCAGACGATTTGGGACGTGCTGGTGAGCGCGGGCGTGCAGATGACGGAAAACGCCGGGTGCGCCGCGTGCCTTGGCGGGCCGGTGGACACGTTTGGCCGCATCAACAAGGCCGGTATCAAGTGCATCAGCGCGACGAACCGGAATTTCCCCGGCCGCATGGGCAACAAGGAATCACAGGTATTTCTTGCCTCGCCGATGACGGTGGCCGCGAGCGCGATTGCCGGAAAAATCGTTGACCCGCGCGAGTATCTGGCGAATTAGAATGGAAATTTCGCGCGCAGGCCACGAAGGTTCTTTGGCCGGTGATTTTGCGGATTACCAGCCATTTCAAAAAAATTTCCTTCGCGACACTTTGCGCTCTTCGCGCGACAAAAATTACTCCTTCAAATTCGCGCCGGGCAAATAAATCGTGAACGTTGTCCCTTCGCCCACGTGCGTATGAATGTGCAGCGCGCCGCCACCTTCCTTGATAAGCCGCTGGACGATGTTGAGGCCGAGGCCGGTTCCCTGTTGCGGCCCTTTGGTGGTAAAGTAGGACTGAAATATTTTCGCCAACACTTTCGGTGGGATGCCAGGGCCATTGTCGCGCACCCAAAGTTTGACCAGCGGCGGGGTGTTGTCCGCACTTTCAACGTTGAGCAGCCGATCATTCGGGCCGTCTTTGAATATTTTAAGATCGAGCGGCACCCGGAGCAGTTCACCACCGATTTCGACGCGATGTTTGAGGGGCATGCACTGAAAGGCGTTCACCGCCAGGTTGAGCAAAATCTGGATAAGGTCGGTGCCGTTGATTTTGACACCGATGTCCTCGGGCAGCGGCGTAATGCCAAATTCGTTTTCATGCGCACTGGGATGCACACGCACGAGTTGATCCAAGTCCTTGAGTAATTGATTGACACTGACGCACGAGACATTTTCGCCCGATTGGCGGCGAAGGAAACCGAGGTAGCGCCGGGAAATTTCGATGCAGTTGCTTGTCTGCCGCCCGATGATGTGCAGGCGGTTCTTGATGAATTCCAAGTCCTCCAACTCCAGCTGTGAACTCCGGTTTAATCGCTGACCGAGCACTTGCACAAAACCGGAAATGACCGTCAGCGGCCCGTTGATGTCATGGATGATGCTGGCGTAAATGTCGCCGCGCGTCTTGGCGAGTTGCTCCTCGATGCGCTGGTTTTGCAGCTCGGCGAGCAATTCCCGCACCTTTTCCGCGCTGCTGTTGATTTCACTTTCGAGCGTGCGGCGTTGCATTGCCTGGCCGACGGCGGAGCGGATCGTCACGAGGTCGAACGGCTTGTTGATGTAATCACACGCGCGCAACCGCAGCGCCCGCCGAATCGTGTCGGTCGTCTCAAATGCCGTGATCATGATCGCTTCGATTCTTGGGTTCACGCCTTTGAGGTGTTCCAAAACCTCGATGCCCGACATGCCGGCCATGCGAATGTCCAGCACTGCCACGTCAATCGGATGTTTCCGCGCCAGCGCAATTGCTGTCGGCCCGTCATCAGCCATCAGCAAATCATATTCGTCCTTGAAAATGACGCGGAGTGATTGTCGCGGCCCGTCCTCGTCATCCACAATCAACAGCGTCCCACGCCGCTTCGGCGAAGCGGCGATGGTGTCTTCCGCCTCGGCGGTAAAACGGTCGCGCGCAACGGTCATCGGGTCAGTCATCAAAGCCATGTTTGGAAATAAAATTCTTTCGCTTCAACTCCGTGAAGACGTTGAATACTTTAACTTAACGGCAAAAGCCTTCACTCTCAAGTATAAAGCGCATTTACGCTCCGGCCAGCTGCGAATGCAGCATTTTCAATGCCTGTCGGGCTGTAACTTCCTTGAACCTCTCGCGCTTGGAGGAATTAAATTTACGCTCAACAATCGTTCCAAACGCCCCAATCAGCGCGATGAAAACCGTCCCCACCGGCTTCTCCTTTGTTCCGCCGTCCGGGCCGGCAATGCCCGTGACCCCGATCGCAAAATCCGAGCCGAATCGTTCGCGCGCACCCTCGGCCATTTCGCACGCGACCGCTTCGCTTACCGCCCCGTGAGCCGCGAGCGTTTCAGCGCGAACGCCAAGAAACTTCCTCTTCGCCGCATTGCTGTAAGCGACCACTCCGCCGGGGAAAACCGCCGACGCGCCGGGCACATTCGTGAGCCGGTGTGCGATGCAACCGCCGGTGCATGATTCGGCCAGCGCGAGAGTTTGTTGTCGTTTGGTCAACAAACAAACAACGATCCCTTCGATTTCCCTACTGCGGCAGTTTGGATTTGCGGATTTCGGCATTGAAAGTTCCGGCCACGTAGCTTTTCACTGCATCCGGCACCGCCAGGTAAAATTTCCCCGGCAACCGCTTGCCGGCCAACTGGCCAAATTCGACCCGTAGCACGTAACCTTCCTTGAAATCCTTCGTCACGGGTTGCTGTTCGTCATCCTTCCAGCGCAGCCGGACGAGCGGCGCATTCGTGAAGTCGCTGGTGATGCTGACCGTTCGTCCAGCCAGGTCCTGGCTCCGGTTCGCGTGCAGATACACCGAAAGCCCCAAGTCTGGCGACCCGGGATTGTCCGTACGCATCGTCAGCGTGCCGACCTCCAAATAGGCATGCTGACGGATGAAATCCTTTCCGTGAATGCGCCCCGCCACCGGCGCGTCGGGAATCACCGCCGCACTGAGAGTCAGCGTCCAATTCGTGTCGTTCGGGGGCGGCGCAACGACGACTGGTCGCGCCGGGGTCACGTTTCGAGCCGGCGCCGGGTTGACCGGTTGCGCCGGGCTGGTTTGACTTGCGGTCGTGCTTTGAACGTTCGTTGACCGGAAGATTTTCCCGCGAAACACAAACACCATCGCAACCGCTGCGCAAAGCAAAATGACAAAGGCGATTCCTGTCACTGGAGAATTTTTTGCACGCAGGGTTGGAGCAGGCGGCGTTCCTAAATCCATCCCCGGTTTTGTCACCAGTCGCCTGGTGGCCTTCGAACCTTTTATGACCAATTCCATATCGTCGTCCGTGGGAGCTCGCGGGACGATGATCCTCTGGAAGCACGCCGGGCATTCCATCATCGTGTTGCTCCGCCACGACTCGCACTTGACGTCCTGGCCGCAGGATGGACAGACGAATTTGAACTCGCTCATGCTGTTTAAAATAGCATTCCACATCCGCGCGCCACTGGCAACGGGGTTTTTTAATGGCTTTTTCCCCGCGTCTTTGTGATTGAATTTTGCCGCCGCATCTTAAAACCTGTGTTCATCCGCGTTCATCGGCGGTTTAATTAAAGCGCATGAAAAAAATCTCTCCACTCTCCCGCAGCGTCCGGTTCGCGCGTGAAGTCAGCACGGACGTGGCACAATTCACCGAATCCATCTCGTTCGACCACCGGCTCTGGCGGCATGACATCCTCGGCTCGCTCGCCCACGCCGCCATGCTCCGCAAAATCGGCGTGCTGACCAAGTCCGAGGCAATAGCCATCATCTGCGGACTCGACAAGATCGGACGCGAAATCGCCGCGGGCGAATTCGAGTGGAAACCCGAACTCGAAGACGTCCACATGAACATCGAGGCCGAGCTGACGCGGCGCGTGCCCGCCGGCGCCAAGCTCCACACCGCCCGCTCGCGCAACGACCAGGTCGCCCTCGACATGCGCCTCTGGCTGCGCGACGAAATCGTCCTTTTGCTCGGCGAGATTACCGATTTGCAACGCGCGCTCGTCTCGCTCGGCGAAAAAAATTCCGATGTGCTGATTCCGGGCTACACGCATCTGCAACGCGCGCAGCCCGTGTATCTCGCACACCATCTGCTCGCCTACGTCGAGATGCTGGAGCGCGACTGCGAGCGCCTTTGGGATTGTTACTCGCGCGCGAATGTCTGCCCGCTCGGCAGTGGCGCAATCGCCGGTTCCACGCTGCCGCTCGACTGCGTACTCGTCGCCAAATTGCTCGGCTTCGTGGACGCCGGCGGCAAACCGCAGCTCACGCAAAATTCCATGGACGCCGTCGGCGACCGCGATTTTGCCGTCGAATTTTCCGCTGCCGCCGCGTTGCTCGCCGTTCACATTTCACGGCTCGCGGAAGATTTAATCCTTTGGACGAGCACAGAATTTAATTTCATCAAGATCGCTGACGCCTACACCACCGGTTCGTCGTTGATGCCGCAAAAGAAAAATCCCGACATCGCCGAACTCGCGCGCGGCAAGACCGGCCGGGTTATCGGCAACCTCGTCGCGCTGCTCACACTGCTGAAAGGTCTGCCAATGACCTACAACCGCGATCTCCAAGAAGATAAAGAACGGCTGTTCGACACCGCCGACACCGTGCGCGCGACTGTGCGCATCGTCGCCGCGATGTTACAGCACACGAAGATTAATCGCGCCGCCTGCGACCGTGCCGCGAGCGACCCGGCATTGCTGGCGACAGACCTAGCGGATTATCTCGTCAAAAAAGGAATGCCGTTCCGGCAGGCGCATCATATCGTCGGCAAGGTTGTTGCGCTGGCGGAAAAAAACGGCAAGCCGCTGAACCAGCTCACGCTCGCGGAATTGCAATCCGTGGACAAAACCTTTGGGCGCGACGCGCTTGGCGTGTTCGATCTAAAACGCGCGATGGCCAAACGAAACTTGATCGGCGCACCGGGAACAAAGGAAGTCGCGAAGCAACTGGCAAGGTGGCGGAAATTGTTGCAGGCGTAACATGGCGGTAAATGTAAATACGCTGCTGACTGATTTGCTCAAGCAAACTTCGCGCTCGTTTTATCTGACGTTGCGCGTACTGCCGGGCGCAATCCGTCCACAAATCGGCCTCGCCTATCTGCTCGCGCGCACGACAGACACTATCGCTGACACGGGAATCGTCCCGCTCGCGCAACGGCTCGACGCGCTGCAAAAGCTGCGCGAACGGATTCTCGGTCAAAATGCCGCACCGCTGAATTTCGGCGAGCTTGCCCGGCATCAGGCCCTGCCCGCCGAACAAGCGTTGCTGGAAAAAGTCGAGGACAGCCTCGCGCAGTTGCAAATGCTTTCGCCCGCCGATTTGAAACTGGTTCGCGAGGTTCTCACCATCATCACGAGCGGACAGGAACTAGATTTGCGCCGGTTCGCCGGCGCGTCCGCTGAAAAAATCATCGCGCTGGAAACCGAGGCTGAACTGGAAGATTACACCTATCGCGTCGCCGGTTGTGTCGGCGGGTTTTGGACAAAAATTTGCCGCGCTCATTTGTTTCCCCAGGTGAAACTGGACGACGAACTTCTAATGGCCAATGGCATCCGGTTCGGCAAAGGTTTGCAGCTCGTGAACATCCTGCGCGATTTGCCGGCGGATTTGCGCAATGGCCGGTGCTATTTGCCGGCGGACAAATTGGTTGAGGCCGGTCTGCAACCCGCCGACTTGTTGTCGCCCGCGAACGAGGCTAAATTCCTGCCGCTGTTCCGCGAATGCCTCAACAAAGCGGAATCGCATCTGGCGGCGGGTTGGGCTTACACGAATTCACTGCCGTTCGGGCAGGTGCGCGTCCGCCTCGCCTGCGCCTGGCCGATTTTGATCGGCATCAGGACGATTGGACAATTGCGCGCCGCCAGTATGCTCGAACTGCAACAGGGCATCAAAATTTCCCGTAATGAAGTGCGCTGCATTTTGTTGTGGTCGGCGTTCAGCTATCCGTTCCCAGGCCTGTGGCGAAAATTGTTTTCAGGAACCGGAAAAGCAGTTGCTTCCGCGCAAGGATTGGTGTAGAAGAAAACCATGCAAATTTTCAAGTGGTTTTCCGCAGTTTGCGCGGTCGTTTTCTGTGTAAGCTTCATCACCGTTCGCGCGGATGACAATCCCGCCCCGGCCGCTGCGCCCGAACAAACAAATCAGCCAACCGTTACTTCGGCAGCCATTTCCGAAACCAATGCACCTGCCGAAACGGTTGCGCCAGCGCCGGCAACTCCCGAGACGACAACCACAACGAACACAGTCGCCCCGACATCTGCGCCGCCGGCTGAAACGCAGCCGCCAACAACTGAAACCAACGCACCTGCCGAAACGGTTGCGCCAGCGCCGACGGAAAATCCATCGGCAACTCCAGCGCCGGCAACTCCCGAGACGGCGATCACAACGAACACAGTCGCCCCGACACCTGCGCCGCCGGCTGAAACACAGCCGCCGACAACTGAAACCAACGCGCCCGCCGCAACAGTTGCGCCAGCGCCAGCGACTCCCGAGACGACGACCGCAACGAACACAGTCGCCCCGACACCTGCGCCGCCAGTTGAAACGCAGCCGCCGACAACTGAAACCAACGCGCCTGCTGAAACAGCTGCTCCGGCATCGGTACCGGTCACTCCTTCCGGGGTCGTGGTAGTACAACCCGGCGAATCCTCAACCAATGTTACCCAGACGGTTCCCGCGAAAACGAAAGCGGACAAACGAAAGGCTGCTGCCGAATTGAAGGCTAAGAAAAAGACGGAACGAAAAGCAGCTGAACAAGCACAGGCTAAGGCCAAAGCAGATAAAACTGCTGCCAAAGCAAAAATGAAAGCGGACCAACGAAAGGCTGCTGCCGAATTGAAGGCTAAGAAAAAGGCGGAACGAAAAGCAGCTGAACAAGCACAGGCTAAGGCCAAAGCAGATAAAACTGCTGCCAAAGAGGTGGCTGCCAAGGCGCCCCAAACAAACGCAGTGCCTAACATTGTAAAGGAACCGGTGATGCAGCCAATCGTGGCGCCGCCGCTGCCTATTTCCGCCGACAAACAAGCCCAACTCAACGCCTTGCTGGTTAAATACATGGCTAATGCCATCACAGCGGGACAATACCAAACCGAGCGCGCAAAAATTCTGGCTGAGCCCTAAAATGGATTTGCGCCTTTGCCCGCCGGTTTTGCCGGCGGGCTTTTTCTTTGCCACGACGCGCCGCGAATTTTAGACTGCAATCGTCATGCATGACTTTCGTTACATCGGCCGGAATTTGTTTTGCGAAGGTGTCGCCGTCGAGGCGCTCGCCAGAAAATTCGGCACGCCGCTTTACGTTTATTCGCAGCGCACGCTGACCGGCCACTTCCAAAAACTCGACGCCGCAATGGCGCCGGTGCCGCATCTCGTTTGTTTCGCCGTCAAATCAAACTCGAACCTGTCCGTCTTGCGCGCGCTGGCGAATCTCGGCAGCGGATTCGACGTTGTCAGCGGAGGCGAATTGAGGCGCGTCATCGCGGCGGGCGGCGACCCGCGCCAATGCGTTTTCGCCGGCGTTGGAAAAAGCGGGGACGAAATTGAATTGGCGCTGCGGCAGAACGTTTATTCGCTCAACGCCGAAAGCGAACCGGAATTGCAGCGCATCAATCGCATCGCGGCGCGGTTGAAAAAAATCGCGCCGGTTGCAGTGCGGGTGAATCCGAACGTGGAGGCCAAAACGCACGCGAAAATCACCACCGGCACTTACGAAAACAAATTCGGCATTGCGCTTGAGGAAATCGAGGATGTTTATGCGCGCGCCGCCAAATTGAAAAATCTCCGGCTGCGCGGATTGCAAATGCACATCGGCTCGCAAATCACGGAAGTCGCGCCGTTCGAAAAGGCCGTGCGCAAAGTGTTGCCGCTCGTTGAAAAACTGAAAGCAAGACATGGATTGGAATTTTTCAGCATCGGCGGCGGACTGGGCATCATTTACCAATCCGCGCTCGCCAGCGGCCAACCGTCGTGGTGGGATGGACGCGGGGCAAAAGACGTTTTGACTCCGGCCAAATACGCCGCGCG
>Ga0187885_10004156_pt1 | contig 12118 bp, 8 predicted proteins | sample June2016WEW_20_1_3_FD_132970 | JGI IMG/M metagenome (GOLD analysis project Ga0187885, IMG submission 132970) | Peatland microbial communities from SPRUCE experiment site at the Marcell Experimental Forest, Minnesota, USA - June2016WEW_20_100 | ecosystem: Environmental > Terrestrial > Soil >... | reverse complement strand
GATCATGGTCTGCCGCGGCACCGGCTGCCACGTGCGCGGTTCGGATGCGATCCTCATCGCGCTGGAGAAGGAACTGGGGATCAATGAAGGGGAAACGACCAAGGACGGCCTTTTCAGTTTGACCACCGCTCGATGCATCGGCGCCTGTGCGCTGGCGCCGGCGTTGTCGGTGGGCGACGATGTTTACGGCAAATTGACAGCCGACAAAGTTCCGCAGTTTTGCAAGGTGGGACTGAAGAAATATGTTTGAAGAGTTGTCACAACACGTCCTGGACATTGCCATGAACTCGCTCTCCGCCAACGCCAAGAAGGTGCAAATCAGCATTCTGGAGAGCCGCAAACGGGATTGCCTCATCCTGCGCGTGCGGGATGATGGCCACGGCATGGACGCAGCCACGCTGAAGCAGGTGCTCACGCGCCGCTGGAGCAGCAAGAAGAAACGCCGCAAGCCCGTCGGGCTGGGTCTCGCCCTGTTGCAACAAACTGCCGAGATGTGCGATGGACACTTTCATGTGCGGTCTGTCCCCGGCCGGGGCACGTCGGTCACCGCCTCCATGCGGCTCAGTCACATTGACCGTCCGCCGCTGGGCGACTTGAACACAACGATCCTGGCCCTGTGTGCAACGGATAAAAAGATGGATGTGCAGTTAAACTATCGCTCCGATGAGCAGAAGTTTTCCTTCGACTCTCGGGAGCTGGCCACAAGAGGAGGAGTCATTCTATGAACCTGGAACAATTGAAACAACTCAAAGAGAAGGCCCAAAAACAAATCGCCCTGCGCGAAGGCGGCAAAAAATACCGCGTGGTTATCAGCATGGGCACCAGCGGCATCGCCGCCGGCGCACGCGAAGTCATGAAGACCATGCTCGACGAAATCGAAAAACAGGGTCTCGACGACGTGGAAGTCCGCGTCACGGGCGAGCATGGGTTGGAGAACATCGAGCCGGTCGTTCAGGTCGAGGAAGCCGGCGGCGAAAAGACCACCTACGCCCAGATCGACACTGAAAAGGCGAAAAAAATCGTCTCTGAACATCTGCAAAAAGGCCGGAAGGTGGACAACCTTGCCGTCGGCAGGGAAAAGAAGACGGAGTGATCCAGCATGATTCGTTCTCACGTATTGGTTTGCGGCGGCGCCGGTTGCCTCAGTTCAGGCTGCCACGCCGTCCAGGACGTCCTCGCGTCCGAATTAAAGAAGCGCAAGCTGGACAATGAAGTCCAGGTGATCGTGACCGGTTGCATGGGGCCGTGCGACCTTGGCCCGGTCATCCTCATTCACCCCGATGGCACCTTCTATCAGCGCGTCACGGCGTTGGACGTGCCGGAATTGGTGGAGGAACATTTTATCAAAGGCCGGCCCTGCAGGAGATTGCTGCCCAAGGGGGAACTCGGCGACAACGTCATCACCACCCAACGCGACTTCGCGTTCACGGCCAGGCAGACCAAGATCATCCTCGAAAACTGCGGCCTGATTGACGCCGAGAAAATCGAAGAATACATCGCCCGCGACGGATATGCCGCCCTTGGCAAAATCCTCACCGGGATGACGCCCGAACAGGTCATCGGGGAGATCAAAGCCAGCGGCCTGCGCGGTCGCGGGGGCGCAGGTTTTCCGACAGGGTTGAAGTGGGAGTTAATGGCCAGGTCGCCGGACAAACCCAAGTATATCATCTGCAACGCCGACGAAGGCGATCCGGGCGCGTTCATGAACCGTGCCGTTCTCGAAGGCGATCCGCACCGCGTCATCGAAGGCATGGCCATCGGCGGTTACGCGATGGGTGCCAACCGCGGGTTCATTTACATCCGCGCCGAGTATCCGCTGGCCATCAAACGCCTCCAGATTGCCATCAACCAAGCCTACGAACACGGCCTGCTCGGCAAAAACCTCTTTGAGAAAGGATTCGATTTCGACCTCGAACTCCGCATCGGCGCCGGCGCGTTCGTTTGCGGCGAGGAAACCGCGCTCATGCGTTCCATTGAAGGCCGGCGCGGCCAGCCGATGCCGCGTCCGCCGTTTCCGGCACAACGCGGCCTTTGGGGCAAACCCACCAACATCAATAATGTCGAAACTTGGGCCGCCGTACCGGTCATCATCCGCAAAGGCGCTGCGTGGTATTTCACGTTCGGCACCGAGAAGACCAAGGGCACCAAAGTCTTCGCGCTCGCGGGCAAAATCAAGAACACCGGGCTGGTTGAAGTCCCGTTTGGCACGCCGTTGCGCGACATCATTTACGACATCGGCGGCGGCATCCCCGACGGCAAACAATTCAAGGCCGTCCAGACCGGCGGTCCCTCCGGTGGCGTCATCCCTGTTCAATATCTCGACACGCCGGTCGAGTATGAGACGCTTCAAAAACTCGGTTCCATCATGGGTTCCGGCGGCATGGTTGTCATGGACGAGGATTCCTGCATGGTGGAAGTCGCCCGGTTTTTTATGGAGTTTTGCTGCGACGAATCCTGCGGCAAATGTCCGCCTTGCCGCGTCGGCACCAGGCAGATGTCGATTCTGCTGGAGAAAATCTGCCGCGGCGAAGGCGGGCTCGCCGACCTCGATAAACTCGAGGCCCTTTGCACCGTCGTCCGCGACGCCAGTCTCTGCGGTCTCGGCCAGACCGCGCCGAACCCGGTGCTGACGACGTTGAAGTATTTCCGGCACGAATACGAGCAGCACATTCGCGAACACCGTTGCGTGGCCGGTGTGTGCGGCAATTTACAACTCTCACCGTGCGAAAACACCTGTCCGTTGAACATGAACATCCCCGGCTTCCTGCAACTGTTGAAGGAGGACCGGATTGAAGACGCGTTCGAGCAGGTGGTAATGGACAATCCGCTGCCGTCCACGACGGGCCGTGTCTGCCAGCACCCGTGCGAAATCCGCTGCCGGCGCGCCAGCGTGGATGCCCCCGTCAACATGCGCGAAACCCACAGGTATATCGGCGACGTGATGTACGAAGGCGGCGGCGCCAAGCGGGTGTTGCAGCGCATTCTCAAACGCAAGAAGGCCGCCACCGGCAAAACGATTGCCGTGGTCGGCGCCGGTCCGGCGGGTTTGAGCGCGGCGTTCTACCTCGCACTGCTCGGCCACAAGGTCACAGTGTTCGACAGGGCGCCCAACGCCGGCGGTCTGCTCCGCTATGCGTTGCCCGAGTATCGGCTGCCCAAGAAAATCGTGGACAAGGAGCTTTCCTTCATCCGCAGCGTGGGTGTTCAATTCAAGTTCAAGGCGGAACTCGGCAAGACGCTGCAACTCGACAAGCTCGCACAGGACAACGACGTTGTCTTCCTCGCCCTCGGCACGTGGGAGGAACAGGCGCTTGCTGTCCAGGGCGGCGACGCAAAAGGTTTGCTCTCCTCGTTGTCGTTCCTCAACGAAACCGCATTCGGCAGGAAACCGTCCATCGGCCCGAAGGTCGCCGTCATCGGCGGCGGCAACTCGGCGATTGACGCGGCGCGCACCGCAAAACGGCTGGGTGCCGACGTGACCATCGTCTATCGGCGGTCGCGCGGGGAAATGCCGGCGATTCCGGACGAAACCGGGCAGGCGCTTGAAGAAGGCGTCAAGCTCATCACGATGGCCGCGCCGTTGCGCGTCATTACCGACAAAACCGGCAAAGTCACCGGGTTGGAAGTCGTCAAAACCGTTCCCGGCAAATACGACGCCCGCGGACGCCGCGCCCCGGTCATGACGAAGGACACATACGTGGTTCCATGCGACACCATCATCAAGGCCATCGGCGAAAAACCTGAATGCCAGTTGAGTGAGTCGCTTGGTCTGACCATGACCTCATGGGGTTCAGTCAAGGTGGATCCGTGGACGTTGCAGACCAGCAATCCGAAGATTTATGCCGGTGGCGATTACGCTACTGGCGCCGCCAACGTCGCCACGGCGATGGGGTCCGGCAAAAAGGCCGCGAAGGTGATAGACCGGCAGTTGACCGGGCTGGATCGTTTTGAAGAGTTGTGGCCGAAGTTCGACTACGACCACACGGTCCCGCCGTCGTCCCAGGGCGGACCGCGCAACCCGGCGCGGCTCATTCCACCCGGGCAACGGCGCGGCAACGTGGAGGTGTCACCCACGTTCACCGAATGGCAGGCCAAGGCGGAATGTTACCGCTGTCTGCGTTGCGATATCAAAATCGGCGGCGACGAAAGGAAATCGCATTGATGCGGAGTGAAACCATGATGACGACCAAGAAAATTTCTCTCACCATCAACGGCAAAGCCTGCAGTGGCGAACCGGGACAGACCATCCTGAAAATCGCCCGCGCCAACGACATTTACATCCCGACGTTGTGCTATCTGGAGGGACTGACTGCATGGGGCGGTTGCAGGATGTGCATCGTCGAAATTGAAGGCAGTGCGAAGGTCGTGCCGTCTTGCGCCACACCGGCGATGGATGGCTCGAAGATTATCACCAACAGCCCGCGCTTGCAGGACCTGCGGAAGGCCACGCTGGAGCTGCTCTTCAGCGAACGCAACCATATCTGCCCGATGTGCCCGTATAACAAGGGCGACTGCGGCCTGCAGCACCAAGGTTACGCCCATGGCATAACCAACATCCGGTATCAGTATCTCTATCCCGCACTGCCGGTGGACTTGACGGCAAAGTATTTTGGTCTGGACCATAGTCGTTGCATCCTATGCACGCGTTGTGTGCGGACGTGCGACGAGATTGAAGGCGTGCACACGCTCGACGTCGCCAACCGCGGCATCAAGAACCAAATCATCGTGGACATGCTGAAGAAATTCGGTGAGTCCGAGACGTGCACGTTGTGCGGCGCATGCGTCGCCAATTGCCCGACCGGCGCGTTCTTCGACAAGGCGACGGCGTTCCGGGGGCCGCTCGCGAGTTGCCGGCAGGTGTTGACAACCTGCACCGAGTGTCCGGTGGGCTGCGGCTTGAAGGTGTTCATCAAGGAAGACCGCATCGTGAACGTCTGGGGCGATCCCGATTCACCCGTCAACCGCGGCCACCTCTGCGTGAAAGGCCGGTATGAGACGTGGGCTGAACCGCGTGAACGCATCACCCAGCCGATGCTCCGCGATAAGGACGGCAAATTGCAACCCACCACTTGGGACAAGGCGCTCGCCGCAGTTCGCAAAGCCGGCAAGGAGGCCAAAAAAACGGAAAAAGCGATGCTCATCGCCCCGCGCGTGACCAACGAGACCGCGCAGGTGATTATGGCGCTGGCCGGCAAGATCGACCGGGTCGGCATGTATGTGGCTGCCAACGAGGCGGCGCTCTGCAACGAGCCGTCTTTCAGTGCCGACGCGTTGCGGAACCTGGAGGACGCAGACGCCATCATCGTCATCGGCGCCCAACCATCCCGCGACAACCCCGTGCTCGGGGCCCGCATCCGCATCATGGTTCGCAAACACGGTGCGAAGTTGTTGATATTTAACTCTCGCAAGAGCGACCTCGATCAGTATGCCGACGTCTGCGCCTATGCCGTCAGCTTGGAACACCAGTTTTGGGATCGGGTGGCGGCGACTCTTGAAGGGGCAAAGCGACCGGCCATCGTCTATGGCCCGAACGCAATGACCCCGATTGGCGTGACTGTGATGGAACATCTTATCCAGATTTTTGAACGCAATGCGGGCGGCCAGAAACCCGCGCTTATCGGCTTGCCGGTCAGCAGCAACGGCCTCGCCTTGGCGGGCGCCGGCATTGAGGCGATTGAAGACGTCGGCCCGTGGTTGGACACCAGGCCATTAAAGTTCCTGCACATTGTTGCCAGCGACACGCCCGATGGCGGCGCGGGGATTTTTGATGAGAAATATGTGCCTGCGCTGTTGGAAGAAATTCCCTGTGTGGTGGTGCAGGCCAGTTACCGCTCGGCGCTCACCGAGAAGGCGACGGTCGTGTTGCCCACAACCATCTGGTGCGAGAAGTCCGGCACGATTACCAATCTGGAAGGGCGCCAGTTGTCTCTGCGGCCTGTGCTGCCCGTCAGCGGCGAGGCGCGCGAAGACGCGGCGATTTTGGAGAGTGTATTTGCATGAACAAGATGACCCGCAATAAAACAACGAAGAAATCCACCCGCCCGCCGGTCGCGAAGGCCGCGGCCAAGGCCGGTGCGCCCGCCAAGGTGCGTGTCGCGACGATGTGGCTGAGCGGCTGCTCGGGTTGCCACATGTCATTCCTCGATCTGGACGAGCGCCTGGTGGATTTGTTCAAGCTGATTGACGTCCTGTTCAGCCCCATCGTGGACACCAAGGTGAAGGACATGCCGCAGGTGGACGTCGGCATTGTCGAGGGTTGCGTGAACAACACCGACCAGGAACATGAACTGAAGATGATGCGCGACCGCTGCAAGATTCTCATTGCGATTGGCGACTGCGCCATCAACGGCAATATCCCGGCGCTGCGCAATCAGTTTCCGTTGAAGGACTGCCTGGCGCGCGCCTATGAGCAGGCCGAGAGCAACCGCATTAGTTGCATCCCTAACGACCCTGTCGTGCCGGGGCTGTGCCCGAAGGCGCGGCCGCTTCAGGAAGTGGTGAAGGTCGATTTCAGCATCCCCGGCTGCCCGCCGGATGCCGACATGATTTGGTATGCCCTGACGGAATTGCTGGCCGGCCGCACGCCACAGTGGAACGAAAAGAATTTGAGATACGACTGACATGACGACCAAAACTATCATCATCAACCCGGTGACCCGCATCGAAGGTCACGCCAAGATCACCATCCATCTCGACAGTCAGGGCGAGGTGGACGACGCGCGTTTCCATGTCGTGGAGTTTCGCGGTTTTGAAAAGTTCTGTGAAGGCCGGCATTTTACCGAGATGCCGCAAATCACGCCGCGCACCTGCGGTATTTGTCCCGTCAGCCACCTGCTCGCCAGCGCCAAGGCCTGCGATGCCATCGTCGGACGCGAGATTCCGCATACGGCGAAGATGCTGCGTGAACTGATGCACATGGGACAAATCATCCAGTCCCATGCACTCAGCTTCTTCCATTTGAGCGCGCCCGATTTGTTGTTTGGCTACGACGCCGACCCCGCCATCCGCAACATCGTCGGTCTCATCCAGCAGAAACCCGACATCGCCATCAAAGGCGTGCGGTTGCGCAAATTCGGCCAGGAACTCATCAAGCTCGTCGCCGGCCGCAAGATTCATGCGGATTTCACAGTGCCTGGCGGTGTGAACAAAATCCTCACCGTCGCGCAACGCGACGAAATCCTCAAGGGCCTGCCTGAGGCGTTCGATCATACGAAGTTCGCACTCAATCTGCTCAAGGGCTACCACAAAGAGCACCTCGCTGAAGTGGAAGATTTCGCCAACTTCGATTCCAACTACATGGGTCTCGTCCAGCCCGATGGCGCACTGGAGTTGTATGATGGCAACCTGCGCTTCTGCAACGCCGGCGGCGAAATTGTGCATGACCAGGTTCCCCCATCGAAATATCTCGATTACATCAGCGAGGCGGTTGAGCCGTGGTCGTACATGAAGTTCCCCTTCATCTCGGCGCTCGGCTATCCGCAGGGCATGTATCGCGTAGGGCCGCTCGCGCGCCTGAACCTCTGCAGCCATATTGCGACACCGAAGGCCAACGCGGAATTGAAGGTCTGGCGCGCCAAGGGCCGTGTGCAGGCCAGTTCGTTTTATTATCATTGGGCGCGGTTGATTGAAATTCTTTACGGATTGGAACGCGCGCAGCAATTGCTGGAGAGTCCCGACATCACCAGCACCGACATTCTGGTGCCGAACCAGCCGACCTACCGGGAAGGTGTGGGCGTGATTGAAGCGCCGCGCGGCACGTTAATCCATCATTATTGGGTGGACGCCGATGGCCGGATTGAGAAAGCCAACCTGATTGTTGCCACCGGCCACAATAACCTGGCGATGAATCGCGGCGTGCAGGCCATTGCCAGAAAATACGTCAAGGCGAAGAAACTCACCGAAGGGATGCTCAACCGCGTCGAGGCGCTCATCCGCTGCTACGACCCCTGCCTGAGCTGCGCCACCCACGCCATCGGCCAGATGCCGATGCACGTCGAGTTGGTGGATGCCGGCGGAACGGTGTTGCAAACCCTGCAGCGCGATGCTGCGAACTAGCGGACGTTTTTAATTTGGTAGGGACGCGCGGCCCGCGCGTCCGGCGGAAGTTCCGCCTCCCATTGTGGTCGCCTCGGCGAGGCGACCCTACCTTTAATTTGTGAAAATGCTCATCATCGGCTACGGCAACCGCAGTCGCTGCGACGACGGCGTCGGCTGGTTCGTCATCGAACAACTTGCTGCGCTGGGCCTGCCCGGAGTGGAATTGGAGACCGGTCAGCAGCTTGAAATTGAAGCTGCAGAAACCATCAGCCGTTTCGACGCTGTCATCTTCGTGGATGCCGCAATTCCCGAAACGCCGGAGCCAATCCAACGCACCGTCGTCACACCGCAATTCCAAAGCCACGCCGTCGCCCATTATCTGACGCCGGCCGACGTGTTGTCGTTGTGCAAAACACTCCATGGCCGCGAGCCGCGCGCCATCCTTTTCAGTATTCGCGGTCGTGATTTCAATTTCGGCACAACCCTCTCCCCGGAAGTCGAACAAGCCGCACGCGAAGTTGTGAAGCAAATTGTCGAAATCATCCGCAGCGGGAAGTTTTAGCCACAGATGAACACAGATAAACAGGGATGGTAGGGACGCACCGCCGGGGCGTCCGTGAGCAAACGACAAACTTGAACCACCAAGACACGAAGTTTTTATCCGCAGATTACGCAGATGAACGCAGATGTAGGGAAGGAATTTGCTTGGACAGACCAGATAAATTGGTTTAGGAAGGTTTCGATGAACGGAGATATGCAACAGTTTTATTGTATGTTTATTGGTTGGGTGACATTATGCGCTTGGCCACTCGAATAGCATTAGTCGCGGGTCCGCTCCTCATTGTGCCGAGTGTGACGTCTGTTTATACGTATCTGAATATTGATAAACGCGTGTTTGTTAAACATCTCGGGTGTGGTTGTAGCCCATTCTTCAATACGAACCATTTGAGTCTGACAATTTGTTCAGTTCTTTTGGTTGGCACTGGTGTATCTTGGTGGATTGCTTCGCGTGGGTTGAGTTGGCGCTGGCGTGCGCTTGGTGCGGTGGGATTTTTAGGATGGAGCCTCATCTTTTTGCAGGGGTTCATGTATCACAATGCTTGGCTCTGATCGAAACGAAGGCGTGTATTTATGAGGTTCATGCGTGTATTTATAATCCTGCTTGTTTTGTCATTACCGGCAGCATTCGTAGTCGTAAACGCCTTCAAACCGAAGGAGTGTGTAACTGTTTCGGTACAAGGTCTCGATACAGAATATCATTATCGGGACACACAACTTCAAGCAGCAGTAGTCGTTATCAGCAATTTAGGCCCACATATCCTTCATTTTGATGTGGCGCTACAGACAAAGGAACATCCTTGGTGGAAGCATCCAAAGTCTATAAAAGAGTTTTGCTTTGATGATGGACCATCTGAACTTCAACCATTTAGTCTGCGTATCTTTCATCTGCCGATTCCGGTTTCGCCGATACCGCATCCTTGGCGCGTTGTCGTGGTTTGCCATCTATGGACTCAGAATCTAAGTAAGCTTGAGAAACTCCATTTTCAGACACGTTCTTGGCTCCTTCCAGATTATGCCTATCATTACTATTTTGTGAGTAAAGAACTGCCACCTGACACAGTGCTGAAGCCAGCGGCCACTACCAATTGAGTTTTCCAAGTAATCAGCGTTCATCCGCGTATTTCTGTCGCTAAGGCTTCCGTCTTCACATTGCTTCGACGAGACAAGCTGGCTGACAGGCTGCTGTTAAAAAACTTTCGAGTAATTCGCGTCCTTCGTGATTTCATCCCACAGATTGCCGTCATAGTTGGCTTTAAATTCAGGTCTGTTTCGGACAAAATCCCCGCGTGAACCAAGCCGGACAAACCAGCCGATGCACGCGCCTGAAACTCTCTGTTCGCGGTGCGGTGCAGGGCGTCGGCTTTCGTCCATTCGTCTTCCGCCTTGCCACCGAACTCCACCTTTCCGGCTGGGTCAACAATTCTTCGCAGGGCGTCTTCATCGAAGTTGAAGGTCCGCGCGCCGCGCTCGAACAATTTTTTCTCCGTCTCGACGCCGAAAAACCGCCGCGCAGTTTCATCCAAAGCCTCGAAGTCTCGTGGCTTGACGCCGCCGGCTATGCCGGTTTTGAAATCCGTGAAAGTCAAACCGGCGGCGGCAAAACCGCGCTGGTGCTGCCCGACATCGCCACCTGTCCGGATTGCCTGCGTGAAATTTTTGATCCCGCCAATCGCCGTCACCGTTATCCATTCACCAATTGCACGAATTGCGGCCCGCGCTTCAGCATCATCGAATCGCTGCCTTACGACCGCGCGAACACTTCGATGCGCAAGTTCACAATGTGTCCGCAATGCCAGGTTGAATACAATGACCCGCGCGACCGCCGCTTTCACGCGCAACCGAATGCGTGTCCGGTCTGCGGCCCGCATTTGGAATTATGGGAACGTAGGACAGGCTTCCAGCCTGTCTCTGACTCAAAAAAATTGAGAGACAGGCGGGACGCCTGTCCTACCGGCAACGAAGCCCTGCTGGCCGCATCTGAAGCCATTCGTCGCGGTCAAATTGTCGCGGTCAAAGGGCTGGGCGGTTTTCATTTAATGGCTGATGCGCGCAATGAAAATACGGTCCGCGTTTTGCGCGAGCGGAAGCAGCGCGAGGAAAAACCGTTCGCGCTCATGTTTCCCTCAATTGAAAGCGTCAAAGCCGTTTGCGAGGTTTCCCCGCTTGAAGAACGCCTTCTTCGTTCACCCGAATCGCCAATCGTTTTGCTGAAGAAACTCAAAACTCAAAACTCAAAACTCAAAATTTCTTCACTTGTGGCTCCCGGCAATCCAAACCTTGGTGTGCTGCTCCCTTACACGCCGCTGCATCATCTGTTGATGGCCGAACTTGGTTTTCCCGTCATCGCCACGAGCGGCAACTTGAGCGATGAACCGATTTGCACGGATGAACATGAAGCCTTGGAGCGGCTCGGCGGCATCGCGGATTTATTTTTGGTCCACAACCGCCCCATTATCCGGCACGTGGATGATTCGATTGTGCGTGTGATGCTCGACCGCGAATTGGTTTTGCGCCGCGCCCGGGGTTATGCACCGCTGCCCATCACGCTCAACCCTCAACTTTCAACCCTCAACCCTCAACCAATTCTGGCTGTGGGGGCACATCTTAAAAATGCCGTGGCACTTTCAGTTGGCGAACAGGTTTTCATCAGCCAGCACATCGGTGATTTGGAAACCGAACAGGCGCATGCCGCCTTTCGCCATGTCATCGCGGATTTCGAAAAACTTTATGAGGCCAGGCCGCAAATCGTTGCCGCCGATTTACATCCGGATTATCTCTCGACAAAATACGCGCAGGAAATGACAGGTAGGGCGGGCTCTCCGCAGCCAGCTGCCGACGGCGCGATGGGGACATCGCGCCCTACCAAATACATTGGTGTCCAGCATCACATCGCCCACATCCTGTCCTGCATGGCCGAAAATGAAATCGCGCCACCTGTGCTCGGCGTTTCTTGGGATGGAACGGGTTATGGTTTGGAAGGCACGATTTGGGGCGGTGAATTTTTCCTCGTCACCGATAAAGACGCCGAACGCGTCGGTCATCTGCGCCCGTTCCGGTTGCCCGGTGGCGACAAGGCTGTCAAGGAACCGCGCCGAACCGCGCTGGGATTGCTTTACGAAATTTTCGGCGACAAGGTTTGGAAAAAGGAGAAACTTGTGCCTCTCGCCGCTTTTTCCGCATCGGAACTGGCCGCGTTGAAGACCATGCTGGCGCGTGGGGTGAACTCGCCGCTGACTTCGAGTGTGGGCCGGCTTTTCGATGCTGTTGCCTCGCTCATCAATCTACGCCAGCAAATTCGGTTTGAAGGTCAGGCCGCAATGGAACTGGAGTTTGCGTTGGACGGAATTGAGACCGACGAAGCTTATCAATTTCGGATTGCGGAATGCGGATTGCGGAATGATGGACATCAGCACGCTGTCGATAAATCCGAAATCCGAAACTCGCAATCCGCAATTACTTTGGATTGGTTGCCGATGATTGAAGCGATTTTAGTGGACATGGAGCGCGACGTTTCTGTTGG
>Ga0187885_10004148_pt1 | contig 12133 bp, 9 predicted proteins | sample June2016WEW_20_1_3_FD_132970 | JGI IMG/M metagenome (GOLD analysis project Ga0187885, IMG submission 132970) | Peatland microbial communities from SPRUCE experiment site at the Marcell Experimental Forest, Minnesota, USA - June2016WEW_20_100 | ecosystem: Environmental > Terrestrial > Soil >... | reverse complement strand
GGAGATTAACAAGACCTCTCCTGTGTAGGTAAGGAATCAGAAGACCACCAAGAGGCTCGACCAAAAATTTCCGAAGAGGAGATTACGACAACTTCCAAAAGGGTTTTTCGACAGCTTCGCTATGATCCGAAACTTATCACTGAGCCAAAAAGCTCCACATATCCGTAACATATCTTTAAATTTTCCCCACCTCTCAAGCCGGCGGTCGACCCCTTAATTTCACCCTTGCGCTCTCAATGGCCATTCTGTAACATGGCCACAAGTCCCTGCCCCCCCTAAACCCCTGCGGTCACCAGGCGGGACAGGGCGGCTTCCCTTCCGCTTTTGGAGGCACTTAATCTTATGGGAGCCACTAAGGGGATGGCTGATGTCTCGTAAAGATATAGAAACAGCCGAACAGAAATTGAACCCCGGCATTGAGGCGGTGCAAAAACTGCGCTACATGGGCTATCAGTTTACGATAAGCGGGAACACCATCGAGATCAGCTATGCGGGCCAGGAGAAGGCGGACCCTGGCCAGATACAACCGCTCTTGGACTTGGTGCGAGAGCATAAAAAGGAAGTGCTTCATTTCCTCAAAGGCGATTGCCCTGTATACGGCGGTGTTGGCAGCTTTTGGGGATCGTTGATGTCTCGTGAAGAGAGAAAAATTGCCAATCGGAAATTGAGGCAAAGGGTTGAGGCTTGGCGGCGGGGTCCGTATCGAGAGAGATTTGAAAAACTCTACCGTGAATACCTGACTCGCACTTATGGCCCCCGAGAAGTTGAAAAGCACTGGTATGACATACTAACCGTTATTAGCAGCAAAAACCCTTTTCATGCCCTTTTGGAAACCACGTGGGGAGATTTTGCAAGAACCCCTGAAGCATTGGAATTAACAAAAGAATTTAACCTCATAAGGCCTTGGCCCACTGACATTTATTGGCCAGATGGTATAATTTTTAGAGATAAAAGAGCAGTTGAATTCATTGGCGCCGGTCCAGGAGAAGTAAAGGATGGTGAAGACCGTTTTCTTAAAAGAGGGCGTTATATCGAGATTTCCATTGACTTGTATAAACCCAAGAAGCAGATAATGGCAGAGATAAACCAATTGATAGAATTTATTTTGGACTATGCGGAAGACAAATTACCGAAGAAAAAGGTGAGAGGATGTACCATTGATAGCCTGCCCTTTGTAGTTTACGATATGCATCACAGAGACGGGAAAAGTCTCTTGCAAATTACACACTACCTGTTCCCAGATACAAAAGGAGAGGACCCCAATATCGACTCAGAGACTAAGAAATGCTATGAGAGGGTCAGGAGGGCATACCAGAAAGCGAAGAGATTAATTCCTGCGGTATGACAAGTTCCCTTATAGTTCCATCATTCCCCACCTAAGATTCCTCCCTTGCTTCCTCTAATCTTGTTTACACGAAATAGGTTTTCCTTTTTCGTGTATTAAACCCACCTTTTCCATGCTGTATATAACAAATCAGGAGCTTCTCTAACAGGAATGCACTCTGCCAGACCGATTAAACCTTTATTGGTAAATAAGTAAGTTAACTTAGCTACTTAACCGCGTTATTGACAATTAAAAACTGCTCTATGAAAATACAAACCAACAAAAGTTAAAAGGAGTTAATCATGGAAAACCTCTTAAACATTGCCGATGCAGCCCAACTCCTAGGGATTTCCCGGCATACCTTAAACGGCTGGGTAAGCAAGCGGAAGGTACCGTTTGTGAAGCTGGGGCGGCGCACCTTATTTAACCCGGCTGACCTTGAGCGGGTCATCAAGGCCAACACCTTTGAACCCCGGCGGCGTGAAGCGGAATAAAGCCTATGGCCCCAGAAATGCCTCCTCAATTGGCAGAGGCGGCCTATTATGGCCTAGTAGGGGAACTTGTCAGATTGATTGAACCGCATACGGAGGCGGACCCTGTGGCTTTGCTGGCCCAATTTCTGACCGCCTTTGGTAACGTCATTGGCCGCGGGGCTTTTTTCCGGGTGGAAGCCGATACCCATTATCTGAAATTATTCACCGTCTTGGTGGGCCAAACTTCCAAAGCCAGGAAAGGGATCGCCTGGGGCCATATCCGCAATATCTTCCTATCGACTGATTCCACTTGGATAGAGCGGGTGATGTCCGGGCTGTCTTCCGGGGAGGGCCTGATCTGGCAAGTCAGGGATGCAATTATCAAGAGGGACGCGGTCATTGAGCCTGGAGTAGAAGATAAGCGCCTCTTGGCCACAGAGAGCGAATTTGCCAGCGTCTTACGACATATAGGGCGAGAAGGAAACATCCTCTCAGTAGTTATTCGCCAGGCATGGGACACGGGAGATTTGCGCACCTTAACCAAAAATAACCCGGCGGTATCTACCGGGGCGCATATCAGCATCATCGGCCATATCACCAAAGACGAGCTACAGCGATATCTGGACCGTACTGAGGCCGGTAATGGCTTTGGGAACCGCTTTCTCTGGCTATTTGTGGAGCGATCAAAATGTTTGCCCGAAGGGGGGAATTTACGCCAAGCTGATCTTGACCCCCTTATCCAGAGGTTGCAGGCGGTTATTAATTTTTCCAAAAGGGCGGGGGAGGTCAAGCGGGATGAACAGGCGCGAAAGATTTGGGCCGAAGTTTACCCTCAGCTTTCGGAAGGAAAGCCCGGATTAGTGGGAGCGCTCACCTCCAGGGGTGAGGCACAGGTTATGCGCCTGGCCGGGTTATATGCCATGCTTGACCAATCAAGACTTATTAAACCGGAACATCTACGGGCGGCCTTAGCCTTGTGGGATTATGCCGAAGCATCGGTGGGCTATATTTTCGGCAATGCCACAGGGGACCCGATTTCAGACCAAATCCTTGCAGCGTTGAAAAACAGCCCGAAAGGGCTTACCCGAACTGAAATCAGTAACTTATTCGGAAGAAATATCAGGGCAGATCGGATTCAAAAGGCCCTCACCTCTTTGCAAATTCACAGCCTGGCATTTCCAGAAACCCAGGAGACAGACGGAAGGAAGGCAGAAATATGGAAAGCGGTTACGAAATAAACGAATTTAACGAAAGAAGGGAGGGCGCTTAGCGGCTTAATTCGTATATTTCGTTTAATTCGTAAAGGGGGCCATTTTTTCAAACGATTTTCCGCCTCTTTTTATATGTGTGTAATTGTGTGGCAAACTGAAGGGCGTTAAACCTATGACCTGTGGAACCAAAAAAGGGGAAATTCACCTTTATACCCCGCTTAAAAGCATCCGGCGAAAATGCCTGGACTGCTGCTGTGGCTCAAGCCATGAAGTAAGCCTTTGCCCCGTTAAAGACTGCGCCTTATATTCTTACAGATTCGGCAAGCGGCCAGGAATGGTAAAACGGGAAGCAACCCCGGCCCAGGTAGAGCGGCTGAAAAAGGCAAGGGAGGCCCGTTTAAATGGGCGGATTTCCGATTCACTTCTATCAGAGAATAGAGAAATTTTGGCAAACGCTCAGGATGAAGGGTAGTGGGTAGGGGTGCGTCGTTTATCAAATCCGATGAGGGGATAGCCCCCACTTTTTCAGAGAAAGGGAAGGAATGAAGGTTAGAGGTAGGGGTGCGGCATAAACCTAATTAAAAATGGAAAATTGATTGTCTGACATTCGCTGATAAGCAGCGAAATATCAGAGAAAAAAGGGGAGCAACGGGCATAAGTGACAAGCCGGTTTGCGAGATTCAAAAGAACAGTCGGGAGACGATCCGCTCTCGCCTGGGAGAACATAAGGGGCACAAGTTTCTTGACATGAGGATTTTCGTAACCGAGCCGGGGGAGAACGGCGGCAAGCCTATTACCCAACAAGCAAGCCTTAGCCGCCTTCCTGAAAGGGGGAAGCCGATGCGATTAAGAGGTAATTTATTAAAGTGGGTGTTAATCTACCTCGTTGCCCTCTTCACATATGGTTACACCAGTATATATGCCCAAGAGGCCAGACATAGCACCATGCATAACCCTGTAACTAGTTTTGCGATTTATACTGAAAATGTCCGTGTAGGTAATTTCGCCATGGACATAAATTACTATTGTACCTTTTTTCAACTCGATTATTTGTTCAGCAGTAAGTGGGTCTGCCCAATGGAGTGGAAGTGTGTTGATTCCCTGAGAAGCGATTGTGGCTTTTGTTTCGGCCAAATCAGATCGTTTTACCGGAAGATCGGACTTAAGTGGGTACTCTTTAACGCAAATACTTGCCCAATGTTTCAAATTAATTGCAGGAGTGGGGCCACTGTTTTTGATCAAAATGATAGCTTGTGGCCCTATCATTGGATTGATAATTTGGGCACCAGTCGGCTTGTATTCTGGTATCTTCATCATATCAGTTTTAGATGGATTAATAACGTTGTTGATATAGATACTATCAACCAAAACCCAAGCTCTCAGTTGTTTTTCTCTTACATCTTTAAATATTGCAACATTTTCGGTAGCCGCTTGGGTGCTTATAGCCATAGAGTCGGCAATGCGTTGCATTGCCAGGGCGGTACGGTTTGCCTCAGCAATCGACCTCTCCATGGCATTGGATTGTTGTTGAGAAGTTTCCCACAACTTTATAGTAGCTTTCGACAAGCGATAAGTGAACAATACGAGGAGACCACTAAACAGAGCGAGAAGCCAATCAGTGAGATGGTTGAGGAAGGTATTGTACCACTTATGCTTCTGATTTCCATTGGATCTGGATTCATAGTTTTGTCGTTGGGAGATTACTTCTTTAGGAGGGGCCTTGAGCGATTCGCCAGTGTTTTTGTCTTTGTCGGCCTGTTGATTGCTGCCTTCGGGTGGATTTTGATTATTTTGCTGTGTGCTTACAGGGATGGACGCCTGTGATTCTGCCTGCACATTGCACCAGATGATTAAAATAAAAAATATCAAAAAACAATAGAAATATCTTTTGGTTAACATAATCCTATCGCTCCCCCCAAAAATATCAGGATTCTTGAGGCTGGTTTAGGAAAATTCAAACTCGGCAAACTATGTTAGCAAGGTAATGGGAAAAGGGCAAGGGTTGAGCCAGGATTTTATGGGAATTTTGGGCATGGTGAGGGAGCTTAGAACCTCTTTTCTGATTAAAGAGGGGTGGTTTGACCGGGAGGACCTGGCGGGCGGGTGAGGATATACGGCTAAATTGATTAAAATCTGCCGAAAACCCCACCACCAAAACCCGGAAACTCCCACCCCATAAGAACGGCAGGGCAGGAAGCAATTAAGACTCAATTAACCGCTAATTGCGAAAAACCCATATTTTACGCAAAAGTGGAGGGGTAAAGTGGGGAAATGCCGTTAAATCTTGCGAAAACCATCAGTTATAAGACCGTTCAGATAATGTTTTCATAGGATTCCGGGGATTCGGCAATCGAAACTCCAAAGAGAAGAACAAGCATTTTTCTCCCCTCCCCCGCCACAGATTACCCGGCCAGAAGCAGTTTGAATATGAGTTTTTCTGAGGTTTTCCTCAACATTTCTCAACAAGGAAAAAGGCCATGAATCAGGCACAGAAACAGCTAAAGTGCAAGCCCCGCGGCAAGCCCTGGCCTCCCGGAGTATCCGGCAACCTGGCAGGGCGGCCCAAAGGCGCATTGAACATGCTTTCCCTGGCAGTGAGCGGGGAGCCGTTAGCTGTTAATAGGCAGATTAAGCTTGAGCAAGCCCCTCTCCCGGAGCCGGAAAGGTATGATCCCAGGCGACTTCATGCCCACACTTCGCACAAGATCGAGGGGACCTGGCGGCGCACCGTGGAGCAGGACGGTCGGATTTTTGATAGGGACACCGGCGTTTTGCTGGCGTAAATTACGCAAAACCAGAGCAGAGCCGATCCGCCTTGCAAACCGGCAACCGGCCATGCTTTTTCTTGTTATGCTACTGTATAACAGGGAAAATCTGGCCTCATGGCCGGGATAGAATCTACCTCTATTTTATGGCTATTAATGGCTTAAAAACCGCATATTTGCATCTAAAAAACCTAAAAATGGTGCAAAAAAGCAGGGAAATTTGAGGTTTTTTAGACAATTCGGGCGATATTAAAAAACAATGAAACTCCGCATGGTTATTGAATAAACGGTATTTTTAATGATAGAAAATCCTTAATGATTTAGGAAATATTGAGACAATATCCATGGGAAGGTGGAATAAAAAGGGAACGGTAGAGGAACACAAGCGGCTTGATATTCGTTATCTTTACCGAAATAACTTACTGACTCCTGGCTTCCATTCAATAGACTGGTCACGGTGGGGTGAATCTGCCGGCAATATTACGTTTCAAGCAAGCGAGCTCGCGCTCACTTTAATTTACCAATTCCGCCATTTTGGGCAGGAATGGGAAGATGTTAGACAAGTAGTTCCATTAGACTGGACTCCCTGCCATTTTGGAGGGGAGCGCCCCTGGTTTATTTGTGGGAATTGTGGGCGGCGGGTAGCTGTGATCTATGCTGGGGGCAAATACTTTGCTTGTCGGCATTGCTATGATCTGACCTATTCAAGTTGCCAGGAATCGGATAGCCGTTTTAACCGTTTTTGGGGGAATTACGGGAATTTTAGCGGGTGGGAGAATATGCCCCTTTGGGCATTAAAGGGTCTTTTAAGCCGATCTCGGAAAGAAGAGGAACAGTTTGAAAAGCAAATGAAAAAGAGGCGGCGGGGGCGGCCACGGAAACAAAAATGAGGCGCTTGAATGTATGGTTTTTTGTCAGATTCTCTTGGGTTTAATAATCAAAGAAAAATCAAAAGGATAAATCTACTCATCTTCCATTTCTTTGAGGGATTCCTGTATCGTTTCTAATTCCATGTCGTTTAACCCCCACAACGTGGCTGCAAGCTTGTCGATTCTCATTTCAAGTTCAGCAATTTCTTTGTATTGATTTTTAAGGGCAGCATCATGGCATTGCTTAGAAAGTTTTGATAAATCAATATGAACTTTATCGGTTTCCTTATAAAAAGGTATTTTAATATATTCAAGAATATGAGTAGAGATTTGCGTGCTAATAGTGTAAGTTTTTACAATGAATCGCGCTAACGCAGAATTTAAAAGTGCACAAACATAGTGGGCTTGTCCTTCTTCCTTGAATGGGATTATCATTAATTTATGGTCAGGGATTACGATCTTGTTCTTGATATGCTCCAGTGAATGCAATCCCAAAACGGCACTTGTCAATCCTTGGGCAATTTCCTTAAACACTACTTTATATGGTGATAACAGAAAATCTCCGGTTTCAAATAGCGCATAAAAAGCTAACTTCTTTCTGGATAAATCAAACATTTTTCTTCTAGATAAATATTCTCGCATTTCATAGAAATAGGCGTAAGTTTTTGGATATTTTTTCTTTATAATTTCTTCCTCGATTGCAGAATCTCCCTGATGAGGGAAAATCAAAGCAAATTGAGGTGAACACTTCCACCGCTCTGTATCACGTCCTCTCAATAAGGGATAAATTAAATCACTTTCAAATACCCACTGTTTTTCCGGAAGATAATTGTCCTTATTCTTGTTTTTACTAAACTCAACTGTATTTCTGGCGATAATCAGGCCACGCTCAGATTTTAGGGCTTCTAACCAAAATATTCCATTCCCCCCCCGAGTATGGCAACCGATCCAAGCGCGGTATGATTGCTTTTCTCTTTTAATTTGAATTTTATCTATTATTCTTTTCTCAACTTTTGGTGGAAGAATAATCCATGGACTTTCAAGTTTTGCAACGGGATAAGCATTTCTTCTAAGGCGGTACGTGATAGTCTTTACTTTATCAAGGGTCTGATCACTCAATGGAGCAATTCGTGGTTGCTTTTTCCAGACAATATAAGGAACAGGATATTGAGTAGCCCTATTTGAAAGGCTTGCTATGATAGTTGCAGTTCTATTTGTTGCGCCCTCAAAAGGTTGAACCGAAGTTAAATCATCAACTCTGTGAATCTCAATTTTTTTGAAATATGAGATATGAAATCTTCTGAATCCTTTCCCACCTTGTTTAGATTGGAAAACACTCTGCGTGATTACAAATCCAAGTTTTCCAAACTCCTTGAGGTAATTATCCATAGACGCATAAGTGAAAATCATAGCTAGCTCAGTATTACCTTTAGCAAAACGCGCCCTCCACCCTCCTTTAGGAAAAAGATGATACTTATTCCAAACATCGGCAGTATCTTCCCTATATGAAGCAGGTAGGTTTTCGTAATTTACCCAAGGTGGATTTCCTACAACATAGTCAACCTTCTTTATAAATACTGGTGCAAAATTATTTATAATTATTCGGGCCCAAATGCCGTTTTGTTTATCCTCATTAAGGCGATGAAGTTTATTATATAGTTCAAGATGTAACTCTCTTCCTACAATGGGTAAGCCCTCTTCTTTGCAACGGTCAATGAATTCATCGGGCTTATAATTGTTACGGATGCAAGATTCCACTGTATCAGCATATTTATTAAGCAATTCACGAGATTTCGTAATCTCAACTGGTATGTTAAAAAAGTCTGCTGATGTTTTTATTTTCATTGCTTCCCCATGTGGTCCTACATATAAATTGCTATATGCCATTGGCGTTTGGATGGAATCGCATAAATAAACGGGGATTTCAACTTTAGAAGCGAATTTAAGCAGATCACGGATTGCCAAAAGGTAGTTGGTCCGTGCCGCCATTACCGCTAACGGATTGAGGTCGAACCCTATAATGTTATTAAGAATCTTCTTTATAAGCTCCGCTTCCCTAAAGCCGCATGTATGGCGATTTTCTTCAAACCATTCTTTATTCCGATTTATTGCCATGACTAAAAACGTACCGGACCCGCAAGCAGGATCAAGCAAGCGTTTATCAGGGTTCCCGTCGTATCCGATTTCATTCAATACATGTTCCGCCAACCAGTCAGGAGTATAATACTCTCCCAGGTCATGACGAACTGTTTTGGGAAAAAGTTCCTGATAGAGTTTCTTGAGCAAATCACGACTTTCGGCAGGTTCGACACTTAACGTCGTTGGGTCATACTGATCTAATGTATTTAATATCTCCCAAATCAATTTAGCCAAATGGTCATTCCATGCGTCTATATACCAAGAGAATATATCTCCTTCAAGAAAGTTAGTTATTCCAATCTGTGACTAGATTCCACCATGTTCAATTTTATCCATCTCCTCTTTAAGTATTATGGATGTAGAAGCGCTGGTACACTTTTTAATAAGAGAGACCCCCAGAGGAGAAAACGAGGAAACTATTTCGCCAGCCAAAAATTTCATAAAGATGGCAAAATAGGAATAAACTGAAAATAGTAATTCAGCTGGCTTTGGTTGAGAAATACCATAATGTTTTGCGAGAGTATTTATTTTCTCATTAATACTCTGAACATCATAGCCACATACCTCCCCAAAAAGTATTTTCCACTGATCAAAAAAAGTTAGTGCTTTTTTACTCTCGGTTTGTGTTATTATTTGATAGATCCCCTTAATATTTAATTCTGCTACGTTGCTTTCGGCCCCAAAATCACTCACGAGATTGTCAGGCGTGAAAGACTTTCCCTTAGCTCCTAATGAGACAAGCGCTCGTAAAAGCCTTTCAACAGTGTGGGGCGTAGCATGTTGAGGGTTTTCAACTTCGAATTTATTGCCTCTGTAGCGAACAAAAATTATGTTATTTCCGTCGCTGCCGACTCCAAATATTCTCTCCGGAGCAATTTTCTCTATTTTTTTGAAGTCCTCAAAGCGTTCTTTGATTTGCTGGATAATAGCTTTGGTACCAGGTGCATTTTGGTCAGGCGTGATCTTGCCTACTTTTTTAGGGTCTTTATACTCGATAATCACTCCGCCATATTTTGAATCAATCCAGCCTCCTGCCAATCCATACTCATGCCGCCCCCTGATGTTGATTTCGGCTTTCTTAAGAAAATCATCTATTAACTTATTACATTCATGACGAATATCTTCTTCAGATTTAGCCAACCCCACTATATGTTTCATTTCATGGGAAATGGCTGATGCACTATCATGAATCAACTTCTCAATATTGTTTTCGTAGGTGTTCATTTAGCCCCCATCTAATAAATATAACCTGAACAGGATTGACTATTTCTATTCCGAGTGGTTTTGGAGACCTCTTGGCGAGGGCGGCCTTTTATTGAAAGAACAATAGCACAGATTTATCTGGAAAATCAATTTTTTAGAAGGATATATCAGGGAGGAAAAAATTGCTGAGCGAATCTACTGGCACGGGCGAAACCCATTTAACTTTATCATCTTCAAGAACCATTGCAGCCAGCCAAAACGCTTTTTAAGGGGTATGAAACGGCCTAGGAGTGGTATTTGAGGGGATGGAAGAGAATTGGGTTGATAAAAAATTCATCTCAAAATAATCTCTTGACAAAAATGACCATTGGTCATAAAATGAACCCATGACCGGAGAGGACCTAAAAAACTGGCGGAAAAAGTGCGGGGTAACTCAGAGCGAGTTAGCACGGCGGCTTGGAACCTATCAAGAAACCATCAGCCGATGGGAGAGGGATAAGAGGGGAATCCCATCCCACTTATTCCTGGCCCTGGAGGCCCTGGAAAATCGATTGAGAAAGGAGAAGGATCATGGGTCTGTTAGTTGAGTGCCCGGAGTGCAAGAAGCGGAATAGCCAGAAGGCCAAAAACTGCAAATGTGGCTTTGCCCTGGCGAAGTTTACAGGAAAAGTTTATTGGATTGATTACCTAGTTGATGGCTACCGCAAACGGGAGCGCATCGGGCCGAATAAAGAGGCGGCAGAACAAAGGTATCGAGAAGTGCTGTCAGCCCGTGCTGAGGGCCGGTATATCCAAAAAAATCCCGATACCAAGATCACTTTCAAGGAATTGGCCCGATGGTATCTGGAACTGGCGGAAGTCAAAGCCAAACGGAGTTATGACCGGGATATTCTGAATGTTAAACACCTGACAAACCATTTCGGGAACCGTCTCCTCAAGGACATTACCCCGGCAATGGTGGAATCTTATAAACAGAAGCGCCTTGCCGAATTGGCTGGCCGGGGGCGTAAGGAAACCACCAAGCCCGCCACCGTCAACCGGGAGATGGCCTGTCTAAAAACTATCTTCAGCAAGGCGATAAAGAATAAAAAGGCCAGCAGGAACCCGGCCCATGAAGTCAAGAAGCTAAAGGAGAATAACGAACGTAATCGAATCCTGTCACCTGAGGAATATATCCGGCTTCTGGCGCATTGCCATATCTACCTCAAGCCCATCGTGAAGCTGGCCTACCATACCGCCATGCGCCGTGGAGAGATACTCAACCTTACCTGGGGCCAGGTAAATCTGAGAGAAAGGATCATCACTCTGGAACCCAAAGACACTAAGACTCAGGAAGGGCGCATTGTCCCTTTATCAAAAGTGATTGTGGAGATGTTCCAGGCCATGCCCAGAGGGTTGCCTCTGATAAGAGTCTTTTCCTACCGCGGGAAGCCCATTTCTACCATTACCAGGGGGATTGCTGCGGCCTGTGAACGGGCGGGGATTGAGGGTTTCGTTTTTCACGACCTGAGACACACGGCTATTAATAATTGGCGGCTCCAGGGCCACGACTATTTCCGCATCATGGCGGCAAGTGGCCATAAGACCATGCGAGTTTTCAAAAGATATAACACCGTCCAGCGCGAAGAATTAATGAAATTGGTGGAAGGATGACACCTATAATGACACCATGGCAAAAATGCAATGCGTAAGACCCTTAAAATCCATAAATAATTATCCATTGGCACCCGCACCACCCATCCCCACTTCCTGGAGCAGCTTGCCTCCCTGTGGCGGCGGGCCGGTTTGGATCACCCCCTTTGGAATCCCTACCAGGAGATGAGCAAGGGGGAGATACTGCTTAACTGCCGGAACCCGGGCCTGTTGAAAGAATTGTTTCCCCGGACGATCTCCTGCGCCCGGCCGGTGGTGTCCCGCTGGCAGCGGCGGCCGGCGGGCTCCTGCGGCTGCTGCTACCCCTGCCTGCTGCGCCGCGCCGCCCTTAACCGCCTGGAGTGGGACGCGGGGGCGGACTACCTGCTGGACGTGCTGGCGGCGAGAGAATCCTTAAGCCACCGCAGCCGGGGCCGGGACCTGCGGGCCTTATTGCTCGCCCTCAAGACCTGGGAAGAGTCGCCGGCGGAGATCCTGGCCCGCCTCTGGCTGGGGG
>Ga0187885_10004136_pt1 | contig 12150 bp, 13 predicted proteins | sample June2016WEW_20_1_3_FD_132970 | JGI IMG/M metagenome (GOLD analysis project Ga0187885, IMG submission 132970) | Peatland microbial communities from SPRUCE experiment site at the Marcell Experimental Forest, Minnesota, USA - June2016WEW_20_100 | ecosystem: Environmental > Terrestrial > Soil >... | reverse complement strand
GGTACGCGCGCCTGGATTCCTTCCACACCACCCACGGGCGCGCCATCCCCTTCGCCACCGGATTGAAACTCGCCAATCCCGAGCTTCAGGTGGTGGTTTACTCGGGCGACGGCGACCTGTTTGCGATTGGCGGCAACCACTTCATCCACGCCGCTCGCCGCAACATGGACCTCAAGGTGATCTGCGTAAACAACATGACTTACGCCATGACCGGGGGGCAATCGGCCCCCACCACCCCCGCGCAGGCCATCAGCGCCACCTCGCCCTATGGCGTTTTCGAGCCGACCTTCAACCTGGTGGCGCTGGCCGAAGCCGCCGGCGCCTCCTACGTGGCGCGCTGGACCACCTATCACGTCAAGCAGCTTAGCCGTTCCATGGAAGAGGTGCTCAAGAAAACGGGTTTCTGCTTTATCGAAGTGCTTTCACCCTGCCCCACGCTCTACCAGCGCCGCAACAAAATGGGAGACGGCCTCGACGCCATGAAGTACTACAAGCAAGCCAGCAAGATTCGAAACGGCGCGCCTACCGGCGAGTGTACCCTTTCGAAGAGCGGCGAAATCGTAGTCGGAAAGTTCGTGGACCGCGACCGCCCCGATTATCTCGAGTTGCTCCGCGCGCAGATGACCGAGTCGCTGGGCGAGCGCTACGCGGAACCGGAGGCCACATGCAGTTGTTAACCGAGATTCGGATTGGTGGATTCGGCGGCCAGGGCGTGATCCTCGCGGCCGCCGTCATCGGCAAGGCCGCGGCCATCTACCAGGGCGGCTACGCCACCATGACCCAGGCCTTCGGTCCCGAGGCGCGCGGCGGCTCTTCGAGCGCGCAGGTGATCCTCTCGACCGAGCCTATTCTCTACCCCTACGTCACCCACCCCGACGTTCTGGTGGTGATGTCGCAGGAAGCCTACACGCGCTTCGCGCCCCAGTTGAAGCCGGGCGGCATTCTCATCGCCGAGCAGGAGCTGGTTCACATCGACAAGATGCCCGGCGGCATCCGCGTCTACGGGGTTCCCGCCACGCGCCTGGCCGAAGAGCTGGGGCGCAAGGTGGTGCTGAACATCGTGATGGTGGGCTTCTTCGGCGCGGTGACCAACCTGCTCGATCCGGATGCGCTGCGCAAAGCCGTGGCCGATTCCGTGCCGCCGGCCATGCAGAAGCTGAACCTTCAGGCGTTCGATAAAGGCTTCGAATACGGCACGACGCTGATCCACACGCTGGCGGAGAAGGGCGAGGTGGGAGAGCCGGTTTCCCTGGAAGCGGAGTCGTAGAACGGGGACGGCGCAACGGAGCTGCCGCGGGGTCCTCATCGCGTAGCGCCGGCGGTCTTTGCCGCCGGTGGGGTTGTCCGGCTATGCTTATCGAAAAGAGCACCCGCAAGGGCAAGGAGTCGGAGATGCTTGCCGACGTAAGGGCTTACGACGCGGCCAAGGGCCGCCTCGAACGTGGCGAAGACGAACTGATACCGCTTGAGATTACCGAGCGCCGCCTCGCCGGGGAGAGCCCGGTTAGAATCTGGCGCGATCATCGCGCACTCACGCAGGAGGCGCTTGCCAAAGTGTCCAAAGTTTCCCGCGCCATGATCGCGGCAATTGAGGCCGGGCATAAGACCGGAGGCATTGCCACGCTGAAGAAGCTCGCCCCTGCGCTGAACGTCGATCTCGAAAACCTGGCCTGAAGTCATTGCGTCCGCCTCCATCCGTAGTGGTCCTTCCCGGAAATTCCACGGAGCTGGGGCTTGTGTTTCTTCAAGCGGATGCACTGCGCGGTCGCAGTGCCGTACGCATTGGTCAGCCCGTTGGCGGTCGTATGGTCCGGAAACTGGATCTCGCAATGTCCGGCAACCCGATGACCCTGAGCTTCGGCCCCGAGGCGCGCGGCGGCTCTTCGAGCGCGCAGGTGATTTCTCTCCACCGAGCCCATTCTCTACCCGTACGTCGCCCACCCTGACGTCCTGGTGGTGATGTCGCAGGAAGCCTACACGCGCTTCGCACCGCAGTTGAAGCCGGGTGGCATTCTCATCGCCGAGCAGGAGCTGGTTCACATCGACAAGATGCCCATCGGCATCCGGGTCTACGGGGTTCCAGCTACGCGCCTGGCCGAAGAACTGGGGCGCTAGGTGGTGCTGAACATCCTGATGGTGGGCTTCTTCGGCGCGGTGACCAACCTGCTGGACCCGGATGCGCTGCGCAAGGCCGTGGCCGATTCCGTGCCGCCGGCGACGCAGAAGCTGAAACTTCAGGCGTTCGATAAAGGCTTCGAATACGGCGCGATGCTGGTCCACACGCTGGCGGAAAACGGCGAAGAGGGCCACCCCGTTTCCATGGAGACGGAGTCGTAGAACCCGGCCCCCCAAAGGCGTTATACTACTCCCATATACTTGCATTGGCGAGGAATCGGTGATCGTATACCTCACACAGGGGATGCGGTAGAATTCCCGGCACTATGGTAGGAGAGTCCAATCCCGCTAGCCCTCAGCGAATACACAATCTGCTCCCTTTGTGCGCGCTCATTTTGCTCGGATTATGGCTCTTGGCATCGCTGTTGTTTAACGTCCCCCATCCACCAGTCGGCCTCTATATTGGGGTTCTGGCGTTCGTGGCGGGAATCGTGACTATTTGGCCACCAGACAACGCACGGGCTAAGGCAGGATGGTTCCTGGTCTTCGGGGGATTTCTTGTTCTTGAGATTACAACACTGTACAAGCAGCACGCAGAAGACGTGAGGACCGCCGACAAAAACAGAGCCGATGAAGATGACAGGTTTGCTAAAGTTCTGAAGAACCAGCAAGACAACTTTGCTGAAGTTCTAAGAAAGAACCAAGAACAATTTCATGGTACTGTATCTCGGGTTGATCACCTGGCTGGCCTTGCGCAGGAAAGCCTCGCCAATATTACCGGGGAGGATTCCTTTCCGTATATTGTCCCTCAGCCCACAGATCCCGTCAGGCTATACATATGGAATCGCGGGGAGCATATTTTAAACGGCGTGACAGTTATTATCAGGCCAACAGACGACTATACTAATGGTCTTCCTTTCCGGCCAGAACTACAGGTAGGAACTTTGCATCCAGGATGGGGAAAACAGATTAATAACTTTGTGATACAGCCTAATCTTAACTCCGACAAAGATGATATCTACCTGATTGAGATGTATACACAGAGCGACACGTTTGATGAGGTGCTGCACTTTAAGAAGAGTAAGCGCCCCGGCCAGTTATGGGCCTATAAGATGTGGGTCATTAGGCGCAGCTTCTATAATCCGGAGAAACACCGCGAAGAACGGTCTGGAGCCGTTGTCATGGATCGATCTAAGTGGTCTGATGAGTAAAAGGTACGATTTAGGCGCGACACTTGTTCCACCTGGAAGTAGTCAAGGGTTTGAAGAAACACATCGGCGAGATGGAATCGAAGCCAAAGATACCTGTCAGCAAGGGGGCCACTAGGTGGATCTTAGTGGATTAGGTACTGTGTGTAAAAGATATAATCACGGAGGATTGCCCCAATGAGCAGGGCAGTGGCGACTACTCTGCACCAAAACTGGCATGCCGACCCGCAGGCCGAACTGGCGCATAAGTGCCTGTATTACATGTCCCTCATGCGCGAGGTCGAAGACCGCATCGAGCGCAAGCTCTACCGCCAGGGCAAGATCGTGGGCGGCGTGTACGTGGGACGCGGGCAGGAAGCTATCCCCGTGGGCACCGCGCTGGTGGCCGAGCCGGGCGACGTTCTCTTCCCTTCCCACCGCGACATGGCCGTGTTTCTCATCCGCGGCGTGACTCCCGGCCGCATTTTCGCGCAGTACATGGGGCGCGCCGGCGGCGTCACCGGCGGCCGCGACGCCAACATGCACATGGGCGATTTGAACCGCAACATCGTTTCCATCATCAGCGCCCTGGCGGCCACCGTTCCGGTGGCGGCGGGCGCCGCTCTGGCGCTCGGCTATCAGGGCTCGAACGGCGTGGTCTTTTCCTATTTCGGCGAAGGCGCCACCAGCCGCGGCGACTGGCACGAGGGCGTGAACTTCGCCACCGTGCAGAAGCTGCCGGTGGTGTTCATCTGCATCAACAACCAGTACGCCTACTCGACGCCGCTCGGGCTGCAAATGGCCTGCGCCAACGTGGCCGACCGCGGCCCGGGCTACAACATGCCCGCCGAAATCGTGGACGGCAACGACGTGCTGGCGGTTTACGAGGCCACCCGGCGCGCCGTCGATCATGCGCGTTCGGGTAACGGACCCTATCTTCTCGAGTGCAAGACTTTCCGCATGACGGGCCACTCCGCGCACGACGCCGCCCACTACGTCCCCAAAGACCTCTTCGAGGAGTGGAGCAAGCTCGACCCCATCACCCGTTTCGAAGCCCGCACGTTGGCTGAAGGCTGGGGCACCCAGGCCGAGATCGACGAGCTTCACGCCGCCGTTCATCGAGAGGTCGACGAAGGCGTGGCGTGGGCCGACGAGAGCCCCTATCCCGACCCCGCAACCCTGCTCGACGGCGTGTACGAGAGTTACTAACCATGTCCACTACCTACCTGGAAGCCATCCGCGAAGGGCTGTGGGAAGAGATGGAGCGCGATCCCAACGTGTTCCTGATCGGCGAGGACATCGGCGCATACGGCGGCGCGTTCAAAGTGACCGCGGGCTTCTTCGAACGCTTCGGCGCGCGCCGCGTGGTGGATACGCCCATCTCCGAGGCGGCCATCGTGGGCGCGGCCATCGGCGCCGCGCTCATGGGGCTTCGCCCGGTGGCCGAAATGCAGTTCGCCGATTTCATTTCCTGCGGTTTCGACCAGATCGTGAATTTCGCCGCCAAGTGCCGCTACCGCTGGAACGCCAGCGTCCCCATGGTGGTGCGCGCACCTTCCGGCGGCGGCGTTCACGGCGGCCCTTTTCACTCGCAGAACCCCGAGATGTGGTTCGTGCGGACTCCCGGCTTAAAGGTAGTTGCCCCGGCCACGGCGTACGATGCCAAGGGCCTCATCAAATCGGCCATCCGCGACAACGACCCGGTGCTTTTCTTCGAGCACAAGGCGCTGTACCGCCGCATCAAGGAGGACCTGCCCTCCGAGGAATACACCGTGCCCATCGGCAAAGCCAAGGTAGTGCGCGAAGGCAAGGACCTGACCATCGTCACTTACGGCGCCATGGTCTGGGTGGCGCTCGAAGCCGCCGCCACGCTGGCCGAGGAGGGCGCGTCGGTCGAAGTGGTGGACCTGCGGACGCTGCTGCCGCTGGACCGCGAAACGGTCTGCCAAAGCGTCCGGAAAACGTCGAAGGTTCTGCTGCTACACGAGGACACGCGCACCGGCGGCATGGCGGGCGAGCTGGCCGCCAGTATCGGCGAGAGCGTGTTCGAACACCTGGACGCGCCCATCGTGCGGGTGACCGCGCCCGATACCCCGGTCCCCTATAGCCCGCCGTTGGAGGATGCGTTCCTGCCCAATGCCGAAAAAGTCATTGCGAAGGCTCGCTGGCTGTTTCGCTATTGAGCTACTGTTCGCGGCCGGCCTTCTGGCGGCCGATTCCGATTACCAGGCCGGAACCGCCGCCACCGGCAAGGTGAAGGCGCTGGCGCTTGAAGACCGCCGCGGCACTCGCGCCGTCTTCGCCACCGTCGAGTTCCGCGTACCGCAATCTCTCTCCGATTTCATCGCCGCCCAAGTGCTGAAAGCCTACGGCGTGGACCGCGCCGGCCTCTTGCTCCACTCGGCAGGGCAAGGCGAGCCTGCCCCCGACGATGCCGTAACCGTGATCGGCGCAGCCCTGGGCGCCCTCGAGCCGGCCGTGCTGCGGTCGAGCGGCGGAATGGTCTCCATCACCGCGCCCGACGGCCGTTGCCGCGCCACGCTGGCGGCCAATGGCGCGGTGGCATTCGACCGGTGCGGCCCAGGAGAACCCGTGCGCGCGCCCATTCGCGCCGCGTTCCAGATGGTTGATCCAGCGCACGCACTCCAGCCGCGCGCCGAGCCCGTCCGCTCCAGCTCCGTGCAGGCCGTCGCGCTGGGCCAGCAGTTCGTCGTGCTGGCCGTGGAGGGCGAGCGGGACGACGCCCGGGTATCGGCCGCCGTCCGCCAGGTGCTGGCGCGCGTGGGCCGCAAGTAGACCGCAAAGCCTGCAGCCTGTTATGGTGGTTGTGCTTTTCCCCGATACACGAGGGACGTCAGAAATGAGCACCAATCGACACCTTGGGCCTTGTGCAAGCGTAGTCCTGGTAGGCCTCGCGGGAGCGGCCTACTCACAGCCCCCCAGCGGCGCATCGCCCGCTTCCATAGCACCCACCAGTATGGCCCGCATCGGCACGGTCGATGAACGCTTTCAGTCGTTCAATATCGAAATGGTTGAGGTCACCGGCGGTAGATTCTGGAAGCCCTATGGCAAGGAGGTCGACGCTCTTCTCCAAGCGCAGCCATCCGCCGGTCCGGTTGGCATAGATCCGGCCCTGTATCAACAACGGCCGCCCATAGATCTCACCAACCCCCGGCTCCGCAAGCTGGCCGCCGCGCTGGGACCTGCTTATGTTCGGGTCAGCGGCACATGGGCCAACTTCACTTACTTTCACAATTCAGAGGATCGAGCCCCGGCAAATCCGCCTGCGGGCTTCAACGGAGTGTTGACCCGCCGCCAATGGAAGGGCGTGGCGGACTTTTCGCGCGCGGTCGGCGCCCGCATCGTCACTTCCTTTGCCATCAGCGCGGGCACCCGCGATGCTGCCGGCGTCTGGACTCCGGCACAGGCGCGCCAGTTCCTCGCTTATACCAAATCCATCGGCGGCAGCATCGCCGCTGCCGAATACATGAACGAACCCACCTTTGCGGAAGTGGGCGGTGCACCAAAGGGCTACAATGCCGCGGCCTATGCGCGCGATATCGCCGTCTTCCGGGCATTCGTCAAAGAGGCTGCTCCCGGCATGTTGATTCTTGGTCCCGGTTCCGTCGGTGAGGGAATTTCGCTTGTGCCGGCAGGCATGGCGAAGGGCCAGCTCAAGACCGAGGATCTGCTCGCCGCCGCGGGTCCGGCCTTCGATGCCTTCTCTTACCATTTCTATGGAGCCGTTTCCAAACGGTGTGCGGGCATGGCTCCAGGAGCAGGGACGACCCCTGAAGACGCGCTCTCCGAACAGTGGCTTGCGCGCACCGGCCGCGTCGAGGCATTCTACGCCGGTCTCCGCGATCGATTCGCTCCCGGCAAACCGCTCTGGGTCACCGAAACCGCGGACGCAGCCTGCGGCGGTAAACCATGGGGCTCGACGTTTCTCGATAGCTTCCGCTATCTCGATCAGCTTGGACGCCTGGCCAGGAGCGGTGTCCAGGTCGTCGCCCACAACACGCTGGCCTCCAGCGACTATGGCTTGCTCGACGAGAATACGCTGACCCCGCGGCCCAATTACTGGTCAGCTCTGCTTTGGCGCAGGCTCATGGGTCCGGCCGTGCTCAATCCGGGTCCTTCGCCCGCGCCCGCCTTGCATCTCTATGCCCACTGTTTGCGCGGCCGCTCCGGGGGCGTAGCGCTGTTGGCGATCAATACCGGCCGGACCGCATCGCAATCGCTCGAACTTCCCACCGAGTCAGACCGCTACACCCTGACCGCCCGGAATCTGGAAGACACGCGGGTTGATCTGAACGGGAATGAACTCCGATTAGGCGCCAACGACGAGTTGCCGCGGCTTGCAGGCGTGCCCACACAGCCCGGCCGCGTCGCACTCGCACCCGCAAGCATTACATTCCTGGCGATATCGAACGCCAACAACGGCAATTGCCGATAGCGCAAACGCCCGGAAAGCGTACGGAAGGTGCGTTCTGGACGCGTAGTCGCTAGCCCGGTCCGCCAGCTTCTGGCCCGCATGGGCCGCAAATAGAGACACTGTGAAGCCGATCAAAATCCCAGACCCATGAGGATCTCCACTTGGTTCTGGGTCGGCAAAAAGCTAATGGAAGTCCATCGTGTGTATCGAAGCTCCGGCGTAATCTTTAGGTGACCAACGCTCAGCAGGAGCATACCGACTCCCGACGCCATCCCGCCCTGCGTGAGTGGCTGGTCTATTCGATAGCGAGAGACGAAGTAGGGTGGATTGAGACCGTAAGCAAATGTCTCAACAGAGGCGTCGAATCCCTCTATGCGCCGGAATGTCCCGCCGAGCGCTGCGAAAGGGTGAAACCGCCGGTTCCAGCGGTGTTCTAGCAGCATTGGAAATTCCCAGCTATTCGCGGCAAGGCGAGTGATCTTGCCGAATGACGGGCTAAAAAACGCATTCTGCGTTGTGTCGGTCCGTTTGTAGAGTGCATCTACTTCCACATACAGTCCGAATGGAACACGTACCTCGAATGAGCCTCCCACCGTGTACCGGCGTGTAGAAAGGGACCAAGGTCCGTCTCCCGAAATACGACTGTCTATCTCCGCCGAACGATTCGCGTCCGAAAGCGGTGTACCACCCTTCACGCCGAAAAAGAAGCGTTGGCCGTTCGCTTCGCAACAAAGCAGGAGTACCGCTGCCAGTGCAAAAGAGATCTTCATTTGAGACTCCGGCCGTGCCGCCTCAGTTCTAAGACCCGCGCAGCCGTCTGTTCAACTACACCACGGAACGGCTTCGCGCGCGCCAGCCCGCAAATAGGCTATCATTCCTTCATTGAGACCGCTCCGGTTGCTCCTTCTCTGGGGTCTCGCGCTGGTTCTGCCGCCGGTTCAGGCGCAGACGCCCGGCGAGGTCCGCGGCTCGACAATTCGGTGACGACAATTCGGTGACAAATTCGGTGACAGGCTGGAGTGAACCGCTTCAGACAATTCGGAGACAATTCGGGACAATTCGGTGACAGGCTACGAAACCCCGAAACCGCGGGGGGTTCGCAGCCAGCCACCGAATTGTGCCACCAGTGTGGCCGCGTCCAACCCACACTCTCTATGCAGGTAGTCGCGGTCTCCGCAGACTCGGCAGAAGCGATCGGGAAGTCCGAAGCGCCGTACGTTCCCAGGGAGGCCGTAGTCGGCCATGGCTTCCAGGACGGCGCTCCCCAGTCCGCCGGAGATAAAGTGTTCCTCGAGAGTCGCAATGCGGGAAAACGATTTCGCCAGATCCACGAAGCGCTGTTCGGGAAACGGCTTGAGCCGGAAGACGTCTACCACGCCGGCATCGACGGAACGCGCAGATAAAGCCTCGGCGACCTCCTCTGCGCGCCGGACCATCGGGCCAGTCGCGGCGATGAGTAGATCCCGCCCCGGGCGCAGTACCGCGAGGCCCTCATTCAGTTCGGGGGGAGCGCCGATTCGGTAAACCAGATGTTTGTCCGCGCGATGAAGCCGGAGGTAAGCCGGTCCGCCGGCCTGAACGCAGTGCCGAACCAGTGCGGCCGCGACAACCTCATCGGCCGGACTCCAGACGGTCATTCCGGGCAGAGACCGCATCAGAGCCACATCCTCCATCGTATGGTGGGAGGGACCGAACATGCCGTAGTCGATGCCGGCGCCGATGCCCACCAGGACGACGCTCAGATGCATCGCGCAGACATCGAGGCGGACCTGCTCGAAGCAGCGGAACGAGTTGAAGGCGAGGATGTTGAAGAGGAAAGGGCGCTGCCCGGTAAGGGCCAGGCCGGCGGAAACGCCGACCGCGTTCTGCTCGGCGATCCCCATGTTCAGGTACTGGTCGGGAAGCTCGCGCCGGTGGGCCTCGCAGTGAAACCCGATGCTATCGGGATCGACCAGGATGATGCGCGCGTCGCGTCGCGCCTCCTCGAGCAGCGCCTGGAGGAAGGCCGCCCTCATGGTGCGTCCTCCAGACCTAACTCCCGGCGCGCCATCGTCAACTCGTCGCCGGCCGGGATGCGATAGTGCCACTCGGGCCGGTCCTCCATGAACCGAACGCCCTTGCCTTTGACGGTGCGGGCGACAATCGCGAGCGGCCGCTCCCGGTTCCCGTCCTTGGCGTGGCGAAAGGCCGCGAGTAGCGCCGGGATGCTGTGGCCGTCCACGGTCAGGACCTCCCATCCGAAGGCGAGCCACTTCTCGCGGAACGGTTCCACGGCGAGGTAGTCCTGTAGCCGGTCCGAGGCCGAGAGTTGGTTGCTATCGATAATGGCGGTGAGGCCTGAGAGCCTGTGGTGGCCGGCGAACAGGGCGCTTTCCCAGATGGATCCCTCGTGACATTCGCCATCGCCGAGCAAGACAAAAACCTGGTACCGAGTTGGGTCGGGCTTGCCGCCCAGCGCGATGCCGCATCCGAGCGGCAGGCCATGCCCCAGCGAGCCGGAGAACACATCGACGCCCGGGGTGCCGTTCTCGGCGTGTCCCCCGAGGCGGCTTCCGTTGAGGCAGAAGGTGTCGAGTTCGTCAAGCGAAAAAAAGCCGACGTCGGCCAGCACCGGGTAAAGCGCCAGCGCGGCCTGAGCCTTGCTAAGAATGAACCGGTCCCGGCTTGGTGCTTCGGGCGCGGCCGCATCGAACCGGAAGGAGCCGCCGTAGTAAAGCGCAACGAGGATTTCGACGCAGGAGAAGGAAGATGCGATGTGCCCACAGCCGGCGCGGCAGGCCATCTCCAGGATACGCTGGCGAACCCAGAGGGCTTTGGCCTCAAGGCCCTCGACGAACCCGTCGCCCGGTATCGCAACCTGTTGGTGTGTCACGTGGGTTGGTCTCCCAGCCAGATGCCGTCGGCAGCGAAGGCGGCCGCGCTCTCGATCGTCCTCCGCAGACCCTCCTCCAGAGAGACCCGGGGGTACCACCCGAGAAGCCGGGTCGCCAAGGAGATGTCCGGACGACGGGATGGCCGGTCCCCTTCGAGCGGAGGACCGAACTGGATCGGACTGGTACTCCCAGTGAGGCCGATGATCAGACGCGCGAGGTTAAGGACCGAGACCTCGCGGGGGCTTCCGAGGTTCATCGGACCGTGGTGCGCGGAAAGGAACAGCGCGAGGATGCCATCCACGAGATCGGAAACGTGGCAGAAAGCGCGTGTCTGCTCGCCCGTTCCCCGTACGAGGAGCGGCGCTCCCCGGCGGGCGTTCGCGATGTAAGTGGGAATCAATCTACCGTCCCAGGGCATTCCCTCTCCATAGGAGTGAAAGATCCGCGCAATCGCTGTATCGACGCCCCACTGACGATTATAAGCCATGGTCAAGCTCTCAGCGAAGCGCTTCCCCTCGTCGTAGGCGCTCCTCCATCCCACGGGGTCGAGGGTTCCGAGCGTGGTTTCGGTCTGTGGGTGCTCCAGAGGGTCCCCATAGACGGCGTCGGAGGAGGCGAGGAGAAAACGGCACCCGTGCTCCCGGGCCACATCGAGCATCGCCGCCGTTCCCAACGCCGCGGTTCGGGCAATCTCCACGGGATGCGTGAGAAAGAGTTGGGGATCGGCGGAAGTCGCCAGGTGCAGAACTCCGTCGAGCGGCGGCGCGACGATGAGCGGCTTCGACACGTCGTGGTCGAGCGACTGGAAGCTCTCGTGCCGCATCAGATGCTTCAAAGTTCCGCCAGAGGATGAGAAGAAATTGTCCACGGACAGGACCCGGTGTCCACACCGAACCAGGAGGTCGCAGAGGCGCGACCCGATGAAACCCGCCCCGCCAGAGACGAGCAAACGTAGTGGACGGCGCTCGGATAGGCCGTGGGGCCGAGGCTGCGGGGCTTCAATAGGCGCCGGCATTGTCATACAGGCCCGAACCGGACGGCGGTAGGCCACTCTGATATCGAACGAACGGTCCCGATCCCCTCGATTCCGTAAGCTTCCTTGAGCTTTCGGCTTTCGACCTCCAGAGCCCGCAGATACGGATGATAGATCCACTCGTATGCCAGGTCGAACTGGCGCTGGAGGTGCGGGCTGTAGCTATACCACTGGCCTTCGGCGTCGCGGTGCACACCGCTGAAGTGGTAAAAGATCAGCGGCCGGCCATCCACCGTGACACTCCGGCCATCGCATGCCAGCAGATGTCCATCCACGTTCCAAGGCGCCAGGTTCGAGCCGGGATGCTGGATGATGTGGACGCCCGTGTATCGTTCCGGCCAGCGGTTCAGGTAGCCCTGGTTCATGTAGCGCCCGTCTGGATGGACCTCTTCGGCGCACCACGCCAGGCAATCGTCGCGCCAGTCGTCCAGGCAGCGCCGGCCGGTCTCGTCGTTACGCCAATACACGCAGCCCCCGCCATACAGACCGTAGATGGCCAGGTGCCGG
>Ga0187885_10004133_pt1 | contig 12157 bp, 10 predicted proteins | sample June2016WEW_20_1_3_FD_132970 | JGI IMG/M metagenome (GOLD analysis project Ga0187885, IMG submission 132970) | Peatland microbial communities from SPRUCE experiment site at the Marcell Experimental Forest, Minnesota, USA - June2016WEW_20_100 | ecosystem: Environmental > Terrestrial > Soil >... | reverse complement strand
GGATGCCGCTGCCATGCACCAGGACCCCGGCAAGAGCCGGATCCACACTTTCTTGGCCCAATTATGCCATCCCGCATGAAGATACCAGCGCTCTCTTCTCCAAGTAGGGCGCATCTGGCTCAAGGAAGCATACAGATTATTGCCACTTCAGACGTGTTACTGCCTCGCGCAGGATCTCGAACCTCGGGACGACTTCAGAGGCCACATTCGGGTCCTGGAAATCGCATGCGAACAGATGCAGACCACTGTCAACATGCATCTGCACAAGACTCTTTCGCGCGTGGGTGATATCTTGGCCGAAAGCGTCGTCGGACAAGAAGTGGGGTCGATTGACTGGTTTCACCCGCTCGGGCAACTCGCCAACTACAGCGGAACCACTCCCAAGGTCAACGCGGCCCCGCCCTGGTGATCCGGGCTAGGGTCCGACACCGACGGCATAGACAGACGGATGACTTGTAATCCCCATCTCTTCTACCGCGTCGATCCGTCCTTGTTCATCGTATGCAGCGGGCTAGGCAAAACGGTTCAGGCGTGCGGCGCGATTTCCTAACACGGGGAGATGGAAGCTTCGGACCTGTCGGCAGCGCGCCGGCCAAACCGCAAGCCGGTACTGGGGCGGTGGCAGGCCCGCGGGATTGAGCTATATACCGACCTGGTCTTCCTCGGTCCGACCGAGGGTGAAAGAACCCACCTGGGTTGCGCGCTCGGGAGGAAAGCGTGTTATGGCGGAATCTCAGTGCCGGTCGAGCGCACCGCGCGTCTGCTGGAAGAGATAAGGATTACCTGTGAACAACGCGGGTGCTTTGCACGTTTGCTTAAGTTGGCGCTCCTGCCGGTTCTCATCCTAGATGGCTGGAAGCGGGATCCCATCTCACTCGTCCGGGAGCAAGACCTGTTGGAGGTTCTTGACGATCGACTTGGGAATACGTCGATGATGGTTGCCCCGCAGGTAGCCGATACCGATTGGCATTTGCGAATTCCGGATCCGACACTTGCGGACGCCACCCTGGACCTGTTGGTTCAAAGTGCCATTCGCATCAGGATGGAGAGGCCCACACAACCCGCGCTACGCTCTTCCAAGACCGCTCCGAGGGTCTAAGGTGCACTCGCTTTGCCGATGATGTGGGCATGCGTGAGGTGGCCGTATTCCACCGGAATCGATGGCCCAACTGACCGGAGTGATGCGCTCACATTGGGTCAGATCACAACTGCGCACCACTGCGAAGGGGAGAGCGTCCCGATTCCCGGCGCATCTGCGCGGCGACTCCTTGGGAGATCCTGCCGCAGCAACGCTGCTAGTGAAGCCAAGAGAGGAATACCATGCCCAATATCGTCGGCCTAAGAACAGGCCTCCACATCACATGAAGACATCCGATTTGCTGGATTTTGCATCAGCCATGGTTCAATTTGCAAGCGATGGCAGGATGCGATGGAGAGGATGTTGACTGCTGACTTCTAAGCCAAAGGGCGGGTTCACGCACGACACGCGCACCACCCGCGGCGGATGCGCGAAAGCGTTGCTGTAGCTCAGGCTATCTCGGGGTCTCGCATGACCCTCGACGGGGATTAAGGGACACTCGGACCGCAGGAGAGAGTTACGGTCTCCGAAGTGATCATCGATGCGCTCAGAGATCTGACTTCTCACGCAGGCCTATTCATTAGCCGTATCGGGCGGCATTGTGGCGAGGAGCAGATTCCCTGAGACACGGATATGATCAGAGACGGCTCTTCTGGCTCGCTCCGGGTCTCCAGACAGAGCAGCCTCAACTAGGCGACGATGTTCTGCAACCTCTTCATCGGGACTGTGATCCAGAGCACCATGGTAGATCTTAAGGTACCTGGTCTGCTCGTCAAGCAATGAAATGAAATCTCGCAACAGACCGTTGCCGCAGGTCGACCATAACCTATGGTGTATCCTGCTTTCTGCTTCTATTATTGCTAAGGGGTTTCCTTCCCTGGCTATGGCCTCTAGTTCCACAGAAAGTTCCTCAAGGCTCCTCGCCTCATCGCCGGAGAAGCAGCCTCGTTCAACGGCTAGACCAACGGCATAGCCTTCAAGCAGCTCTCTCAATTCGTATACTTCAATTGCGCGCCTTCTCGTGATCCTCAAGACAAACGAGCCGCGGTGAGGTTGAATCTCGACCAGCCCCTGTTCGGCTAGTGAGTGCAGAGCCTCCCTTACCGTTCCCCGTGACGTCCCAAGTTGTTGGGCTAGCGGGATTTCCCTGAGAGGAGTACCAGGCACGTACTCGCCCCGAATGATCGCATCATGAATGAACTTGGCGACCACGGAGGTGAGTGTTTCGGGCCGTTGCATAGTGACCCCATGGATTGACAGGGATGTTGCCGCCAGTTGGCGTTTGTCCGTCATGATCCTCGCCTTCCCTCGACGCATTGCCGAAGCGAACAAGTCGCTTGACACGGGAGAAGCATCCGCGCATAATGTCAATTGATAGACAATCGACAGCACACGAAAACATCACTCGAAGGCGCTAAAATGGCCCTTTTCGTGGGGCACTTCACACGCTTGACTTTGCCATGTTCGCTGAGCCGCCCTTCAGCAGGACACTATGATTATACGCCGCCTGTCGATTGGAACGCCCCCTATCCTTGTGATCCCTAAGGACAGATGCGCCCGTATGTTGAATTCACATCACCAGCGGATGGGTCCGAAATGAAGACAATCGATCTGAGAAGTGACACTGTGACTATGCCTTCCGAGGAAATGCGCCTTGAGATCGGCCGGGCTGAGGTAGGCGACGACGGTTACGGTGAAGACCCATCGGTGAACAGGCTCGAGGCATACGCGGCTGAATTGCTCGGGAAGCAGGCCGCCCTCTTTGTGCCCTCCGGAACAATGGCAAATCTCTTGGCTCACCTATCCCACTGCCCGTCGGGTGCGGATGTCATTGGGCCCGACTGCGCCCATACTTTCCACTTTGAGACTGGGGGTCTCTCGAGGATTGCCGGCATGACAATCAGGACGGTACCCCAGAAACATGGGGAGCTCTGTGTCGAAGGGTACCACGAAGCTATTCGCCAAGCGAGCCTTGTCGAGCCTGGCACAGGACTCTTGTGGGTTGAGGAACCAACCAGGGGCTTCGTGGTTCCGCTGGAGCATCTCCGTGAGTTACACCTGATTGCGAATGAGAATTCACTGCCTATACACATTGATGGCGCAAGACTCTTCAATGCCGCAATCTACCTAGGAGTAACGGCCAAAGATATCGCGCAGTACAGCGACACTGTCATGTTCTGTCTTTCCAAGGGTCTAGCCGCTCCGGCCGGTTCCCTACTGCTCGGGGATCGCGATTTCATCGGTCGCGCACGTCGCTACCGTCGGATGCTGGGAGGAGGGATGCGGCAGGCCGGTTTTCTGGCCGCCGCGGGCTTATTCGCACTGCGGCACAACGTTCAGCGGCTTGTTGAGGACCACGACAACGCGCGTCACCTCGCCAAGGGTCTTCGCGACATTCCAGGGATTCAAATCGACCGAGATGAGATCCAGACCAACATGTTCTATCTCTCGGTTGACGGGGGCCCTGATCTTGTCGCCCACTTCGCCCGTTCTCTCGCCGAACACGGGGTATTAGTCAATCATGACATACACTCTATTCGCCTTGTGACACACTATGGCATAGAAGCCCGCGATATTACAAGAACTGTTGAGATATGCCAGAATGTAGCCGAGACTATCAGGTTTTAGAACGATATCCGATCGGTCCGACTATGCGGTTGAGGGTCTGATCCGTTGCGAGGAAGGTCATGACAACCCAATCCAAAGTAGAACAGTCCGACAGCCCGGCGTTTCAAAGGAGTGAGTATCTTGGTCGATGGGACCGAGCACGCAGAGAGATGGTTCGCGCGCGTCTTGACGCGCTCCTGGTGACAAGCGAGACAAACTATGCTTATTTCACGGGGCACGATACTCCGGCGTGGGCTATCAAGTCGCGGCCTATGGCTTTCCTCTTGCCTCTTGAAGCGGAACCCGTTCTTATCACAGCTATGGTGGCCGAAACCGCAGCGATGTCGCCTGTCACCGAAATCCTTGGCTATGACGGTTTTGAGGACGCTGCGCGCAAGGCATTAAGTGGTGTTATGCAGAATGACCGTCTCACCAGAGGTCGCATTGGCTGTGAGTTTGGTGTTGAACAACGTCTAGGTCTTCCTTTCGATGAGTTCCGCAAATTGCAGGCTGAGGTTCCCGATGCCGAGTGGCTAGATGCCTCAACTGTATTATGGGAACTGAGGTTGCACAAGTCTCCCGCAGAAGTAGTTTGCATGCGACGGGCAGCAAAGATCCAGTCCGAAGCCTATCGGCAACTGTTGCCGCGCGTGCACGCGGGCATGAAGGAATCGGAATTGCATCGTATCTTCGTGCACGCACTGGTAGATCAGGGTGTTGAGCGCCCGGGATATGTTGCGATGCACTCAGGCGAAGGTAACTACAGGAGGGTCAGTTCATGGCCGACTGACCGCGTCCTAGCACATGGCGACCTCTGGTTCATCGATAGCGGTGCCAGGTATCGCGGCTACTGGACAGACTTCGGTCGGACCGTTGCCGTCGGCAAGCCGTCCCGCGAACAGCGGGATTACTATCATATAGCCTACTCAGCGATGCATGCGGCTTTGGAAATTGCAGGTCCTGGGGTGCGTGTGTCAGAACTGAGGACAGCTGCAGATAGAGTTCTCCAACAGCATGGAATTCATGAGAAGCATTGGGCTAGGATCGGGCATGGCATTGGCCTGGACCTGACAGAGCCTCCTTCGGTCCTGCCTACAGACGACCACCTTCTAGAGCCAGGCATGGTGTTGGCCATTGAACCCCGTATTGACATGGAATGTGGTCACTTCCAAACCGAGGAGGACCTTGTGATCACGGACGAAGGATATGAGCTTCTGTCGGAGCCGCAGAACCCTTCTCTTCCAGAAAACGACTAGGAAGCCAAGCCTTTTTCGCACTCTGCGTCAGGAGTTTCAACCATGCCAGATCTTGTTATCGAGAACGTAGAGGTCGTCAATGTGGCCAATGGTAGTACCATGCCTGGACAGTCGATTCTGATCAAGGGCGGTCGAATCGAGGGTATCCTGTCCGGGATCAGGTCTTCGCCCGTTCCTACCATTGACGGCACAGGCCTCTGGGCCTCACCCGGGTTGATTGATGCACACGTCCATTTCTTCTTTGACGGTGGAGACGATCCGTTCCGATCCTTTCTCAGCATGGACCGGCAGGCGAAGATGCAGGTTGCTGTGCGGAATGCCGATGTGGCAATCAGGGCGGGAATCACTACGATGCGAGACCTGGGAGCGCCTGCGGACCTTTGGCAACAATTCCAGGAAGCAGTCGACCAACGCTCGGTAAGTGGCCCGCGCATAATCAGCAGTGGAGCTCCCCTCACTAGGCCGCGAGGTCACTGTTATTTCTTCGGTGGCGAGGTGTCAACAGTCAAGGATGTGCGTAGCCTCATTGAGCGACAGCGCGCTTCCGGCGCGCTTTCCGTAAAGCTAATGGCGTCCGGCGGCGGAATGACGCCTGGTACAAAGCCACATGAGGCTGATCTGCCACTCGAGCTCATGCGAGTTGCGCGAGAGGTGGCGCATGCCAATGGGATGACGATTAGTGCCCACTGTCACGCCACTGAATCTATTGAGCGCGCAATCGATGCGCAGATCGACTCGATCGAGCACGTGGGCTTCGTCGAGCCTCCAGGGCGGTGGCGGTATGACGAACAGATAGCAATTCGCATCAAGGACGCCGGGATCGCGGTCTGCCCCACCGCGGCAAATGGGATTCGAGCCGCAAAACTGTTCCGCGATCAGCGCAGACCTCACAATCCAGAGGATGTTGCTGCTGTCGAGCGCCTGGAAGGTCGGCGGTGGATGACAGGTGAGTTTCATCGTCTCGGCCTCAAGATTATTGGGGGAAGCGACTGCGGAGCCGACATGACTCCCTTCAATTCACTTATCGATGAGGTCGAGACCTTCGTCTCCGTCGGCTTGTCCAACGAAGAGGCGCTCAGGGCTGTGACTTGCGAAAGCGCTGCGCTCCTTCGCCTTGAGAGAGTTGGCGAACTCAAGATAGGATACGATGCCGACATTATCCTGTTGAGAGCCAATCCACTAGCCGACGTTCGAAATCTCCGCGATCTAGTTATCGTCATTAGGGCAGGGAGAATTGCGTTTGACGCCCGTTCCTCCCGCACCCCATCACCCGTGTTGCATAGGTAAGCGGCTCGCAGTCGAGATCAGTTCTTACGTCTCCAGCACGTGCGTCGAATGAAGGTAACAGGGAGGATGATATGGAGAAGCGATATTTCCGCCGAGTGGCTCAACAGAGCCCTACTCAGTTTTGGGTCAATAACCCCACCCGTGAGGAAGCTGACTTGGCAATTCAAGAAGGAGCGGTTGGCTGCACGTGCAATCCATCTTATTGCCAGAAGATGATCGACCATCCGAGTGAGACCAAGTACGCCCGGGCTCTTCTGGACGAAGCGCTCCTCGAAACCGACGATGACAACGAGGCTGAGGCCATCCTGCAAAGGAAGCTAGTTGGCGGAATCGCCGCAAAGTTTCGGCCTCTTTACGATGCAAACCCTGGCCGACATGGGCATGTAAGCATACAGGGGGACCCAGTCCGCGAACATGACGCCGAGGTGATCATTCACGAGGCACGACTCAATCGGAAGATGGCTCCCAATTCTTGTATCAAGATCCCATGTACTGAGTCCGGCCTGAAAGCAATAGAGACGCTGATCGCCGAGGATGTTCCAATAAACGTAACGGAAGTGTTCGCAGTCTCCCAAGCCATTAGTGCATGTGAGATGTACACAAAAGCAGCTCGCAACAGCGGCAAACACCCAGTCATGTATCTTTCTCACATCGCCGGCATCTATGATGACTATCTCAGGGAATACGTTGAGCGCGAAAAGGTGGATATCTCACCCGATGCCCTTTGGCAAGCCGGCTTGGCTGTGGCCCGGAAAGTCTACCAAATCATCCAGGAGCGGGGCTATCACGTGACTTTCATTGGCGGCGGCGCTCGTGGCCTTCATCATTTCACCGAAATGGTTGGCGGCCAGGCTGTTGTTACAATCAACTGGGTTGGCACAGCGGACAAGTTGCTCGAGGCGAATCCTCCTGTTGTCTATCGTCTATTCAACCCTGTGCCTCACAGGGTGATTGACGAATTGATGGAGAAGCTCCCCGACTTCCGGCGAGGGTATCTAGAAGACGGCCTGACCGAGCCGCAGTATGCGGATTTTCCCCCAGTGGCATTTTTCCGGGGCAGCTTCATAAAGAGCTGGACTCGTGTCCTTGGTGTCGCCAAGGAGCGAAGGGCTGCCCTTCATGAGGCTTCAGTGCGCGCAGCATAAGCAAGAAGTCGTCAAGGTGTCATCAACTTGTTTCGGGCAATGATAGACTGTTGGCTTCCTCAGCATGTGAGTATTCTGACGTTGCAGCAGATGTTTGTCGCACTGGGTTTCATGTTGGGATGACGTGAGCTGACCAAATGGATATCCAAGGCCCTCATCCTTTTCTTCATGGCGAACGCTTCTGGATCGCGGGAGCTATTGCCGATTGGCGTTGCACGTCATCGGCTAGGCCAAGCTACGGTCAACAGTACTACTCCAGTTCGGTGAGCCCAGCGTGAGCCTCCCTCAAGACCGATTGCCGGACGAATGCGGCCGCATATTCATCTGCCAACCGATTGTCGTGTAATCCGATCCGATCTAAGAACGTATTTGCCGTACGGAAAGGATCGCTCACCCCATGCCTCAGATTACGCTGTCCTGGAGCGTCAGCCTCTTGTTCGAGAATCTTCCGCTAGTCACTGCGCTAAGACGGGCCGCGGACGAACATCTCAACGTGGTCGAGATTTGGAATCCGTACAGTGTTTCCGTATCGGAGATAAGGTCCACGCTAGAAGCGCTTGGCCTCAAGGTGCTACTGATAAACACGGATGCTGGTGACCTGGCGATAGGAGAATGGGGCACTGGTGCGAGCCCAGGCAGAGTGGATCATTTCAAGAGATCGCTTGAACAATCGGTCGAGTATGCAACCACCCTCCAAATCCCCATGATCCACGCGATGGCTGGCAACCGTGTATCTGGGTTCAGCTACTCGGCCCAGCGTGAGTGCTTCTTAAGAAACCTCGAATGGGCCCTTTCCCTCACAAAGGGAACATCTGTAAGACTACTTCTTGAGCCGCTAAACAATATTGACCGACCAGACTATTTCCTTACCGCGATGAGTGAGGCGGCGCAAACCGCCGCTGAGCTGCATGACGAGCGGATTGGGATTATGTGCGACATCTACCATCTGCAAAGGGGACATGGCAATGTGATTGAGCAGATCCAAACCTTTGCGCCCTTGATAACTCATTATCAATTCGCCGACGTGCCGGGCCGCCACGAGCCTGGAACAGGAGAAATTAACTACATAAACGTAGTCAAAGCGATTGCGGGCACAGGCTACGCAGGATTCCTCGGGCTGGAGTATCGCCCGACGCTCCCAATTGAGGCCACTTTCCAGATGCTTAGACGAATCATAGCGGATGCGGAGCATTAGGCCAGGGGTCCCAGGGTCGCAAGCTAAGAATTCGTGCTGCAAAACCGGAGAATAACACTCACCCTCCCAGGAATTCCGGTGACCGCTTGCAAGTTGATCGATGCATCATTTGGCTTGCGTTCTGTGTCTCCACAAGGGTGAGTACTAAGAGGGCGCTCACCTCTATTTCCTCCGTTTCTCGGCGGCCACGTCAACTTGCAGACCATGATGCTGGGTATTCAAGACAAAGCCTATCAACGGGAGAAACGTGGGATGAGTATGCCAACCAATGTCCGGGCTCCCCCGTATGGGATGCCAAAGGGGTCAAGTGGCTCAGAACGCTGTTGTCTCGGGTACTGCCTCGCTGAAGTCCATTGCATTTCGGGCCTCAACGAGAGAGGAATCGGTCAGCACGAGGATTTCGGTCAGGCACTTGGCCGAGTGTCATGAGTGCCCCGTCCTCCGAGTAGCCCGAGCGCCATACCGTCGCTGGCGCCAATGATACGAGGGATTCGCAGGAACTGGATTACTCATCTCGCCCCTATCATCCGGGATCTCCGGAGTTTCGCGGACGCCTCGCTGCGGGAGTAGCTAACCTCGTGGAGACAGACCCGCTTGCCCTCCGGACGGACACGCTGGTTCTGGAGGCGACCTATTGGCGAGAAGGGTAGAGGTTAGAAGAGCGACCGTGCGGTTCGAGGAAGGTGTCCTTCCACAGGGTCAGGGCAAGATCATGAGAGCCAATTCACAGTGAGTTCGTCGAGAGAATCGCCAGCCATTCCGTCATTAGAAGAGAGGAGAATCGACATGTTGCTCAGGGACCAAGTTGCAATCGTGACCGGCGGCGGACAAGGAATCGGCAAAGCTATCAGCAAGCTCTTTGCCATTGAGGGCGCCAGTGTGGTTATCGCACAGCGGAATCAAGATCGGGGCAGGGCAACAGCGGAAGAAGTCCAGGCGGCTGGTGGTAAGGCGCTGTACGTACAAACCGACGTGGCGTCCGATGCCCAGGTGCGGGCGATGGTTGAGAAGACGCTTGGCACCTTCGGCCGGCTTGACATCCTCATCAACAATGCCGCCGTTGACACGAAGAAGCCATTACTTGAGACAACTGAAGAGGAATGGGACTTCGTTCTCGACGTCAATCTCAAGGGCCAGTTCTTATGCGCGAAGGCCGCAGTACCTCACATGATAAGTCGAGGCCGAGGATCAATCGTCAACATGTCTTCAGTAATCGGCCTTCGATCAGAGCTCTACTTCGCCTCGTATTGCACCAGCAAAGCGGGCATCCTTGGACTCACGCGGTCGATGGTAATTGAGTGGGCACCCAGAGGCATTCGCGTGAACTGCATACTGCCTGGTCCGATAGACACTCCAATGAAATGGCGGTATGTAAAGGAAAATGAGGTTGAAGATGTTCGCCGCGCGGCCCAAAACAGTGTCCCTCTGGGGCGCATTGGCTACCCCGATGAGGTTGCCCAATGCGCTCTCTGGCTTTGCAGCGAAGCTGCATCGTACACATGTGGTAGCTTCATCGAGGTTGATGGGGGCATCGATACGCGATACTCATTGTGACGAGGCGGCCCAAGTCGCCTGAGCTCTCTGCGGCTGTTCGTGCCGGGCCTAGAAAGCGACCGGCTCACTGATGGCGGACATCAACCTCAGAGTCACGGCTGTTGAGACTATCCAATGATTCTCGAATCCCCAAAGTTCTAGATGCCAAGGCAAGATGCCTGCCTCAGCGACAGGCCCATGTTAACGGAGTCCCCTTAGGATGTCTCTGGTCGCGCCTTGAATCAAACACGATTCCTCCCCCATAGGTTCCCGAAGCAGTTCTACCCTGGGGCCGAGACTTCGGCTGGATCACTACAGCATTGATCACAAACGCGACCTCCATGATGAAAGGAAAAGGGAAATGTCTTACGAAACCAAACTGCGAGAGATGGGCTACGTGGTGGAGCCTGCTCAGCTCGATAATGGCAAGTTCGTTCAGGCAACAAAGGTTGACAACCTAGTATTCACATCGGGTCAGGTTCCGTCCTGGGGAGGAAAATCCATCAAAGGCAAGATTGGAGGGGATCTCACAGTCGAGCAGGGCTACGAGGCTGCCAAGCTGTGCGCGCTTAACAACCTGAGGGCGATAAGGGCTGTTGTTGCGTCACTCGACAACATAGTGCGGTTCGTAAAGGTCTTTGGTATGGTGAATGTCGCCCCGGGGTTTGAAAACACTCCAGCAGTCATAAACGGTTGTAGTGAATTCATCCGAGAGGTCTTCGGTGAGGCGGGCCATCATTCAAGGAGCGCAGTGGGGATGACGATTCCGTTGAACTGGGCTGTCGAGATCGAAATGGTAGTTGAAGTGATGTAAGCTAGTTCATCGACCCACTAACCTTGACCTTAGTGGAGGCCTTCCGCTCCGAGAGCTCGACCGCATGACGCCTACTCTGGTGCTATAGTCCGCAGCGCGTCGATGGTCTTCCAGCCAAATGGGTGGCTCCGTTGTCATTGGACCCGCGAACTCGTGATCTGATTGAGGCCCTCGCGGCTTAGGCTTCGCCACATCGCTATCAAGAGAATTGTCAAGTGTTGCGGCAGGATCTGGGCTCGTATCCCTCGCGGATCAATGAGGTTTAGAACTCTCTTAGACTGATATGACCGCCGAGAGTTGGGCAGAGCACTCATCCGCGTTGAGCCATCCAAAACCAACTTGAGAACCAGGCAAGGAACTTGAGTATGACGAGGCAAGGCCTGGAAAGGACCCTGGTTAGAAAGAAATGCAATTGCCCACCAAGGTCCAAACCCTCAACTCAACCTGTTAGTGTTCAGTGACAAGGTCACCCCAACGGGTCAATGAAAACGTCACTTAAGCGGTCCTCCGGGCACTGGCATGGTTTTGTAGGGCTGGCGCCAGGGATGGTCTGGTGCTGGAACGAAAGCTGGAAGAGGTACCACCGGGCTTTGGGTTCTGGGCTGAAGGGAGGGTCGGAGAGCGACCTTCTTCATGGGGAGAGCAGCTTTCTTGGCAGGGGTGAATTTCCCCACCTGGGGAGTGCCCTGCTCGAGCGGCTCATGCACGGCCAGGGTCTTGCCATGATAGGTGATGGCTAGGCGACCATCCATGTGGTGCCGAAGCTCAACCCGTGTGCCTGCGTAGCCGCGCTGCCGAGGGGTGAGGGGAATTGCCAGGGAGTGGCCTGAGAACGAGACGGTGTTGTCCTGGGTCACCACGCGCTCAAACTTGAAGCAAAAGAGATCATCGGGCCGAGTGCGAGCTGGCCAGGGTAGGTATGCCAACCCTGGGTAGGCCGGCGGCTGTCCAAAGCGAGAGTTGAAGGCGAGCAGGAAAGTCTCCAGGACTTGGTTGGCTTCCGCCAGGGAGCGTGCGTTGGCTCGGCGCAGGGCTTTGACCAGACGATCCTGAAGCGTGCCGAAGAGCCGTTCCACACGCCCCTTGGCTTGCGGGCTATGGGCCGGGATGAGATGGATGCCCAGCTCCATCGACCAGCCGCCCAAATTGGCTGCGGGCAGGGTTTCCGGCCAGTTGCTCGGCCAGGCTGGGCTCCCCCGGAACCAGCATCTGGGGTTCTTTGGGGCTCTGGAAGATGGTGTG
>Ga0187885_10004129_pt1 | contig 12184 bp, 7 predicted proteins | sample June2016WEW_20_1_3_FD_132970 | JGI IMG/M metagenome (GOLD analysis project Ga0187885, IMG submission 132970) | Peatland microbial communities from SPRUCE experiment site at the Marcell Experimental Forest, Minnesota, USA - June2016WEW_20_100 | ecosystem: Environmental > Terrestrial > Soil >... | reverse complement strand
GGAGAAATCGTTGGCCTCAATCACATTGACCTTTTTCATCAAAGTTTCCTCCCGCCTTCGGCTTTTTGGTTCAGCGTTTTAAAGAAACCTTAAGTAGTGCCTTCAGCAAAAGCAATCCCTGGCACAAGCCTAATTTTTGCCAAGAGCAAACTTAAGGCCAGGAGCGCTCGCAGATCGGAAGAAGTGCGGCCCACCAATTCAGGCTGCCGGCCCCACCTCAACTACTATGACCCGGACCATCGAGGAGCATTGCGAAAAAGGCCGGAGGCGGCTAAAATAAATGCCAAGCCGGCATAGCTCAGTGGTAGAGCAGCTGATTCGTAATCAGCAGGTCCGGGGTTCGAATCCCCGTGCCGGCTCCAAATAAAACAAGTAGTTAGCTGATAGGAGCTAACCCCACTTTTTATCAGGGATAACTCAGGGATAACCTGCATCCTCTCATCCCCTTTCCTCCTCACCCTTATCCCTCCACCACCAACCTCCACCGCAAAATCATCCTCTCATCGCTCTTGCCCCGGTTTTTTTCTCCGGTTTGTCTCACAGAAAATTTACCGTGACAGGAGAATTTTTATTGTCGACAGGAGACCCGTGCGGCTGATTTTTGGATCTCCGGTAAGTGAATCCATGGTTTAGTATTCCTTGGCAGCAAATCTCTCCACCTGGGGCTTTATATGCAGTCGGTTTTTTGGCAGGGCTTTTTCTTGCCTGAACACACACTCCTTTGCTCAACTCGCATTCAAAGGCCACACTCTCCAACTCTTACTCACTAGGTTTGGGGTTCGAGCCCCCGACGGCCCACCAAAGATATCAAGGGGTTAGCCAAAGCAGCTAACCCCATTTTTATTGAAGGATAACTCAGGGATAACCTAAATGCTGGAATCTTTAGGCTGATCTCGTCTTGAAATGTGTACGCTTTTTTCGCCTCGTTGAGCGGGTAATGAGCCTACTCAGCAAAACCCTCACAAGAGGTTTATCCTTAAACATTTTGGCTTCATAGGCTATGTCTATCTACCCGTCCAGATTAACCAAATGATCACATCCCAAGAAGAAAAAACTTGAAATTAAGCTGAACAAGATGGTAAAAGATTCTAAAAGTTTAGATAATTTGGTAATATAAGGAACCATTTAATACACTTGCTCTATGGTAGATATGATTTTCCGAATCATTTAGGAATTCCACTGTGAGATAGACTGGGAGGTCTAAATGCTTCAATTTATAGGTGACGCAATTTGTTTGAGTGGTTTGGCAGGCACCAAGTTAAAATGTGATGTGCTTGGTGCTTACTACCCTTTTTGGTGGAATATAACTTCCGGTGGTCAAACGAATAATTATGCATTTAAAACGGTAATAGTTGAATTAAATGCCGGAAGTGGTGAAGTATATATTAAGGACCTGGACCAAACAGTGCTTGGGTCTTCAGGACATGCATTAGACCTAAAAGCAACCAGAGCACCAGCATCCAATAATTTAAAGGTAGTTTTAGTTGAAGAAGACGTAGATTGTTGTTTACACTTGAAGAATGTAATAAGACGGAGGTGGCCACAAATTCCAGTGGATAGAATTCAAGGACCATGGTTTGGAAATATTTCAAAAAATGTATATCTTATTAATAATAGGCTCGATGGAGTCTTACCATTAGTGGAAAGACTCTCTGGTAATGCAATTTATTTTTTCGATCCTTTAAGGAGTGTTGAATGGAGTGCAGTTAATAAAGTTGCCCGTAATAGAATTCGAACTTATTACCAAACAGGAACTGAATTTATTATATTTTCATTTACCTCTGATTGGTTTTTGGGAAGGGATGATTTTTCTCCATTGCCAAATCACCAAAACGAGAAAGAGTGGACAGAGGGTGAAAGGCAGTCAGTTGAGCAAGCCGATGCTCTTTTTGGAAATATTGAATGGAGAAATTTGCTTCTTTGTAATGAACCAATTCCGTGGAAAGAAAAAACTTTGATACACCTTTACAAGAAAAGACTGCGGAAATGGTTCAGATATATTCTGCCATTACCTTTTAACCCAAAGCAGGATCAATTATTTCATTTGATATTGTGTTCAAATTATGAAGCAGGGGTGCGAATGAATAGACAATTTTACTCGAATCTAACAGGTAATCCTTCGTATGCACCGAACAATAATGAAGCTTTTAAGATATTTAGGAGTAGATATCCTCATCTATTTATTGGCTTATCCGGAAGGAGTCGCCCATTGCATTGGAAGGTACTTTGGAAAATTATAGTACACCATGAAGATGGCGTATGTGATAAACAGTGTCGTGATCTTGGTGAACTTGACAGCGATATTAATATTCAACATTCCATTGATTGGCTAATGGCGCATGATTATCTTCATTTATCCTTATCGTCAGACCATTGGAGTGAACAAATTCCCCAATATGTGCTGAATTGGAACACTGTAAAAGATAAATTAAACCTTGCTCCTCCTATAGAATTAATGCCATTTTCTCATGAAAAGATATATGAGAGATTAGTAAGCTTAAAAGGAATGGAAGATTGGAAATGAATTGTGTCACAGAAAATGATAAAAGGATCACTGCCGGCACTAAAGAATGGGCTGATCATAATATAAATTGTATCATAGGTTGCGAAAATAATTGCCGGTATTGTTATGCAAAATTAATGGCAAGACGGTTTCGGAAGGCAACATATGAAAATTGGTCAACTATGAAAATCAGAGAGGATGTCGTTCAAAGATCATTTGGCAAAATGTCAGGCCGGATAATGTTTCCAACTTCACACGATATTGTAGATATTCCAGGTGTCAGAGAAGCATGCTTCATCACGTTAGGTAAACTGCTCGAAAGTGATAATGAAGTCCTTGTAACGACAAAACCCAGATTCTCCATTATCAAACAAATTGACAAACGTTATTCTGATTACAAGGACCGTTTGCAATTTCGTTTTACAATAACATCAGTAGATAATAATCTCCTTCAGTTTTGGGAGCCCAATGCGCCGCTATTTGAAGAAAGATTTAAATCCCTCAAATACGCATTCAATAAGGGATATAGAACCAGTGTATCGATAGAGCCATTTCTTGACCGGAAACCTCATGTCTTAATTAGAAAGGTTGAACCATTTTGTTCCGAGTCAATATGGATCGGAAAGATGAATTATATCCCATCTGATTCATCACTGACTGATGATGTTCAGCCATTTTACTCGGAGGTTCGCAGAAACTATGAGATTAATCATTTATTTGAAATCTACAATGATTTGAGAAATTTTAACAAAATCAGATTCAAAGATAGCATGATGATAAAACTTTCTAACCACGGTTTGATATAGGTCAAGGTTCTCGTAGCTGCCAAAAATTGCGGTTGTGGAAGGAATAAAAACCAAGGTGATTGATTGAATATCGTAGATTTTTTAATGCGCCCCAAGATGGAAAAATTCTGAAAAATTTCTCAGGTTTTTCTCCCGGTAGTGTATCCCTCCCAAGGATTTTAGTGAATCACCACCCCCTATCCCCCATCCCCTTTCCCAAGCCAAAAACCGCTTATTACCAGACGAATAAACGGGTGGTCTAAGCTCACGAGAAGCCCGTAGCCGTGCGGCAAAGTCTAATTGAATGTCAGATGCTTCATGCAGAAATCATCAGATATCAGGCTGTGGTCAAGATATCAAGGGTTAGCAGATTTGGTTAGTCTGAGAATTTATTAACTTTCGGGTGAAAGTTAATGGATTTATTGAACACATCACTACCTTATGGTAAAGTAAACTCCCCAAATAATTCTTTAAGTATTATATCTGAATGTAGGTTCAACTTTTTCATCGTCACATCATAAAGTTCGATTTCATACCTGGTACCAACTGCTGAATGCTGACAGTATTCTACAATTTTATCAAATATAGATTTGAACCAAGGCTTAAAAGCCATTAAGGTTGATTTTGCTATACCTTTATTGGTGGGAATCTTAAATTTTCGCCGCCCCATTAGGAGAGCCCTCAATATTATTTCAGCTACTTCACGAGAGAATATTTTATCCAATAAAAATCTATTTGGGTCTGTTTCTGTACTGATAATCAACGAGGTATGATCCAATAATGACTGACTTTTTACGATAAGAAGCCTTTGGTTCTCAAAATCGAAAGACATTGATTCATCAGTACTTGAAAAAAAGTCATCCGGGAATCGTTTTCCATCAAGTAATGGGCGTACCCCTTTTATAATAGCATCAGCGACTAATTCGACATCACGTTCAATTTTTTTCTTGACCTTTCCTTTCTTATCATCAGCTAATAAGAAGCGAGAGTGACAAGTTTCTAAAAGGTCCTTATAAATTGTGTTAAGTGGTACTGGATTACCGATTTTTTCAAGCAAAAAGTGGTCAAGCTGCCTAAGGCAGGGGCCTGGTTGATCACTTTTTCGCCAATCAACCGGGTTCTCATTCTCCCATGCTATTGAAGCTAATTCAATTAAGAGCCTCTTTGCCTTTACACTAAAACGCCGCACGTCAACAACTCGGACCTCCCCTAATTTTTTCGTAGGTAATTCAAGAGCACCAGCCCCCATGCTCGCAGCGCCAAAAGATTCGACAGAAAATGCAAAAAGACTCGAAGAGACTATTCCAGCAAGCAATTCCCAGTGCAGATTTTGGCGTGGAATAATATAGTTGCATCGTTGGTCAAAAGGTACAGCTTCAAGGAAAAGGAAGGGCGCATATGTGCTATCAAAAGCCTTTCGTAGCCAAATATTAGCTAAATGCATCTTAGCCTTAGGTGCATACCAATAGCCCGATCCTTGTGCTTCCAAAGCTTCTTTTATAGTTTTAGGTTCCCCAGATTGCTTTTTAATAGCACTTGGACGTTTTGCCATGTCTCGGATATAACGAAGTGCTCTGCTTCCGCGGAGGTCTGCTTCTGAGAGATTGCAAATAAAGAGATGCGAAGATGCATCGGTCTTCTGAAAATATTGTGATAGTTTTATATCTTTCATCCTAATTAATGGTTTTAGGAACTCTTTCTCTATATTGTACTGTGTTATTGTGTCGTTCTCAAGATAATAGAACTGGTTTTGTAATGACTTATAACCAAGTCCCACAAAAGCCAATTCAGCTAAGTTACACCATAGCTGGCTCATCTTCATCCCGAAATAATTCAAAGTAGCTAAGGGGAGCCCTTAGGTAAAGAGACCAATTCCTCGGTTTATTATGTCCAAATAAAAGCTTTTTATTTTCTTTATCAGCGTCCACAATTTTTATTCGGTAGTCATTATTTTCATAAGAATTCTCAGCGTTTTCTACTGAATCAACAAAATCGGTTATCTGCTTCCAATAGGAATGTCCATATTTAAAAAAATCTTTTAGCGGTTTTTTTAATGTTACAAAACGCAGTGACTCTCTTTTGTCTATTCCTGAGATTGTCCGTTTTTCAGCAATCAATAACACTGCATTAACATCAACCTGGGAGAAAAATGACTCTGCTGATGATGAAATTAATGCGATTAAACGTAATTTATCTAATAATAATCGTTGAAGCGATATCCCAAAATCTGCTGATATCCAACTGGATGATGTGACAAAGCCTATGCGTGAGCCTGGTTTCATAAATTCCAAAGCCCTATAAATGAAAAATGCAAAAAGGTCTGTCTTAGATGCGGCCTTAATATCTGCTACTTGAGCGGTTCTGAAAAGAGATTCTTTATAGTCTGGATCAAGATCATCTTGGTTTTGGGAGCGAAGATAAGGAGGATTACCTATTACAGTATCAAATTTAGGTATAGGTACAAAAACTTTATCTTGACTGCCCGGTTTCGCAGGCGGGAATGGGACTTCTTTCCCTACATAAAGTTCAAAAAAATTACCACGTAGAATGCGAGGAAAATTATCAAAGGCTGATAGATTTTGTCTGAAGAGATTTATGGCCGCAAGTTCAGCAGCAAATGAACTAATATCAAACCCCCATAGCAAAGACAAAAGCTTTTCATGTGAATATCTAAAATTTTCATGAAGAAAATCATAGGAGCGCATAAGAAAGGTGCCACTTCCACAACCAGGGTCAAGAATAAGGGGAGATTCACCATCAACTGTAAAAGCCACTAATAAGTCTGCTACTTGAGGTGGAGTATAAAATTGGCCATATAGAAGTTGTTGTTCTTTGGGAATAAGGTTTTCAAAAATAGCACCTAACACGTCGTCTTTCAAACTATTCCAATCATATTCACCAAGTTCGGTAATCAATTGTCTAATAAGTTCTTGGGCCTCGTTTGGTATAGGAACTATTTCATCTAAATCACTCCATTCGAAGAGTGCTTCATAATCGAACCGTCTAACATCATCCCAATAAGGACGAAATGCATCTGGTACAATCTCAGATGGTGACAGTTGAAGTGATCGAAGGTTCGGTTGTTTCCTGCGTAATGCTAAGTAAAACAAAATCTGGCCGATCAATCTATATGTAAATTGGCCCGTAATGGCGGCATCAAAGTCATCTATTATTCCAATCATCCCTTGAGCAGCGGCAATAGCTCTTATTCTTTTACGTAAGGCTCGATTTATCTTTGTTTCTCTATATAGTACTGGTAAAATTAGTGCTTGGAGTCGTGAAATTCGATCAGCAATTCGATCAACAAAAATTGAAGCATCTATTGGAATAGCCCGGTGAGTTAAGGTCGTGTGCAATTGCCAAGAGTGGTCAAGAATTTCAATAGCTCGCTCTCGCAAAGATGTAGCAGGCTTTGGTTTAAGCCAATCATTAACGCTTAAAACCAGGGGATCAGGTCTCCATGCTTCGATACGATCTGCAGGAGTTGCCATTCTTGAGTTATGTGGCGTGTGATATAATTCCGCCACCTGCATATTCCATATAGCAAAAACAGGAGCGTCCCACCGTTGAGCTTTGTTGCATGCATCGGAAAGGAATGCGGGGTCAGTTATAGGAGTCTCGGGGGTTTTCAGTTCAATTGTTAAAAATGCCGATTCGGCATTTCGGTTCCACCATACTACCAAATCATTTCGTTTGGGGGTTAGTTTTGACGGTTCCTGAGTAGCTTTATCCAGCTCAAGTCCTGGACGACGTTCAATTTCAAAGTTAAGCCATGTTACGACCTGGCCCTGAAACTCCCATTCATTTGTAGTCTTCCGGCTTTTCACTAATTTGTCATTTATGGTAGGAGGTTATAGTACATTATAAATGTAGGCAATGTGAAATTAGGAGCCTCCACGGCCAAAAGAAGCTGAGCAAGCCCCAAATGATGGAATGCGGATAAGTTTCACTATCTTTTCCAAAAATGTTAATCAATCCAATACCCTATTTCATAGCTTGGTTATATATATATAGTCTAAAGTCTCACGCTTAAAAATATCTGTTACAACTGAATCTACATTTGTTTTTGCAATCTCATCTTGTATTGCTTCTTGAACCCACATCGGATGTCCGAATAATCTTTTGACTATTTCATTAAATCTTAATCGCACTTCAGGGGTAAACGCTGTTTGATAGCATAAAGCGCCCCAAACCTTAGCCCCTTTCATTTGTTCAAGTGCAAAACGTAACCCTTCTTCTAATGTATTAACCCAATTATTAAAAGCAGTCCTGTAAAAGAACGTTCGAGACATTTTGTGCTGCTTGGCTTCAGGATTATCTGGTGTCCAAAAATCTTTTATTGAATATTCTATAACGAGATTGAGAATAAATATCAAGTTGTCTATTTCATCAGACCGATGATTGCTCTCACTCTCCGAGTAGTCTTGGACCGGGGTGAGATTACAGAATTTTGAAATAAATTTTTCAATACTCTGCCATAAAATAGGTTGATGTTTTTGGTCAGCACGGATTTCCGCAGCATATAATCTTATAATATCTGTGTTTATGCTTAGTTCTTTTATGATAGAGGACAAAAGAAAGTTCCTTATAGTTGCTGCCGATTCACCTTTCAAAATTTCAGCCTCAGAATAAGGGGCCTGCGGGTTCCCTACTTTTCTTCTGTATGCTGCAATTTTTTCTCCAAAGATATCTGCTAATTTGGTATCAATATGCGATTTTCTGTATCGTTGTTGAACAAAATCCGTGTGCGCCTCATATACTGTGACACGCAGAGCACTAACATCAGGGGAAACGAAAACCAAACAAGGGATACGGTCTCGGTTGTTTCCAATAATTTGGGCAACGGCTTTATGCTGTCCATCAAACAGTTTCAGGGTATTGGTATTTGGATCTAAGCGAGTTAGTGAAGGCAAAAGTTGGACAGAATATTTCAGATTAAATATAAGGGGGAGTATTTTAGCCTCGAGTGGACGCAGTTGTATTTCGTTGTCATTTTCTATATACTTGATTTCCACCTCGGTAAAGAAATAATAATTATCTTTCGTGCCAATCTTCTGATTATACAATGGGAGTTTAACTCCGTTAAATGTAATACTTCGTTTATCTTCAGATATAGAATAAACAGATTGGACAGCATTTGGGCATAAGTCAGCAAGACCATGAACGATTTTTAGGCTCTTATTAATTCTTATTTCCTCTCTATATTCAATTGGCGCTTTTCGCCCTTTAGCTTTGTGGCAGTTCCGCTTTCGTTCGTCTTGAGATGCATGTACCGGTGCAAAGTTACATAATTCTTGCGAAAAACCATCTGCATAATTATAGATGTGGTCAAATTGAATTTCATCTCTTCCATAACCTTCTAATGTTTCAAGGCAGATATAACACTGTTTATGTTTCTCAAGCAAAGAAACTTTTTCTGGCTCGGTTAAAATTCGCCTTTCTTCTTTTACCATCTTTGAATATGCCTCCCCTCGGTTTGAGAGCTCGTTAAAAGCCAGTTTTGAAATGGATATTGCCACAACAAGGGGAGGTTGTCAAGAAATGGAACTCTTGGCCAAGGCTCCAAGTGCTGATTAAATTTTATAAAAAAATTAATCGGCTTTGCTATGGCAGTAGCTTGACAGAGTGAGAATCTTGAAAAAGGTTTCAAGCTAAAATCTTTGGCAGGGTTTTCTCCCGCCAGTATATTCCTTTGGAGGAGTCTACTGAATTCCACCCCCTTACCCCCTACGGCAGCGTACCATAAGACGGAGATAGCTGTCGCCTTGACGCAAGCCTCTGTCAGCTTCCCCACCTATCATCTTAGTTCGCAGCCCACCTGTCTTTTCACCGAAAACGTTCCTTAAAGTTTCTAGGAAATTTCGAGGAAAATGGTTGACTTACCTAATAAAGCCTTTTAATTAATAAGTTAGCTAAGACGTTTTCATAAAACCTTTAGGAGGGCCAAGCAGATGGAAGAACGCTTCGGAGATGCGCACCCCGGTTTGGAAGAGGGCGTGGATCAGGAGCTAATCCCGGGTCCGGTTTCTCCCCTGACAGGCGGCCGCCAAGCGACCGACCACCTACCGGCTCAGGTAGGGGACTACACTCAGGGCTTGCGGGAGCAGTGCCCCGCGGGGGATGAGGGACCGCCTATGCATAGCAAATTGGACAAAAATGATTTTGGTCCAATCCTACTGCCGCCTGCGGGGCCATATCAAGGGAAAGAAGGGTTCCTGGAAGGGCGGGAAGGTTCAAAAATTGGACAAAAGGGCTTCTTTTGTCTTATTAACGATACGAAACCTATATGTGAATAGATTTATAGTCCAAAGGAGAATCAATAAAGGGTAGTTATGTGTTATTGATAGACTGCTGGCAGAGCACCACATTGATAGAGGTATTCCCTGAGAAGGCCCTTTGGGCAATATTCATTCAGCAGTCCGTTACTGAGCTTCAGTCAGGATCTTTTCTAAACTTTTTTTTGCCGCCTTTCTGGCTTACTTCGGGATTTTTCTCTACTTGCGAGGATTATTCACAAGCCGGATTATCTCTTCTTTCGGAATCCCTGGATGCCAATTCAGTTTCTCTATTATCCTCCACCACATAGCAAATCATTAAGTTTCTCCAATCCCTGGTCGATCCTGCCGGGTTCAACCACTATGGCCTGCTGCTCTTTCAAGGGCCGGGGCATCTTTTCGGGCGGGAAGCCGGCGATGAAAGGAATCAAGCTGCCTTTGGGCTTCTGTTTGCTTTGAATTTCATTAAACCAGCTCCGCCATTCATATTCCGGCCATTCCTCCCGGAGATGCTCGGGGTGGGTGGCCACGGCAATGAGACAGCGGGCGGCGTCCAGGGCGTCATCCAACTGGCGGCCCCAGGTGCCGGAGTGCCCCATGGTCTCCTTGCTGAAAAAAACCGGGCCAGCCTGGATTTCCCGGAGGTAGTCGTAGACCCGTTGCGCCAGAGCTTCGTCCGGGTGATGAAAGCTGATGAAATATTTATAGTCAGCTGGGCTAACCACTTTCTTCTCCGGGGGGGAAATGCCCAGATAACGCTGCATTATGTTGCGGGTTACCGGGCAGAGATCATATTTTCTCTCCGCCCCCTGCCACTGCTCTTTCTCCTGGCGAGACCGCAGCGGGGCGATTTCCGGCAGACATTCCTTGATCACCACCTCCTTGAGATCCTTGCCGCAATAACACCGGGCGTTATAGAAGAACCGGTCGGGGATGAATTCCGTGGCGCCATCCTGGAACATCTGGTTCAGCCGCTCCACTTCGAACAAGCTTACCGGCCGGTTGTCCAGGTGGTCCCCGATGATCTCGCCGTCGCAGAGGATGACCTCTTTGTCCACGTGAAGCTTGCCCACCCGGTCAATTTCGATGCCGAAGTCGGTGGCGTTGATATTCAAAAAGCACCCCTCCACGGGATGAACCTTGTCGCCATAGGTAATCTTCAGGGAGTCCGGCCCCTCCAGGAACTTTACCGGTATCTCCCTTTCCTCGAAATTTTCAAAGTCCAGATATTGGAAGCGCTTTTGCCAGATGCGCCGGGCCACGTCGAATTCGGGGCGATCCAGCCTTTTGCCGTAGTCGTCCTTAAAGACGTATCTGATGCCCTGGTACAGGTCGAGGATGATCAGCTCCTCCCGCAGCTCCCGCCGGATGGTCTCCACCGGGTTCAACAGTTCTTCCCGGGAATCGGCGCCACCATTGGCGATATTCCAGCCCACCGGAAAGATATCGCGGTAGAAGAGGCAGTAATATTCTTCCTCCCCCAGGCGCAGGATGGGCAGCGTCCCGCCGCTGGCGTAGCGAAAGGGGAAACCAATATCATCACGGGAACCGGGAGCGTCATGGGTAAACTCATTGCCTTTCTGATCTATCAGGAACGCTTCCAGTTTCCTTTGCAAGGCCGCGGACCTGTCTTGGTAATTGTTGATGCGCCCCAAGACCGCGTGTTTGGCCTGGCGTTGGGTAATAGCCGGGGTCTGATCGTTAAAACTTATCTGCAGCTCTGTTCCTTTCCCCGTCCTTTGCAGGGTGAACCGGGTAAGGAGCAGCTCCAGAAAATGGTTCTCCGCCAGGTGAAGGCGGCGGATGAATTTGTCGTCAGGTGGGTACATCGTGGCCTCCTTTTCCTTTAGCCGGCTCTATCTGACCTGGAGAAATTTCTTGGTTACGCATCTTAAGTTTAACGAGAAAGCTATCTCAGCTTAGCTGGGAACGCAGCCAGTATAGGAACTTTTTGCCCCATCCTTTCTTGGATCGCACCCGGTCCAGGATGGGCTTGATCTGCCCGGCCAGGGCCGCATAACCATGTGATTCAGCTAGACAATAAGCCTCTTCCGCCAGGGGCTGGGCCTCTTGGGGGCGGTTCATTTTCTCGGACAGAAGGACGGCCTGATTGACCAAAGAGATGGCCAGCCCCTCCTTGTTTCCAAGTTCTAGGCAGAGGCGCTCCTGTTCTTTAAACTGGGCCATAGCCCCGTTCAGATCGCCCCGGTCAGAAAGGATCAGCGCCTGGTTGCCAAGGGATCTTTGCAGCCCGTCCTTGTTCCCCAGCTCCCGGCAGAGGCGCTCCTGTTCATTGTAGAGTGCCATGGCTCCGTCCAGATCGCCACGGGCATAAAGGATATTCGCCTGGTTGCCCAGGGATCTTTGCAGCCCGTCCTTGTTCCCCAGCTCCCGGCAAAGGCACTCCTCTTCCTTATGCAGTGCCATAGCCCCGTTCAGATCGCCCCGGGCATAAAGGATCAGCGCCTGGTTGCCCAGAGAAGCTTGCAGTCCGTCTTTCTTGCCCAGCTCCCGGCAGAGGCGTTCCTCTTCCTTATGCAGTGCCATGGCCCCGTCCAGATCGCCACGGGCATAAAGGATATTCGCCTGGTTGCCCAGGTTTCTTTGCAGCCCGTCCTTGT
>Ga0187885_10004125_pt1 | contig 12194 bp, 12 predicted proteins | sample June2016WEW_20_1_3_FD_132970 | JGI IMG/M metagenome (GOLD analysis project Ga0187885, IMG submission 132970) | Peatland microbial communities from SPRUCE experiment site at the Marcell Experimental Forest, Minnesota, USA - June2016WEW_20_100 | ecosystem: Environmental > Terrestrial > Soil >... | reverse complement strand
GCTTTCAGAAGTTCCTCTTTTGCTTGTGCTATTTCCTTTTTGGCTTCCTGTTCGTTCATTTCACTCTCCTTTGATCCGGCGCCCAGGCTGCCGGATCTGTTAGGCTGTTCCCCTGGCACTAATAGTCGAAGTCAGTCTGATAACTAGGCAACGCGCAGTTGCGCCAGCGAGGCACGGGCGCCACCACCGCTTATGTCCGGAACAATTTTTAATTCAAGCGCCGTTACAGCGTCGAGATCTAGTTCGTAGTCTTCAACCTCGCGCGCTGCGTCCGGCGGACTGAAGTTGTACTGCTGGCGCAAAACCTCCCGGTAAGACTGTCCGCCGTCTGGTGACCACCGTAAGACGAATTCTTGGGTGCGCTCCAGCTCACCTTCATGGAACACCAGGTGGATCCGCCTGAGTCTCAGCGACGCATCGAAGAGGAGGCGGATCGTCTGCTCCCCAGGCTGCGCGGCACGCCAACCCGGCCCCGCACCCGGAATTAATGCCGATTCAATCGGGTAGCCGGCATCTTCGGACGTGATTTCGACCTGTGCCAGGCGTTCAAGGTCTAGCCAGCCCGGCTCGGCGGCTGAGACATCGCGAGGCCCGGGACCGATAAGGCGCTTGCGCATAGAGTACCTCCAATCATTTCTCCCCCAACTCTAACCTATCTAAGGAGCTGGCTCTACTTTTTTCACATAAGTCATGGATTGGGCACCCCGATTATTGTCGGGGCTCTAAGGGAGACCGCAAGAGGCTGCGGGCACGTTTATTTTAATTAGCTTGACATTGAGGAATTTTCTGGTAACTTTTTAAAAGTTTAGCATGTCAGACTGAAAGTCGGGCCACGAGTCCTGGATAATGATCGGACGGGTTGCTAAGTCGCCGTCCGATTTTTTTTTGCCTGACTGCTAGGCGCCCCTGCTTTTTTGGCGGGAATATCTTATAGCATCAGAAAGAGGTTTCAAATGAAGGTAACTGGTACGGTTAAATGGTTTAATGACTCCAAGGGTTTTGGTTTTATCTCCCGGGAAGACGGCCCTGACGTCTTCGTGCATCACAGTGCCATCCAGGGCGAGGGCTTCCGTTCCTTGAGCGAAGACCAGGCGGTGGAGTTCGAGGTAGTCAAAGGTCCCAAGGGCGATCAGGCCCAAAATGTTATGAAACTTTAGGCGGTAACGCCTGATGGTCGGAACTCCGGTGGTCTCCGGATCTTGGAGTTCCGGCGTCTTGACCTTAGAGAGGTAGAACTTGGCTAAAAACCGTTACGGCTGGCAAAAGCGCGCCAAAGAGATGGCCCGCAAAGAGAAGAACGACGAAAAAATGAAACGTCGCCAGAACAAAACTGCGTCAACACCCGCGGAGGCAATGCCGGAGGTGGTTGAAGAGCTTGGTTTGAACGAAACCGACCCTCCACGCCATGACCGAAGAACAACTGAACACTCTTTTATCTGAAGCCACCTATGTAGCCTCAGCCAAGATCATTACTGATCGGCAGACGGGCCAGCCCCGGGGCTTCGGTTTTGTAGAGATGGAAACCAAATTGGAAGGGCAGAAGGCCATTTTCATGCTCAACGGCCGCGAGGTGGAGGGGCGGCCCCTGGCCGTCAACGAAGCGAGGCCGCAACAGAAAGGCTCCTTTGGCGGAGGCGATCGTTACCGCTAAGACCAGGTTGAGGCGGCCAACAGGCCGCCTTTCATTTAAGTACGCCAATCCCTTCTACCGCCCGCTAGGTGTAATTGGCAACTCCGTAGACTGCCCTGACTTGGACTGCGTGGCGGTCGGAGAGGGACTTGATATCGATAATTTTCCAGGCCTCGGTGATAAGCTTCGAGTTTGGCAAGTCTCTTGACTTTGCACATAGGAGCTAGTCGCTATTCTTGGTAGGCCCTCTTGAAAGCAATATCAACGGGCAAGTGGTAGGAGCCAGAGTTTCTTTTCATGCCCGGAGACGGCCTTTCCCCCCGCCCACCTATCGGGCAGTTTGGCTTGGGGTAGGAACAACGGATATTGCTTGACAATGGGGGCAATCTTAATTCTGCTTAGAAGACCTCGAATATGCCGGATTTGCAATTTTCCGCACCGAAACCAGCCCGCATTAGTCAGTGGCCAACATGGAAAGGAAGGTCCTCACTTAGCCGCAGCCGGCAGTCCCAGGGATGGGGTGGGTGTCAGCATATTCTGGATCCCGAAGGGATCCTTAAACTCCTCGGCAGGCTCGAAATTCAGCTTCTTGACGCCGCGATTGTTCAGAAACTTGGCCAGGTCCAGATTAATGTCGGCGGGTAGCTCCACCCCGGCGCTCGCCAGGGCCTGGCGAAGCAACGCCGAGCATTTCTCCGCAAAGGCCACTGAATCCCCGCAGATACGCGCCGCCTCGGTGGGGTTGTGAAAGCCCTGGGAGTTTTCGGCCCCGATAAAATTGATCCGGTAAAAGGCCTCGAAATAGAGGTCCTTGGCCTGGTCAAAAAGCTTCTGATCGATATTTTTGCCCGCAGTCTTGGCCTGGTTGGCGACCTCGAAGAGCTTGGCCGCCACCGCGGCGGCATAGCCCGCCCGGTTTAAGAGCGAGGTGGTGCGGTCCTGGATGGTAAAAACCTGGGCCTTGAGCCAGTCAGCGGACTCGGCGTGGCACTGCTGGCAGGCCACCATGCCTTGCCACATGGGGCTGCCCACGTTGTGGTTGGAAATCTTGTTCGCCCCCACCCGCTCATACTGCATGTGGCAGTCGGCGCAGGAGACGTTGGCGTTCCAATGGACGCTGTTTCTGCTGTAGACTTCAAACTCCGGGTGCCGGGAGAAGCCGAGCTTGAAGCCGCTGACGTTCTGCTTCCATTCCAGATAGGTCGGGTCGCTCTTGATGACCTTGATGATGTTCTCCACGGAGATGTCGCCCATCTTACTGCCCTGCCAGGGGAAGAAGACATCCACGGATTTCATTTCCGCATCTTTTCTGATGACATAGGTTACGTGGCACTGGCCGCACACTAGGCTGCGCTTTTCCTGGCGGCTGGCCGCGGCGGGGTCAAAGCCCATGCCCTTGAGGGCGTCGATTAAAGTCCAGCGGCTAAACTTCAGGTCCATGGTCTTGTTGTCGTGGCAGTCGATGCAGGACACGCCCAGGCGCTGGAATTGGGCCGGGATCTTGGCATGCACTTCCATATAGGGATCCTTAGAGTAGCTCAACCCCATCTCCTTCCACAGCTTGGGGGCGAAAGGGGTCTTGCAGGTGAGGCAGACGCCGCCGGCTTTGAGGCGAGAAGGATCGATTGCCGACTGGTCAATGAGCATGTAATGGTGCCCGCGGATTTCGTTGTACTCCACCCCAAACCCCCAGCCGTTGAACAACAGCGCCATGTAAGGGAATTCGCTCAGCTTGTCGAATTTCCCGTTCCCGGTCCAGCCCCGGCGGTATTTGCTCAAGCCGGCGGGGTTGGGCTCTGTGCTCTTCAGCCAGGAATCATATTCCAGGGGATAGGCCTTGCCCCACACCGCTGGATCATACTCGTCGTCGGGAATGCTCACCGTCTTTACCGGCTCGGACTTAGGCGGCGAACAGGCGCTCGCCAGGATAATCATCCCTGTCAAGACCATTGCCCAGATCACCAAGCTGAGGACTTTCCGTTTCATATACCTTTCCATCCTTGTTCTTAAGGGTTCCGGGTACCTAAAGTTCCGGTGCGCTTGTGGGACATGCGGCGATGGCAGTCCCAGCATCGCCGGTTTTCGTTAATCCTGGAAATGACCTCGCTATGGCAGCGCTGGCAATTTTGCAAAACTACCGCGGACCCATGATCGGAGATGCGAATGGTTTCGGAGACGAAGCCCGTGTGAAAGGCCAGGGTATCCTTGACGCCGTCCACGGACTTCCAGAACAGGTGGTTGGCCAGGTTGTTGTTGGGCAGATGGCAATCGATGCACTTGATGTTCTGGTGGGCCCCGGAGTGAAACCAGGCCTCATACTCCGGCTGCAATACGTGGCAACTGCCGCAAAACTCCGGAGATTCCGACTTGGAGTAGAGCCGCGGCGGGCCAAAAGCGACAAAAAACGCAAGCGTCGCGGCGGCCAGCACAAATACAACTAGATAAACCAAGGTCGGCCTGGCTGAGATCATCGACCCCGCATCCCGTATCCCATTTTGCTCCTTGAGGCCGGCTCGACGAAATGAGGATATCTAAGGCCCATACCAGATCACTTTAATATTCGGGTTCCGTGCCAATTATGCGGAAAAGCCGGTTATTTCTTCCGCCACCCGGCCGAATTATAAGATCCTCCTCTCCCTATCGTGGACGATGATTCCTTCCAGGAGATGGTCTAAAATGCGTTCCAGATTCTTTTTGTCAACCACTAATTTCTCTAGCAACTGAGTACTCATCTATGAAGCCCACGAATAATTTAAGTAATTGAAATACTATTCCAATCCACCAGCGAATATCAACAACAATTTGAAAAGACTGGGGAGTGGAATCTCGGAGGGCTCTTACTCGGAACGGAAGAAAAAGTAGCCGACGAACCACCGGCCTTTCCGCTCCATTTACGTTTGCGCCAGTACCGGGATCCCTACCGGGAGGAGGTGCGTCGGATCTGCTGTGAAACTGGATTTCTGGGAAATCGCATCGATGGCATTTACCGGGGGCTGGGGGAGTTTGAGGGGAGGGCGGGGGAATCCCTTACGAAAAATTTCCCCGGCCCTTCCCTCAAGTTATCCTCACCACCAGAATTCGGGGTAGCGGCGTTGGGGGGCCAGGTTGTTCACCAGCAGGGCCACCGCCAGCATGACCAGGGCGCCCGCGGCCACTGGCACCAGGGCGTAAAGATAGCCCAGGTTGGTCACCTTGGGGCCGCTGATCACCGCGATGAGGGCGGTGGCGCCGCCCGGAGGGTGGAGGGTCTTGGTGGCGTGCATCACAGCGATGCTGGTGGCTACCGCCAGACCCGCAGCCAACCAGAGATGGGGTTCAAGGAGTTTGAAGGCGGTCACCCCGATGAGGGCCGAAATGAGGTGGCCGCCTAGGAGGTTGCGGGGTTGGGCCAGGGGGCTCTTGATGGCCCCGTAAATCAGCACCGCCGAGGCCCCGAAGGAGCCGATAACCATGACCAGGTCAGTCCTATCCAGGAAGCCGTAATTAATATAGGCCACCGCGGCAATCCCCAGGAAGCCCCCCAGCCAGGACCAGAGGATTTCCGCCAGGCCGACCCGGGGCGGACTCTGGGTGGTGCCGGCCATCTTGCGGAAATAAGTCCCGATCATGACGCTCCCCTCCCCATGGTGGCCTTGACGATATCTCCCCGGGAGACCAGACCCAGGAGGTGGCCGGCCGGGTCGGTGACCGGCACCCGGTTGATGCCCCGGTCGGTGAACAGGGCGGCAATGATCCGCGCCGGGGTGTCCGGGGCCACGGTGACGGCCGGGGAGGTCATGATGTCTGCGGCCAGGGCTTTCTTGATGGGCAGAGCCACGCACCTCTTATTTTTCAGGCAGCCCGCCACCAGGCTCATAAAGTTCTTGGGTTCCGTGACTCCTATGTGGGTCAAGAAATCTTTTTCCGAAATGACCCCTACCACCTTATGTTCGACATCCACCACGGGCAGTCCAGACACCCCCCGCCGGCCTATGGCGGCGGCCACCTCGGCCACCGGCGTGTCGGGATTGACCGCTACCACGTCGGTGGTCATGATCTCGGCAGCGGTGACCTCCCGGCTCAGGCGCTCCAAAGCGTGGCGGTAGGCCAACCTATAAAGCTCTTTGAAATCCCCGGGGGTGATGTCCAGGTATCCCGGGATGCCTTGCATAGCCTCGTAGATATCTTCCTCTTTGAGCTCAATGCCAGCCGGGAACTCCTTCAAATTATCAGGCATGGAATACCCCTCCTTGCCACAGGCCTGGAAAGCCTGTCACCAATTGTTGCCCGAGATTATGCCTCATCCATAGCTATTTCTGCCCAACGAGGTTTTGGAGCCTCTTTACCCGAGTAAAATCTTCCAAGCGGTCCTCTTCTCGAAGCCAAATTTTCTCGTCGGGGGATGATAGCGCAAATTTGAGCGGAAAGTCAATTTTCCCCAGAGTTCGGTAGTGGCTCAGTTTGAAATCGCCGGTAGTGGGTCATTTTGAAGCCCTTGTCCTATATGTGCTTGAAATTTTGGATAGATAATATAAATTAGTTGACAGGCAGAAGCGGAGGTGGTATCGTTTCATCCTTTTCTATGATTATCTTTGAGGTAACTAAAAATGACCCTGATCGCAACCTTACAAGGAAAAGATGGTATGGTTCTTGCTTCTGATAGCCGCGGGACAATTGGCGATCCTCGTGGATTGACTGCCATAAACGACGACCAAATCAAATTATTCGAATTAAGTCGCTATTGCGGTATCGGGGTTTCAGGGTCTTCCGAGCTAGCCGCAAAGATTGTTGATGAATTAAAAGGTATTTTGTCTCAGGGTGGTCAAACCTATGCCGATGAAATACTCGTGCAAATGAGAACTTTGGTAAAGAAACTTTATGATGATTGGTTTGCTAAATTTCCGGTTGCCGAAAGACCCGGACTCCAATTGTCACTAGCTGGATACCATAGAGAGCCTAGCGGAAATTTATTGCCGCGAACATACCTCTTAGCAAGTCCGGCAGACTTTGCTCCTATGTTGTTTCCAAATGGGAACTGTCTTGCTGGAGTGGTTCAATATGCGGTTTATCTAATGCATCGTTTTTATCACCCTGAAATGACTGTTGATAATTTATGCAGGCTGGCCGCATACCTAATTGCCGAAACAGCAACGCAAGACCCAAAGGTGGGCGGCCCCATTCGAATTGCTACGATTACGCCAAATGATGGTTATAAAGAACTTGAATTAAAAAAGGTTGATGAGATAATTGCTTTGAATAATGAGCAAAACGAAAAACTCAAGCAATTCTTTTATGGAGGATAATGTTATGGGAGCCGTCTTTGAACGGGTTGGCGAAGATGCGATCTTTTTCATCGATATATCAAATTTTCAGACTTTGCTAATGCCATATGATGATAAAATGGCTAATTTAACAATCCTATATCAATGGGAAAAATCGCGGGAGCCTAAAGAACCTACTCATCCACCAAGGCAAAACGAAATTCCCATCCCATGATCTAAAAGGGCCGCCAATGGCGGCCCTACTTCTTTTCAAAATCCCTAATCTGCCAATGCGACAATCTCCTCTAATGCCCAAACATGGTCTGAAACGCCCGCTTCCATCGCCGGAGTCACTCTCAGGGTCTTATGAATCCGGCAAAAATTATAGTGCATATAATGCAGAGCTACTTGATAAGCGTGGTTTTCCACCTTCTTTGAGAAGCCGTTGGTCAGCCGGGTAAACCTTCTCATGCTCATTCTCATAGTGAGGTTCTGGCGCTCCGCATAGCTGGTAGAGATATGTTTGCGCTCAGGGTTGCCAACAATGACCGTTTTTGTGCTTCCGGTAAACTTAGCTGGACTATACCGCTTTTGCATCTTAGCTTCCGCATTCTCCCTATACATTTTTACCAACAGGGCATAATCAATATCGGCTCCGAAAGCTCCCTCCACGGCATCTAAATAAATTTTCAGACCATCAGTAGTTAACTGAACCCTATGGATAAATCTGGATGCTAAATCTTCCATGAAGATAGAGGCCGTTTCTGCATCCCGGTTTCCCACGAGCCAAGCAGGGACCAGTTTGCTATCGGCGCAAATTGCTACCCAGGTCCAGATATCGCCATAGCCAAATTGCCCCCTCTTCACTTCGGGAACATTCTTGGCCTTGGCGTAGCAGAAAGACCAGATTTCATCGCATTGAATCCGCTTGCAAGTCAGATTGCGGAATATCTTGCTTTGGTACTCAGCGCAAGCTTTTCCGATCTCTGGAACGAATTTGAGAACAGTATTAAAGGCTACATCGCATATTCTTGCCGTGGCGCGGAGAGAATTGCCCTCGACGAGAACTGACAGCATTTGAGCCCTTTTCTTGTCACTCAGCCTGTTCATGGCCGTACCCCCTGTTTGATTACCCTTAATGTATATCACTCTGATATACATGTCAAGAAAAAAAAGTTGACATGTATATATTTTTGATATACATTTACATAAAAATCTGGACGGAGGGGGCAGAATATGGCAAAATCAGCAAACCTTCTAATTAGGCTTGAGCCAGAAGAGAAACAGGCGTTTCATCAGGCCGCCGAAATAGCTGGGATTCCTCTGTCATCTTGGATGCGAGAACGATTGCGGCGGGCAGCAATACGAGAACTCGAAAGCGCGGGTAAGCCGATAGCATTCATACCCCCTGTCCCACTTGGAGGCCCAAATGAGTAGACCATCCCTTTTCACCCTCGATCAAGTAGGCATTGGTGAGATATTAAAACACAATCGCTTAAAGGTTCCCCCGCATCAGAGGGATTATTCATGGACAAAAGAAGAGGTAGGGACACTCTTCACGGACTTACAAGACGCAATAGCCGATAAAAATAATCAAGCATACTTTTTAGGAACAATTGTAACAATCCGGGATGAGCAAGGAATACTCGAAATTATAGATGGTCAGCAACGGCTAGCTACAATTACTATCTTACTGTGTAATATCAAACGCTATCTTATGGCTATGGGTACTGAGACTGAAATGGTAGATGATTTACATAATTTTCTTAATTATACTGACCGTGCTCAGAGAGCCAAATATAACAGATTAAGAATGAATCTTGTGGATAACGAATATTTTAGTGCGTTGTTAGATGATAGACTTATCAATCCCCCTAAGCCTAAAGGTAGATCAACTAAGTTAATTAAGGCAGCATTTGATAATGCAAGTAATTACGTCAAAAAGATTGTTGACCCTTATAATCCTAAAATGCATGGAGATGTTCTAAATAACTGGATAACTTTTATTGAAAGGCAGGCAGAGGTAATTTTGCTCCAAGTTCCTTCCGCGTCTAATGCTTATAGAATGTTTGAAACACTAAATGATCGTGGGCTTAAAACAACGCAGGCCGATCTTGTAAAAAACTATCTTTTTGGTCAAGCTGGAGAAAGTCATTTTGCTGAGGTTCAAGACTCCTGGTCGGCAATGCGGGGTATATTAGAACTTCTTCAAAAAGAAGATAAAGAAGATATTACAGTCAATTATCTCCGCCAAGCACTTATGGTAATTCGGGGGTTTTTAAGGAAAGAAAAAGTTTATGAATTTGTTAAAGATGTAAAAGGCCCTCAAGCAACAATCACATTTTTAAAGAATATCGAGAATCTTTCTAATCTTTATGTGGCCACTTTTTTTCGAGATCACGATCAATGGAAATCATATCCCGATGCCATGCTATCTGCTATAGACACAATTAACTTTTTTAACATTGCTCCTTTCCGATCAGTGCTTTTAGCAATCACTGCTAAATTTCCACCTAAAGAGGCTCTGCAAGCCTTTAATATGTTTGTCTCATTAGGGGTTCGTTTATTAATAGCGGCAAGTACACGGAGCGGGTCTATTGAAGAAACCATGGCCCCTGCCGCGAATAAAATTTTCAAAGGCATAATCACAACTACAGCAGAATTAAAGGCAGAAGTTAGTGGAATTATCCCAACCGACAGAGAATTTCAAGAGGCTTTTGAGGTTGCAGCCGTATCTAAATCCGCGATTGCGCGATATTATTTACGTAGCCTAGAGAATGTAATTCAAAAACAAAAAGACCCACACTATATAGTGGAAAGTGACAAAGAAGAAATAACTCTAGAGCATGTATTGCCGGAACATCCATTAAATAACTGGCCGCAATTTACCCCAGAAGAACATGAAACCTCTTGGAAACGCCTTGGTAATATGGTTTTACTGCGCAATAAACTTAACTCTGACCTTAAAAGCGAGTCATTCCCAGTTAAAATACAAGAGTACAAATGTTCTTATGAGTTAACTAAACAAGTTATGAGGGAAAAGGGTTGGACGACAGATAAGATTCGTGAAAGGCAATCGGGATTAGCTAAATGGGCATTAAAAGCTTGGCCCATTTGAAAAAACCTACTCTTCTGACTTGTCAGCAGATTTGATGGGGTTTTTGAGTTTTGGCTGGGACTCGCACAAATCTTCCTCTGAATCCTCCGTTGACATACGAACTATCTCATACGCCAATTTATTAGGGTCTTTCGGAAGTTTTTTACTCGGACGTTTCATACATTGAATATGGCAGAAATTGGGCGGAGAGTCAAGATGGACAAAAATCAAAATGAGTCACTACCCAGAGTTCGGGTATACAAATCCCTCGGCGACCAGATGCTATCTGGCTGATAAGCCTAAGGACCCCAGGCCTGCACTGATCGGTAGTGGTGTGCCAGAGGAAAAGCAGAGACCACATGCACATATCACCAATAGAAGATCACTGCTATGGTCCGAAACTTATCACGGCTCTAAAAACCTCCCATATCCAGTCCATATCTATACTTCTTGGCCTAAAGGACTTCTGCCGTTCCCGCCGGTAATCTGGGGTTCTTCTATCACCGACATCTGAAATTATTCGCCCCACAAATGCCCGCACAAGATATGCAAATCATATCAGCAACTAATTGATTTTCTTGATAAGTTACGATTTTAGCAAGATATCTGCGATTCTTTGACCAATCCCTATATCACAATAGTCGCTTACCGTACCCGAAGGTGGGATGTGCCGAGGCTTTCGTTTTTTCCTGACGCACAATCACTGGTCTGCTATGCCTGGAATTTGTTAAAAAAATGATTACTTGAAAAATATAGCCTTCCAAGAAAAAGTTTGCCTCAGAAGAAGCTCGTTTTAGGGGTAAACTCAGCGAGAGAGGGCTCCCCAAAACCATTTTTTGACTGCGGTGGCCAAAGTTGCCGCATAATCTCGGTTAACCGGTCACTTGCAGAAAGTAGGTTTTATGGGAACCGCGGGCAAGATCACGTTAATCGGTAATTAAGGTGACGAGGCGCGGGGCGGACGGGGAACCGTCCCGTTTCCTCCTTCCCTGACCGTGCTGGCGGCTTTGGGGGTGCTCATCTTGAAGCGCATCTCCAGCCGATTTGAGGAAAGCGATTGCCCCCGTGGGGAAGCGGTCTTTTTCCTGAAGGGCGGTGTCCAATGAGATTCTTACTTGCCGGTGGAGCGGGAGCAGTGGGCCGGGACCTCACCTCAGACTTGTTAGGAATGAGCCATGAGGTGAGGGTTCTCGACACCCACGCTGATACGCTGCCAATCTCAGGTCACGAGAAGCTGGAACTGATCCATGGAAGGGTCGAAGACCGCTCCTTGGCAGATAAAGCGGTCAAAGACACAGATATAGTGGTCCACCTGGCCTGGTCTTTTTCAGACGACCCGGGAGACTTGGTGGAAAGCGACCTGAGGGGGCAGATTACCCTACTGGAGGCCGCGGCCGCGGCGCAGGTTGCTCATTTCTATTATGTTAGCTCCGCCATAGTATACGGAAGCCCCACCTCTTTTTCCATCACCGAGAATGACCCTTGTCTGGCCGAGAAAGCCAGAAAACCGTTTTACGGCGCCGCCAAGCTCGCGGCGGAGAAATTTGCTCTGGCTTTCTGGAGGACGAAAGGGTTAGTTGTTACTATTTTTCGTTTCTGGTGGTCATATGGTGAGGAGATTGGCGGCAGACACCTTCGAGAGATGCTGACTCGTGCCGCGGCGGGACAACCTCTAATGGTCCCTGAAGGCGCCGGTGGCAGCTTCCTCCACCATGACGACCTGACCAAGGCAATTTTGTTAGCATTCCAGAGGCCAAAGACCTATGGTGAGGTATTCAACCTGGCAACCATCTACCTTAGTTGGGAGGACATCGCCAGAATAATTATTGATGTTACAGGCTCGTCCTCCCGGCTGGACGTCATCCCCGCGGCGGAATGGACCGGGGCGTCATTCCTGGCAGATTCGTGGTGCCTGTGTACGTGCAAGGCCGAGCAACTTTTCGGCTATTCCAGCTCGTTTAGTCACGAGGCGGCCAGGGAAAGCCTGAAGGCGGCGATGGGGCGCTGCCTCAAGAAGCATTGAGACAGATCTCGCAGAAAAAATATATGCGCTTAAACAGGGAGAATATTAGTGGGGGATTTGCTCATGAAAAAGTTTCAGGTACTGCTGAGGCTGTCGAAAAAGGTACTCGCCGGGCTTACTTCCGCAAAATTATCGTCCCCTTCAGTCCACGCAAAATCATTTATAACCTATTATAATATTTATTAAATAGTTATTTTGTGTTAT
>Ga0187885_10004113_pt1 | contig 12220 bp, 7 predicted proteins | sample June2016WEW_20_1_3_FD_132970 | JGI IMG/M metagenome (GOLD analysis project Ga0187885, IMG submission 132970) | Peatland microbial communities from SPRUCE experiment site at the Marcell Experimental Forest, Minnesota, USA - June2016WEW_20_100 | ecosystem: Environmental > Terrestrial > Soil >... | reverse complement strand
CTTTATGCCAGTCGCTGCAGGCGCCTGTATAGTCTTTAATATTGTATTTTGAGCTTCCCCTGCCTAGGTATGCTTCAGCATAATCGGGGTGTATTTCAATGGCTTTGTTAAAATCGGGGATAGCTTCGTTGTATTGCTGTAATAAAGAACTCTTTATGATGCCTCGGTTGTTATATGCCTTGTAATAATCGGGCTTTAATGCTATGGCTTTGTCATAATCCTTTATAGCTCCTTCGGCATCACCGTTTTTATACTTAAGGTTGCCGTTATTGAAAAGTATCTTAGCTTCATCATCAGCTTTATTTTCATGTATAACATTGCTTGTATCAGCCACATTCGTATTGCTATTTTGCAAAGAATGCCGGGCGGTTTTGTCTTTTGGGTTGAATGATAAAATTTTATGATAACATACCTCAGCCTTGTCATTCTGAGCGGTGGCTACATATATTTCTGCCAAAGCGTAATACACCAAATAATCCCTGCCCTCGGTTCTTTTGAGTATTTCAAGGAACAGGCTTTCGGCAGTGACATATTCCTTCATTTGTAAGCAGAAGGTAGCCAGATTCAGCAGACTTTTAGCCTGAAAATCTTCCGGTTTATAAAAGCCTTCCATCCAAGTTGTAAACCTATTCGGTGTAATCCCACTTAATACCTCTATCTTTTCCTGTTCATTATTGTATTGAATTAAATTATAAGTTTTTGTAAGTGAAGAAATATCGAAAGAAGGAATATTTTTTGCATAATCCGTTGAAGCAAAAATAGCTGTATTGCCGTCAACGTAGATAAGCCGCCAGTCGGGCATAGCCGCCAGTTGCTTTGTCCATGGGTAATATTTCAGATAACTATACACTATCAACTTGGGCTGGTATTTTGCAATTAGATCTTTCAGCCCACCACTCCAGCTTTTCACCACTTCATTGTAAAGGTCTTCTTTCATCACTTCAAGCCGACCATCAATAAAAACGGGCTGAGGAATGCTCCACTCAAGCCAGCCCCCAAAACCTATGGAATTAATTATTCTCCCATCAAGTTTATGCTGAACTAAAAACTCTGATGCTGCTGTTGGGTGCTGGTAATCGTTTATTCCTATCCCTGTTTTTGAAAACGAGCTTTCACCAATATAGTAAGCGTTTGTAAAGAGCCTGAACATTAAAAGAACAGGTACAATTATCAATAAATAATAAACCGATTTTTCTATCCAACTCGCTGATTTAAAGACTTTTTTGTTCCTGAAATATTCAATCACGTCCTTAATGGCCTTTGCAGAAATAGGCAGTGCAATTATTGTAAACAAAGGAATATTTCGAATAGAGATAAGGGCAAGATAAAGAAACACGGCTATAAGTATAAATTCATGCCATTTTCTTTTCATTAAAGTGAACAAAACCAGTAAAATGGTGATAACGAAGTAGATTATGAATATTATGTCTTTTGCTGTAAAATGGTCAAGATTAAAAAAGGAAATGAACTCTTTAATATGCTGATTGTAAATATTATTGCTGTCAAAGCGTGAAAAGAGCTCCAGCGGAAAAGTAAAACCTTTATAAAAATATGGGTTGATAAAGCATACGGCAACCGAAACAATCATCCATAATAAGAAGTACCTGTCGGCTTTCTTATCACGCAAATATATACTGATGAAATATGCGCCAATCAACACAAAACCAAGTATGAAAAGCGCATGCATATTACACCATAACAGCATTATGATTGGTAAAAAGAACAGTTGCTTCTTCCCAAAATAATAATAGCCGTCAAGCAAAAGAAGCATAAACGTAATAAAGATATACGTGAACATTTCTGGTCGCAGCACTATTCTCGGCTCAATAATAAGATAAGCTGCAAAGAGCAAAACACTTGTTACTCCTAAGGGAATATTCAACATTCGCTGTCGTTTAAGTAACAGGAAAAGCAACCAAAGCGACAACAGGCAAACCACAATGCTCAGCCCTTTGTAGCTGATAATGCTATAAGGCAGAAAAACACTGATCTGAAACAGCCAATGAAGGTCAGTGTAATCGTTATTATTGACGGTATAAGTAAAGGTATCCTTGGAAGGGAAAGAGCCATTTTCCACTATCCATTTGCCTGCTTTAAGATGAAAGCCCAAGTCGGGATCGGATAAAAGTCGGAGAGATAAAATGGTAATAAAGATAGTAACCACAATGAACGGCAATGCCCATTTGCTGTGGAAATACTCTTTCCATTTCGGAGCAACATGGATTTGCGCTAATTCCTTTTCCGTATTCTCTTTATTTGTTATTGCCATAAACAGTATATGTGCGTTTTTTCCATTCAAATTTGCCAAACAAGCTGAAACAGGCAGTCAATATTATATAAAAAGGATAAATTACCTGCAAAGGAAAATAAAATAATAATAGTTTTTTCTGTTTCACGAAAGAAGTGATTCCTAAAAGCATGGGGAAATCAACAACTATCTTTATAATAAACCCGATGAGAAAAACTGGGAGAAATGCTTTAATAAGCAGGGCTAATACTGCGCTTGCTATCAAGGATAGATTGAAAAGAAAAACTAGCAAAGCAACGAAAACAATGGCGGCATCGGTATATCCTTTACTTTTTGATGCCCATCGCTTGCGCTGATTAGCGAAATCATTAAGAGTAGCTTGTGCAGAGGTATATACAATGGCATCTCTGCATTTGATGAAAGCGATTTTTCTTTTAGTAGTTATCTTTAATGCAAGCATCAGAAAGATATCATCGCCAGATGTATATTTATTATTCGCATTATATCCGCCTGCTTCAATAAAAGCTTTCTTTTCGTAAGCAAGATTAGCACCATTGCACATAACAGGCATACCCAATTTTATAGCAGCAGCCCCCGACGAGATAAGACTTAGGAATTCCAGTCCCTGCATTTGCTGAAATGAATTTCCTCCTTCGGTAAAGCAAACAGGCCCGGCAATCATGGCGGGTTTATAACGTTCATAATATTCAACAATGGCAGAAATCCAATTTCCCGTTACCCTGCAATCGGCATCAGTGGTAATGATAAGGTCGCCGGTTGAAATCTTTATAGCTTCCGATATAGCCTGCTTTTTGCCATGAATATTCTTATCGGAAAGATCAATTATGCTGATATTCTTAAATAAAGAATTGCTTATAAAACTCTTTACAATATCAATAGTATTATCATCCGACGAATCATCAACAACTATAATTTCATAAAGTGATTCAGGGTATGTTTGAGAGCTAATGCTTTCAAGGCATGAAATAATATTCTCGCTTTCGTTGCGCGTAGCAATAATTACAGAAACTCTCGTTGTTGGATTTCCTACTGTCCTATTCCATGTTCTTATTGAAAACCAGCCAAAAGAAAACACTATTATCAATAGCGCATAACACGCAAATAATGCGAAGAATAAATACATTAATATTTGTACGAAGAGTATCAATCTTTTCTGAAAAACTTTAACTTGAATATCAATACAGCACCTATTAATGCAGGAATAGCAAGATTAATAAACCACAGAACTGTGGTAGCAGCAAGTATTCCAAGGTCATTTCCTCCCGATAGATTATGCATATCGAAATACATTCCTATAAAATACACAGCCACAGAACCCCTTATCCCCAGCTCTGTAAAGGCAAAGGTGGGGATAGCTGCCATTACAAGATATATCATGGCTGTCATCATTATTGTTTCGCTTAGTGGAATATCCACTCCAAAAAGAAGCAAGAGCAGGTAAAACTGTGCAATAAAAATTATATATCTGCCCAAACTAAATAACAGAATTAGGAGCAATTCCTTTTTTGTATATAAAGAAAACACATCGCCATACTGCTTTACTTTATTAAGCTTTGCGGGCAAACGATTCACAACATTGGTCAAAAAAGAAACATTGAAGAATAATAAAAGAAGGAGTATCACCATTATGACGACTATCATCAGCAAACCATAGAAATAATATTCCTGAGTAGCACCGGGGTTAATATATTCTTTGGCAAAGAATAGGAAGCCAATTGCCCCTGCAATTATTGTAACCAGCAACTGACCGAAATTGCCTAGTATGGTAATCACTACAGCCTTCCACCTGTCGGCTTTCTCGAGCACGAATACTCTTCCGGCAAATTCCCCTACCCTGTTTGGCGTAAAGATGCTTACGGTAATCCCGGTCAGTACTGCAATTAAGGATTTAGTGAAAGGTACTGTTTCTATTTTCTTAATAAGATATTTCCACTTGATTGATTCTATACCCCAGTTTAGGAACATAAGAAGAAATACAGGAATCAATATATAAATGAAAGCATTAATACTAATGGAATGAAAAGAACGGATCGTATCCCCTATATTCTCTTTAACAAACATGCGCCAATAAATATACAGGCACGCCACTACTATAACAACAAGCTTGATAATAAGACTGTATATTTTATGTACTTTTGCTTTGTTATACATTATTAAATGGCTGAGCGTATTATTTTAGGTATAGACCCGGGCACCAACATAATGGGCTATGGTTTGATAATTGACAAAGGTAAGTCAATTGAATTAATTAAAATGGATGTAATCAAACTTAATAAGCTAGAAAATCAGCCATTAAAACTTAAAATGATATTTGAAACCACGCTTGAGCTTATTGATACACATAAGCCGGATGAGTTCTCTATTGAAGCTCCTTTTTATGGCAAGAATGTGCAGTCGATGTTAAAGCTGGGCAGGGCGCAGGGTGTAGCAATGGCTGCTGCTTTATTTCGCTCCGTTCCCATTTTTGAATATTCACCAAAGAAAATAAAGCAATCCATTACAGGTAATGGCAACGCATCCAAAGAACAGGTTGCAGCCATGTTATTTACTCTTTTAAAATATAAGGATGCTCCAAAATATCTGGATGCTACCGATGGACTTGCAGTGGCCGTTTGTCATTATTTCCAGAAAAGTCCTTCAAATGAAGGGACAAAATATTCAGGGTGGAAATCTTTTCTTACCAATAACCCTGAGAGGTTGTTGAAGTAACTATATTATCAGCAAATTCAAAATCTAACTGCTTGCGCGAAAGGTTAGCACGTTTGACTATTATCTTCACTTTATCGCCCAATTTGTAGGTAGTGCCGTTTCTTTGTCCTATAACGCAATAGTTCTCTTCATCGAGATAATAGTAATCGTCTTTCAGGTCGCGGAGGGAAACCATTCCTTCACATTTATTATCTTCAACCTCAACAAACAATCCCCATTTGCTAACTCCCGAAATAACCCCATCGAACTGCTGACCTATCTTATCCATAAGGAATTCAACCTGCTTATACTTAATGGAAGCCCTTTCCGCATCGGCAGCCCGTTTTTCCATCTGAGAAGCATACTTACACTTTTCTTCAATATCATTCTTATTTGCCGAAGGCAGTTTATTCAGGTAATCAAACAATAAGCGGTGAACTATCAGGTCGGGATAACGGCGGATGGGAGAAGTAAAATGAGTGTAGTAATCGAACATAAGTCCGTAATGACCTACATTGTCAGAAGTATAATATGCTTTTGCCATGGTGCGGATAGCAAGGTTCTCTATCATATTCTGTTCGCCTTTGCCTGTTACATCATGCAGTAGCTTATTAAAAGAGTCTATTGTGCTTTTGCGCGAAGTGATCTTCATGCGGTATCCAAGTTTACTTACAAACTGTGAAAAGGTATTCAGCTTTTCAGGATTAGGTTCGTCGTGCACACGGTAAACAAAGGTCTTGGGTGTTTCTTCTTTTTTCTTCTTACCTACGAATTCGGCAACCTTACGATTGGCAAGCAGCATAAAATCTTCAATCAACTTGTTAGAATCCTTGTATTCCTTTATATAAACACTTAGAGGCTTGCCTTTTTCATCAAGTTTGAATTTCACTTCGGTGGTTTCGAAAGCAATGGAACCGTTCTTGAACCTTGCCTCACGCAGTATCACAGCTAGTTTGTTCAACTGAAGCAATTCTTTTGAAAAATCCCCTTCGCCTGTTTCGAGTATCTTTTGCGCTTCATCGTAATTGAACCTGCGATTGGAATTGATAATGGTCTTGCCGAACCACTGGTTAAGTATCTCGGCTTTATCGTTCAGCTCGAACACAGCGGAGAAGGTCAGCTTATCGGTATTGGGAGCAAGGGAACACAGGCCGTTAGATAAATGTTCTGGAAGCATAGGAATAACCCTATCAACAAGGTAAACGGAAGTTCCTCTTTCGTAACCTTCCTGATCGATGGCGTTGCCGGGCTTTACATAATGGGAAACATCGGCTATATGAACACCCACTTCGTAATTGCCGTTGGGCAGCCACGAGATAGACAAAGCATCATCAAAATCTTTGGCATCTTCGGGGTCGATGGTGAAGGTTACAACATCCCTGAAATCCATGCGTTTGCTTATTTCGGCTGTGGTAATAGTATCGGGGATTCTCTTTGCTTCATCTTCTGCTTCTTTGGGAAATGACAAAGGAAAGCCGAATTCAGCAAGGATGGAATTCATTTCAACATTGTTATCGCCGGGTTTTCCAAGAACGTGAACTATCTTGCCAAAAGGGTTCTTTGCCGACTGAGGCCATTCGGTTATTTCAACTAAAACCTTCTCCCCGTCTTTAGCCCCGTTGAGATTCTCGCTTGGGACAAATATATCCAGCGGCATGGAATTGTTATCGGGAAGTATGAAAGCGAACTTACCGGACATTCTCACTATTCCTACAAATTTCGACTTAGCCCTTTGAATTATTTCCACTATCTCCCCTTCTGTCTGCCGCGATTTACGCTTGGGGAAGACAAATACTTTAACCTTGTCGCCATTAAGCGCCTTATTGGTATTGTTGGGCATGATCACCACATCTTCGCCAAGTTCGTCGGTAATGATAAAAGCCTTACCCGATGGCTTCATATCCACTATACCTGTAATATAGGATTTGGTGGAGCCGTGAAACTTAACCATGGCGGGGTTTATCTGGTACTTACCTCTTCCCACTTCTTTAAGAGCATCTCTTCCAACAAGGTCGCCAAGCAGAACATTGAGTAACTGCTTGTTTCCAAGGTCGCTGATGGATAGCTGGTGAGCCAGCTGCTTGTAATTAAATGATTGGTTAGGGTTATTGGCGAATATTTTAAGGATATCGTTTACCAGTTCGTTTTGCGTATTGACTTTCTTCTTCTTTTTATGTCCCATGTTCCAGGTATTGCGGATTTTTGTAAAATTACTAATAATAGCGTACATGGGGTTTAAGAGATAAAAAAATAAGGAATAGAGAAAACCACTTAAGCTTTTAAACCCTTATATTTTTATCAAATTTCCCACCTACAGTACTGAGGATTTCGATAGGTTATCTGTGTGATATTAAAAAAACCATTAATATTGTGATTCATTTTATTAAATAATCATTCATTTATTGAATTTCAAATTAGTAATTTCTGACACATGAAAACAAAAAAAATAGCGCGCAAAAAGCAGCAGGTAGAACTTTTAAGAAATGAAATACTTAAAGCGGCTGTAGAAGTATTTAAGGAATGTGGTTATGAAAAAGCCACTATTAAAAAAATTGCCGAAAAAGCTGAAGTTGCGGATGGCTCAATTTATAACTATTTTGAAAATAAACGCGATGTTTTATTAAGTTTATTTGAAAAAATGAAAGAAGCAACTACTGTTAATTTTACTATTTTACCAGAGAATAAAGGTGATTTAAGTAAAATATTATCATCGATTATGATAGCGCAGCTTGACCAAAATTCAATTGTCCCGATGTTTACGTTATTACTTCACGAAGCAGGTGTTGACCCTGTTGTTAGGAAGAAATTCAATGAGCAGTTAAAAGAAATGAGAAACGAAAGGGTCGATTTTTATAGACAACTTGAAAAATCAGGCTTGCTGCGAAAAGTGAGCGCTTCAACAATGACTATTTTAATGAGCGTAATAGCAATAGGATATACGACCTTACTTGAATCGGGCGATGCAGCCCTCCTCAAAATTCCTGTTGAAAAATTAGTAAATGAAATCGTTGATATTTTAGTTAATGATTTAAAACCCATGAAAGCGAAGAATGGCGTGGTATTTAAAGAAGAAATCATAAAGAATTGACCATTAGTTTGCCCTCCTCAATTAATCATACCTAAAATAATCTGTTTAGGTATTTATACTGATTTATCGTTTTAGAAAGCCTGTTAATAAATATTTTTTAAAATTTCGTTTTTTATTTGAAAAAATGCAATAACTTTGCGTATTCATCATTATGAATGTGCGTTCATTCACATCTTTGATTCTTTCATCGTTCTTTGAATAATTGCAAAATTGATACGTAAACAGGAATAAAACCGGACTATTTCGACACGGGAAGTGGGTTTAGTGAATATTGGAACTTCCAAAGTTACTCTGGACGTGTCCATAATCACCCGGGACGTGTCCATAATCACCCGGGACGCGTCCACAATCATTGGGGCTGTGTCCATAATCACCTGGGACGTGTCCACAATCACCCGGGACGTGTCCACAGTCACTCGGGACGTGTCCATAATCACACAGGACGTGTCCATGATTACTCGGGACGTGTCCATAATAACCCGGGACGTATCCACAATCACCCGGGACGTGTCCACAATCACTGGGGACGTGTCCACAATCACTCAGGACGTGTCCACAATCACCCGGGACGTGTCCATGATCACCCTGGACGTGTCCATGATTACTGGGGACGTGTCCTGCATTAATAAAGCTATTGCTTGGATAATAATACTTAACTCAATATTCAATTAAACAATAAATATTAAAAACATGAAAACACTACAAAAATCAGTCAGAAAGGCTTATCTTACTGCAAGCCTGTCAGTCATTATTATGGCTTTGGCTATTTCGGTGATACCTAAAAGGATCATCACAAAAGTAATAGCCGTATTGAATATCAAGAAACTAAGAAAAATAGAATCGTTTTCAGCAAAAGCTAAGCTGATACGTACTTCGATGAACGGGAATTCGTGGTTTCCTTCATGCCCCGTGAATGTTTCCAACGGCGGAACCCTTGACCTTGCAATTCAGGCTTTAGATGTGGCGATTACAAAGGCTTTAACCCGCGTAAAAGGGGCGGTACAAGCTCGTGATGCACAATATAAGGTCGTTCTGGACTATTTACATATACTGTTGGCTTACGTTCAATCTGTAGGTGATTTAAATGCCGTTAATTCGGAAGCTTTAATTATTAGTTCAGGCTTTGAGGTTAAACATTTAGGCGTAGCAGGCAAGGATGCTATAACGGTTAAACCTAAAAAAGGCGAATCGGGAACGATGATAGCCAAAGTTAAAAAAATTGCAGGTACTATAGCCAACCTATGGGAGTATAGCCTCGACGGTGGCAAAACATGGGTTGCAATGGATGCCACATCCAAAGGAACAACTGAAATTACGGGTTTAAAGCCCGGCAGTAGCATAATAGTTAATCACCGTCCTGTACTTCGCAAAAGCAAAGGCACATGGATACAGTCGCAGCCTGCAATTGTTTTGTAAAAGTTAACAGACAGTATAAACCAAAAACAATAAAATAATCCTACTATGAAAAAGTATGTACTTAATTTCTTAAAATGTATTACCTTAGTTTTTACTATGGTAATATTGGTAAACGTGACTACAGCATAAACACCAACAACATTGTATTCAACAAATTTTGATAACAGCGGAAACTGGCCCACGGGCTGGAGCGCAGTTGGCGGTACTACTACCTATAGCGTAAATACTACCAGCCCTTCCAATAATTATTCGGGCGCTTCGGGTAATTACAATGCCGACAACGGCACCAGCGGCAGCGCAACACTGGTGTTTAATAATAATTTGAGTACTGGGGGTATAGCAGTATTACTGCTATCTGGGGGGCTCGTATGACATCCAGCGGAGCATCACCTACATTTCAGTGGAGTTCTGATGGCAGTAACTGGAATACGGTAAGCTTTACCGATGTGGCGAATAATTCCACATGGGCATTGGTTAACGGGGGCAGCCAGATAAGTTTACCTTCGGGTGCGGCAGGAATAAGCAATTTGCAATTCAAATGGACTTCTAATTCGAATGCGGGTACATATCGCATGGACGATTTTGCTGTAAAAGGAACTGCAGTCGGGGCTACAGGACCTACAGGCCCAACGGGACCCACCGGTGCAACAGGTTCTGCCGGTGTTACCGGTGCAACAGGTCCGACAGGAGCAACGGGCGCAACTGGTAATAATGGCATTAATGGAGCAACAGGAGCAACAGGCACACAGGGAATACAAGGCGTAACTGGTCCTATAGGTGCCACAGGCGCACAAGGCATTCAGGGCATAACCGGACCAACAGGAGCAACAGGAAGCAATGGTACTAATGGTTCTACGGGAGTTACTGGAGCACAAGGAATACAGGGTATAACAGGGGCTACAGGTGCAACAGGAACTTTTAACGGAAGCCCTGTTGATTCGATAATTGTAAACGATTATATTAAAACAGATAGTATAAAAACCAGCCGTATACTTCCGATGCCTGGTGATAGTATTATTCATTTCGGTTCACATACAATTAATGTAAATACTTCAACAAATACGGTTTCATGGACAGCTACTCTACCGTTTCCATTAAGACTTTGTCCTTCTTCACACCATTTTGTGCCAATTGAAGGACTAACTATAGCTAATGGAACTTCTATAGCATTAGCGTCGAATTCAATGGCGCTTGGCAGTAATGTTTATGTTGACTGCGGGGCAACAAATTCTTTTGCAATTGGAAACGGCGTTTCCAATTATACCGCTAATTCATTTATGCTTGGTTTTAATACACCTGTACCTATATTTTATGCCAGCGCCAATAATGTAGGAATTGGAACAATAACACCCGGCGCCAATATGAGCCTCGAAGTGCTGGGAAGCGTTTCTATTTATGATGGCGCCCCCGGTGGTGGTAATAATGGCGATAATTCGTTGTTTTTCGGACGGGAGCAGCCACACGCCACTACCTATGGCGAATGGGGAATACAATATATGAATGGGTCTTCTACTGGTACTAATACTGGAGTAGGCGGACTTAACTTTTGGAAACCGTCTGGTAGTGATGCAGGAAATGGAAACTATGTGGGTGGTTCTGTAAATAATTACTTATTTCTTGCTGATAATGGAAATGTTGGAATAGGAACTCCAAACCCTTCAGGTATATTAGATGTTGAGGGAGGAACTGCTTCTGCGGGCAATTCTGGTTCATATATTAATATAGTTGCACAAAATGGAGGAACTGGTAATACCAATGGTGGAAATATAATATTGATGCCCGGTTCAAAAAGTGGAATTGGAACAAGTGGTAATGTTGGTATTGGAACAAGTAATCCTGATTCAAAACTTACAGTTAATGGAATTATTAACGCCATGGGCTCTTCAACGGATAAATGGACTAATGCTCATTGGGTTGTTCCAATAATAATTCCTAATGGCTCAGCTATCCGTACAAGTGGTACTGGAACTTATCTTAATAAATATTTGGGATTTGGAATGACTGATGATGCTGGCGTTGGCGGTTGGTATTGGATTGCATCTTGCAATACAGATGATTCTCAAACTCCAATTTACCCTATGTCTCTGACATTGGATGCGAGTAACGGAGCACCAACTTTAACAGTTCAGGAAAGCACTTGGTGTGACTTTGTGTTTGATAAAAATTATAAAAGAATGCCACTCGAAGAGCAAGAGAAATATTATACAGAAAACAAGCATTTGCAGAACATTTCACCTGCAAGTGATATACAAAAAAATGGATTAAAAATAACTCAAACTATGTTTGGTATAACACAAAATCTGGAAGAAGCACGAATGGATATTGTTGATTTGCATAAACTAATTCAGCAACAGAGCAAAGAAATTGATGAATTAAATGAAAAGGTTAAAACTCTTGAAAATACTATTAAAAATAAATGATAAAATAATATGAGAAAGTATTTAAGTATTATTTTTTTAATTCCTTTTTGTTCGTCTGTTTTAGGACAGGAAATTGAATTTGGAGGTGCTTATTCAGTAAACAGTAGAAAAAGCCTGAATAATATTTTGGGTTATGAAATTGCCTTTAACATTCCTGTTAATGCAAATACAAATGTGGGTTTGCCAATTAATTATTATAGTTTTAAAAAATCTTATGATGATAGATATGCTCAGTCGCCGGATGCTGATCCAGATTTATATTATATTTTTCATGTTGACAATAAATCTAAAATATTTTCATTAAAACCTTATATAGAAAGTATTCTTTTTAGAACTACT
>Ga0187885_10004112_pt1 | contig 12224 bp, 9 predicted proteins | sample June2016WEW_20_1_3_FD_132970 | JGI IMG/M metagenome (GOLD analysis project Ga0187885, IMG submission 132970) | Peatland microbial communities from SPRUCE experiment site at the Marcell Experimental Forest, Minnesota, USA - June2016WEW_20_100 | ecosystem: Environmental > Terrestrial > Soil >... | reverse complement strand
GTGGGGTTTTGGCTCAAGGCGGTCCGGCGGTTGGACGTTGGGCGGCAGCGCAGGCGTTTCTGCGCTGGCCGAGCCGCGAACAGGCCGCCGCGGGGCAAAAAGACTGCCTTGGTGCCTTTGAGGCCGTCGTTCTCAATCCGTGAGCATGTTTTCGCAGTCGGGCATCGGGTCCACGTCGTCACAGGGTTCGTAGGCATAGGGCTCTGGGGCGCCGGGCGGAGGCAGCCCGGCGGGCCTGCCTGGGCCGAGGCTTCGGCAGGCAGGCGGGTCGTGCCAGGCGCCGAGGTTTCGCAGAATCCATTTCCAACGGATAGGGAATTGCTTTTTGAGGTGCGGCCGGTTCATTGACGCGGCGCGGGTGATTCTTGCACCCTCCCTCCGCACCCCTTCGCAGGCAGGCTCCGCCCTTGCTGTTCTGCTCATGGCTGACCTGGGGGCAGGACGGAACGGAACCCCACGTCGCGGTCCCAGAACGTCGGGTAGTCGGCGTAGCGGCGGGCCGCCCGGCAGCCGAACGCGTAGCCGTCCCAACAGCCGCCCCGATTCACACGGCGCGAGCCTGAAGAAGCGCCACGCGGATCACTTTGGGAGCCGCTCGAATAGCTTCCATACCAATCCCAGCACCACCCCCACACATTCCCAGCCATGTCATGCAACCCATACCCGTTCGGGGCAAAATACCCAACCGGACTGGTGTAGGGCATAACCCCGTCGTTGAAAGCTGGATCGGAGCCACTGGTTGGATTGATGTCGTAAGAATAATCAACAGGGTCTGCGAAATAGTTCGCATGGCTCCAGTCAATCGTGTTCCCCCACGGAAACCGATCCCCACTCAACCCGCCACGCGCCGCCTTCTCCCACTCCGCCTCCGTTGGCAGCCGGTAGCCCGCGCTGCAGTTCACACAGGCACTGCTGAGGTCTATGGCCCCGGAGCGATAAACCACCGTCTGGCTGGCACCGGTGTAGTAAGCCGGCGTACGCCCCTCCATCTCGCTCCGCGCATTGCACCACTTCACACAGTCATACCAGTTAATGTGCTGCACCGGATGGTTGGCCGCCTTGCCCGAGCCGGCAAAGTCAAAACTGTAGCCGTGGCTCGTCGCCCATTGATAAACCTGCTGCCAGAGCGCGTAACTCACCAGGTTCGTGTCCATGTAAAACGCACTCACATAAACTGAGTGCAGGGGGAGAGCATCCGTTTCGCCATCGAGAGAGTCGCCCATCTGGAACAAGCCGGCCGGAATCAAGACCATGTTCGCCGGGACGGTGTTCGTCGGAGCACCGGCCCCACGCACGCGGTAGAACATCGGCACGCTTACCTGAATCATGCCGTTCGAGCCCGCTGTCACCGCGTCTAGCCCTGCCCAGTTGGTATTCCACGGCCCAGACAAAGACGACGCCCATTCGACTGTCGCTACGCTGCCGGCCATCAGGTTGCTGCAAACCAGCACCCCGTTCTGACTGAACGAAGTGATGACGGGCGCCTGTGCGAAGGTGGTCACGCACGCCCCAATTGCCAATGCGCACAAACCGATTTGCAGGATGTTTTTCATATCTGTAGGTGATTCTTCCAGGTCCACTTTTTGTGTGAACGCGATCGAACTGATAGGAAATTGCTTTTTGAGGCGCGGCCGGTTCATTGACGCGGCGCGGGTGATTGCAGGGTTACAGAACCGAGGCACCCGCGGGTTGGAAGTTGCGGATTCTTTCATCCTTCCGGCCTCAACCTGCAACCGGTCGTTTTGCGAGCGGCGGCTCATCCGGGTCTTTTGCATAAACCTATGTCCCGATTTACTGCAAAGCAATCACATAGAAACGCTGAGACGAGTTGGCGGAACTGTCGGTAACAGTCACCGGGTCCAATCCAAACGTCCCGCTCGCCACGACCGTCCACTGGCTCAACGGCATCCTCAGGTCCTGACTGGCGAGCAAGTTGTAATTCGTTCCGGAGGGACCTGTGAACTTGATCTGCGCGTTTCCGGAAACCATGGAGATCCCGGTGAAGCTCGGTGGTGGCAGGAAAATGCTGGCGGTCAACCCGACCGGCTGCGCCAGCGTGTAATTGTTCGCATCCGTGCCGGTGACAGCGTATCCCGTCACAGTGACGGGCTTGTTCGCGCCTATGTTCGGGTCCGCGAAGGAAGCAGTCACGTTGCTCGTCACCAGGCTCACATCGTCACCGCTGACCGCGCCGAGCAAAACAGCCGTGCCGTTCAAGGTTGCAACCGTTGTCCCATCATAAGGCTTGTCGGCCGCTGTCACGCCGCCGCCGGTCAGTCCGGCGAGGGTGATGTTCCCCGTCACGTCCGTCGGTTCAATCACCGCATAATTGGTCGCGGCATCGCCGCCCAATGCCAGGCCGCTCACCGTGACCGGCTTGTTCGTGCCCACGTTCTTGTCGGCGAAATATCCGACGGCATTGCTGCTGACCAGCGTCACGCTGTCACCGTTCAATATGCCAACCAGCCCGGCGTTGCTCGCATCCAACGGAGCGTTGGTCGTCCCGTCATATACCTTGTCCGGCGCCAACAGATTGGTGACCGTCAAATTCACCGCACTCACGGTCAACGCCATCGCGTTCCCCGCGGCCTGCGCGAACTGGTAATTACCTTTGTTGGCCGCCAGGCCGGAACCATTGATCGGGTAGCTGCCGGCGCCGCTCGACGAAGTCGCCGTCGTCGTGAACAGCAAGGTCCCGGTCGTTGCGCCGGCCGGCGTTTCGCCTCCAACAAATCCGCCGACCGTCCCGCTCAAGCTCGGCACCGCCGAACCGTAAGTCATGCTGGCTGCATTTGCGGTGTAGCTCAGCGTCGGCGGAGAGATCGTCCCGTTCGCAGCGGGGACAAAGGCGTAGCTGTAATTATTGCCGCCGTTGCCGTCGAGGACGCTGCCCGACGGAGTCAGCGTCTTGCCGGTGCCAACGTTCGAGGTGTCGTAGGTCTCGGTGAAATTGGCCGTGTCGCCGGTCTGCACGCTGCCGGATGTGATGACCGGTGGGGCGGCGCTGGTCATGGCGTCATAGGGCTTGGAAGCGGCTGCCGCCGTCACGGTAATGTTTGTAGTGGCGATCGTGCCAATGGCTCCGGAGGCCGAAGGACTCGATAAAATGTAATTTCCAGCGGATAGCCCCGAAATCGCCAATCCCGTCACACTCACCGTTTTGCCGCTGCCCACGTTGCGGGTGTCGTAGCTTCCGCTGGCCGGATTATTCAGCGTCACGGTGTCGCCGGCAACCACGCCGGATAGTGTGTAGTTCCGCGCCGCCAGACTGGCTGCCAGCGTTCCATCGTAGTTCTTGCTCACCGTCCCGGTGAGTCCGGCGGTGACCGTCACCTGGCTCACGGATTGCGACAGCGCGGGTGAGGTGGTGCTGCCGGCGTAATTGGAGTCGCCACCGTATATGGCGGTGACCGAGTGGGTGCCGGCAGCGAATTGAGCGGCACCGGTCGTATAAGCCGCCTGGCCGCTTCCGTTCAATGCGCCCGCGCCCAACGAAGCATTGCCGTCATAGAAGGCGACCGTTTCTCCACCGGTGTTCCCAACCGGAATCCCGTTGGTCCGGATCGTGGCGGTAAAAGTCACCGGGTTGCCGTAGGTTGAAGGGTTGCCGTCCGAGGTCAGACCGAGGGTTGTCGCCAATAGTAACGGCGCGGGCGTGAAGGTAAAGACCGACACGGACCCGGGCGGGAATGAGTTGGTGAAAACACCGCTGACCGCAGCCGAATCGGTTGAGATATCCTGCGCCGCGGCGGGGCCGTTGGTGCGTGTGGCCTCGTCCTGAAGGAGGCTGTACGACCGGACTGTGGCGGTGCCCGAGGGAACGAAGTTCGAAATGGCGATTTGGGCGTTAAAATTCATGGTCACATCCTTGTTGATGACCAGCAAGGCCAAACTGCCGTCGGCCTTGAGGGCGGCGTACGCACTCAGCAGCAGATAATCGCTGGTGGCGTTGAGGACGGTGTCGCCCGGCCGCACGAAGAACTGCAGGATCTTTTCCGCGTAAAAGGTGGGATACTTGTCGGAGGCACCATCGAGCATGCCTTCATCGCCGTAGGTTCTCCAGCCGTAGATTGTGGGGTCAAAGGTCCCGGTGCTGTTGTGTCCGTTCCTCAGGTCCCACCAGAGATAGGAATTAAACTCGGTCTTCATGATCTGGCAGGCGCTGTCCACCAGGTACAGCCCGTTGACGATGCTCGTCAATTGTCTGCCGAAGGCGGAGGACGAATCGCTGTTGTTCTCGGTGACGCACAGTTCGATGTTGGTGCCTCCCGTGCCGATGTAATCGCTGATCTGTTGCCGCAGGTCGGCGGCATCCTTCGCCCAGTTCACCGTCGATTGAAGCAAAAGTGGGTCGCTGTCCGCGACAGGCGGGGGACTGCCGGACGGCGTGTATTCCGGGTAAACATGATGGATCAAAAAATCAGGTGTGACTCCCAGGCTCTTGAACGTGGCGAGCATCACCGGGGTCCAGCCGTTGTGGGTCCTGCCGGTGCGCGGGTTCACCACCGGATGCAAGGTGTTGTTCGCGTTACTGTCCTCGCCCGGAGCGGCCACCACGCCGATCCTGATCGTCGGATCGGCGGCTTTCATCATTGCGATATACCCGACGGAGCGGACGGCGTAGGTGTAAGGGTCATGCGCCACGGTGTTGCTGTCGTTTTCCCAGGTGCCGTAGCATTCGTTGCCGATTTCCCAGTATTTGAAGGCGTAGTGGTTGGTGACGTTGACGGATTCGACCCAGGCGGCGGCCTCGTTGCTGGTGCCGGTGCCGTAGTTGACGCTGATGAAGACGTTGGCGCCGAGGTTCGTGGCGAGCTGGTTGAACGTATTGTTGTTGGCTGGGTCGTTGTACCAATGGTAGGCGTCTGCGGTCGAACCGCCTGGCCAGCGCAGGGTGGTGAAGCCGGCCTGTCGCATGAGGGGAAGTATTTGAGAATTGTTAAGGTAGCCATCCCAGGTGGCGATATTGACGCCGAACCAGCGCGAGTCGGCCAGCCGCAACGTCTTCGAAGCATTCACGCTCAAGTGAACCAGCGCAGGCGCGGGCGCGGCGTTCAACTGGATGTCATCCACGTAAAAGACCGGCTGTGCCCCGCCGCTGGTGTCCTGGATATAAATGCCGGAGAAATTCGTGACGTTTGCCACGCCGAGGCTCGACAGAGGAATGGTGATCTGCTGCCACTTGTTCGTGGGGAGTCGTGGCAACGTGTAGGCGGTCACGCCGACATTCAGGCGCGTGCCATAGGCCTGCAGCCGTTGTCCGCCGGTCGAGCCGCCGTTGATCCAAAACGACAGGCTCGCATAAGGCGCCGTGTTGAACCCGGCTTGGTACTGCAGGGAAAGCGCGGCGCCACTGTTGGTGATGATGACGCTGATGGATTGGGTGCCAAAATGAACCGGCGAGGTGTTGGCAAAGTTTCGCGTGCAATTCCAACTCCAATCCTGAAACGCATTCACCAGGTTGTCGGTGTACAGGGGCAGGTTTGCCTGCGCCATGCCGTTTTGGACAGCCAGAATGGAACCGGCGGAGAGTGCCAGGAGGCGGAGGGGTCGGATGGGCATAAGCAAAAAACAGCTAAAGGATTTCAAAACCGATTCGTTCTATGTGTTCAGCGGCACAAACCAAGATTCAGGCGGAACTTATGGTTAGCATCAAAAACAACATTCACCAACCCCATTATATCGCAGAATGGCGCCCAGACTGATAGGAATTTGCTTTTTGAGGCGCGGCCGGTTCATTGACGCGGCACGGGTGAGGGAAAATTGGTCTTCGCTCGCTCTCACTTTGGAGGACATGGTGCCAGACTGGGGCGAGGCGTCAAGCGACAAGTTTCGGTGTTTTTTGACGGCGGTTTTGGCCCATCGCGTGCGTGCTGGCGTGGGGTTTTGGCTCAAGGCGGTCCGGCGGTTGGACGTTGGGCGGCAGCGCAGGCGTTTCTGCGCTGGCCGAGCCGCGAACAGGCCGCCGCGGGGCAAAAGGACCGCCTTGGTGCCTTTGAGGCCGCCGTTCTCAATCCGTGAGCACGTTTTCGTAGTCTGGCATCGGGTCCACGTCGTCACAGGGTTCGTAGGTATAGGGCCCTGGGGCGCCGGGCGGAGGCAGCCCGGCGGGCCTGCCTGGGCCGAGGCTTCGGCAGGCAGGCGGGTCGTGCCAGGCGCCGAGGTTTCGCAGAATCCATTCCCAACGAATAGGGGATTGCTTTTTGAGGTGCGGCCGGTTCATTGACGCGGCGCGGGTGAACGAATTCCTCCCAGTTCATCACGTGATACATCGCGCCGGGAAACTCGATGCGCAGCTTGCGCGCCATGCGCCGAACCCTGCCAGCCGAGGAGTGAATTGTCATTACTATGGACTGACCCCGCACACGCCGGGGTCAAACAAAAGTGGTCCAGACCATGGTTCGACCCTCTTTCTTGACGCGGCCCAGCCATGGGAATAGACTCCGCGCCATGAACATGGTGCGAGAACGAATTATCTCCACCCCGCATCATGTCAAAAAGCAAATCAACTGCCTCAAAAGCATGAAAACACAAATCCTGGCAGCCATCATCGCTGCAACGGTGCCGACGGCGGGCGCTTGGGCGCAAGAGGTCGTCATCACCGGTTTTCAGAACGGGCACCTGACCTTCACCAACTCGGCGCCCGCCACGCAACGATTCCTTTACTCGGTGGACTGGCGCCCGAACTTGGACGCCAGCAGCTCCTGGACCAACTCCTGGGCCGGACTCAAGGAGTTTTCCGCGACCAACAACGTGGTCACAGTGGACGTGCCGATGTTCTTCCAGGTGGCCGCCTACGGCGACAACCTCACCACCAATGCCAGCAATTGGGTGCTGATGTATTCCAACGCCATGGTGGACGCCTCCATCGCCTTGCCCAACAAGGTGTGCGACCAGCTCACGCCCGTCGTGCTGTCGAATACCAACCTGGCCTGGCGCACCAACAGCGACGGCACCTTCCAGGTCAAGGTGGTCTCCTTCATGCCCTACAGCACGGCCACGAATTACTACGGGCTGGGCCAACACCAGTTAAGCTATAGCGATCAGTGGGTGACCATGTTCCCTGAATTGAAGAACTTCTGCCACGACTTCCAGGGACTGGACCAGGTGCTGCGCATCAAGCAAATCCTCGGGATGCCGCCCACCGCGGCGAACGACACCCTCGTCGAGTTTTGGGTGAATCCGGACTATCTGTTCCGCCCGACGCCGGAGCCGGGCATCGCCAGCACTTCGGCGGGAGTCCTTTCCTCCACGAATGCGCCGCTGCTCTCCCCCAACAGCCGCCTCCCCTCGTTCTGGCCGACCTGGTACAACAACACCTATTGGTCGCGCAACTACGGCATGACCAACGGCGTTTACAACAACGCCTATCCCTGGACCCGGCTGGGCTACACCTACGATTGGGCTTCGACCCGGCCCAATCACGTCGGTCTGAGCGAGTTTGTGATCCCCAGCGGCACGCTTTGGAGTGTGCAAACCAACGCCGTGCCCATCGAGGTCGAAGCCGTGCTTCCCGCCGTGACTTACGGGAAGCTGGACTGAGTTGCAAAAGTTCCGGCCAACTGACAGGGAATTGCTTTTTGAGGCGCGGCCGGTTGATTGACGCTGCGCGGGTGATTCATCGCGTGATACATGGCACCCGGACATTGGATGTCTTGTGCCATTCTTTGCACGGTCCCGGGAGATTGATGATGGCTTGGGGCAACATTGCGACGCGGTCTTCCACCCCGTGTTTCGGACCACTTCCTGCTGGTGCCACCGACACAAACGTGGTCGAATGCCGCGCGTCGTCCGGTCACCGCGTCGCGCATGGCGCCACCGACGGCGGCAGCATTATGGGGCACCAGGAATCGTATTATCGCCACAACGAGGCCTACGCGGATTTCCTAGCGGCCTGGGACGAGGGCTTCTACGCCAAGTACGCGGACACCCTCGCACCGTCCCGGCCGGGCGCGCGGGTGCTCGACGTGGGCTGTGGCGTGGGCCAGGTGGTCCGCCGGCTGAAGGACGCCGGGTTCGCCGCGCACGGGGTCGAGGTTTCCGAACCCAACGTCGTCAAGGCCCGCCAGCTTGGCCTGGAGTGCCAGACCTACGACGGCCGAAGCCTGCCGTTCGCCGACCGGCATTTCGCCAATGTCGGCGCGTTGAACGTGCTCGAACACGTCGAGGAACCCGAAGCCTTCATCGCAGAACTGATGCGGGTTACCGAGCCCGGTGGCCGGGTGGTGATCTCGAGCCCGAACTTCTTCCGCGCACTCGGCTGGCGCGATTACCATCCGCGAATGCGCGGGTTCGCCAACAAATGGCGCAACTGGCGCCGGGTCGCCGCCAAACGCCGCCAGATGCGCGCCGCTCCGGATCAGGTCCGCTTCGACCGCATGACGCCGATCGTGAAGGAACCGTTTACGCCCGACGATGATGCCATCGTGGCGACCAATCCCCTGGAGATCGCGTTTTTCCTTCGCCGCAGCGGATGCTCCGTCGAGCGCATCGAATGCACCGACCGCTACGTCGCCCGGCCGGTGGATTTCCTGCTGAACCTCACGCCGCTGCGGTTCTTGATGTTCAACGCGTTCGTGGTGGCCCGCCGGAACACGTAGCAAGGGATTGTCTATCCGATCGTGGCTGCGGTTTGGGCGCAGTTTCGGCTTTGGTGGGCCGGCCGGTCGCGCTAAGCTCCCGCCATGCCTGCTCCCGTCAGGGTCGCCGTGCTGGGCACCGGATCGCTCGGCAAGGAACACGCCCGCATTTACGCCGAACTGGCCGCCGCCGGCGCGGTCGAATTCGCCGGCGTTTTCGATGTCAACGCCGAGGCAGCCCGCAAACAGGCGGAGAAACACCGCGTCCGGGCGTTCGCGTCGCTGGCCGAAGTGGCCGCCGCAAGCGACGCCTTGAGCGTGGTCACGCCCACCACGACCCATTTCGAAATCGCCCGCGGGTTGCTCGCGCAGGGCAAGCATTTGTTGGTCGAAAAGCCAATGACCGATGATGCCGGCCAGGCGGCCGAACTGGTGAAGCTCGCCCGCGACCGCGGCTGCGTGCTGCAGGTGGGTCACGTCGAACGCTTCAATCCGGTCTTCCGTTACCTCCAGACGGTCGCCACCGCGCCGCGCTTCATCGAAGTCCACCGCCTCTCACCCTATCCCAGCCGCAGCACCGATGTCGGCGTGGTGCTGGACCTGATGATTCACGACCTCGACGTGGTGCTGGCGTTTGTGCAATCGCCGGTGACTGCCGTGGATGCGGTGGGCGTTCCCGTGCTGAGCGCGAGCGAGGACATTGCCAACGCGCGGCTGCGCTTTGCCAACGGCTGCGTGGCCAATCTCACCGCCAGCCGCGTAAGCCCGGAGCGGATGCGCAAAATCCGCGTCTTCAGCGGCGGTGCCGCGCCGGCCTACATCTCGCTGGATTACCGCGCGCAGGAGGGTTTCATCTACCGGCTTGCCCGCGACGGAGAACCGGAGAGTTCCCTGCTGAAAAAGGTGCTGACGGCGAAGTTCGGCGTCGGCAGGGACGCCGCGATCGTGAGCGAGTTTGCCGGCCGGCGGATCGTGCGGGAACCGGTGCCGATCGAGAAAGCCGAGCCGCTCAAGCTCGAGTTGCAGAGCTTCGTCGAGTGCGTCCGGGAACACCACGCACCGGTGGTCAGCGGCGAGGCCGCCCGGCGCGCACTCGATGTGGCCTTCGAAATCACGCGGCAGATCAACGCCGTCAGCGCGATGACGCCGCTGCCGGGTGGAGCCGGTTGATCGTGCAGACACCCGCGTTCATGCTGATGGCCGGGGAGCCGAGCGGCGACCTCCTCGCCGCCGAGTTGGTTGCGGCGTTGCGTGCCACCCCGGCGATCCAGACCGCCGAGTTCGCTCCGCAGTTCTTCGGTGCGGGAGGACCGCGCATGGCGGCAGCGGGCGTGGGCATGGAACTCGATCTCACCGCCCACGCGGTTGTTGGTTTTACCGACGTGCTCACGAACCTGGTCAGATTTCACCGGCTGATGAACCGGCTGGTGGACCTCGCGTTTGCGCGCCGGCCCGACGTCATTATTTGCGTCGATTTTTCCGGGTTTAACCGCCGCTTTGCGCGCGCGGTGCGGAACCGGTTGCGCACCGAGCAGGGAGCCTTCCACAATTGGAACCCAAAACTCGCGCAGTTTGTGTCGCCGCAGGTCTGGGCGTCGCGACCGCGCCGGGCCGACGCCATGGCGCGCGATTTCGACCTCCTGCTCTGCCTGTTCCCCTTCGAGAAGAGCTGGTACGCCCGGCGCCGGCCGGACTTTCGTGTCGAATTCGTCGGCCACCCGATCATCGAGCGGCATGCGCAGGCGGTGTCGGGTTCGGCTGACCCCCCGGCCAGTTCGCCCGGCAAACTGGCGCTGGTGGTGTTGCTTCCGGGCAGCCGCGTCGGCGAGTTGAAGCGCCACGTGCCGGTCATGCTCGAAGCCGCCCGGCGGATCGCCGCCCGGCATCCGGCGCGGTTCGTCATGGTGCTGCCGGACGACCGGCTCGCCGCGCTGGCGCGGGGATTGGGCGCTGACGGCAACCGCGCCGAACTTCAAGTGGGTGGACTGACGACGGTGCTCGCCAACGCCACACTCGCGCTCGCCTGCACCGGCACCGTCACCCTCGAATGCGCCCTGGCCCGCGTGCCCACGATCGCCATTTACCGGACCTCCGCGTTGACTTACCAGATCGCCCGGCGCCTGGTGACGGTGCAATACCTCGCGATGCCCAACCTGCTTGCCAGCGAACCGATTTTCCCGGAATTCATCCAGGGCGACGCGACCCCGCAAAAGCTGGCCGCAGCGGCGCTCGCCCTCCTCGAGCAACCCGAGCGCCGGCGGGCGGTGCGGGCCAAACTGGCGGGCGTGGTGGCCCAACTCGGCGAACCCGGCGCGGCGGCGCGGGCCGCGTCGGCGATCGTGTCGCTGCTGAAACCGGCGACGGCAAACCAGCCAAAGGCGACGACATGAGAATCGTTGGCTGGCTGCGACAGAACTGGATTCCGTGGACGCTGTTCATCGGGTTTTGGACAGTTATCGGCCTGTCGTTTGCCAGCCAGTTCTTTCTGGCCAGCGCACTCTTCGGCTACTCGACGGTCACGTGGGGACAAGCGGTCAGCCTGACGCTGGGAGATTGGTATGTCTGGGCGGTGCTGTCGCTGCCGGTGATCTGGTTTGCGCGGCGCTTTCCGTTGCACCGGCGGAACTGGGCCAAACTTCTGGTGATCCACACCGCGGCCAGCCTCGTCGTCTGCATCGCCTACGTGTTCGCCCGCGCCGCCGTCGGCCAGCTCCAGAATCCGTTGCTGGGAATGACCACCACGTTTTGGGGCACGGTGGAGATTCTCTTCCTGAAAAACACCTTCCTCAACATCCTGATCTACTGGATCATCGTCAGTGACAGCCTCGCGTTCGATTATTACCGCAAGTTCCGCGATCGCGAACTCCGCGCCGCCGCGCTCGAACTCCGGCTGGCCGAGGCCCGGTTGATGGCCCTGCAAATGCAGCTCAACCCGCACTTCCTCTTCAACGCCCTGCACACCATCTCCGCGCTGATGCACATTGACGTGGAAAAGGCCGACCGCACCCTCGCCCGGCTGAGCGAACTTCTCCGGTTCGCGCTCGAACACACGGACGCCAACGAAGTCCGGTTGCGCGACGAACTCGAGTTCCTCCGGCGCTACCTGGAAATTGAGCAAACCCGCTTTGGCGAACGACTGGGCGTGCGCCTGGACATCCCCGCGGACACGCTGGACGCGCTTGTGCCAAATCTGATCCTCCAACCGCTGGTCGAAAACGCCATCCGCCACGGCATCGAACCGCACCGGAAAACCGGCCTCGTCGAGATCCGCGCCCGCCGCGACGGCAGCCGGCTGCATCTCGAGGTGCGCGACAATGGCGGCGGGTTGCCGACGGACCAGGCCTGGTCGGAAGGCATCGGCCTGGCGAACACCCGGGCGCGACTCGAACATCTCTACGGTCACGGTCAGACCTTCGCGCTGACGCCGGCGCCGGAAGGCGGACTCGTGGCCGGGATGACGATCCCCTTCCGCGAAACGCCGGCCGTTTCCGCCGCGGTTTCTTCCGGCATCGTGGCTGTCCGACCGTAAGCGGTAAAGCAGGGTCCTCCTGTTCCGGCGGGACGGGCGTGATAGGATGGAGGGTTGGCTGGACGCTGAAGCAGATTCAGGCCGCCTGCGGGAGCTGCGAGGGACGAGCCGCCTTC
>Ga0187885_10004109_pt1 | contig 12226 bp, 7 predicted proteins | sample June2016WEW_20_1_3_FD_132970 | JGI IMG/M metagenome (GOLD analysis project Ga0187885, IMG submission 132970) | Peatland microbial communities from SPRUCE experiment site at the Marcell Experimental Forest, Minnesota, USA - June2016WEW_20_100 | ecosystem: Environmental > Terrestrial > Soil >... | reverse complement strand
GGGGTGTTTCTATTGATTTCCACGCTAGACCACATGACATCGAACCCTGCCGCCAGTGACAGGTTGTCCAGAAGTTTGACGGAGGCCACCGGGTTGAAGGTGTAAGTTTTCAAGGACGCGTAGGTGCTGAGGTATCTGCCGGGCCAGGTGGAAGGCCATTTGCTTGCCAGACCGAAAGGGCTGAAATAGCTGATACCCACGGCTAGCCGCGGGATCACCGGGAAGACAAAATAAGCCGACATGGTCTGGGATAACTGATGCTCGGTTCCCGCGGACAACCCGCCTCCGTGAAATTCCCGGTCGGGGTAATAAAGGACCCCGTTCGTATAAAACACGGGCCTTTGCATCTGGTTCAGGCCGGCGGGATTGTAGTAAATGGCCGAGGGGTCGTCGGCTTCCGCCACAAAGGCAGCGCCCTGGGCCATGGCAGCAGTTCCCTGTTGGGACAGGGTGAAGCCGCCGCCCCAGGCCGGAGCCGTGAGACTCCATAATGCCAGGAGAAGCGCCAGAAGGATTAGGGACTTGCGTTCGAAGGCCAAACGGGCGCGGCCATTGGGTTTCAGACAGACCAGGGATGATCTGCCCAAAGAAACCCGGCCCTCGGGAGTGCTGGGGCCGGTTAATAATGAATTGCGGCTCCGGCCGGAAAAGCCATTAGCCCTTAACCTGCCCGCAAACATCATAAACACCTCCCCGACTCCCGGCACGGGAAAGCCAGCTCATCGCAAGCATTAAAGGTCCGGCAATTTTAGCCCCCAGTTCCTAAACAAGCTTCTCTCAATCTTGGTTATGGCGCTAAACATGAGAGGATTTCATCCACCTCGAGTTTGGTAAATCCTGAGTGGCTGAGGTCGATGTGGGCCAGGTCAATGGGACCGAGGCCATAGGAGTTGGCCGCGATGTGGCCAAGGAGGTCAAAGGGGGTGCCGCTCCTGAGCCAGGTCTTGCCCTCCAGATACTCCAGCAGGGTATCGCCGCCCGGAGCCATCACGGCTAGAATATTGCCCATTTTGGCGTAGGCCCTTTTCAACAAGGCCCCAGCCAGGACATCCAGGGTCAGCGGGTCTTTGGCGGCCACTACGGCGCCGACCGCGATGGCCTCCCCCAGGTCTGGCCCGATGGTCGCCAGTGTCCGGCGCATATCGGCAAGACTGAACCGCTCCTTATCCGCCACCGCCAGGTAGAGTTCCACCAGCTTTTCATGGAACGTTGGGCCGGGGGCCAGGTCCCGCCAATTGGACACCACATCCAGGGCGAAGTTAGCCGTCTGGCCGCTGGGGTCCGCCAGGAGACCCTGCCCCTGGGCCTGCAAGTTTTCCCGATAGTCGTCACCGGTTTGTCCCGGGGCCGGCGGCGGCACGCGGTCATATGGTCCATGCAGCGCCGGAGAGCGATTGCGGCCGGCCAGCAAGCCCACGTGATTCTTCAGGGCCCCGGTAAGCCCGGTGTTGCCCATGATCAGGTGGCGGCCAGGGGGCTTGGGGAGGTTGAGAATGTCTGTGACCTCTGCGGCGAATGCGGGCATGAGGATGCCCTCCGGAAAATGCCGGGCGGCGGGGACAGGGACCGCCAGACTCTCCAATTCCTCGAAGCCCACCACCCACACTCCGGCCCGGCGGGCCAGCTCCATCATCTTTTGGGAGCTGGCATCCTCCGGGTCCAGCGTGACCGCGTGCCCGGCGCGCGTCAGGGCCAGTAATTCTCGCGCCCCGGCGAATCCGTCCGCCCCGGCTTCTTCCCGCGCCGCGGCCTGCTCCAGGCCGGCCACAATCGCGGCATTAAGGATGCAGGTGTGCTCCAAGTTGGCCATGGTGGTGCCGTTCCAGAGGTCCTTTTCGATGCCGCTTTCATCCCCGACAATGACCTCCACGGCTGCCCCGCGCCTGGCCGCCTCCTGAAAACACATGCGGACCACGGCATAGACGGACTCCCAACTGGTGACCGAGGGATAAAGAAAATAGCCCCAGTTCACCCCCACTTTGACCAGGATGGTATGTTTATTGTCTGCGCGGCCCTGGGTAGGCCGGGACAGGAAATCGAACCCGTCAATCCCCCCGATGGCCGCGTGGATGGATGCCTCGATTTCGGCAACCTCCTGGGTCTCGGGGTCGATCTTGACCAGGTTGGCGACGCCCCGGAAGTTGGCGGCTTTCTGCCGCTCCCGTTGGATGACTTCGGGTGTGGCCTTGCCGTCTTTGAAGAGCTGCTCCCACTGCGCCAGGTTTATCTCCGCCAGGATGTTCGCCAGTCCGGGAATGGTGGAGAGAAAGCGCCGGATAGGCTCCCAGCGGCTCCCGCCGGACTTCATCTGCTGCACCAGGAAGCTGGTCAACTCCTGGCGGGTTGCCGCATCCACGAAGCGATCCCCATGCTCCAACAAAACCTTGTCCTCCAGGAACTGCCACTCCGCCTTCGAGACCCCAAACCAGTCCAGGGCTATCTCCTCGAAGGCGGCCACCACCTCGGCGTCGAAGCGGCGGTCTGCGGCCAACAACCTGTCCAGGTAACTCTGCAGCTTTTCGACCGTCATAGCCAATTCCCCCTTATGTGAACCTCACCCTAAGCAGCATCAGAGAAACGGGTTTCTTATTGTCGCCGGCTGCAGAAAACCAAAATTGGGCCTGGGACCTACCCCGCAGCTACCCTTAAACCTTGAGATCGTCATACAGGAACCAATGGCGCTTGACGGGAGCCAGGAGCTTTCTCATCAGATAAACCCCCCAGCTCTGCTTCTTAAGGGGGAAATGATCATCCATGGCAGTGAGCACCATGAACCACCAGTTGGCAAACTCATAGGCTTCCTCAATGAGGTCCAGGAATTGCAAAAGGGCTTCATTGACGTTCTGCCAGGGTTCATAATACGATCTGTCGCCAACCCAATCGATGCTTTCCGGCCTCCCGAAGGCCTTCACCGCCAGGGAAAGGAAGCGGCCTATGCGGGGATCACAAGGCTCCAAGCGCATCTTCTTTGCCCCCACGTAGTCCACGGCGATGAGATTTTCGCCGCCGATGATGGTCTTGGTGTGCTTGGGGGTGTTGCAGACAATCACCCCAAAGGGTCCGTCGGCGCTGACAAATGCATCGATTAAACCGAAATGCACCCAGAAGTGTTTCATGGTTTCGATGGTGGGCCAGTCATACTCCCGCAGGGTGTGGTATTCCTTGATTTTGTTTTGCAGGGGCAGAGTGCCGTACAGGTTCTTCAGGGTCAGGGTGTAATGGCTGAAGGTGTGGGTCTTGTTCTTGGCGAAGGAGATGCGGAAATCGGCGTCCCGCCAGGTGGGGCCTACAAAGTGTTGGCCCAGGCGGCCGCCGTAATCGTAGCGGACCATTTCTTCGGTGAGGTCAACGATGCGGTAGTTCTTGGCTTTGTAGCCGATATACCTGGCAACGTTGACCACCTCCCGGTTGTGATAGTAGTTCCCATAAGTGCTCTGGGATTCCACCAGGGCCACATTGGTAAAGCCCCGCTCCACAATCTGATCAATGAGGGCCTCCACCAGTTGCGGGTCGGTGTAGCCGGAGTGGTCCGCTTTGGCGTGCATGAACATGAAATTGGGTTTGACCACCACGGAAAAGGCCTCCCTGGTCTTTCCTTGTTTCTGGGAAACCTCCTGGAAGCACTTTTCCAAGATCTCAAAGAAACCGGTTTGCGCCAGAACCCGGTCCAAAACCTCGAATTTATCCTTGCCGGTGAGCACCACCACCTTGGTGGGCGGCGTGGGATGTCGGTGGGTGGCAATCGAGGGCTTTCGCAAGTAGGCGGTCTGCTCCATAAAAAAGATGCGGTTGGCTCTCAGGAAAAAATAGAGGGTGATCACGAAGATGGACCCGTCCATGAGGACGATCACCAGGTAACCGAAATAAGGGGAAAAAATAAAGAAGGCCAGCGCCGACAGGGTGGAGGCCAGTTTGGCGGTGAGCAGGGCGCCCACGTAGCCCACGGCTTTGCGAACATTGCGCTGCGCCAGGTAGCAAAGGAGCGTGATGGTCATCATCATGGAGAAGGTCAGGGAGACCCAAAATTTATTGGCGCCTGGCTGTATATCATGCTCTTGAAATATGACGATTGCCCGGCCCACGGAGTTGATCTGCTCCAGAAGCCATCCAGGGGCGATGGCAAAGGCCAGGCCGGCCACCGCGTAAACCACGGCGCTGAGCCGCAGGACCAGCCTAAGCTGCTGTTCTTCTTTGCTCAGTTCATGATTATGCATGGCTCATCACCTTTTCCCTGCCAAAGGTGTATTTGTGCAACAGTTCATCGGCCAGCATGGCCGATAAGGCGTACTGGGTAAAAATTTCCAGGGGCCAGCACCCGAAGATCAAGAAAACCGGGGGGTAACTTGAGTATGTAAACGTCCAGACGTGGGGGAGCGGCACCGACCCCGCATACTCGCTGGGAAAGGCGAGAATCCAGGTGCTGAGGAGCAACCCCAGAAAAACCGGAAATTCCATGCGCAACGCGGTGATCAGGGTAAACAGGAAGAGGAGCCCATAAAATCCCCAAAACCAACAGCGGCCCTGCTGCCAGAGCGGGTTCTTATCGGCATAGTCACCCAGGGTCAGGGGGATGATGGCGAAGACCAGTACCACGATGAGCGGATTGAGCAGGTCCCAGCGCCTGGAGATGCCTTCGGTCAGCTTTCTCATGCCCCGGATGACCAACCTGACGGCAACCCAAAAGACCGTCATGCCTCCCATCACCCAGGCCCAAACCCCGATATTGTACGAATTGGGGTTGGTGTATGCCCACATACCTGACTTGATGCCGATACCCTCTTTGATGTATTCGATGATAAAAATCCCCAACATCAGGGAAAGAAGGCGTGCAGTGGTGATGCGACACGCCATCCAGAAGGCGATGGCAAAACCGAAGATGAGGACCAGCCAGAAGAGCTCTGAAATGCCCCGGCCAAGGAACCCTTCCTGCCCTGCTTTTAGGTACCCTTCCATATATGCGGTAAACAGGGTAACAATTACGAATAGCGCCACCAGCACCAGATTCTGTGGCTTCTGTTCAATCATCTCGCCACCCCCTTGGCTTTTCCCCTTTTATATTAATGAAATTACATTAGTGCAAAAATTAAATTAGTGCAAATTTAATCTTATGCTGGGGGACGGTGCCGCGGCGTAAGGTTCACCGGGGGGAAATGAGAAAAACAACGGGGCTGGCGCCACCACTAGCCCGCATTATTCATGAAAAGTGCTTAAAAAGGGAAAGGGTATCTGCTAAGATGCTGTAGTGGCTAAATAAACAGCTTCTCAGGCGGGATACCCTATGGAAACAGTCTGCCATAAACAGCTCCGTTTTGAAAGTCTTATCTCCAAGGAAGTCATCGCCGATTTAGAGGGCGGTCAGATAACTTCGGATGCCGGCGGCCTGTTGCTACGAGAGTTGGACCGGCGCTACCGCATCGCCGAGAAGGCGGCCGCCTGTCTGCATGACTCTCGAGATTCCGGCAAGGTTAAACATGATCTCCTGACCCTGGTGCGGCAGCGCCTGTTCGCCATTGCCCTGGGTTACGAGGATAACAACGACGCCGCCTGGCTCTCCAAGGACCCGGCTCTCAAGATCATGGCCGGCAAGGCTCCGGAAAGTGCCGCTGACCTGGCCTCCCAGCCCACCCTCTCCCGGTTCGAGAATATGGTCACCGCCAAAGACTTGCGCCGATGCTCCGATTGGCTGCTGGATCTTTATCTAAAAACCCATCCCGGTCCCCGGAAGGTCATCGTCCTGGACATGGATGCCACCGATGATCCCACCCACGGCCGGCAACAACTCAGCTTCTTCATGGCTATTACGAAGAACATATGTATCATCCGCTCCTCGTCTTCGACGGCCGCGACGGCTTTCCCCTGACTGCGTTGCTGCGGCCGGGCAATACCCACGCCTCCCACGGGGCGCTGGCCGTGCTCAAGCGGTTGATCAAGAAGCTGAAGAAGGCCTATCCCGGGGCCCTGATCCTCTTCCGGGCGGATGCCGGCTTTGCCGTTCCTGCTCTCTATCGCTATTTAGAGCGGCAGGAGATTCGCTACGTCATCGGCTTCATCACCAATAACCGGGTGCTGGCTCAGGCCGCCCCGCTCCTTTCAAGGGCACAACGGCAGTACCAGGAGACGGGAGAGAAACAGCGGCTCTTCACCTCATTCAGCTATCAGGCGGATTCCTGGACCCGGCCCCGCCGGATCATCGCCAAGGTGGAATATGGCCATCTTGGCTCCAATCAACGCTTTGTGGTCACTAACCTGAGCCGCAACCCCCAGTTTGTCTATGACGACATCTATGTGCTCCGGGGCGACGTGGAAAACCGCATCAAGGAACTGAAGCTGGAACTCAAGGCCGACCGCTTGAGTTACCATCGCTTCCTGGCCAACCAGTTTCGCCTGCTGCTCCACACCGTGGCCTATTGCCTGTTTTGGCTGCTGCGGCGCCACCTCCAGGGCACGGAACTGGCCACGGCCCAAGTCAACACCTTGCGGCTCAAGCTCTTGAAGATCGGGGCCCGCATCCGGGAAACCAGCCGCCGCATCTGGGTGCACCTGGCCTCGGGATATCCTTACCGCGACCTGTTGGCCCTGGTGTTACAAAACTTACGGGCCAGCCCCATTTAATCTCGCTCCCCTGTCGTTCTGCTCAAGCTTGCGGGGAGAGGTACGCCCAAAGTCAGCCCTGAGGTACCATCCGACAGGGCTTTGGCCGAAAAACAATCCCTTAGAGGCTCTTTCCGACTTCTCCCAGCCTCCCTCGCCGTGCGCTATCCCTCCAAAAAAGCCTTGAAAGTGCCACTCTCATCCTTCTCACGAATAATGCGGGCTAGGAGATGACACTTCCGAATGGTCTTCCTCCTTTTAATAATCTGGTTCGCTAATCTTCACCCTTGTCTTTTCTTTTCATATATATTATAGGTAATATTGTTTTTTCCAGTCCCATGGGGTCAAGAAGTGGGATGGGGCGTTCACATATTATCCCAATCACCGGTGCGAGTTTCAGCTAGCCTGCATTCCTGCATTGTCTGCGCCACATGCCCCAAGGTAACATAAGCCGATGAAATGTCCCAATTGCCAGAGTGACCTTGAGGCCAACAAGAAGTTTTGTCCCCTTTGCGGGACTAAGCTGCAGTTGACCTGCCGTGGGTGCGGCGCCTCGGTCCTGCCGGAGGATAGATTCTGCGGCGGATGCGGCCTCGAACTCAAGGAAGAGGAGCATCTTAAGAAAGAGGGGAAAAAGTTAGTAAGTGAGCGCAAACACATCACCGCCATGTTCGCCGACCTCTCCAGCTATACCACGTTAACGGAACGGTTGGACCCCGAAGAAGTCAAAGACCTCATGAGCCATCTCTTCGCTGAAATCAGCAAGGTCATTTTAACATACGAAGGCTTCATAGATAAATTCGCCGGTGATGCGGTGATGGCCATGTTCGGCATCCCCTGGTCGCATGAAGATGATCCGGTCAGGGCCATCCAGGCAGCCAAAAAGATTCATCAAGCCGTAGAAGCCCTAAGCCCAAAGGTCCAGGAGAAAATAGGGCAGCCGTTGTCCATGCACATCGGTATCAGTACCGGGCTGGTGGTGACCGAGGGAATCCCCCTCGCAGATGGCACCCACCACGTGGCCGGCGATACCATCAATGTGGCCTCCAGGTTGTCCAACCTGGCCAAGGCCGGCGAGACCTTGGTAGCCCATACCACTTATTCGCAGACGGAAGGCTTCTTTTCCTTTGAGCGGCTGGAGCCGGTTCGGTTGAAAGGAAAGACCAAGCCGGTGGCGGTCTATAAGGTATTGTCCCCGAAGGAATTACCCAGCAAGACGCACCGCATTTCCGGTAGGAGGGCAGTACTAATCGGGCGCCAGGTGGAGATGACGAACCTGACGGAAGCGGTGGGCAACCTTTTAGCGGGAAAAGGGTCGGTAATCTCCCTATGTGGGGAGGCGGGAACCGGAAAGAGCAGGCTGATTGAGGAATTCAAGTCAACTTTGGATCTTGCCGCGATCCAGTGGCACGAAGGCCGCGCCTATGCGTACGCCCAAATTATCCCTTACTACCCATTCATCGATCTACTCAACCGGACTTTTCACATCAGCGAAGGCGATCCTCCTGAAATAGCTACAGAAAAAGTGGAGACGATGATCAGGTCTTTCGTCGGGGACGAGCCAGGGGTGCTAACCTCTCTGGAGGTGATTCTGTCGATTTCCCACCTCGAGATGGAAGATATCAATCCCGATGCCTGGAAGACCCGCTTGTACAATGCCTTTTATACTTTTTTTTCCGCAGCGGTGCGCCGAGCGCCCACCATCATTTGTCTGGAAGACTTGCACTGGGCGGACCCCTCGTCCTTGGAACTCTTGTATTATTTGTTGACCAAGATAAAATATTCGGCCCTTTTCCTGTGCGTCTTCCGGAATCATCTCGACACCTTTTCGAAGAATAAAGTAAAGGAAATGGGCATGCCATACTGGGAGATAAGGCTTGAAGCCCTCTCGCCCTCGGAAACGCGGCAGCTGGTCGGCTCCTTGCTAGGAACCGAGACGGTGCCTTTGCCTCTGCAACGGATTATTCAGGAAAAGGTAGGGGGCAATCCTTTCTATGTGGAGGAAGTAATCAATTCCTTCATCGAATCCGGCGTCCTGGTCCACCATCATGTTGATTGGAGCCTCACCGGGCACCTCCAAGAAATAATGGTGCCCCCCACTATCCAGGGGATTATTGCCGCGAGGGTGGATCTTCTGGATGCTGCGACCAAAGTAGTCCTGCAAGAGGCCTCGGTCATCGGCCGGGAGTTTTACCAGGAGGTCCTTGAAAAGATAACCGCGGTGGAAGGGCCTGTCAGCCAATACCTCCAGAGGCTGGAAGCTTTGGATTTGATTCGAGTCGGGTCAACCCAACCGGATGTGGAATACCATTTTAGGCATGCCCTGATACAGGAAGCCGTCTATCATGGGGTGCTCAGGACACAACGCAAGAACATCCATGAGCGTATCGGGCTTGCCTTGGAAGAATTCTTCCAGGAGCGGTCCTTTGAGTTTTGGGAGACCCTGGCCTTCCATTTCAAAAGGGGCCTTTCGCTGCACAAAGCGGTGGATTACCTGGTGAAGTCCGGCGAAAAGAGTCTCAAGAGATACGCCCTCGAGGAAGCCAACCAGTATTACCGGGAAGCCTTTGACCTGCTTTCCCGTAATCAAACCAGATCACCAGACGAAGACCTGCTGCTCATCAATCTCCTAATGAACTGGTGCATGGTCTTCTATTACCTGGGGCGTTTTGAGGGGATGACCGAATTACTTTTAACCCATCTGAACATCGCTAAATCTCTGAAGGATAAGGCCAAGACCGGGGCGTATTACTTCTGGCTGGGCCATGCGGCTTTTTGGCAGGGCGCCAGACTCGAAGATTCTTACCACTACCTGCAGCAGGCCCTTGCGCTGGGTGAAGAGACCGGCAATCAGCGGGTCATTGGTTCTGCTTGTAGTTTTCTCATTAAAACCTGTGCCGAAATGGGTTACCTGGAAGAGGCGATCGAGTTTGAAAAACGTACCGAGGAGCACCGGGAACTCTTTTCTTCGGATATCTTCTTCCACCTGACCTATTACACTGGCAAAGGCTATCTCGGCTGGTTCCTTGGCGACAAGGATAGGCTTTACGAAAGCGCCAAGGGTCTTTTGGACTATGGCGAAAAAGTTTCTAGCCTCCGCTGCGGAATGGTGGGAAATATGCTGATAGGCTTCCGCCATTTCCTGGATTCGGATATGGTTCGGGCCATCGAGTATCAACAGAAAGTCATCACTCAGGGAGACCTTTTCCATGCAATGTTTGCCAGGTTCTTGCTCGGCTTATTTCTGATGCATATGAGGGAGTTTGCAAGTGCGGAAGAGCATTTGACCCAGGTGATCAAGTACAGTGAACAGGAACAGACCGAGTACCTGAGAACCGCGGCCAATTTGTTTCTGGGGGCGGCTTTGGCGGCCCGTGGCGACTTAGTGAAGGGCATAAGGCTGGTTGAGAAGGCAAGCAAAGATTTTCTGAATTATCAAAGGAATATCTTCTATAGCTTGTCCGAATCAATTCTTGGAACTATTTATTTACAGATCTACCATGGGGCTGGCGACAAGGGGCTTTCTTTCTTTGTCAGGAACTTCGGGTTTCTCCTCAAGAATGTCTTGTCGGCGGGAAAGAATGCCGAGAGGCATCTGACCAATGCCATTCTGGTGGCCCGGCAGACGGGAGCCAAAGGGTTTCTGGGGCAACCCTGTCTGCAACTGGGTCTACTTTATAAGTTAAAAGGGCGGAAGGAGAAAGCGAAGGAGTTCCTATGGGAAGCCGTCAGGGCTTTTGAAGATTGTAAATTCGAAGCCTACTTGCAGCATACCCAGGAGCTGTTGAATTCCCTGGCCTGACCGGCTTGCGGTTATCGGAAACACTGAGCGGTTCTTGCATATCGAGGACTAAGGTCCGTTGGGCCCCTGGCCCCCCCAACACTAATCCCTTAAGCTACTTCTGGGCGCCGGTCCAGGTTTCGAAATCGGCCTTTCTTCCCGTCCTCTCTTCATCCCGGTAGAAGATGACGTAGGTCATGTTCTTCCAGCTAATGAAGGATGCGTCCTGAGTCGCTTTCCAATGCCGGTCCCGCCAGGTGCCAGTGTTCAGATAGACCTGTTCCAGAACCGCCGCAGGACCGGGGACCGTGCGCAAAGGCATCACCAGGGGATCGTGGGTGTGGCCATACACCACGTATTGGATGCCAGGGGGAAGATGTAAATATTCTTGCGGCGCAGCCTCCAATAAATCATCTTTAACGAAGTAGTCCTTGGCCTTAATCACCAACTCCCATAACTTTTCGGTGCGATAGAGCTTAAAATTCCTGAATAGAAAAAGGACTGCCTGAATTTTGTCGGCCTCGTCAAGCCAATTCGTCCACTTATCATGACGTTCATACCATAATTTGACAAATTCCAGCTTATCAAAGTTATCGGCGACCTCAATGACGGAGTCTTCAACAACCTCCTTGAGCCACCGATTCTGCTTAACTTGATAGAGAAGCCATTCAATCACCGAAGATAGCGGCCTGACATTCTCGATTTCCTGGAAATTTCTGTTAATTTTGGCTATCTCTATCGCAACCTCAGCGGCCGAAAGATTCGGCCAGATTGAATGAGCAGTATTCTGCAAGTTTTTCCTCAAGGTAAATGGCAAGCCGGCCACCAGTTCCGTGGTGATGGGATCGCCAATAGGTACTCTAAGATAGTCTAACTCCCCATAGGACTCTCCCCCTTCATAGTTAAACTTATCAAATTCATGGCCATGGCGGGCGAAGACCCCATAGGGCAAGTCCTCGTAATTATGTGGGAAAGGATCGGCCGGGCTGTGTTGTTGCCGGGGAATGCCGAGACATTCGCAGACCTTAACCCTCAAACTGCCGTATTTATTAACGAGCCGGTCATGGTTGCCGGGAATATAAAACAGCCTGGGGTCGGATTCGAGCTGGCATCGGGCTTCGCGCTCACACCTGTCTTTAAGACCCTTTAGCTGATCCCGAATGATGGTGAAGGTATTGCTGTTTTCCCCATGAAACATAATGGCATCGAAGATGTCCAAGGCGTTTTGTTCAATGGCCGCCTCATCGTTGCCCCAAGGGCGCTCATTCTCAGCATAAGAAAACCATTTTTCGGTGCGCAGCAAGTCAAAAACGTCACCCAATAAGACAATTTTTATTTCTTTGATGGTGTTGCTTTCTTTCCCCGCGATGGCAACCAAGTCATCGAAAAAATATTCGAAGGCCTTAGTCGGCGGATTATGTTCCCCCGCGGTGCCATCCACAAAATGTAGGTCGCTAATAAAAATGAGCATTTCTTACCTCCCTGGTTTTGTAAACCTGGCGATTTTGGTTGATTATAGCAGAGATTATGTGGCAACCTTGGCCATCGTAGTCAAAAATGGCTTTGGGGCCTATTTACCCTGGGAAAATCCCCCAAGGTTTCTGTTCTTGAAGCCAAACCCTCCCGTCAGGGGCATGATAGCAAAAATTTCGTTGAAAAAGTAATTTTTCCCTGACTGCTGGCACATCAAAATTCCCCCTGGTTGCGATCGAGAGGGGAAGGTGTCGATACCTTGCCACAATAAACACTTATCAGTGGAGTGGGGAAATTTGCAGATATGGTTTGGATATGGAAAGTTTCAAGATTTTGATAAGTTCCCGGTCATAGCAGCAACCTGCAGCCAGGTTAACCAGG
>Ga0187885_10004097_pt1 | contig 12243 bp, 6 predicted proteins | sample June2016WEW_20_1_3_FD_132970 | JGI IMG/M metagenome (GOLD analysis project Ga0187885, IMG submission 132970) | Peatland microbial communities from SPRUCE experiment site at the Marcell Experimental Forest, Minnesota, USA - June2016WEW_20_100 | ecosystem: Environmental > Terrestrial > Soil >... | reverse complement strand
CGATCGGCGGCGGCGTCGACATCACGCGCGAGCCCCGCAATGGCCGCAATTTCGAATATGCCGGCGAGGATCCGATCCTGGCCGGGGAAACCGTCGGCCAGCTCATGAAGGGCGTTCAAGACCAGCACATCATGGGCGATCTCAAACACTACGCGCTGAACGATCAGGAGACCGGGCGCAATATCGGCAACGTGGTCCTCGACAAGCGCTCCATGCGCGAGACCGACCTCCTGGCGTTCGAGATCGCGTATCGCGAGTCGCAGGCCGCGGGCGTGATGTGCTCCTACAACAAGGTAAACGGGGACTACGCTTGTGAGAATGATTACCTCTTGAATCAAGTGCTCAAGAAGAGTTTTGGTTTCCAGGGCTGGGTCCTGTCGGATTGGGGCGGCACCCACAGCACGGCGAAGGCAGCCATGAATGGTCTCGACCAGGAAATGCCCGGCAGCGGCTTCTTCGGCGATGCGCTCAAGAAAGCGGTCGAGAGCGGGGAAGTGCCCATGACGCGCCTCGACGACATGGTGCATAGGATTTTGCGTTCGATGTTTGCCGTGGGCGTGATCGATAATCCACCCGCTCAGCAGGTCGTCGATGTCTTTCGCGGGCTCGCGGATGCGCAGCACATAGCCGAAGAAAGCATCGTGCTGCTCAAGAACGCCAACAATCAGTTGCCGTTGAACGCTGCCGTCAAGTCGATCGCGGTGATCGGAGGTCATTCGGATGTGGGCGTGCCATCGGGCGGAGGATCGGCGCAGGTTAACCCGCCGGGAGGAAATGCCGTCCCACCGGCGCCTCGTACGCCCGGCGCCACGCCGCCACCGGGCGGGGCGGGCGGAATCGGGAGTTCAGTTTATTTTCCTTCCTCGCCGCTGAAAGCCATTCGTGCGAAGGCGCCCAATGCCAAGGTGGAGTACAACGAGGGCACGGATCCGGCGGCCGCGGCCAGTCTGGCAAAATCCTCGGATGTTGCGATCGTGGTTGCCGTCCAGCCGATGTCGGAAGGTCGCGATTCCGCGACGCTGTCGCTGCCAGGGAATCAGGATGAACTGATCGCGGCGGTGGCTGCCGCCAATCCCAATACGATCGTTGTGTTGGAAACCGGCGGCCCGGTGAGCATGCCTTGGATCAACAACGTCGGCGCCGTGTTGGCAGCCTGGTTTCCCGGCATTAGCGGCGCTCCGGCGATTGCTAACATCCTCTTCGGCAGCGTGAACCCATCCGCGAAATTGCCGGTGACTCTTGCCAGGAGCGAGAAAGACCTGCCACATCCGGAGATTGCTGGCATGGCGCTAACAGCGCAGCCGGCGCCCGCTGGTGGCGCGCGCGGCGCGGGTGGCGGTGGCGGACGTGGCGGGCTGCCGCCGTTCGACATACCTTATACCGAAGGATTAAGGGTCGGTTACAAGTGGTTCGAGGCCGAGAATAAACAACCCATGTTTGCCTTCGGGTTCGGATTGTCGTACACCACGTACGCTTATTCCGGCCTGAAGAGTTCAGTGTCGGGCAAAGAAGTGACGGTTACCTTCAGTGTAAAGAACGCGGGCAAGCGCGCAGGAGCCGAGATCGCCCAGGTCTACGTGTCGCTGCCTGCAAGTGCCGGCGAGCCTCCAAAACGCCTGGTGGCCTGGGAGCGAGTTGAACTCGCCGCAGGCGAAACCAAAACCGTATCGCTGAAGCTCGATCCGCTGTTTTTGTCCGTGTTCAACGTCGACAAAGACGCATGGGAGCTAGTGCCCGGCGATTACAAGGTGTTTGTCGGTGGCTCATCGCAAGACACGCCCCTCACGCAGTCCGTCAAGATCGGAGGGTAGGGCTCAGTTTTTTGATACTGGTACACCGATGAGGGATTATGGTCTGCGGTCCTCCGCCCCGGCGACCGCGCAGAATTGGTGCGTGATTGCCGGGGCGAGCTGTGCTTGCGGGAATCTTTAGCAGACTACATTGGCACTTTGGTAGATTGCGACGCTACGGCTCTCCATTTGCCGTTCTGCTTTACGAACACATCCATCCAAACATATTTGCCGCTGGTATCTTTGCCGTTACTTATGCTCTTTTCGGTGTCGCTTCCTGTCACGACCGCGGTGGTACCGAAGACACGAACATTCATGGGGCCCATTTCAAAGCTGTCCAGAGAATTGCCGGGAGTTTTCAGGTCAGCCAGGACCTGAGCCTTGGTCTCCGTCTTGCCGTCCCAGTTAATCTCTGTCCAGGTGTCGGCGAGAATATCCCCCAGCTTTGCCGCATCCTTGGCCTTTGACGCAGCCACCCAGTCGTTTTCGATCTGCTTGAGTTCGTCTGCGGTACTAGTGGTAGGAGCGGCCGCCGGCTTCGCCGCCGCGGCCTTGGTTTGAGCCTGTGCGAACGCTCCTGCGGCGCAGAACGCCATCAACAACAAAGTTATCGTTAATCGTTTCATCGCATGTGTCCTTTCTTTGGAAACCGAGATTTCCATCTTGCCTCCCTTCGGGTGACTCGGGGAGTATTAGATAATATTAATTCACTTTTTCCAGTAAGGAAGAGGAGATGATAGGATTGCAGCGGAGAATCAAAGAAGGCGAACAAACCAAGACTGCTTTCGAGGACAACATCATGCGATACAAAGGAACGTTTCTGTTCATGTTTACTCTCGTATCGAGTGTGCAGATACAGGCGGGAATACAACCCACACCTGCCCCGAAAGCTCAGGTTCAGAACAATCTGGACACGACTGACCTGCCGGATCAGGTAGCCTATGAGTTTTTCTTTCTTCGCGCGGCAGCGCTGAATGCGCGAGCACGAAAGAATGAGCGAGATGGAAAACCCGGGAATGATCTTCGCGCCAAAGTGATCGGGACTATGGAACTGGACGCCTCAGAGGCGTATCCTCGATACGACTGCAATTGAGTGCCTGCAAAAGGCGCGGGAACTGGATCTGAAGGCGCGGCAGATCATCAGTAACGTCCGCGAGCATTATCACGAAGGAAGGATTGGAACCGGCCAGGCAGCGCCGGAACTACCCGCTGAACTTACCGTGCTGCAGGCAGCAAGGAACAGCGTGTTCTTGCAGGGCCGGGACTCACTGCGGAGGGAATTTGGCGACAACAAATTCGCTGAATTTGACCGGTTCGTTCGGAGCACGATCGGGCCATAGCCAGAACTTGGAGAATGAGGATGGCTTTTGGCCTTCCTGCCGTGAGGACTTGAGTGGAATCTGTTCAGGAGGCCCAGGAATGATAAACAAAACCCTTTTCCCGATTGTCCTTTGGGTATTGATACTCTTGATGTCCCCGGAGTTGCGTGCGCAAGCGGACATGTACAGTTACAACTTTCTGACCTTTGATCAAGAAAACAATGAGATGTACGGCTACTCAGCCATCAGCGCCACGTACGATGTGCTGTTCTTTTATGAGGTGGCTATGGAGACCACGCTCTTGATAAGGGACGGGAAGATCCTCGATGTCGCGTCATCGAATAGCAGCGATGACGAGTATGTAATCGCTGAGGTCTGCAGCCCTTCCGCGCCCGGCACGAGTTATCAGATCTCGGGAAAGCTTGGAGCAGGACCGCATTTCAGCAACAACGAAGGCGAGTCTTATGACGTGTTCAATTTCCAGTACTGGGCGCTGCATGCCGTGGTGCGAAGGAACTATGCCCATTTTAGCAGCAAAGGGCCTGCCCATTATTCGAAGGAAAGCGAAATGGATCCGGCGAACGGGTTTGACCGGACAAAAGTGGTCGGTAAACTCGCCATCAACGTGCAAACAGGAAGAGCGTGCCTAAACGGCGGGTGTGTAGTATTGCGCCCCTCAAAAACACCAGTCGCAACGACAAAGCTGACCGCGGCGGGAATCGCAGGCCCCGGAAAATATAAATGGCGGCTCGGGCCAAAGCTGGCATTTGTCGGATCTCATTCCGGTGCGAAGATCCACGTGCGTGGAACAAGTTTGAGCGGCGCCAAGGGCGACACCTTCGTCACATTGGTCTATACCCCACGGTCCGGCAGCAAGGAGACCGCATCTATCCGGTTTACCATCCGCGCACCGATATCGATGGCCAGCCTGGGCCTTGGAGAGAAACCGCAATGAGTGACGGCTGCAGGCATAACTATTTATAATGTCAAAATAAGCATTGCGTCGCCGGATCATGCGTATTGAAGACTGTACCGTCGTCACTCCAGAGTGCGCATGGCGGCTTCCATAATGTCGAGACCGTGCTGTAGCGTCGAGTCATCGATCATCAGAGGGATGAGGAAGCGGACGACATTGGAATAAGTCCCCGCAGAAATCAGCACCAAGCCCTTGCGCAGGCACCCGGCCTTCAGATTCGCGGCATACTCGGTAGCCGGTTCCTTGGAGATGCGGCTCTCCACAAACTCGATGCCTACCATCGCGCCGAAGGCCCGGATGTCGCCGATGCGGGCAAATCTCTCTCTCCAGCGCTCAGCACGGGCGCGCAGTTGCGTGCCGATGTCGGCTGCCCGGGCGCACAAGCTTTCGCGTTCGACTTTTTCGAGCACTTTCAATGCTGCAGCGCACGCTACCGGATTGCCGCCGAATGTGCCGCCAAGCCCTCCTGTTTGCGGGCTGTCGAGAATCTCCGCTAGCCCCAACACGGCGCTGAGCGGTAGGCCGCCTGCCAGCGACTTGGAAAGTATGACCAGGTCCGGATCAAGGCCCAGCTGCTGAAATGAAAACATGCTGCCCGTGCGCGCGATGCCGGTTTGGACTTCGTCGACGATGAACAAGATGCCGTGCTCCCGGCAGATATGCGCGAGTTTGGGCAGATACTCCGCCGGTGGAACGATGAATCCTCCTTCTCCCTGCACGGACTCTATGATCAACGCGGCGACATCGCCGGGCGCCACCTGATTTTCGAAAACGTCCTTCAGCAGTTCTGCACACGAGACGCCACATACCGGATACTCGCGGCCGATGGGACAGCGATAGCAGTAAGCGTATGGCAACCGGTAGACCTCGCCGGGGAACGGACCAAAGCCGGCCTTATATGTCTTGGTTTTGCTGGTAAGTGCCAGGGCCATCATGGTTCTGCCGTGAAACGAATTCTGAAACGTGATGATTGCCTGGCGCTTTGTGAAGGCGCGCGCCAGTTTGACGGCATTCTCCACGGCTTCTGCGCCGCTGTTGACGAGCATTCCCTTTTTAGGGCCATTTCCAGGCAGATAGCCGAGAAGTTTCTCGATCAAGGCCAGATACGGCTCGTGCATGGCTACGTGCGCACACGAAAACAGGAATTTGTCCGCTTGTTCGTGGACCGCCGCGACTACGTCCGCCGGGCTATTGCCGGCATTCATGCAGCCCAGGCTGCCGGCGAAGTCGATGAACACGTTGCCGTCCACATCCTCGATCAACGCGCCCTGGCTTCGTCGGACAAAGATCGAGTGATAGCTGTAGATTCCACGCGGAATCAGTTTCAGGCGCCGCTCCAGCAAGGCCTGCGAGCGCGGTCCCGGGATGGATCCTAACTTCTCCGGCCTGAACTCCAATATCTCCATAACAAATCCTCAATATTGATTACTGTTGAGTTTTCTTGAGGGCGCGGCCGCCGGAATGCAGGTACAGGGATTTGCCGTCCTTGCCCCGCACGATCACATACTGCTGGCCACGCGCAGCTCCTTCCGCTGCCGCCGATATCCGATCTGTGCCAATCTTGCGAAGGGGCAGGTCGGTACTGCCGCGACGCAGGAAAAGCTTGTCGTCCTTCAGCACGATCTCCACTCTCTGTGCCGGGGGATGGAAATAGGTCCCCGGCAGCTCCGATTTGTCCTTGTCGCTGAAGATTAGCTCCTTTTCCACCTCCGCCTGGGTGGGCGGCTTCAGCGGCAGCAAGATCTCCATGGCCTTCTCGGCAGTCTTGTTGAGACTGACGCCGGTCCGGTTGGCCAGGATGATTACGCCGAAGCGATGCTCCGGCACCATCCAGATCAGCGATCCATAGCCGGACCGGGAGCCGCCGTGCTTCAAGGTGTGCACGCCGCGCTCGTTGCTGATCTCGAGTCCGTAACCGTACTGGGCGCCCTGTGATCCCGGAATGTCAACGTATGGAGTGGAGAGTTTCTCGATGACGCGGGGTGAAAGCACCTGTTTGCCGTCGATCTTGCCGCCGTTGACAAAGGCGATTACAAAGCGCGACAGGTCCTCGACATTTGAAAAGATGGAGCCCGCGGGCCACGAGGCGGCATTGTTGGCCGCAGGATGGACCACGGCCGGCTTCCCTCCTGCTCCCGTGTCGTGACCTTGCGCCAGAGGATAGGTCATCGCCATCGTGGGACGCAGCGTAGTCCGTGTCATTCCCAGCGGAGCGAAGACACGTTCGTTCATCACGTCGGCATACAGCTTGCCGCCGAGGCTTTCGACCAGGTAACCGGCAAGCCAGTACCCAGGGTTGGAGTAGGAATAGACATCGCCGGGAGTCGTGAAGAAGCGGTCCCCCTTCCAGGATTGGACTTCTCTTGCCAGGGCGCTTTCGTCCTGGCTTCCGTACATGGGTGCCTCGTCCAGAAAACCTGAAGTATGAGTCATAAGTTGGTGCGCTGTCACAGCCGCGATTTTGGGATCCAGTCCTTTCACGATGCGACTGATAGGATCGTCGAGTTTGATCTTGCCTTCTTCGGACAGAGAAACCAAAGCTGTTGCCGTGAACATTTTTGTCGTCGAACCAAGCCGGAAGAGCATTTCGGGAGATAGGGGCGCGCCGGTTTCGACATCAGAGATTCCCACACCTTTGACATAGACCAGTCGATCCCCGCTGACGATTCCGATTGCGGCGCCCGGAGTGTTCAGCAGGCGTAGTTCCTCGATCGCGACTTTTTCGACTGCACCGAAGTCCGGCGACGATTGCCGGTTTAGAGACGCTCCCAAGTTGGAGAGAAGGAGGGCTGCGGTGAGCCAAACATAATGTGGTTTGCATCGCTTCATAAGCAGGGATCCTCGTGGTTGCTGTGTGAATTCAAATCACTGTGCCTACTTTAGCCACATTGAGGAAAAAGGAAAAGCAGTTCCGAGTGGTGGGAGATGCAATCGAGCGCTGTTCCGAAAATAACTCTTTTGCCTGACATCCCGGTCGTGATCGTGATCGTGGTCGTAATCGTGGTCGGTAGTCTATGGGTATCAAGAAAACCGATCACGCTCACGACCACGAGCTATGACAGAAGAGGTGCGCCGACAGACAGCCATTTTCAGGCGTCACTGGGTGCGACCTCGGCGGATGTGAGACTGCTCTTGGAACCTGTTGCCGGTCGTGACATCGCCGGAGGGAGCGCACAAAGGCCTGATTGTTTTTTGTGGGAAGGTGGCCGCGGACTGTTCAACCGCGGCCACCGAATTCAACGGAAGTTAGTAATTTTTGGCCGGCAGTGGCAACACCATGAATGACTGCTGCTTGCCGATCGGAGTGACAGTGTCTCCGGTCATCTTGCCGAGTGTTGCGATGTAGTGCCCTGGCTCGACGAGAGGTGCACCGCCGCCGCGGCCTCCGAACCCACCGAAAGCGGCTCCAGCCGGAGGTGCGCCTGCAGCGCCGCCTCCACGGCCTGCCTGCGCACCGCCCGCAGCACCGGCGCCCGCCGCACCACCTGCGGCTCCACTGCCACCGCCTCCACGGCCTGCCGGGGCACCTGCGGCACCCGTTGCCGCTGCAGGAGTGACAGGATCACTGCGCAGATTCCAGAGCACGCGATGGATGCCGATCGTCTTCGGCAGTTCCTCCGGTGGGCGGTTTTCGCCCGGCTGGCGGATTTCCACAGGAAGTTGATCCATGCGGCGCACCTGCTTGCCGGTGTCATCGGTGATCGTGATTACCAGCTTGGTATCGGAGGGAAGTTCCTGTCCGATGGAGTAAGTGAAGACCGCGCCTATCCGCGGGTTTGGCGTCACCTCGTTTCCCCACGCCGCATGCTCATAATCTGACTCCGTGTATTCGTAAGCATGGCGCAGCGGATACAGTTCCGCCTCCTGGCTGAGCGACTGAGCGGTAATCTCGCGGAGCGGGCTGTAGTCATCCAGAACGTAGAATCCACGGCCGAAGGTGCCGAGTGCGAGATCGCTCTCACGCTTTTGCACGGCGAGATCGCGCACCTGGCAGACCGGCAGGCCGCCCTTGAGTTGCACCCAGTGATTGCCGCCGTCGACCGTGAAGTACAGGCCGAACTCAGTTCCGGCAAACAGCAGGTTGCCGTTGACATGATCCTGGACCACGGTCCAGATGTTATGTCGATCCGGTAAATCGCCTGCTACCGATGTGAACGTCCGCCCGCGGTCGTCGCTTCTCAACAGATAGGGTTTGAAATCCCCCTTCTGCCAGTTGTTGAGCGCAACGAACACGATGTTCCCGTCACGCGGAGACGCGAATATGTCGCTGACATAGGTGCCTGCGGGAATGCCCGGAAACGTATCCACCTTGCGCCAGTTCTTGCCGCCATCCTCGGACACCTGCAGCAACCCGTCGTCGGTGCCGACGTAGAGAAGGCCTTCCATGAGCGGCGATTCATCGATGCTGACGATCGTGCTCAGAGGCGTTGTCGCCTGGTTGTAGGAGACAGAATCAGTGGGCCAGACTTTGCCCATAATGGGGATGGTCGTAGGATCGAGGTTACGCGTCAGATCCGGGCTGACTACCGTCCAATGGTCGCCACGGTCGTCGGTGCGATACAGGCGCGTGCTGCCCCAATAGAGGCGCGTGGGCGAGTGCGGGCTGATGATGTATGGGCAATCCCAGTTCGTCCTCTCCCCAGCGCCGCCGCCGCGTCCACCCCGTCCTGCCTGGCCGCCTTGTGCACCAGGGGCGCCTTGCCCTGCCTGCCCGGCCGGGACTGTCTGCACGGGCGGGTTCTGCTGCTGTTCAGGTTCCAGACCCGGTTCTGCTTCTCCCGGACTCATCGGTATGCCGCGGGGCCGGATCGACTTCGACACCCCCGTGCGCAGATCGAGGCGGGTTATGCCTCCGCTCTGCGATGTGGCGTAAACGATATTCGGATCCTCCGGATCGACGCGCGACTGGAACCCGTCGCCGCCGCCGACAATAATCCAGTCACTGGTGCGGATACCGATGTTGTTGACCGTGCGCGAGGGGCCGCACATGGAGTTGTTGTCCTGTGCGCCTCCGCAGACCTTGTAGAATGGTTTCGCGTTGTCTACCGCGACGCGATAGAACTGCGTCACGGGCAGATTGTCGAAGTGCCGGAAGTGCAAGCCGTTATCATAGGTCTCATACGCGCCGCCGTCGTTGCCGACGATGTAGTGATTGCGGTCGGTCGGATCGGACCAGACGGCGTGGAAATCCACGTGCACGCTGCCGTAATGGCTTTCGTTGTAATCAATGGGGACCTGCGCCCAGGTCTTGCCGCCGTCCTCGCTGCGGTCCAGGTTGGTGTTGGTGGACCAGATCGTATCGGGCCGGACCGGATCCACGAAGAGCTCGTGGTAGTATCCTGGGTCGCCGCCGCGATAAAAGTCGTCCGCCTGGCCCCCGCGGCCGCCGCCCATGCCACCACCGCCGCCCATGCCGCCGCCGCGCCCGCCCGCCGCCATGTGGCCAATTCGAGTCCACGTGGCGCCGGCATCATCTGATCGGTAGAAGCCGGATTCCTCGCGCTTCGCGTTGCAGAGCGCATAAACGCGGGTCGGTTTAGCCTTCGGATCGACGCCAAGGGCAATGCGCCCCATGTCACCCTTCGGCAAGCCATTGGTGAGCTTTGTCCAGGTGTTGCCGGCATTGGTCGATTTGTAAATCGCGCTCTCCGGCCCGCCCCCTATGAACTGGCCCACGCCGCGACGGCGCTGCCAGGTAGATGCGTACAGAACATCGGGATTGTTGGGGTCAATGACCACCTCGTTTGCGCCCGTGTCCGGACTCACCGTCAGCACGGCCTTCCACGTCTTTCCGCCGTCCGCGGTCTTGTAAACGCCGCGGTCGCCGCCCGCAGACCAGAGCGGGCCTTGTGCCGCTACATAGACGACATCCGAGTTGCGCGGATCGATCTTGATGTTTCCTATGTGTTCGGATGTCACTAGCCCGACGCGGGTCCAGGTCTTGCCGGCATCGGTGGATTTGTAAACTCCGTCGCCGTACATCGCGGCGCGCGGGTTCGAGTTCTCGCCCGTGCCGAGCCACAAGATATTGGAGTTCTTCGGGTCGATGATGATGCAGCAAAGGTTGAACGAGCCCGAGTCGTCGAAGACCGGCGTGAACGTGATGCCGCGATTCTCGCTTTTCCAGAGTCCGCCGGCCGCTGTTGCGATGTAATAGACATCAGGGTTCTTGGTATCAACCGCGACATCCGCCACGCGGCCCGTCGTCAGACTTGGGCCCAGGCTGCGGATTTCAATACTCTTGAAAAAGTCTGCCGTCATGCGATCCGCGCCGTTGGGCCCCTGGCTGGTGCCGACGGAAGCTATGGCCAGCATCCCCAGTATGGAAAAAACAACCAAAGATCGTTTCATGAGAATCTCTCCGTTGGAAGGATGCAAGTTTCTACCAGTTTTTCGCCGGGAGCAGCGAAACCAGGAACGTCTGTGCCGGTCCGATAGGAGTGACCGTGTCGCCGACCATCTTCCCCAGCACTGCGTGATATCGACCCGCGGGCACCGGCTGTCCTCCACCGCCCCCGCGGCCGCCTCCAAATCCCGCGCCGCCTCCTGCGGCGCCGCCGCGCCCGCCTTGGGTGTCGGCTCCTCCTGTGCCGCCACGTCCTGCTTGTGCTCCGCCAGCCGCACCACCTCCAGCAGTGCCGCCACGTCCGGCTTGTGCGCCGCCACCGGCCGCGCTCTGATCACCACCGCGGCCAGCCGCGGCTCCCGGACCGCCTTGTGCCCCCGTCGGGGTGACGGGATCTCCGCGCAAATTCCAGGTGATGCGGCGCAGACCCGCCGTACCGGACAGATCCAGCCGGCGCACCTGCTTGCCGCTCTCATCCGTGATCGTCAGTACCAGCTTGGTATCAGCCGGAAAATCCTGATGCACGTTGTAGGTGAACACGGCGCCCACGGGCGGGTTGTGCGCAGTCCACGTGGGCTCCGGCGCCTGCGACTCGCCCGTGGGGTTAAAGGAATACGTGTCGCGCAAGGGGAACAGGCGCGCCTCTTCCGATAACGTCTGCGCATTGATCTCGCGCAGCGGGCTGTAATCATCCAGCACGTAGAAGCCGCGGCCAAACGTGCCCAGAACCAGGTCGCTCTCCCGCTTCTGGACGGCCATGTCGCGCACCTGAATCGTGGGCATGCCCCCCTTGAGCTGCACCCAGCGCCCGCCGTCGTCGACACTGACATACAAGCCGAACTCTGTGCCCACAAACAGCAGGTCCCCATTCATGTGATCCTGAATGACGCACCAGACGTCGTGCCGGTCGGGCAGGTCGCTCGCGATCGAAGTGAAGGTGTGGCCCCGATCGGTGCTCTTCATCAGGTAGGGTTTGTAGTCGCCGCGCTGCCAGTTGTTCAGCGCAACGAATACCACGTTAGCATCGCGGGGCGACGCAAACACATCGCTTACATACGTCCATTTCGGCACGCCCGGAAAGTCCTCGACCCTGCGCCAGTTCTTGCCGCCGTCTTCGGTAATCTGCAGGAGCCCGTCGTCAGTGCCGACGTAGATCAGACCCTCGAGCAGCGGTGATTCATCAATCGAAACGATGTTGCTGAGGGCCGTCGTAGATACGTTGAGCGAAACCGAATCCGCAGGCCAGATTTTGCCCATGATGGGGATTTCGTTGCGGTCGAGCTGACGCGTGAGATCCGGGCTTACCCGAGTCCAGTTGTCGCCGCGATCGTCCGAGCGATAGAGGAAGTTGCTGCCCCAATAGAGGCGTTTCGCAGAATGCGGACTGATAATGTAGGGCGCATCCCAGTTGGGCCGATCGCCTCCTCGTCCGCCACCGCGCGCGCGGCCTCCCTGTCCGCCCGCTCCGCCCTGACGGCCCGGAGCGCCGGCTGCACCGGCCCCTCCCTGCTGGCCCGCGCCTCCCTGCCTGTCCGCTGCGCCGGCCGCACCGCCAATCTGCTCTTCCGATTGCGCCGCGCCCACGGACCGCGGGCGAATGCTCTTGCTTACACCCGTGCGCAAATCCATGCGGGTGATGTTGCCGTCCTGTGACGAGGCGTAGATTATGCTGGGGTCCTCAGGGTCGTTGCGGCTCTGGAAGCCGTCTCCACTGCCGATGTAGAACCAGTCGGTCACGCGAATGCCTGGACGATAGGTGGTGCGTGACGGACCGCAAACCGAGAAGTTGTCCTGGGCGCCGCCGCAGACGTG
>Ga0187885_10004095_pt1 | contig 12245 bp, 8 predicted proteins | sample June2016WEW_20_1_3_FD_132970 | JGI IMG/M metagenome (GOLD analysis project Ga0187885, IMG submission 132970) | Peatland microbial communities from SPRUCE experiment site at the Marcell Experimental Forest, Minnesota, USA - June2016WEW_20_100 | ecosystem: Environmental > Terrestrial > Soil >... | reverse complement strand
GCGCGCTGGCGCTAATGCCGATGGCGTGCTGAATCTGCTCAGGACTGAGGTGCAGCATGCGTCCGGCCACAATCGGCGAGACGAATGCCGTCAGCGTGGCGTGATGCCAGCCACGCTCCCGGATGCCGGGGAAGGCCGCCTCGCACAGGCGCATCTCGAACTCGTGGCCGAGCACCAGCCCGACGATCAACTCCCGGCCGTCGCTGCCAATTCGCTCGCAAGCAGCAATCGCAGCAGGAAAGATGTCGGAGGGATGGGAGGGATCCTGCTTCCAGTAAATGTCGTTGTAGTCCATGCAGCGGATCATCAAGGCGTTGGCCAGTGATGCCGAGACCGGATCGATCTGCGTGCCGCTGCCAATCACCGTCGCGTTGCCCGGTCCGGCGATTTCGTCCAGCACGTCGAGCGCGATTGCTACATCGTGTTGCTGAAATCCGCCGAGCGCGCAGCCGATGCTGTCCAGCAGAAAGCGCTTGGCCTGGTAGACCGCCGCTGCGGAAAGCTGCTCGAACTGCAGGCCTGCTGCCCACTCTGACATTGTGGTAGTGACGGCAGGTTTGGTTGTGGCCTTGCTCGGGACCGATGCTGTTATTGGGCCCATGAGAACTCTCCATATCCCGGGGCTGAAGCCCCTCAATCTCAACCCGCCGTAAACGCTGGCCTGAAGGCCAGCTCTACCACCTACTTGGCCAAGTTCTTGAACGGCTGGAATGCCATGAAGTCCGCGTGATGCACAATGTAGGCCTCGGTGGTGCGCTTCACCAGATCGCCCTCGGCCGCGTGCGCCGCAATGATGTGGCAGACCGCGTCGGGTACGCCGCACTCCATTGCCAGCGCCACCCCGGTGAAGGGATGGCGCAGCAACTCGCCGCGCTTGCTCTGCCGCGTCTTGCCCTCCACGTTCTCGTATTCCAGCAGCTTGCCTACGTCGGCGAGGATTGCGCCTGCAATCACGGTATCCATGTCGATGGGCAGCGCGCGTCCCATGAACTCAGTCATGCTCTCAGCGGCCTTACGCGCAATGTGCACCACGCAACGCTTGTGTTCCATGAACGTCGTGGGACAATTGGGTACCAGCAACGTGAATGGGATTCGGTTCAAATCGTCCGGCGTGAGTGGACTGAGTTCCAGCGCCCGCTGCCAGGTATTCGTCACCTGTTCGCGCAGTTGGGGTGAGCGGATCCACTCGATCTCGGGCCACAGTTTAAGAACGGCATCACGCATTGATTGCACCGTCGCGAAGAGGGAGCGAGACGCCTGTCCTGTGCGACAGGCGAATTCTGTTCCGGTAACCAAGTATTCGTATCACTTATGCGGTCGGCAGGCCTATGACGCGCGTCACATGCAGAGGCCAGCTTGGTGCGAATCCGGCTAAACTATCTGCTACGTTGTCTGCTCGAACTTGCCAGCGGACGAAGATTTTGGACGACTTAGCCATGCTCAGGCGGGGTGCGATCATTGGTGCTTTTTCTAGGAGCTTTCAGCTTCCGGTGGAACGACGACATACGATGTTGCGCATCCTGATGTTGGTACTCGGACTTCTGATTGGCCGCTCCGCATGCGCTCAGGGAGGTCCGCCTTTTTACACCAACGATCCCGGCACACCCGGCCCGCGCAATTGGGAGATCAATCTCGCCTACATGCCTTTCCTGTACAGCGACCAGTCGGTTACTCATACTCCCGATGTCGACATCAACTTCGGCATTGGCGATCGCATCCAGCTCACCTACGAGAATGCCTGGCTGCGCGTCCACGATCTTCCTGTGGCAGCCAAATTCGGCCTTGGGCAATCCAACTTCGGCGTCAAATGGCGCTTTTACGACGCCGGTGACTCCGGTTGGTCGATCTCGACCTTTCCGCAGGGATTCGTCAACAATCCCAACGATTCGGTTCGCCGCGGCATCACCGCTCAGAGCAACTCCTTCCTGCTGCCTTTCGAGTTTGCCCACAAACTCGGCCCCGTCGACGTCAACTTCGAAGTCGGCTATGACTTTGTCCACGATGGACCGAGCGGCTGGCTGACGGGCCTCGTCGTCGGTCACCGCTTCAACTCCAAGCTCGAAATGGACGCCGAGTTCTATTCCCAAAGCACCTACAATCCTTACGAGAGCCAGCCTACCCTTGATGTCGGCGCCCGCTACCGAATTCACAATCCGGTGATCCTCCTGCTGATGGCCGGGCGCGGCCTGGAACCCGCCAGTCCCGAGCACCCCTATTTTGTGGGATATTTCGGAGTGCAGATTCTGCTGCCCTCCCGCGCTTACAATGCTGACGGCCCTGCCCCAGCCAAATCGCCGCTGCCGTAAGGCGGTTAGCCCGGCTCCTACTGACAATTGACTACTGACAACTGAATTTGGTCGTCACGGGCGGGACTTCGACTCGATAATTTGTCATCACGAGCGGACTTTAGTCCGCGAGGGATCTGCTGTTCTCTTTTCTTGACAGCCCGCAACCGCCAACTGACAGGGTACCCCCTCCCCCCGGTTTACGATCTTTGTTTTCAATATTTTGCCCGCAAAATATTGAAAACATTGGAGTTAAATAACAATATAAAGGCTTTATTATCAGCGCCTTACAGGGCAAGTCCCCAAAATATTGACATGAATGGAGATACCCGTAAGATATTACAATAAAACGAGTTAGCTACGCTCCAGGCCTTAGCAGCTTAAGGGACCTTCGCCACATATGTTTTTCAAAGAACTCAGCCCAACCGAGATCAGCAAGACTCTCCGGCGGGCATCGGGCACACTAAGCCCAACTTAACAGCGTAGCTCAGAATTCCTATTCGTCAAGTTACGAAGGTACATGTACCAACGGTCTACTTTTGTAACTTCGGTCCTGAACCCCTGCTCCACTTAGCGGTCCTTATGAGTTGTCATCACGAGCGGTCCTGAGACCGCGAGGGATCTGCTTTGGACCCTGGCAGCGACCTGTTCACGCTGTGGGAACGATGGATCAGCGTTGCCCGAGCGCCTCGGCGCGGAAAAGGATAGCCCACCGTTTCAACGGTGGATGACGTAAGACAAGGAGAGCGAGTCCCTCGGGACGGCACGAATTCGGCGCACCGTGACTTCCCACTCATCCGCAAACGGGGCGAATGAGCGCGACACCCGGCGAAAAAGTGGCACTGCCCTGGCGCCTGACGACCTCTGACAAGAAAAAGTGAAGTGTCGAACACCGACGCCCGATCGCCTCATCTCCAATGGATGTGCGAGCATTCGCGCAGATCGCTTCCGTTATGCCGGCTTACCGTTACTCATCCGTGGATATCGTTTCGTTCTTGACGACAAGCAGGTTCTCATTCAGCATCCCCGGAGTTCAGCCACTCTTCCAGTCGATCGGCGTAGGTACGGCTGGAGCGGTGTTCCGATCCGTCGGAGAGCTTCACTATGTATTCCCGGTTATCGATGCCGCGCAACTCCACAATGCACCCCGTTCGTACCATCCGGGAACGGTGTATTCGAAGAAACTTTGCCGGGTCGAGCTTCTGTTGAAGTGAATTCATGGTTTCGCGTAAGAGATGGGCCCGGCCGCGAACATGCAGTTCCGCGTAGTCTCCGGCTGCGCTGATCCAGTCGGTATCCTCCGCCAGCACGATCTGCATTCGTGAGCCCGTCCGCACTACAAAGCGTGACGTGTATTTTTCCGAGCCCCGCCCCAGCATCGCCAGGATACGCTCGGCCATTTGGGTCTTCGACGCCGAATCCGTAAGCCTTCGGGCCCGATCTATGGCAGCGGCAAACCTCTCGTCATCCACAGGTTTGAGCAGATAATCCAGGGCATGAACTTCGAATGCCTGCAGGGCATGTTGTTCGTAAGCCGTCAGAAAGATCACTCCGGGTAGATTCTCCTTAGGCAAAGAACGGAGAACCTCGAAACCGCTCATGCCGGGCATTTGAATATCGAGGAACACAACATCGGGTGAGAGTTCGAGGATTTTCTCCATCGCCGACGAACCATCCCCACATTCACCGACGATCTCGATATCCCCGAACTTCTGTAGCCGCAGAGACACGCCGCGCCGGGCCAGTGGCTCATCATCGACGATCAGCGCGCGCACGCTGTTACCTCTTGCTGCTGCGTCATTGTTCGCAAAGGTAGTTCCACAATGACCTGGCAACCGTCCGACTGGTATTGCAGCGCAAATTTATAGTCACTGCCGTAGAGAGTCTTTAGGCGTTCCTCGGTATTGGTGAGCCCGATACCGTGGGCCGCTTTATCCGCGGGTTCGGCCCGAGCTCGTGAGCTTGCGGAGTTCTGGATGCTGATCTGCAATTGACCGCCGTGAAGTTTGCTCTGAATTCGAATCATCCCACCCTCCACCAGTGGGGCGACACCGTGTCTCACGGCATTCTCCACCAATGGCTGTAACAGCATGCTCGGCACCAGAGCGTCCAGGGTTTCTGGGGAGATGCTCAAGTCAATCAGCAGCCGGCCTCCTAGTCTGGTCTGCTCGATCGCTAGGTACTGCTCGGTAAAAGTAATCTCCTGCGAAAGTGGCGTCTCCAGTATGGCGTCACGGTCCAAGATGGTTCTCAGAAACTCGCCAATCTGCGCCAGCATGCGGGTGGCGGCCGGAGCATTCCCGTCCAGGACAAGCGTGGACACGGCATTCAGAGAATTAAATAGGAAATGTGGATTGAGCTGGTAGCGCAGAGCGTTCAACCGTGCGTCGCGAACTTCAGACTCGGCCCGCAGCAGTCTTTCTCTTTCCCGTACGGATTGCTGCCATAGCTTGATGCTGAAGTACAGGCTACACCACAAGAAGAGAGTGAAAATGGCTTGGGTAAACGTCAGCAGCCAGTCTGCCCAATCCAGCGGGCGAATACCGAATGCCAACAGTTCAGCTACATAAGCGGTAATTGCTCCCGCTGCCAGAGACCAGGCAAACGCTCGGGCCTCCAGAGCGATCCATGAGAGCCCCCGGCTCATCAGGGAGCGGCAAACCGGACGCAGCAGGCAACTGGCCGCGAACATCGAGAGAACAAATACGCTGCTGCCGCGCAGTGTCCCCGGCTGCTTGAGGGAGGGGAGTATAGAGACTAGAACCAACCCGCAGTAACAGCTCCATCCCGCGATCTGTAGCGGCCAGAAGGTGGGAAAGCCAAGGTCGTCACGCTTTAGCACGATCCGTATTCTAGCCCACGAGCATACCCCCGCGGCTTCAGTCTGGCGCTCAAAACCTGCGGCTCGTCGCAAAAGCCACTCTCGTTGCAGATCAGGCCAACTCGCCTAAGCCCACCCGGGTTACTTTCTTGGATAGTTGTTGCACGAAAATCAGGAGGATTCCGTGAAAAAAGTATTTCGACTTCTGGCAATCAGCGTTGCATTTGCAACATTGTCCATCGCGTGGGCGCAAACCTATAAGACGGTCAACTTTCCGGGCGCGACTGCAACCCTTCTAATCGGCGGACCCAATCCACAAGGCACGAGCGTCGGTATCGAGATCACAGCCGGGTTTCAACATGGTTTCATCCTGACGGCAGGAGGAGACTTTACCGTAATCGATCCCCCGGGCTCTACCTTGACTTCTCCCAATTACATCGACGCAGAAAACGTGGTCGTGGGCAATTTCCTCGACGCCAGCGGTGTGACTCATGGCTTCATTTTGTATAGGGGCCGCTACACCACTTTTGACGTTCCCGGTGCGTTGGCCACGGCCCTCTCCAGTATCAATTCCTGGGGCGAAATGACAGGATTTACCTGTCTGGTAGACCCTACATGCGAAACACCCCCTTACAAGAGCTTTACTGTCTCCCCGCGCGGTGAGATCACCCAGTTCAATCCATTCGACGCGCCCAGCAGCTTCGCCGCCGGAGTAAACCTGTTCGGCACCGTGGTTGGCACCTACACAGACAGCGGTGGAGTGACTCACGGCTACCAGCTTTACCATGGGAACTTCACCTCCAATGACTTTCCGCACTCTATCCTCACCTTCAATGGAGGCATTAACCCCCAGGGAGACATCGTCGGTTTCTACACGGACACCTCGAATGTCACCCATTCCTTTCTGCTGAGCCACGGCACCTACACGGGCTTCGACCCGCCCGGCGCCACTTATAGCAACGCAGGTGGGATAAATGCGAGCGGCATCATCGCTGGATTCTATGTGGACTCCGCGAATGTTGCGCACGGATATATCCGGACGCCGCGGCGATGAGGGTCGGGCCGAACTGTCGGTTCCGTCTGCTTGATTCTGACTGGCGGCTCTCATGTCGGCGCGGTTTTCGCGTTAACGTGAGGGCCATTTACGCTTGTGATTGCTAGCCCGGTATGCCGATTACCCGTTTTGAACACTAATCCTCAACTCATGGAGTTTGCGGCCGGTGACGGGCAAGCCGGCAGTTATCGATTCGTCCCTAGGATTCGGACCGACAAACGCCCTTTTCGCCACTGTACTCCGGAATCGTTTTCGATTCGGAAACTGGAGAGGCCCCGTCACATCCTCCACGTCTCTTCTTCCACCTGATTCGTGATCTCCTCCGGCGGCGTCTCCGGCGGAAAACGCATCGGTTTGCCAATGACCACCTTCAACTGTCCGGGACGTGCGATCTTGTGGCCAGCCAGCTTCATCTCGTATAAGCCATCGATTCGCAGCGGAATCACTGGAACATTAAGCCGCGACGCCAGCATGCCTAGTCCTGAACGGAAGGGCGACGGTTTTCCATCGGACGTGCGCACGCCTTCCGGATAGACCAGAACGCTGTAACCGCGATCGACGGATTCCCCTGCATAAGCAAAGCTCTCGCGCACTCCCGACTGCTGCGGCAGAGGGAAGACGTTGAACAGGGCTACCACAAGGTAGTATCCCACTTTGTAGGACAGCCGCATAAACCAATTCCAGTTTTGCGGCGGCCGCCACATCTTCCACAGCAATTCGCCCCACATGCCGACGGCCAGCTTACGGCGCAGGTGCGGCGGCAGCGCCTTCAGCGCAAATCCCACGTCGATATACGTGACGTGGTTGCAACTGATGAGCAGTGGCCCGTCGACGCCGCGCAAGTTCTCGCGCCCTATGATCTTCGGGTGGGCCATGATCATCGTCGCCGGCCACGTGAGCAGGTAATAGATGAATTCGCGGATCCAGGCGATGGGCCAGCGTTGCGCCCAGCGCGGATAACGATACCCGTCCAGCGGCGATTTGTGCGGTCCTCGCAGCAGGCGTTCCAAGTCGCCAACCGTGCTGATCTTTGTGAAATCCGCCTGATTCAGATCGACTTGGTAACGGTCTTCCAGCGCGCTCATCAGCTCAACCCGGTCCATTGAATTCAGGTTGAGGTCACCGTCCAGTTGCGCGTCGGGCGCAAGCGGCCCGCGCTTTCGGCCAGTGATGCGGGCGATCAGATCGCCCAGCGCACTTTGTGATGCGCCAGCGTCGCCGTCGCCGGAAGCAAAGTGCTGCTCAACCGTTGCCTGGATGACGCCAGTCTTTGGCTTCTGAGTAGGCGTTCGCGGGAAGTCCTCGTCCGGCCACACCAGCCAGCGCCGCATTTGCTGATATTCGGCCAGTTGCTGGTTGGCGCGCTTAACAATCTCCTGAGCGTCGGAGGAATCGCGCAGCACCAGCACAGCGCAAGGCTCACTATTACCGTTCTGCTCCAGACCAACCACCACGCAATCGCGGACCTCAGGCTGTTGCCGCAGCGCCGCCTCCAGGTCCTCGGGATAGACGTTCATCCCTTCGCGCGTGACGATGACATTTTTTTTGCGCCCCTTGAAGTAGAGATTGCCCTCGGCGTCGAGCTCGCCGATATCGCCGGTGCGGAACCAGCCTTCCTCGCTCGCCACCGGCTTCAACTCTTTGCCCTGCCAATAGCCGGCGGCGACGTTGGCCCCGCGCACCAGGATCTCGCCGCTCTCGTCAAGCTTCACCTCACGGCCTTCCAGGACCTTGCCGATGGAGCGCTTGCCGGTGCGGAATGGGTGATTCAGCGAGATGAGCGAAGTCGTCTCGGTGAGGCCGTAGCCTTGAATTATCACGAAGCTCAGGCGCTGCCAGAACTCTTCCGTCGCGGCGTCGAGCGCGGCGCCGCCGGAGATGAAGGCCCAGAACTTCCAGCCGAAACGGTTGTGAATCTTGCGGAAGCGCCACCAGCGCTTTACGAAGTGCTCGTCTTTCGCATCGACCAGTTGCCGACGGAACCATTCGAGTTTGCCCGCCGTCTCCATATCGCGCTCAATCTTGTCCTTGAGCGACTCCATCAATCTCGGCACGGCAACAACTACCGACACTCGCTCCTTCTTGATCACCTGGAGCACTTCCGACGGATTCAGCGTGTCTTGAAAGATCACCGTCGCCGCCAGCAGTTGCGGCAGAAAAATTCCCAGGAACTGCCCGAAGACGTGGCTGAGTGGCAGCAGGTTCAGAAAGCGTAATGGGTGGAAGATGCGCTCATAGCGCCGGTAATTGCCAATCTCGCGCTCCAACGGTTCCAGGTTGGCCAGAATGTTGCCGTGCGAGATCACCACCCCGCGCGGCTCGGCCGTTGTGCCCGACGTGAAGACGATCTCAACGATGTCGTCGCGCGTGAGCGGAGGCGGAGCTACCAGCGAATCCGAGCGCGCGGCAACTTCCTCACGCAAGCTCTCAAGATTCAGCAAAGGGATCCCGGGAATCTGGTTCTGTGCAGACCCGACACACAGCCTGGCCTCGACCTGCTGCGCGATGCGCTGTGCAAAGTCGGGAGCGGCAATCTTGTCGACCGGAACCACGATCGTTCCGCGCAGCAGACATCCGAAGAACACTGCGATCCATTCCGCGCAGTTTTCTCCCCAGATAAGGACCTTGTCGTCCTTGCCAATGCCGCGGAACTCCAGCTCTCGAGCGAAGCGGTAGGCGTTGGCCACCACATCGCCATAGGTCCAGCGTTGGATGCGATATCCGCGGCGATGGACACAGGCAACCTCACGCGAATGCTCGCGGAAGTTATCCAGATATTCCAGGATGCTGGTGCGGGCCATCGATCAAAGTGTAACTGTTCCAGCGCAGTAGCGAGGCTGCGAGCGATGCTTACTAACAGAGTGCGCTCACTACGGCTAAAGGGGCAGGCCACTACTCCTATCGGGGGATTGGTGGAGAGAAGCTGAGGTGGCAATATGTGCTCAAGCAACAGCAGTGAGACCGAACCGCCGGGCTAGAAAGTGGTACCCGCGGCGAAGCGACGCAGGCTTACATTCTCCTCATACCCACACAGACCTGCGGACGACGGTTTCCTCGGCAGACACAGGCCAGGCCCAGCGATCTCCTCACTGGGCCTTTGTCATATCTAAGGGCTCGGTCCTCGAGTCCGGCGCAAGTTTACCTCTTGTTTGCGCGACAACTCAGAAATGTCTGATACTCCTAGAGAGCAAGTGCTGCGTGCCCTCTCGACGCACTGTAATTGTGTTCTAATGCTGCTGACAGCTGGTTTTACGTGTTGTGCCGTAGCGAAGCGGAGGCGGGTAATGGAAGAGCGCGATTTCTATGACGAGCGGCAGGAGATGAAGAAGGCGACCCTGAGCTGTCCTCACTGTCATCAGTCTGGGGAGTACGAGCTGGGCTGGTTCGTCCGCATCAAGCGGCGCCAGTTGCCGCCCCGCGCCGACGAGCGCGACCGCGCCAAGTTTGCCAAGGCGCGGTCCTATATGGTGCGGCGTGACGATCTGGTGGCCTGCAAGAACCCCCGCTGCCGCAAGCGCTTCGAAGTCTCGGGCGTGCAGTCGGTCGCGTTCCTGGATGAGCAGGTCAAGCCCGAACGATTGCAGTAGCCGGTCGACGTAACCAGCCAAAGACTCTGGGCAAATTGCTCGCAGCTCGCGAGTTCTGTGCAGGGAAGAGTCAGATGACGACTTGCGCTGGCATTGGACGCGTCCTCACCTTCGAATTTCGATAGTCCTGTTTCCTGTCTTGATGGCTAAGAATCCCAAACGTGCCCGCACACCTCGGCCAAAAGAACCATTCATGCAGCGCCTCGATCGCTTCTGGCAGCGCGTGACCGAGGGCATGCAGCTAGGCCAGCTCTGGTCGCAGTTCAGCGCCGATGCCCGCTCCAGCTACCAGCTCTACTCCAAGGAAGTTGACGCGACACGGGTGGCTGGAGTGCCCAAAGGAAGACACGCCCTGAACGTAGGCAGCCAGTTCTTCTGGGCAATTCTGGAGAAGCTGACTCCGGCACGACGCGTGCTGTTGCTGGTCGCGCTTGTGCTGGTGATCTTTCCAGGCGGCGAGATGACGTGGACGACGCGCTCGGGCGAAGTCGGATCCTTCGCTCTCGACTTCCACTTCTTTGGTGGCCTGCTGATGTTCGCCTTGCTGATCCTGGAGGTCGCGGATCGCGTGGTGATGAAACGCGATCTGCAGATCGCCAAGGAGATTCAGGCGTGGTTGCTGCCGGCCAACCCTCCGCCAGTGCCCGGCTTGGAGATTGCCTTCACTACGCGTCCCGCCAACACGGTCGCTGGCGACTATTACGACGTGTTTGCCCGTCCCGGCTCCGGCACGCAGGACCAGACCTTTCTAATTGCCGTCGCCGATGTCGCCGGCAAGAGTGTTCCCGCAGCCATGCTGATGGCCACCTTTCAGGCGAGCCTGAAGACGCTCTCCACAACCCCCGGCACGCTGACCGAGTTGGTAGGCCGCATGAATCGTTACGCTTGCAGCAACAGCCAGAATGGCCGTCGCTTCACCACGGCATTTATCGCCGAGTACGATCCCGCAGCCCGCACCCTGGCCTACGTTAACGCTGGGCACAACAGCCCGATGCTGCGCCGCCAGTCAGGACTCATTGAGCGCTTGCAGGTTGGCGGTGTACCACTAGGCATCATGGAGGATGCGCCTTACGAATCGGCAACCGTGACTCTGCAACCGGGTGATTGGCTGGCCATCTTCACTGATGGTGTTGTGGAAGCTGAGAACAGGGCTCAGGAGGAATACGGCGAGCAGCGCCTGATGGCAATGTTGCACTCGGGGGTCATGCTGACGCCGGCGGCCCTGCTGAACAGCATCATGGTCGATCTGGACCGCTTCGCTGGCAATGCTCCGCAGCACGATGACGTCACCTGTATGCTGCTGAAGGCGATCGGGTAGTGCGGCGCTTCAGCGCCGCGTTCGCCGGGCACGTAAATTGCCGGATCTGCGGTGGTCACAAGAAATGACCACCGCGGTCCGGCTGAATGCGCGAATCCTTGACGCCGGCCTGAAGGTCAGCTCTACCCGGATCGCAGTAGATATGAAACTGCGATAACTCACTATGCGGTGGCTACGCGGGCGATCACGAGCTCTCCCGCTCGCGCTCCAGCAGCTTCTTCTTTCGCTCCATGCCCCAACGATATCCGGCGAGACCTCCGTCGCTGCGTACCACGCGGTGACACGGTACGGCCAAAGCAATCGGATTTGATGCGCAAGCTCGGGCCACGGCCCGCACTGCGCCGGGCTCGCCAATCTCGCGGGCGACCTCGCCGTAGCTGCGCGTTTCCCCGCGCGGAATCTGGCGCAGCTTGTTCCAAACCTTCATCTGGAACGCGGTGGCACGCACATCAAGGGGCAGGTCAATGGTGGTCTTCTCTCCCCGCACAACGGCCAGCAGCGACTCCACATACCGTCGCATCGCTGTGTCATCACGATGCAATTCGGCCGCGTGGAACTCCTTTCTCAGGTCGCGTTCCAGGTCGGCCGCATTGTCCCCGAAGCGCACCGCGCACAGCCCTCGTTCCGTCGCAGCAATCAGCAGCCGGCCGAGCGGGGTGGGAGCGATCGCAAACGTAATGTTCGCGCCAGCGCCGCCTCGCCGGTATTCACCGGGCGTCATGCCAAGCTGTTGTGGCGCCTTTTCGTACAGACGGCTGGGCGAGCCAAAGCCCGCGTCATAAAGCGCGGTAGTGACGTCCTCGCCTTTGCGCAGCCCGGTCTTTACATGTTGCAGGCGGCGCGCCGACTGGTATTCGCGCGGGCTGAGCCCGGTGGCCCGCTTGAACAGCCTTTGCAGGTGGAACGGGCTGAGGCCGACTTGCTGGCTGAGTTCGCGCAGGGTCACGACTCCTTCGGCGTTGTCGAGCAACTGGCGAGCGTGGGTTACATACTGCGCCTGAGCGGAAATCTGGGTTGGCTTGCAACGCAAGCAGGCGCGATAACCTGCTCGCTCGGCTTCATTGGGGCCGGCGAAGAACTCCACCGAGTCCCGGCGCGGCCGCCGGCTGGGGCACGAAGGCCGGCAATAGATCCCAGTTGTCCGCACAGCGAATACGAAGCGCCCATCCTGGCGGGCGTC
>Ga0187885_10004088_pt1 | contig 12251 bp, 7 predicted proteins | sample June2016WEW_20_1_3_FD_132970 | JGI IMG/M metagenome (GOLD analysis project Ga0187885, IMG submission 132970) | Peatland microbial communities from SPRUCE experiment site at the Marcell Experimental Forest, Minnesota, USA - June2016WEW_20_100 | ecosystem: Environmental > Terrestrial > Soil >... | reverse complement strand
CATGCGGACAGTGGTCGTTTTGCCTGCACCGTTGGGTCCTAAGAAGCCTACGCATTCGCCTTTGTATACTTTGAAGTCTATGTGGTCTACCGCTGTGAAATCATCAAATTTCTTTGTTAATCCGTGCGCTTCGATGAGAACTTCTTGAGAACCCATAAATAATCAAAAATAGAGTTGCATCGAGTAACTTAAAATTAACTCTTTTAGGGCATAATGCTTTTCTTTTTAGGATTTGCCTGAAATGTATTGGCAGTAACCGTAGCTTATTGGTCCTTTCTTGGTGGTTTCACATGGGAAATCTTTGCATTCAAAACACAATTTAACGCCTTTACTGAAAGCACAAGAGCAGATTTGGCACATTTTATTCTTCCTTGCAACACAGCCAACATTGCCATTAGGACAGATGCCTTTTTGCATTCTAGGACATTCCTCGCAAGCGATACCGCAAACACCAATTCTCATGTAATTGACCCCTTAGTGCTGGAAAGGTTATAGCCTCTTGCATATATATCAAAATTTGATTTAAACGTTTAAAGGCGAATTTGTTCTATCCTACAATAGGCGATTGCCTGTGAAAGTTACTTTTTGGCTCCTAGACATTAACCCTAAAATAGAAAACGGGACAGTTGAATTGTGGCTTTGGGGAATTGATGCAAACGGAAACCGAGTGCTCGTTATTGACAGAAACTTTACTGCTTATTTTTACGCTGCGATTAAAGAAGGATTTGACCCATCGAAAACTGCAAAGGAAATCATGAACACTTATCCCTCATCAATAGTGAAGGCGGAAGTATCAGAGCGCAGGTTCTTCGGCAAACCCGTGCAGGCAATAAAAGTTTCCTGCAAAAACGCAACCGAAATAGGAAAGCTTGCAAGGGAGCTTCGAGGGTTCGAAGGGGTAAAAGATTGCCTCGAAGATGATATTCGCATTCCTATGCGGTACCTAATCGACAATAATGTGACCCCCTGTGCATGGCATGAAGTAGACGCCGATGAAGAAGAAAACGTGTTAGGCGTAAGAGTGAATAAGGTTTATGCTGCAGGGTCTATTCCAAAACAGCTTGGTAGTGTCGACAAGCCCCTGCTCAGAATCCTCAGTTTTTCAATGATCAGTTATAGTCGTGAAGGCTCGCCCAAACCAGATAGAAATCCTGTAGTAATAATATCCAGCGTTGCCAGCAACGGCGAAGAAAAGCAGTTTATAGCAGGCAACGAAAAAAATGATAAGCCTGTTATTCAACAGTTTGTTGCCTATGTTCGCCAGTTTGATCCTGATATCATCGTTAGTTTTGGCGCTAACGCTCAAGATTGGGATTACCTAATAAAAAGAAGCCACAGGCTTGAAAGAACATTTGATGTTGACCGCGCAAAAAATGAACCACATACCAGCGTTTATGGTCACATTTCCTTCACGGGCATGGCTAACGTTGATCTTGCTGATTTTATGGATGTTTTTCCAGAGGTGAAGGTTAAGACCCTTTCCAACTTAGCTTACCATTTAGGCGTAATGAAAAACGAATCAAGCAATGAAATTGAAGATATTGAATTTGCCAGTTACTGGGACGACCCGCAGAAAAGAGAAGCGCTTAAACAGTTCAGCTTAAACAACGCTCGTAAAATCCAAGGCTCCGCAATGTTGCTGATGGATTTCGCAATGCAACTATCACGCTTAGTGAGCCTGCCATTAGACCACGTTATGACTGCAGCTGTGGGCTTCAGGGTCGAATGGTTTCTAATTAAGCAAACACGGAAAATCGGCGAACTAATCCCCAAACGAATAGAACAGCCCTATCAGCCTTACACCGGAGGGTTAGTGCTTAAACCAAAACCTGGACTGCATGATAACATAGCGGTTTTAGATTTCAAATCAATGTACCCTAACATAATGATAAGATACAATTTGTCGCCTGACACATACGTTGCACCAGAGGAGCCTGAACCGCCAAGTGGAGTTTACGAAACGCCAGAAGTTAAGCACCGATTCCGCAAAGCACCGCCCGGATTCTACAAGGAAGCATTAACGTTCCTAATAGAAGTAAGAAACAAAATACGGGCACAAATGAAGACTTTAAGCCCCAGCACGGTTGAATACAGCATCTTGGATGCGAGGCAAAAAGCTGTAAAAATCATAACAAACGCTACCTATGGCTATGCTGGCTGGATTGGCGCAAGATGGTACATTAAACCAGTAGCCGAAGCAGCTTCAGCTTGGGGTAGACACTCCATTTTAAGCGCCACTCATTTAGCTGAAGAAAAAGGATTAACGATTATTTACGGTGACACTGACAGCCTGTTCTTAACAAATGACAAAGAGAAAATCCTTGAAATGCAAACCGAGATTAATGAGAATTTAGGCTTAGAAGTAGAAGTCAGCGAGGTTTACAAGCGTATTTTCTTCACTGAAGCCAAAAAACGGTATGCAGGCTTAAGGTTTGATGGCAGTTTAGACATTGTTGGGTTAGAAGTAATTCGGGGCGATTGGGCGGAAGTAGCTAAAAAAGTGCAAGAGCACGTTCTTGAAATAATTCTTAAGGAGCAGTCGCCTAAGAATGCAATTGACTACGTACATACCGTAATAGCAGCGCTAAAGCAAAGGAAAGTTCCGTTCCGTGACCTAATAATTTGGAAAACACTAACCAAGCCGCCAGAAGAATACGCTGTTAAAGCTCCTCATGTGGAAGCGGCAAAAATGCTCAAGGAAAAGGGATGGCGTTTAACAGGCGGCGACAAAGTAGGCTTCGTCATACTAGCAGGTAAAGGACGATTTTACAATCGCGTGAAACCTTACGTTTTCGCTAAGTATGATGAAGTAGACGTTGACTACTATGTAACCAATCAGGTAGTTCCGGCAGCAGCTCGAATACTTGGATTTTTTGATGTGACCGAAGAAGAACTGATTAAAAAAGACATGAACGAAAGTGAAGAAATCAGAAGCTTAATGGATTATATTTAGGCTTGAGGAATTGCGTCTTGGAAAGTTACCAATTCAACGTTTAACGCTGGCTTCACAGCTTCTGAAACTCGCGAAGCAACTATCCGCCTGATGTTCTTCTCGCCGGCAATATCAACGATTCTCTGAGTAATGATGCCGTCAAAAACCACTGTGTCAACACCGTTTACTTGCTGAAGCTTTTCTGCTAGCTGGCTTACTGGCAAACGCTCAATCAACTCAAGCTTATCGTTAAGTAAAACTGCTTCAAGTGTGCCCTGTAATGCTTTTGTAGCTTGGCTTATGGTTTCTGGAACCTCAACCTTGATACGCTCAGGCTTTTTAGGTTTAGAAACCTCTGAAACCTCTGTCATTGGAACCTTAGCTTCTAGAGCTTCAGTGATTTCTTTGCAGTTGCACTCCTCGATTTCTTTGCCTCTTGGAGCGCGACCAACAAACTTGGTACTCGTAACCTGCAATAACTCTTTTAATATTAAGTCGCCTCCTCGGTCACCATCTAGCAATGCAGTGGCTGTTTTTTCTTTAGTCAACTTCTTTATTGACTCAGGAACTTTGGCGCCTTCAAGAGCAACAGTGTTAAAGATTCCGCAGCGCATCAAATTGATTATGTCAGCGCGTCCTTCAACAACAATAATTTCTTTAGCACTTTCTAAACCTGGACCAGCAGGCAAATCTTCCGGACCGTACTTTTCCACTTTGCCAATCTTCATGGTATCAGAGATTTCTTTGTAAACCTCATCTACGCTTGGCATTAACTCAATAGTCCATTTATGCAGGATTTCTTTTGCTCGGTCAATGATTATTTTTCTGCGTGCTTCACGAACGTCCTCAATTTTATCCAAGCTAACTTTAGCCGAGCACGGACCGACACGATTAATGCTTTCTATGCTTGCAGCAATAAGCGCCGTTGAAACCCTATCTAAACTAGTCGGGATGGTTATTGCGCCGGTGGTTTTGTCATTTTTTGAGTGTAAATCAATTTCGATTCTTCCGATGCGTCCTGTTTTCTGTAGTTCTCTCAAGTCAAGTTCAGGTCCAAAAAGTCCTTCTGTTTGACCGAAAACTGCGCCTATAACATCGGGTTTTTCTACTACGCCTTCAATTTCAAATCTGGCATGTACAACGTACTTTATCGTAAATGTTTGGGATGCTCCCGTAAGTATGCACTTCCTAATGATTTTATTTGATTATTTGTTAAATCGCATAAAGCGAGTGTTTCTCGCAATGATGAGATTTTTAATTTTTTATTAGTTTGATAGAATTTAGGTGCATGCTGTTTAATAATATTTGTGGTTTAATGATTCATCTCCTTTACAAGCAGGTATAGAACTACCTTATAAAATAAGTGACATTTGCACACTTCTTCTACTTATTTAACGAAAAGTATGGTTTGGCGAACCAGCCATGTTAACCTAATGCGACGAACTAAAAGTAATTCAGGAAGAGCGAGGAGAGAGATCCAGTCGCATTTTCGGTTAACTGATGATCCGCCAAACGAGCTACGCGGTTTTCATACGCATACATATCAACCTCAAGAAAAAATAAAAGAATATGTGATTGCACCATGAGACAACATTCCAAGGCTCAGCTTTAAGCAGAATGCCACATAGAAACGCTTGTACCCTTCACCTTAAATAATAATAACATACAAAAGGTAAATACCAGACAACGGCGATGTCCATGAGCTTACGCTTTAATCCTGAATATGAAAAACTGTTGCCGAAAATGTCTGAGGCAGAATTCGTCGAGCTCAAAGCATCCATACAAGCAGAAGGCCAACACTACCCAATAACAGTGAACGAGGACCTAGAAGTTTTAGACGGACACCACAGGTACCGCGCATGCACCGAACTGGGCATTGAGCCAGATTTTGAAGTGCGCAAGTTTGAAGATAAACTGCTTGAAAAAAAATTCGTGATTGAAGTAAACCTTAGGCGTCGCCACTTGAACAATTTTCAGCTCGTAGAGTTAGCGGTGCCATTGTTAGAGATTGAACAAGCGCTCGCTAAAAAGCGGCAGGCAAAAGGCGGCAAAAACGGGCGAAACATGCAATTAGGATTAGCGCCAGATGACGCTACGCCCGAGTTTAAGGCTAAAGCAACTGAGGCCGTAGCCAAAAAAGCAGGCGTTTCAACCCGAACCTTTGAAAGAGGCAAAAAAATACTGGAAAAAGCAAGTGAAGATGACAAGCAGAGGCTGCGCGAAGGGAAAGCCAGCATCGCCAAAGTTTACAGTGAAATCGTTTCAAGCAGAAACGCGCAAGTTAAAAAAGGAGTTGCTGAGCAGCCGGATTTAAAGCAAGAGAGTCCTCGTGACTTGCAAAACAGAGCGGAATTGTTAACGCTTTTGGAGCGAATGCTTAAGCAAGAATTGTTCTGTCCTTCATGTGGGAACTCAATGTTCGAGTGTAGCAAATGCCATAAGACGTTGCAAGCGCTTTTGCAGTCTAGGAACTCTGGGAACACCGCTGTTCAATTAAAGGATACAGGTAACAAAAGCGCAACTTAAAGTTGTGAAAGCTCCAAGCTCCCAAGCAAACTTTTTATAATCCGCACAGCACTTAGCCGAAAGAAAAAGATAGTCTGATCAAAATTATGGTACAATACAAATGGGTAGCACTCTCGAACACAACTCTCGGCACGCTTATGGCTTCTATCGATGTTACAATAGTGCTAATCGCTATGCCCGCAATATTCAGAGGCATAAGCATTGACCCATTCTCATCTTTCCAGTACCTATTATGGATAATGTTCGGCTACAGCATAGTAACCGCCACCTTGCTAGTAACTTTCGGCAGACTATCCGACATATACGGCAGGGTAAAACTGTACAACCTAGGCTTTGCCATATTTACAGTCGGCTCAATACTGCTCTCCCTAACTCCAAACGTTGGCGATGCTGGAGCCATGGAACTGATAGTCTTCCGATTAGTTCAAGGTGTCGGAGCAGCATTTCTTTTCTCAAACAGCGCTGCAATAATAACTGACGCTTTCCCAGAAAACGAACGTGGCAAAGCATTAGGAATAAACCAGTTAGCTTTCTTGGCAGGTTCACTTATTGGCCTAGTTTTAGGTGGCATCCTGGCTGTTTTTGATTGGCGCTTAGTCTTTTTAGTCAGCGTTCCAGTAGGAGTCATCGGAACAATATGGTCATACTGGAAACTGAAAGAACAACATATCGTAAGGAAAAAGCAGAAATTAGATGTTTGGGGCAACATTTCCTTCGGTGCAGGCTTAACCCTGATTTTGCTAGGCATAACTTACGGGTTAATACCATACGGTAATTCACCGATGGGCTGGAGCAACCCATGGGTAATAGCTGCATTTGTATCCGGAGCGGCACTGCTGGTAGCGTTTCCATTCATTGAACGCCATGTGCCTGACCCAATGTTTAAGCTTGACCTTTTCAAAAACCGAATGTTCGCCACAGCCAACATCGCCACTTTTCTAAGTGCGATTTCAAGAGGCGGAATAATGATAATGCTCATAGTGCTCTTGCAGGGCATATGGCTTCCTCTTCACGGTTTCAGCTACGACTCAGCACCGTTCTGGGCTGGAATATTCATGATTCCAATGTCAATAGGCATAGCCCTCACTGGCCCCTTGAGCGGTTGGCTATCTGACAAGCATGGCGCAAGAGTGCTGGCGACGGCTGGCATGATAATTACAGGCATCACATTCTTAGCGTTCACTCTGTTGCCTGCTAACTTCGATTATTTGCCCTTTGCAATAATACTTTTAGTCATGGGCATAGGCAACGGCATTTTCATGTCACCAAACATGGCTTCAGTAATGAATTCTTGTCCGCCAGAACACAGAGGCGCTGCATCAGGCATGCGGGCAACACTTCAGAACTGTGGACAAACCATCAGCCAAGCAATATTCTTCGCCATAATCATAATATCATTAAATGCCACCCTACCAGCAGCACTTGCAATATCAGTAGCCAGCGCAGGTGCTCCAACGCAAATTGCAGCAGCATTCAGTCATACGCCTGCTTCAGGCGCACTTTTCGCTGCTTTCCTCGGCTACAATCCTATAGGCACGTTACTTCAAGGTATGGGTCCAACTGTAGCTGCAAGCTTGCCACAGCACACGCTAACTGTTTTGGAGGGTCAAACCTTCTTCCCGAATGCTATTGCTTCGCCATTCATGACAGCGCTAACACAAGCCTTCATAATTGCAGCAATACTATGTTTCGCCGCAGCAGTATTCTCAGCGCTTAGAGGTAAAAAATACGTTTATTCTGAAAACGGGTGCTTAGAAAACGGTTCAGCAAAGACTGCTACTTCAAAATAGCATAGAAATCCTTCACTTTTTGCGACGCGCCAGGCGTCAACGGTTGTCCATGTCCACTAAGCATAACATCAAAATCAAAAGTTGAAATTTTTCCTATAGAGTCCCTTGCTTTATCGGCATCTAACGTAAACTGCTCAGGTGGAGCCGTAATCTTGCCATCTACAAACCTAAGGGCATCGCCGACAAACATGACTTTTCTTTCAGTATCTAAAAGTGAAATGCTTCCTTCAGAATGCCCACTTGTTAGAATAACATTTAACCTTCCAACTTTATCGTATTCTTTAAGAAGTAAGTCAGGCTCAACTGGTGCAGGTTTAATAACTGAACTGAAAGCTCTAAACATTAAATTCTTAGGTTTAGGCGGCGCTTTCTTTCCAGCAACAATATCGGCATCAAATTCGTGAACCGCTACCTTGGCATCGGTGAGTTCCTTCATTTTTTTGGCGCTTCCAACATGGTCAATGTGAAAGTGAGTTAACACGATTATGGAAACGTCTGTTGGCTTGCGACCTAGACTTTCGATATACTTTACTATTTTCTTGTGGCTTCGAGGCAAGCCAGTATCAATCAAAATAAGCTTCTCTCCATCCTCAACAAGGTAAACGTTGCCGTTGATTCCGTCTACCTGATAAATTCCATCGACAATTTTCATTAGCGAACACCTACAGAAAAATTAAATTGCTTAGCCTTAAAAACGTATCAGCAACAAAAACCTTGCGGTTTTTTCAACCACGGTAGTCATGTTAGCATGGATTTTTTGGCGCTTTGCTTTTGTATGCAACCGCAAGCGAAATGGTCGCCGTGGCAAGCAGGACAAGGATCATTTGAATGCTTAACTCTGGCACTGCAGGTGTTGCCGAAGGCTCAGGGGATGGTGATTCACTTGGAGCAGGCGAAGGAGTGGGAGTAGATGAAGGACTTTGAGTGGATGAGGGACTTGAGGTTGCTGAAGGCGATGAGCTTGGCGAAGACTGCGGAGTGCTAAGAACAATTGAACTGCTAAGATTTGCTATTAAGCCCGCGTTATCTTCTATTTGGCAATAAACCGTTTTCGCTCCGTCTCCATTGGTTAACTGCCAGTTTTCGGTGTTTGTATATGGTTCCCAAGCAATCTGATCCCATATACCGTCATTGCTGAATCTTATTTGGCTGATGCCTGATAGTGAATCAGTTACATTTACGGTTAGGGTGACAGTGCTTGAGGATGTGTATGTTGCACCATTATTTATTTGGATTGAACCTTGTGGAGCTGTTTTTTCCAGTTCAATTCCCGTTAAAGTCACGTGTGGAAGTTCCATGGTGCCTGTTCCGTAAATGTCCCATGTGCTCCAGTACTCGAGCGTGTTATTGCTGCCTTCCGTGGTTATGAGGGGTTGCCTATTAGCGGTAACGTTATAGACGGTTCCGTTATTAATTTTGTAATATGTTTGGGTAACGTTGTAGTCTGGGGTTAAATTTATTGTAAAGTCTGTTGTATGCCATAAACCATCGTAATCAGTGGTTAATGTTGGCAAACGAGTAAGGAATACACAGAAGTTTGAGGCTCCGTCGTTTATTGTAATCATGTGCTGCCCTGCAGTTGTGGTCGGCACAAGCACGGTTGCATTGAAGAATCCCTTTTCGTCTGTTGTCGCTGTGCCAAAGTTTATTGTGCCGTCCCAGAGCAAAGATGCAGTACCAGGGCTAAACCATTCACCGGCAACTACTATTGATTGATTATTTTGAACGGAAGCGGTTGTACTTAGGTCTGTGTTGTTGCCGTATAATCCTGTTGCAACATTGTTGCCTAATTGGGTTAAGCCTCTACGCCATTCCGTGTATGGAATTGTCGTGTTGTATGAATGGCCGTTGGTGTTGTCTTGGGCTCGAAAAACGATGTTATCAGAGAGAGATTGATTGTCGCCGGCAGTGTTGTTTTGCAGCAGGTCCGGAGCAGTAAAGTTGTAACTGAAATTTTGTGCAGATGACGTTGTTAGATTATTAATTATTGGAACCCAATTGGTGGAATTTAATGGGTTTAGGTAGGAAATATTTACGGAACTATTCGCTGTGAAGCCTATTCCATCAAGCTCAATTGCGCCTCCGGCTGGACCTGAAGTTGGAGAAACCGTAAGGTACGTGCCAAAATTATATGTCAATGGGCTACCTAATCCTGTAACAAGATCATATCCTGGGGTTGCAAGATTGCCATTTGACCCTGAAGTGATGTCTCGAAAGTAAGAAGAATAATCTAATTTTGCTTTCTGATACAGATTAATGTTTGTTGCTGAGAGTCCGAGAGCGTGAATAGCCGCCCACTGCGGTGCCCCTGCGCTTGTGCCACCAACCTTATACCATGAGGAATTGCAATACACAGAGACTCCTGTTGAAGGATTCGCGTTATAAGAAACATCAGGAACCGCACGTTTAGCATATGTGAGACCATAACTTGTTTGATAGTTAGGTCTAGGTTCAAATGTGCTCACTCCGCCGCCGCTTCCGCTCCAAGCTGTCTCAGAAGCAACTGTGCCATCAGTGTTAAGGTTAAGTGTAGTTCCTCCAACAGCAACAACATTTGGTGAGCAAGCAGGCCAGCTGACTCCTGAGCCGGAGCCGTTGTCTCCAGAAGAAGCGAAGAAAATGATCCCTGGTTTATTAAAATGTGGGTCATAATTTTTTATAGAAAAATCTTCAGCGCTTCCCCAACTCATAGAGACTGCGACTACACCAGGCTGACTTGTAGCATAGTCAATGGCTGAAAGGAGGCTGCTTCTGGTGTTATTCACTGCTTCTACTAGCAATATTGTTGCATCTGGGGCAATGGCGTGAGCCCACTCAACATCCAGACAAGTTTCCGTTGCCCAATCGCTGTTCGCGGGACTAAGAGTTGTTGACATGTTGTGTACCTCAAAATTGCTATTTGTTGGCGGTGGTAAACCTGATTGGTTGGAAAACATCGTTAAATCGTTCCATATAGTAGTCGTATTATAAGCATCAATTATCGCGATTGTGGCCCCTGCGCCTCCTGATGATGGCAGTCCATAAGCTACTCTTATTTGGGCTGGGGAATAACCTAGTGGATCTGAAGAGCCAGATAGTTGAATAATATGCATGGGATAGGCTACCCATTCATCGTTGGGCTGTGCCGCCAGAATCGTTCCGACCGGCACAAAGTAAGCAATAATAAATAATGAACATACAACGAATACCATAAATTTTGATGCGTGTATTCGATTCACTTTAGCCACGTTCCTTTTTGTCATGGAACGTCTTGAAGTTATTGATAACTTGTTTATATGTTCAGTACTGCTATCTTTTATGCTTTATGACATATTGATAATTAATAAATTAAAACGACAGTAACAAAAAATTTTTCATTCTGCAAGCGCAAATAATATAGCACTACACACAGCAACAGTATCTCACAGTGAAGTAACTCATGCAAAGGTCTTATTCGCGATTACTGGGCGTAATTGGAAAACCCAACACGGGAAAATCCACATTCTTCAGCGCCGCAACCTTGGCAGCGGCAGAAATAGCAAATTATCCCTTCACCACGATCAAGCCGAACAGGGGAGTCGGCTACGTACGCACGCCCTGCGTCCATGAAGAATTCAAAGTAAAAGACAACCCAAAAAATTCCTTGTGCCTAGATGGTGTAAGGCTTGTTCCAGTAGAATTAATCGACATTGCTGGGCTTGTTCCAGGCGCATGGGAAGGACGCGGCTTAGGCAACCAGTTCCTAGACGAAATACGCCAAGCAGACGCACTTATCCACATAGTTGACGCTTCAGGCGGAACAGACTGCGAAGGGCGTGTTTGTAAACCGGGCGAGCATGACCCGCTTGAGGATGTTAAGTTTCTTGAACATGAAATAACAATGTGGATGGTAACCATACTTAAGAAAGATTGGCCGAAAATCGCCAGGACAGCGGAAGCAGATAAAAAGGGCGTTGCCGTACCCCTTGAAGAGCGTTTAACAGGTTTAGGCATAAGACGTCAACATGTCGCTGAGGCCATCAAAAGGGCGAACTTAAACCTAGATAAACCCACCGCATGGTCTGACGAAGACTTTTACCGGTTTGTTGACACTTTAAGACGAATATCAAAACCCATGCTGATAGTTGCAAACAAAATTGATCTGCCAACGGCTGAGGCGAACTTGGAGAGGATGAAGAAGCTTGATTACATGGTTTTTCCTTGTTCTGCAGAAGCTGAACTTGCACTTAGGCGTGCTGCTGAAAAACAATTAATCGATTACAAGCCAGGCGACTGCAACTTTAAGGTAACGCAGCCAGAAAAACTTTCCCCAAACCAAATTAAAGCATTAGAAGCTGTACGTGAAAAAGTGCTTCTTAAAAAGGGTTCAACAGGCATTCAAGACGCCATAAACATGGCTTACTTCAAACTTCTAAACATGATAACCGTTTACCCTGTGGAAGATTTGGAGCACCTATCTGACCATAACGGACGAGTTTTGCCAGATGCTTATCTTATACCTAAAGGAACAACTGCACGCCAGTTCGCCTACTTAATCCACACAGAACTTGGAGAAAGCTTCATCTACGCCATCGATGCCCGAGACAAAAGAAGAATCGGCGAAGACGCCATCTTAAAGGACAGAGATGTTATCTCAATAGTTAGCGCGAAAAAACGTGCCTGACCACTTGGTTAGGCGCCATAACGGCGCTTACGTAGCTGGTAAGTTCGAATGACACGAAGCAGGTCAATAAAGCGGAAATCAGGCCAATAAACATCCAAAAACACCAGCTCGCTATACGCAGATTGCCAAAGCAGAAAGCCACTCAGCCTTTCTTCGCCTGAAGTTCGAATAATCAAATCAGGCTCCTGCTTAGTCATGTGCGATGTATACAGATATTTTTCAAACATGCTCTCGTTAATATCATCCAGTTCCAACTTGCAATCCTTAACCTGCTCAGCAATGGTTTTGGCAGCATCAACAATTTCTGCTCTTCCACCATAAGCAAAAGCAAAATTCAAAAATTGATTATCATAATTTTCTG
>Ga0187885_10004086_pt1 | contig 12255 bp, 10 predicted proteins | sample June2016WEW_20_1_3_FD_132970 | JGI IMG/M metagenome (GOLD analysis project Ga0187885, IMG submission 132970) | Peatland microbial communities from SPRUCE experiment site at the Marcell Experimental Forest, Minnesota, USA - June2016WEW_20_100 | ecosystem: Environmental > Terrestrial > Soil >... | reverse complement strand
TAGCAATCTCCTTAAGCCCCGTCTGCGAGTCGGCAAGCCCTACGAGGAGATCATCCGCTCCGCCCGTGAAGCGGATACGGACCTCATCATCCTCGGAGTGCGCGGCCGCAATGCTCTGGACCTGGCCATCTTTGGTTCCACAACCCACCGCGTCATCCAAAAGGGTCCATGCCCGGTCTTGACTGTTCCCCTCTGACCGCTCTTCTGTGCCGCCCCGATGGCAACCCTCGGTAGTGGTGTCATTTGGAGCGATAACGCCTCCGTGTCCTCCGTGACCGGGAAAAACTTAACACAGAGGTCACTGAGATCCTCCGCGGTCTCTGTGTTGAGGCTTTGAAGGCCGGAGAACACGGAGAAGCCCGTATTGGTTGCGGCCCCCGGGCCGCGCTGTGGGCCTGTTGACCGGCCAGGTCGTGGCCCGGACGGACAAGCGTGAGAGAAATAAGCTAACGAAGGCTGTGTAAGGAACCGATGAGTACAGCTACCCGTCTGTCCACGGACTGCCAATGGTGCGGCGTGAACGAGTATTCCGAATGACCACGAACGGTCAGGCGGGTGCTGAGCGTGGCCCGCTCAACAGCCAAAACCCGGCCGGACGATTGCACTCAGAGGCAGTCGGGTGTATCTTCACACAGGTTCCCAAGGGGCGCCATGGCAAGGGAGGAAGTCATGCCAAAGCAAAACGTATTTTCGACCCTAATTGTCAGGTGGGTTGCTGTACCGAGCCTAGCCATGTTTCTGGGTGCTGGTGCGGCCAGGGCCCAAAACAGCTCTGCTAATTACGTCTTCCTGGTGGCTTCGGGGTTCCTTTGCGATCTCGGTGACTCTTCCGCCTGCCCTGGGGTGGTGAAGTCCGCCCAGGGCGACAGCTACGAGATGAGCGGCACAGGAACGCTCTCGACGCAAAGCAAGTCGGTTACGGCAACCGGGACTTTCACCCACAAGTCCCGCGAGGGAAATGCACTCGAGACGGGCGTCTGGATCGCGAGCGAACTCGTGAGCTTCGACTCCTACGGCATCGCGCCGGGCGCGCTCATGCAGGAGGGGTGGGTATTCGGCCCCCCCCAGTTCGGCCCCAAGCGTTTGCCAATGCTCTCTGGCCGCATGCCGGCAGGCGGTCGGGCCGTATTCCGCATCCGCCTCTTGCCGATGCGGGGAGCACCGAAAACCGCGCTGCTGCAAGTGAACTGCGCCCTGGGCAAGGTGCCCGTCGAACACCAGAGGGAAGGAATAAGGCTGGCCTTCGAGGGAGGCGGCGTCGAATTCGATGAGGAAGTCAGCGGGCGTGCCTTGTTCGTCCTGACGAGGCCCGGCGCCAGCGCTGCTCCCAAAGCGCTGGCCGCGCCGGTTGATACAAACCCCGCGCCGCCTCAGGAGTAGCGCGGATCCCGCGCCTGCGGGATCCGCGGTCCTTCCCAACGCAGAATCGCAGACCCCAAAGGCGGAAGTTCGCGCTACTCGAGCAGAGCTGAAAGACACACTTCTCCGTGCCCCGCTATGCCCCTTCCCCTTCCGACGTTCTGGTCACTTTGCCTGGCCGCGGGCTGCGCGTCGGGAGCCCGCACAGTTCGCGGTGAATCAGCGTGGCCAAACAACTTGTCGTGCGTTACCTGCTGAAAAAATCGCCTACGGGCTTACGGTATCCACAGGAAGCCGTGAGAGACCCCGTCCGAGTCAACGTAGTTCCCGACGATCCTGCCCGCTGGGTCGATGGTACCGCCGGTGGTGCCCTGGCCAGCGCCTGTGCCCGCGCCCGGAACATCAAACTCAGTGATGGTGCCGTCGGGAGCGCGGAGGTAGCCGTGGCTCAAATAGTTTGTGTCCGGGTACTCTCCGACGCTCGCGGAATGGATGGACAGCACTCGTGCACAAGCACTTGAAGCCTTCGCGCGCGTTGCCGAAGCAGCCGGCGTCCCTGCGCCGCCGCCTGGCATTACAGGCCTCCGCCTCCGCGGCTGCCATGCGGCTTCCATGCCCGACCGCCAGCGGAAACGGGAGGCTGTCCGCTGGCTTGAGATTTCAGTGGTTCGCGCAGAGGTCGACCTTGACAATGTTTGGCACGACTTCCGGCAGGCAGTCGGCCACGTACAGATTGGTGACGTACACCGTCTTCCCGCGAACCGCGACCTTGGCTGAATTACACAGACCGGCCTCTGCTATGACGGTCTCGTTGGTCCCATGCGGGTCGAAGCGAAGGAGCCGAGCCGGACCGGCGTACGGGAGAAGCGATGGTCCCCACGCTGGCTCACCACCAAAATCTGCGACATACATATTCCCGTCGTGGTCAAACGCGACGCCGTCTGCGGCCCGAATGTCACCAACAACCGAGACCTGAACGGGGCCCGCACTTCCGTCGCGCTCAATCGGAACCGACACCACAGGGTAGTTGCTGCCGCGCACGTTTGGCAACAAGCCAGCTCCCGTGTCGACGTTAGCCACATAGAGCCTGCCATCGCGATAGGCGATGCCAGCCGCCCCAAAAGGACCCGTAGGATCGGTCGCCCAAATGAGCAAGTCGCTCTGAACCCAGAGCTGTACCGTGCCCTCGCGGGACACCTTCCAAATAGCCCCGAGTGTGCTATCAGTCACGTACCGATTGCCTCGACTATCAAAGGCTTGGCCATTGAGAGCCCCATATGTAGGTTGCCCATTGAGAAAGCCCTGTATAGGGATAGCGGCAACGAGATGGACACGACCGTCCAGATGGACCTGCCAGACTCCGTGGGTTGCCGGATCCCACGTGTTTGCAAGAACGTAGATGCTATCGTCGTCTCCGAGCAATAATCCCAGCGCAATCAGAGAGGGGTACTCTCCTGCTGGAAAGAGTGTGGCGATGACCTGCGCTTTCCCATCTTTGTCTATGCGATAGACCGTGCCGGAGTACATTTCAACCGTGAACACATCGCCGTTGTGCGCCACGGCTACGGTTTCAGTGTCCTGTCCTGAGGGGGCAGAAAATACCGGCTCAGGTTTACCGGGCACGCAACGGTCCCTTTCTTGAGCACTGGCGATCATTGACAGTCCTAGGGCGAGCACAATCGTAGCAATCACGCGAACTTTCATGGTCTTTTTCTCCTTTCGTGTGTTTCCTGTTCCTGAGTGTGAATTCATTACTCCTCCGTTGAATACAGACGATCTGGGCCGAACCGACCGGCTCCGGCGACTCGGTACCGGACACTTCCGAGGGCTTGCCCTACCCTCGATGGCGACGGCAAGCCGTCCCCCTACGACCGAACGGAATAACATCCGGCTAGAAATGGGATTAGGTGAATTGTTCTCAACATGAGGAATTCGCCTTCCGCGGGCACTTTCCGGCAGGCACGTGCAGGCGTCAATGCACAGTGGGTAGCAACGAGGTATAATGTTTGTAGCTGGCCAACTCCCTGAGGAGAGGCGGCTTGTCCTCCGATATACTTTTGGTGGTTCGCCTTTCAAGGGAACTCTTGTAGTGATACACTTGCCGTCAAAAGGGGGGAAGCGACCCCAATGAAAGACACTAACGTCCGACCGCGCCTGTTGCGCTTCAGTGTTTTCGAAGTTGACCTTCGCACCGGAGAGCTGCGCAAGCAGGGATTGAAGGTCAAGCTACAAGGTCAGCCCTTTCAAGTCCTCGCCATGCTGCTGGAGCGTCCGGGCGAACTGGTGACCCGCGAAGAGATTCGAGAGAAGCTTTGGGCGGGGGACACCTTCATTGATTTCGAACACAGCGTCAACAACTCGATCAAGAGGGTGCGCGAGGCCTTGGGAGACGATGCGGCTGCGCCACGCTTCATCGAAACCTTGCCGCGCCACGGGTACCGCTTTATCGCGCCGTTGCATGGAGGGGTAGTGCAAGAGTTGCCCCTGCCGGCACCCGGCCCGAGGGTAGGAGCCGGCCTGGCCGGTTCGCGGGAGGGCACCAGCCGCGGCAGCACCTACAAAGCCATGGTGGCGGCCTTGGCCGGGGCTGTCGTCATCGCTGCGGCGCTTCTCGTCTACTGGCTCACGCGCCCCCCTGCGACCCCACCCGAACTGAAGGAGCGACGGCTGACGGGGAATCCCACCGAAAACCCCGTAGACGAAGGTGTGATCTCGCCGGATGGGAAATACTTGGCCTACAGCGACCAGACAGGGATGCACCTGAAGCTGATTCAGACCGGACAGATACTTAACATTCCTCAACCCGAAGGGCGACCGCCGGACCTTGATAATTGGTGGCCGAATGGATGGTTCCCCGACGGCACGAAGTTCATTGCCGCCGGCGTGGAGGCCGGACAGTTCATAAGCGGCTGGGCTGTATCGGTCATGGGCGGACCGCCGCGCAAGCTTCGCGATGATGCCGACGTTTGGTCTGTCTCGCCGGATGGCACTCTCATTGCCTTCGGAACGGGCCAGGCTTTTGCCCGCTCCCGCGAGATCTGGCTGATGGGCGCACAGGGAGAAGAACCACGCAGATTTGTCTCCGGTTCTGAAGATGACGGGTTCTTCTGGACGGCGTGGTCGCCCGATGGGCAGCGAATCGCCTATGGGAGATTCCACCGCAGGCCTGACAAACTCGAATGCTCCATTGAGAGCCGCGACCTGAAGGGAAGCCAGCCCACTGTCATAGTATCCAGCCCGAGGGTGTGCGACGCTCATTTCTCGTGGTTCCCGAGTGGTCGCTTTGTTTACGTTTCGGGTGAACCGGAGGAGGTTCGGGGTGGGGGCAATCTTTGGGAAGTGCGAGTGGATGCGAAGACTGGCAAACCGGTAAGTAAACCAAGACGAATCACGAACTGGGTGGAAACCGGGCTGCTCGGTCTTGGGGGAACCTCGGACGGAAAGCAGTTGTCCGTTGGAAGAGAAACCGACCAGGCGCATGTTTACGTTGGAGAACTGGAAGCCGGAGGTCGCCGTTTGAAGAACCCGCATCCTCTGACTCTGGAAGAGTCCAGTGATAATCCCTGCCATTGGATGCCGGATGGCAAAGCCGTCCTTTTTCAATCCAATCGCAACGGTACGTGGGGCATCTATAAACAGGGGTTGGATCAAACCGCAGCCCAGCCGGTCGTCACCGGCCCCGACTATAAGGATTGGCCCGTGGTGAGCCCGGATGGTTCCTGGATTCTATATTTGTCCAGCGTTGCTGCCGAGGTTAATCCCACCACCCCGGTACGCATCATGCGCGTGCCCACGTCGGGTGGACCACCAGAACTGGTGCTGGAGGGACGAGGCATCGAGTACTTGGCCTGTGCACGGTCTCCGGCGGCTCGGTGTGTCTTCAGCGAGCCGAGTCCAGACAGAAAACAACTCATCTTCTCGGCGTTCGACCCGTCGCAAGAGAGGAGGCGGGAGCTTACCAGGGTTAATCTCAAGCAGCCAGTCGCCAGATATGGCTGGGACTTATCCCTAGATGGTTCGCACCTTGCATTTGCGCAGTGGGACAGCGACGAGGGCCGAATCCAAATCCTGCCGTTGGCTGGCGGGGAGGTTCGCGAGGTCAATGTCAGGGGTTGGCATGGCCTCTCGAACCCGTTCTGGGCAGCGGACGGCAAGGGCCTGTTTGTCTCAGCCAATGCAGGTCTAGGGGCCACGCTCCTGTACGCAGACTTGGAAGGTCATGGTCAAGTCATCTGGCAGCAGCGGTTCCCTATGTTTAATGTCCCGACTAGGGGTATACCCTCCCCAGACGGTCGTTACCTGGCGGTGCTAGCGCTTGCCGTCGATAGGAACGTTTGGTTGCTGGAGAACTTCTGAGAGCCGTGACCTGTGACGGGTGCCGAGTTGTAGCGGAGACCCTCAGGCCAGCGGCAAATGTGCCCCGCTTATTTGCGTGGGGAAGCGTATCTCATGCTCCACGACGGCAACGCAGCGGCAGCGGAATTTCAGAAATTCGTCGACCGCCGAGGACTGGTGGGGAACTTTCCCTGGGGTGCGCTGGCTCGCCTCGGACTGGCACGCGCTTACGCCCTCGAAGCCGGTGTAGGGGCACCCCTTGTGGGTGCCCTCGTGCCTGCCCCGATACAATCGGTGCCCGGCCGAGAAGGGCACCCACAAGGGGTGCCCCTACAGGACGCCCGCGCCGAAGCCCGCGCCGCCTATCAGGACTTCCTCACCCTCTGGAAAGACGCTGACCCCGGCATCCCCATCCTGAGGCAAGCCAAGGCGGAATACGCAAAGCTGCAGTAATTCCAGCGCTTAAGCATTGACCGCAGACAGATACTCGACTATTCCCCCGCCACATAGACTCGTGATCCCGACGACGGGGCTGCATTCTAGCGGCGTGTCGTCCCGCGTTGCGGGATCGCCCGTTTCCCTCCCGGCTGGCTTTTTTTCCTCTTCCTCACGGTAGGCGCTGCTTGTGTCGAATGTTGAAAAGCTTGGTGCAGACCTTGAGCGTGGATGCGTAGCGGTCTTCGAGGGAGCGAGAATACGAGTCCGCCTGCTGCCGATTGCGCGCTGACTCTCGTCCGGCCTCGGGGGGCTTTGGAGTGCGGCCCGTCAACTGACGGGCTGCCGCTTTCCTCCAGCGAGCTTGCTCGCGCTTCACCGCGCTCCTGGGCACGGCCAGCAAGCTGGCCTGACCGAGAGCGGCAGCCTCCCGCGGCGGGCCGCACTCCAGAGCGCCCCGCGCTCGCAACTTTTTCCGAGGGAAGTCCCAGAAAGAGCGTAGACACTTTTAGGCTGGAATCGTGGCGTGCCACTGCGGCTTTTGCGCCGCGCCTCAGGAGTAGCGCGGATCCCGCGCCTGCGGGATCCGCGGTTCTTCCCAACGCAGAGCCGCAGACCTCAAAGGCGGAGGTCTGCGCTACTCAAGCAGAGCTGAAAGACACACCTTTCCGTGCCCCGCCGCGCCCCTCCCGCTTGCGACGTTCTGGCCGGTTTGGCTGGCCGCGGGCAGCGCGTCTGGAACCCGCGCAGCCGCGCGGAGCATGAGCATGAGCGAGAAAACTCGTTGTATGTTACCTCATGACAAAAATCGCCTACGGGCTTACGGCGTGCGCAGGAAGCCGTGATACACACCGTCCGCGTCAATGTAGTATCCCGTGATCGCCCCCGCTGGGTTGACGTCCGAGGGGAAGGTGCCCTGGTGCGGACCAGTGCCCGCGCCCGGAACGTCAATCATCGTCATGGTCCCGTCGCGGGCTCCGCAGGAACCCGTGAGATGCACCGTTCGTGTCTACGTAGTATCCCGTGATCGCCCCCGCAGGGTTGTTGCTTATGGGGTAGGTGCCCTCCCAGGCGGCTGTGCCCGCGCCCCGAACATCGAAACTAGTGACGGTGCCGTCAGGAGCGCGCAGGAAGCCGTGAGCCACGTCGCTCGCGTCCCAGTAGTTTCCCGTGATCGCTCCCGCCGGGTTGATGGTCGAAGCGAAGGTGCCTTGCCAGGCGCCCGTGCCCGCGTCTGGGGCGTCAAAGGTTGTGAACGTGCCGTGCGGAGCGCGCAGGTAGCTGTGCCACACATCGCTCCCATCTGCGTAGGCTCCCGTGATCGCCCCCGCCGGGGTGATACCGCAGGAGTAGGTACCCTGCCACGCGCCCGTGCCCGCCCCCGGAGCGTCGAACGTGGTGATGGTGCCGTCAGGAGCGCGCAGGAAGCCGTGAGACACATTGCTCCCATCTATGTAGTTCCCCGTGAACCACCCCGCCGGGGTTAGGGCGTCGAACGTGGCCATATGCGTGCCCTGACCGGCGCCCGTGCCCGAGCCTGGAGCGTCGAAGGTGGTGAACTTGCCATCAGGAGCACGCAGGAAGCCATGCCAGGCAGTACTCACATCCGCGTAGTCTCCCGCGATCACTCTCGCTGGGTTGATGTTCCCGGCCCCGGTGCCTTGGCCGGCACCTGTGGCCGCGCCCGGCGCCTCGAACGTGGTGAAAGTGCCGTGGCGAGAGCGAATGAAGCCGTGGGACGCATCGGTCGCGTCAACGTACGTTCCCGTGATCGCCCCCTCCGGGTTCATGCCAAGGACCCACGCAGTGCCCTGGAAGGCGCCTGTGCCCGCGCCCGGAGCGTCGAACGTGGTGATCCTCCCGTCAGGAGCGCGCAGGAAGCCGTGATACACATTGCTCGCGTCCACGTACCATCCCATGATCGTGCCGTCCGGGATGATGCCGTATGGAAAAGTGCCCTGGCCGGCGCCTGTGCCCGCGGCCGGGACGTCGAATGTGATGATGGTGCGCTCGTGAGCGGGCGCGGAAAGGCCCAGCCCTAACATGCACAGGGCCAGGCAAAGGGCGAGCGCTCCTTTGCGTCGCACTGCCGAACAGAATTGGTAAAAAGCAATATGGTTGCTCATCATTGGTTAATCTCCTTTTGGCTTATCTCTGCCAGAATTTCCGCCGGAGGTAGGGGTAGGGCTTGCCCTATCCGTCAGCTGACGGAGACGGCAAGCCGTCCCTCTACGACCGAACGGAATAACATCCAGCTAGAAATAGGATTCGGTGAATTGTTCTCAAAATGAACAGTTGCCCTCCCGCGGGCACTTTCTGGCAGCCACGTGCAGGCGTCAATACCCTGTGGGAAACACGGAGGTGAAATGTTTGTGTATGGCTAACCCCCCGAGGAGAGGCGGGTTGTCCTTCAAAATGCCTTTAGTGGTTTGCCTTTCAAGGGAACTCGTGTAGTGATACACTGGCCGTCAAAAGGGGGAAGTGACCCCAATGAATGACAGTAACGCCCGACCGCGCCAGTTTCACTTCAGTGTTTTCGAAGTTGACCTTCGCACCCGGGAGCTGCGCAAGCAGGGACTGAAGATCAAGCTGCAAGGTCAGCCCTTTCAAGTCCTCGCCATGCTGCTGGAGTGTCCGGGCGAGCCGGTGACCCGCGAAGAGATTCGGGAGAAGCTCTGGCCGGGGGACACCTTCATTGATTTCGAAAAGAGCATCAACACCTCGATGAAGAGGTTGCGCGAGGCCTTAGGGGACGATGCGGCTGCGCCACGCTTCATCGAAACCTTGCCGCGCTTGGGGTACCGCTTTATCGCGCCGGTCGTAGGGGCAGACGGGAGTGCGCACGCTGTGGCGCCGGTGTCCTCACCGGCGATTCCTGCAGCGGCGATGTCCCCATCGCCCGGCGAAACGGCGGCGAGAGACCGCCGCTACAGCAGGCGGTGGAAGGTTCTGGTTCCTGCCGTCGTGATCCTTGTCGCTGCTGCCATCGCGGGAACGTTCTACTTCCGCTCGCGCCAGACCACGACCCGTCTGACCGACAAGGACACCATCGTCCTCTCCGATTTTGACAACAAGACCGGTGACAGCGTATTCGACGACACGCTGAAGCAGGGGCTCTCGGTACAGCTTGAGCAATCGCCTTTTCTCGCCTTGATTTCCGAGGACAAGGTAAATGAGACATTGAAGCTGATGGGGCGTCCCGCTGGTGACCGGTTGACGCCGGAGGTCACACACGAGGTCTGCCAGCGCACGGGCAGCAAGGCCATGCTGGCCGGCTCGATTGCGGGGCTGGGCAGCCACTACGTGATTGGCCTGAAGGCAGTGAACTGCGACACGGGCGATGTGCTGGCCGAGGCGCAGGAGCAGGCGGCGGGCAAGGAAGCGGTGCTGAAGGCTCTGGACGCTGCGGCAGTCAGTTTGCGGAGCAAGCTGGGCGAGTCGCTCAGCTCGGTGCAGAAATACGCCACGCCGGTGGAGGAAGCAACCACGCCATCGCTGGAGGCGCTGAAAGCCTACAGCCTGGGAGAAAAGACGGGCTCTGCGAAAGGGCTCACAGCCGCGCTGCCCTTCTTCAAACGGGCCGTGGACCTTGATCCGAATTTTGCCATGGCCTACGCCGAGATGTCGGTTGTCTACTGGGTCCTAAACGAAGTGGGGCGGGGAGCCGAAAATGCACGCAAGGCTTACGAGCGGCGGGAGAAGGTAAGCGAACGGGAACGATTCGACATCGAGGCAGACTACTACTTGTCCGCGACGGGTGAGCTGGAGAAGGCCGCACAGGTATACGAACTGTGGCAACAGACCTACCCAAGAGACGCCGAGCCTTACAGACTTCCGGGAAATATTTCCGTCTACCTGGGAAACTGGGAAAAGGCGTTGGAGGAATTTCGAGCGGCGCTGCGCCTGGAGCCAAATAATGCGGGCAACTATCTCTGCCTCGGCCTCGCCTACACGAGCCTCAACCGGCTGGATGAAGCCGAGGCGGTGTACAAGCAGGCGGAAGAGCGCAAGCTGGAGAGCGAGGTTCTGCTCCAGAACCGCTACCAGTTGGCGTTTCTAAAGGGTAATGCGGCGCAGATGGCGCAGTTGCTCTCAGCCGCTATGGGCAAGCCGGGCTATGAAGACCTGTTGCTGGCCTCGCAAGCGGACACGGAAGGTTGGTACGGCAAGCTGAAGGAGGCGCACGAGCTGACCGGGCGGGCGATGGATTCAGCCCAGCACAACGACGCCAAAGAGACGGCGGCAGCGTATCAGGCAGAGGCAGCGCTGCGCGAGGTGGAATCGGGAAACCGGGAGCAGGCGCGTGCCGAGGCCCATGCGGCGTTGAAGCTGGCCCCGAACCGCGATGTGCTGGCCGTGGCGGCGCTGGCGCTGGCGCGGGCAGGCGATACGGCAGGGGCGGAGAAGCTGGCGGCCGAACTCGACAAGACCTTCCCGCTGGACACGCTGGTTCAGAGGTATTGGCTGCCCACGATCCGGGCGGGGGTCGCGCTGGAGCGCAAAGATCCGAACCGGGCAATCGAGCTATTGAAGGCAGCGAGCACGGTCGAACTTAGCGGACCATCGGACCTCACGATATTCCTGTGTCCAGTTTACTTGCGTGGGGAAGCCTATCTCATGCTGCACGACGGCAACCGAGCGGCAGTGGAATTTCAGAAATTCATTGACCACCGAGGACTGGTGGGGAACTTTCCCTGGGGTGCGCTGGCCCGCCTCGGACTGGCGCGCGCTTACGCCCTCGAAGCCGGTGTAGGGGAACCCCTTGTGGGTGCCCTCGTGCCTGCCCCGATACAATCGGTGCCCGGCCGAGAAGGGCACCCACAAGGGGTGGGCCTCGTGGGGCACCCACAAGGGGTGCCCCTACAGGACGCCCGCGCCAGAGCCCGCGCCACCTATCAGGATTTCCTCACGCTCTGGAAAGGCGCCGACCCCGACATCCCCATCCTAAAGGAAGCCAAGGCGGAATACGCAAAGCTGGAGTTGTAATCTCTAATTTCCAATTTCCAGTTTCTATTTTCCAGTTTCTGGTTTCTGGTCTCCAGTTTGGGCCGGTCCTTCTTCCGTTTTCGGTTCCTCTTCCAAGTCTTTTGCGAACACGGCATAGCCAGGGTTGGGCGGAAAGAGGTTGGACATCAGGATCATCCGGCGGCGCAACTGTTGGAGGGGCAGGTGTTCCGGTCCCACCCGGATCTGGACGTCGTGCCACAAGCCGTGCATGTATTCAGCTACCGTGCTCACCAGGGAGATGTCGCGGTAGGGCTCATACTGAAGGCGACTACGGCGCCAGGGGCGAATGGCGAGCAGGGCCTGCTTGGCCGTGAGGGATTCTTCATCAATCTCGCCGCGCACTCCGTGGCGAAGCTCCTCATCCAGAAGCTCATCGTAGGCGGCGAGTTCCGAACTGGCAAGACGTGGCCGCAGCAACTCGGCGACACTCGCCAAGAACTCGAACCCGGTGTCGTGGGCGTCAACTTCCCGGCAGGCGAGGAGGAGATTGGTCCTTTCACTTGTTTCAACCCATGCGGCCGTGTGAGTGGCACCTTTGGGTTTAGCCGGGCAGACTACATCCCCGGACTCCACACAAGCGATGTAAGGAACCATCAGGACCCGAAGCAGGCCGATGCGCTCGGCGATGCCCACCGGAACTGCCTGAGCCGGTTCTCGCACTATGGTCCGCTCCTCCGCAGGAGTCAGCGTGAGCATGGAGTGGATCTCCCAGCCGTGGGCCAGGTGTGAGAGCGGGACGAATCTTCCTTGGACGTACTCGCTGACCGTGATGCTATCCTGCCCCGGCATTTGCGGAGTGCTCAAGTTTCACCATCCCACCTCCCCTGCCGTCGAAATCAGGGGGTTGCGTTGCTAGGGAATATTCTGAGCAATTCTGGTCCGTCTGTCCAGCAGGGATTCAGATTCGCTGGCGTCTCCTGGCGCCGGACCTGCTCTCCGGTCCTGCGGCCCTTCGATGCCTTTGGAAGAGCATCTTGAAAGAATTGCCGATTTATGATGTCTATTGAGGGAAGGCGGCAGGCGGGGTGATTTTCTGCCAGCCTTCTCCGTTGAGTGCAGCGAGAAAAGCCAGCAGATCCTGCTTGGTTTGCTCATCCATATAAAAGGGTGTGAGGCGAG
>Ga0187885_10004074_pt1 | contig 12303 bp, 12 predicted proteins | sample June2016WEW_20_1_3_FD_132970 | JGI IMG/M metagenome (GOLD analysis project Ga0187885, IMG submission 132970) | Peatland microbial communities from SPRUCE experiment site at the Marcell Experimental Forest, Minnesota, USA - June2016WEW_20_100 | ecosystem: Environmental > Terrestrial > Soil >... | reverse complement strand
GTCGTAGCCCATCTGCTTGGCAAGCGGCGCCAGTTTCTCGAGGGGTAGGTCCCTCCATTGGAGGGTAAATAACGTAATCGCACGATTCATGGATCCTCTAATTTTAGGGTTTTTCTTTTATTTAACTTCAATCCTAGCAAGTTTCTCGTAGAACTAGACAAGGCCGCCGTGGTCGTCCCTGGCCTTCCCGTCTGCCTTAAGTGCCTGAAAAACTCCAAGACTTGGCTCGACAGCGGAATGAGGAACCTGCGCCGTCGAGGATTGCGCAGGCTTCCCGTCAACGGTCGCCGACTCCATCACCTCGGTGCGGGTGCCGTCTGGATCATAATAGTTGATCTGGCGCTTGTTGTTGAGGCCGATGCGCGCCTTGGTCGGCAGCGGGCTATCTTTCGGCAGCGGACGAGATGCCAGCTTTTCGCCGGTCCCCGGGATGTCAGCCACCTCGAGGCAAACGTGGTGCACGGATCTAATAGGGATGGGGGCCGGTATCGAATCGTAGAGCATGAATTCGATGTAGTCACGTCCGTCGGGTAGCCGCAGATTGACAAAGATCAGAAACTTGCCGTCCATGCTGCCGCGCCACGTCTCGACGCAGCCGAGAATGTCTCGGTAAAATTTGAGCGACGCGTCGAGGTGGCGCACCATGATGCCGCAGTGCGACATGACGGTGGAAATTCGCGTGCCGGGCAGATGCCGTCCAAAATCCCTAGCAACCCAGCCATCCGGTTGGTATTGGACGAACTCCAGCGTGTGCCCGTCGGGATCCTCGACGCTAAAGCTGGGGCCTCCGCTCATGGTGATCGCGGTCCTGTCCGGCACGGGAATTCCCTTGGATTTGAGGTATTGACGCATTGCCTCCGCATCGTCGGTCTCTAAGGATACGCGGTGCAGTCGGTCGCTGCCGGCAGCCTTCTCCAGAAGGAGTTCGATGAACTGGCGGTCGTTGACCTTTATCCAGGCAGGGAGCGGCCCGCCGTCGACATTCGCGGGAAGGAGCGGCTCATCGAAGCCGAGAAAGCCCTTGTAGTACTGGCGGGATTGGTTTGCGTCGCGTACAAACAGCCCAACGTTGGCGAGGCCCAGGATGCGCGGGCGGGGCGCCAAAGGCGCCATTCCAACCCCGCCGGGCGAATTCAAATTGACCGGGGTCGGCAGGCCCCACACCGGGGCGGATGGAGGCGGCAGGGTCCAGGCTTCGGGCGTCACCTGTTCGATATTCGGCGTGACGTCCGCATCCATATCGCCCACGGCCCACGCGATGCCGCCGTAAAGCATCTCCCGGAAAGGCGCAAAATCCCATCCATTCCCCGCTTCGGGGCCGTTGCTGCCATGGCCCATTGCCGTGTAAAATACACGCCCCTTCCCGTGCATTCGCGCCCATGTGGCCGGATAAGGAGGGCGCAGATAGGGCATCCAATCGTCCGGTACCGCGGACTTGGCCCGTATTTCGTCAGTTGTCATGTCGGCCGTCTCCTGCACAAGCAGCACATGGAGGTCGTGGGAAAAGTCCGACATCGAGTACCACTCATCCTTATACTTAATCTGGCGGCCCACGTTGGCAAAGCCGGGGAACTCGTTGTCGACAACCCGCAGGGTCCCGACCCGCGGCGTGCCGTGGATGATGAGTTCCGCCCCGATCATTCGAATGTAGGGGTCGGCCTCATCGCCCCAGTTGCGGTAGCGCCAGGTCCGTACCTGTCTCACGTCCGTCTCCGCGTTCTCGCCGGTGTGAAACGTGTCCGCGGCGGAATGGATCCCAATGAAGCCCTTGCCACTTGCGACAGCATTGAGAAGCGCCGCCTTCCCCGCCTCCGTCATCGGGGGATTGCCATCACCCCGCTGCTTGTCCCCCGAACCGGGAAACTTCCAGGCGGCCAGGAGGTCCCCGCTGGTGTAAAAGCACAAGGCGTCGAATTGATCCAGATACTCGGGGGTGAAGAGGCTGCCGTCCTTGGGAAAAGTGAAGTCGATCCCCAGCCCGGGTCCGGCGGCAGCCAGAACCCGCTCGGCATAGCTCAGAGGCTGCCCATGACGGTCGACGACATCATGCACGAAGTCGGAACACTTCGAGAAGAACAGAACCTTTTTATTCTTGGCTCTGCCGGCCCGGGCCACCCCCGGGGCAAAACGGCGAAAGGGCGTTCTCCCGGTTTTGCGGAATGATGGATTTTTCATACGAAGATTGTTCAAAGCCAAGCCGGGCGGCCCCGTCGCAAATCAACCGGGAGCCAGCTGTCTGCTATTGTGATTCGACCGAAAATGCATGCGGCTGGGCCAAGAGTAGCCTTGGAAAACCAAGTCCAATCACCAGTCTCCGCGACGCGGTCGGCCCAGCTTCGGCCACAACCGAGTCGCTCACGTCGGAAAAATCAACCGGGGCGAAGATCGCTTTTCACACTTTAACTCCAACTTGGCCGGCGTGAATTCACCTGGGTTTGGCGCCCTGTCCACGGCCAAAACCGCGGCCGGCCTTCTTGTATTCGGGCCGGGGCGGCGCAAAGACATCGAGAACCAACGCGCCCTCCGGGCCCGCTTTGATGCCATGCGGCGTGTGGCCCGGGGTGTGCCAAAAATCACTCGGCTTCATCGCCACTTCTTCGGTGCCTTGCACACGCACACACGAACCCTCCAGCAGGAAACCCCACTGTTCTTCCGGATGCTGATGGAGGACGCCCTGCGCATTGGGCGCCAGGCGGACCACCGAAATCATCGCCTCGTCGCCGCAGACGATGCGCGTGTTGACTCCGGCGGTAAGATTGCGGGGCAAGCCGAGGTCGGGATCGTGCAGATTATATTTCCAGGTGACGGTCGGGGCATTCATGGGGATACTCTTGAATAAAATCATTTAACATCACAGATCATAGAAATGCAGGGTACGAATGAGGGACTTTTCTAGCACTTTTGGGCCAACTTGCAGAGAAATCGGACCCTGCGGAATGGATCTGACCTGACTCCGAGAAGTTAGACAGAAAAAGTCAGAAAGAAGGCGCGCCAGGCGGTCTCAACCATGAAAGGATTGGGACCATGAATGGGAAGCGATATAGTCAGCTGGCTGGTGAACGCCAAGCGCGTGCTCCGACTCTACCGCGAGGAGGGGCTCGGCCTGCGGCGCAAGTTTGCAAAAAAGCGGGTGGCGATCGTCCGCGGCCCCTACATGAAGCCCGAGCGGATGAATCAGCTCTGGGCGATGGACATTGTCGCTGACCGCCTCGAGGACGGTCGTTCTTTCCGCATCCTGACACTCATCGATGCTTACACCCGCGAGGCGCTCTGCGGCTGGCCGGAGCAGGGCGCGGGCCTCCGGCAGGAGGTGACGGCGTTGTTCGAGCAGGTTGGCGATATATTCACAGGAGTAGGCGCCGAGTTCGTGCGCATCCTCTAGGGCGCGGCTCACCGCCTCCAGCCCGTGGATCTCGGCCAGGGCGACGATCTTCTCGACATGGTGCCGCACGTTGAGGCGCCGCTCGGCCAGCTGCGCGTGATACGCGGCCGCCCGCGGCGAGAGCGCGAGGAACCGCAGAAAGATCCGCTGGTGCCGGGCCTGTCGCCGCTCGTCGAGCAGTGTCCGTACATGCTCGGGATTTTCGTAATCACGGCGCCGGTCGAACGAGCGCACATGCTCCGCCACCAGCGTCTGGCCATCGAAGAGCCGAAACCGGTCGCTCGCCAGCTGCAGGGTCGACAAGGCGGCCGATGTGCCATAAACTTCACTGAAGCTTCTCGTGACCGGACCAAATAAATGTCAGCTCTATGGCGTGACAAAGCACGAATTATATCCCAATAATACGGCAACGACGGCGTTCTGTCAGCGCGCAATCTCACTCTGTCAAAACCATCTCAAACCTCGCTGCAAGAAAATGGCTTCAGTAAATTTTGCGGGTTTTTTTTCGGACTTCATGAACCAAAAGCATTTGCGGGTAGTGCATATCGCTATGCCTGGGTATAACACAGGGCCAGGCGCCCATGTGAGCTTCACAGACAAAGGCCCGGGTCTAATGTGTTGCTTAAAAGGACACCTAGTATGCCGCCTGTGGTCGAATGGTCAGTTTCTTATGGTACCCATGTCTCCGGGCGCGGCCGTTTTTCGCATGGAAAAATCATGGCTTACTGTGGCGACTCCCCTCAAACCCTTTGAGTGCATCTATGTTTCGTTTGGCAAATTCCAAACAACGTGCACGCCGTTCGAAGTATCCAAACGTCACGGCAGGACTACAAGCAAGAAGCCCGTTCGAATTTTTGTCGACGAGAGGTTCTATCGGACAATTTCAATACGTGATCGTCTAATTGCCGAAGTGATTCAATTATATGCCAATCGCCAAGATAATCCACCGTTCTTACACGCGCTAGTGACTGCAATGATATTTGATTTAATGCAGTTATTTAACGAATCCACAAAGACTTATACAAGCAAAGCATGGAACACATTCGAAGCTGCTCGGTATTACGTTTTGTCCCATTGTCGCCTTCCGCTAAGCCGGAAGTTGGTCGCCACCGCCCTAGGAATTAGCCCTCGTCATTTGTCCCGACTGTTTGTGCGATTCGGAGACGATTCCTTTGGTCACTATCTTCAACGCGTTCGTTTTGAGCAAGCATGCAAGATGCTTTTGAAACCGGGGGTCGTCGTCTGTGACGTCGCCGCGATGTGCGGATTCACTTCCACGAACTACTTTTCTCGTGCTTTCCGTAGAAAGTTTGGGGTGAGTCCTGGAACCTATCGGTCGGGTTTCGCCTGGCATCCGAAAAACGCCCCCGACGCCCAGTTCGCACATAGCGTCGAAGGCATCAGCGCTGGGTTCGAGGCATAAAACCGTGATGAGCTGGGTCAGCTTGTTTCGCGCCGTAAGGCCCGCAAATGTCCGTTCCACCCAGACCCGCGCCGGTGCGTCGAGGTGATACGGTGCCCCTTGGAAGGATCTCAGACTCATGCGGAACTAGATGCCACTCGATTGGCTGCGGCGCAACACCAGTTCCTCACGCATCAGCTCGCTGGTCTGGGCGTCAAGCAGGTAGAGCCTCATGAGCGGCACGAGCAACAGGAATCCGCCCGCCGGAAGCAACGTGAGCATCAGGACGATGCCGCGCACGGCAGAGGCACCCTGCTCAGTTCTAGGCACGTAGCCGAAATAACTCAACAGCGCGCCACTGAGTGCACCGCCCACGCCCATGCCTACTTTCATCGAGAACGAGGCCGCGGAAAAAACGATGCCCGTGGAACGACGCCTGAATTTCCACTCGGCATAGTCGGCGGTGTCTCCGAGCATCGAAGGGATCATCGGGGCCACGAGGAACATGGCGAGCGAGCTGAGCACATTCGCCGCTTGCAACAACCCGACATGGCCGGGCGGGATCAGGAACATCACGCCATTGAATACGGTGAAGGCAATCGCACCGAACTGGAACGTCTCGCGCTTGCCGAGGCGGCGCGACAGCGGCGCAGCGAGTAAGGCGCCCGGAATTGCGGCTAGACTAGTAACGATGAAAAAGAGCGAGGCCACAGATTCCTGCCTCAGATAGTATTTGTAATAGTAAATCACCGCCCCCTGTCGCACGGAAAAGAGGATGAACAGCAGCACGCTCGCGATCGAGAGGACAACCCAGGGGCGGTTTTTCACCAGCATGGCGAGATCCGCCCGCAAGTCGCTGCCCTGATCCGCAGGTGGATGAACCCGTTCACGGGTGCCGAAGAATGTGATCAAAAAGAGCACCAGCGATACTGCCGCAAAGACCATCATCGTCCGCTGATAACCCCGGGCAGGATCCGCCTCGGCTCCGCCGAAGAATGCAATCATTGGGAGGGTCCCGGCCGCGACCGCCAGACCGCCGATTTGCGCGCAGGCCATCCGCACGCCGGACAAGGCCGTGCGCTCATGCAGGTCATCGGTCATCACGGCCGAAAGCGCATTATAAGGGATGTTGATCGCAGAATACGCGAACATGAGCAGCATATAGGTGACCCAAGCATAGATCAGCTTGGGACCCGGAGCCCAATCTGGCGTGGTAAACGTGAAGATTGCGACGACCGCCAGCGGGCCGGCCATCCACAATAACCAGGGTCGGAACTTTCCCCACCGGGTCCGAGTGCGATCCGCCGCGACCCCGACCAGGACGTCCACCACCGCGTCAAACGTGCGAACCACAAGGAAGAGTGTGCCGACCGCGGCGGCGCTGAGTCCGTAAATGTCGGTGTAGAAGAACAACAGGAAGTTCATCACCGTCATGAAGACGAGATTGCTCGCCATATCGCCCAGGCCGTAGACGATTTTCTCGTAGAGGGATAGTTTCATCGGGAGGGGTAGGAAGGATGCAAATAGCCGCGCCGGAGGAACCCTGTGACCGGCCTCAAGTTTTCGAGCCGCCCCCAGTGTCAGTCCGGGAGCCTGTTACGAGTTGATATTGACGGTTGGGTTGGTGCTGTCCCGACGGAGGGAGGCCGGAGGCCGACCGGAGTCGGGACAACAGGAAGTTGGGCGGCGTAATTCGCGGGGCTGCGGTAACCAAGTCGACTGTGGGGCCGGCGGGTGTTGTACTCAATCCGGAAGTCCTCGATGACGACCCGCGCTTCCAGTGGGCGCACGACCGCTTCTGTGAAATGGGCCTCACTGGCGGCTTTGCCGATCGCGACGTGCTCGAACTCGGCCCGCTCGAGGGCGGCCACACCTACCTCATCGACCGCCTCGGCGCGAGGTCCGTCACCGCCATCGAGGCCAGTGCGCGCGCCTACCTGAAATGCCTCATCGCCAAGGAAACGTTTGGGATGCTGCGCGCGCATTTTCTCCTCGGCGACTGCCTGGCCCATCTCCGTACGACCGACCGCACCTACGACATCGACGTCGCCTGCGGCATCCTCTACCACCTGACGAACCCCGTCGAGCTCCTCGCTCGCCGCTGCCGCGCCATCTTCCTGTGGACGGTGTTCTACGATCCCGAGTTCATTGCAAAGCAGGAAAAGCCCGACGCGCGTTTCTCGCCCGCGGTGCCGATGGAGCACGCCGGCTTCAAGCATGCCGTTCACCGCTTCAACTACGGCGCCTCGCTCGACTGGAAGGGCTTCTGCAGCGGCGGCGAACTTTACAGCTACTGGATGGAAAAACCCGAAATTCTCGCCGCGCTAGAGCACTTCGGCTTCGGCGATTTTCACGTCGAGCAGCAGCCCAACGTCCACGGCAGCGCGCTGATGCTCACGGCGCGGAAAGTCTGACGACGCCGCCCTGCGCGATGCTTTCGCGAGAGGGAATTTGACGTATCTTCGCCAACCCGCCATCGTCTTCACCGTCATGGTCACCGCTCCTCGTTCCGTTCTCACCGCGCTCGCCTTGGGCTGCGCCGTCGGGCTGGGCGTCGCCAGCCGCGGCGCTGCGCAATCCGCACTGCCGAACGGCTCGCTGTTCCTGCCGGCCGCTGGGGCCGCCGACGGCATGAGCGTGCTCAACTACGATGCGCGCTTTCCCATTTCGTCTGGTTCACCTTGAGATCGGGGTGCGAGATGAAGAGGTGCAAGACGACGGCATGGAACGCCTCGCTGTGCGGCACGATGTTGTTCGGGTTGACAGTCGGAACGATGACACAGGCGTCGGCCTGTGTGGCGGTGTAACAGCCATCCTTGCCGACGATGCCAATCACGCGCGCACCAACCTGTTTAGCGAGTTGGATTGCGGAGATGAAGCCCGGGGAAACATTTTTCTCAAAATTGCCGCAACCGACAGAGAGGATGAACAACGCGTCCTTCGCGTTGAGGCGGGAGCAGCGGAGCCATTCGACGAAAACGTTGGCCCAACCATCGTCGTAAGTGCGCGCAGTGAGCTCGGAGACGTTGTCGGTGGGCGCGTAGCACTCGAGGCCGGCGACCTTGCGAAAATCGTTCACGGCGTGCGAGACGTCGGTGACGCTGCCGCCGATGCCGAGGCAGAAGAGCCGGCCCCCGCGGCTGCGGAGGGCGACCAGTTCGCGGACGCATTTTTCGCATTCGTCGGCGTTGAGCTTGGCGGCGATCTCGGAGGTTTCCTTGAGGTGCTGTTGTGAATAGGACATGGGATGGATGGAGTGATGAGGTGATGGGTGATAGTTTGGCGCAGGGCGATGCAGAGTTTCGCGGCGGGCGGAAAAGTAGCGCGACGGTGTCAGCGATTATAATACTTTGCCGGAGCGAAGCAGCGCGTCAAGTTCGTTCAGGCCCTTCGGGCGAACCAATTTCATAAAAACGCTCGCGCATTTCGTAGCCCGCGAGTTGGCGCCGCGCGAGGAGTGCCTGCTGCACCGCCGCGAGATCGACGATGGTATCGCGCGCGAAGCCGGCGAACGCCGCCGCGCGGAACACGCCGAGCCCGTAGTCGATGTGGGGATCGCCGGCGTTGATGATTTCGGGACGGCTGCAACACTAGCAGGGCGTGATTCACGTCATGGCTGAGGAAATTGTGGCGATGCCGGCGCTCGGGTTGCCGGTGCAGACGAGCCATGATTTCAACTCATCCGCCGGTTTCACTCGCCGCAGCTAGTGCGTTCGCCAATCTCCAACGTGCATTGTTTGTGTCTAAAATCGACAAGAATGTCCCATTAGTGCACCAAACGGCCCCATTTTGTAGGCCGGATATCCCATTTTTAGTGCTACTAATGCTCAGTTTGTCGTATGTAGCCTTACCCCACGCGACTAGAATCGAATAGATATTAACGTTCAAGGCACTGAACTGGGTTAGTTTAGTGCCTTGGTTTATCCCCATTCGCCCTGTCCGGTAATCGAAAACCTTAGAACTCCTGATCGACGATGAAATCACCACACGTACGCAATATTCGGATGATAATTGTAGGTCTATTCTGCACTGCTGTCCAAATACCTGCCCAAGAGACGACGCCGGCCAAAGCACCGGAAAACGAGGAAATTGTCCAGCTATCACCCTTTGAAGTCTCTGCTAGAAGAGACGAATTTCATGCGACGGACGCAGCATCCGCCTCATTGGTTCCAATGGCAATACAATCAACGCCACTCGCCATTGAAGTAATGACCGAGAAGTTTGTCAAGGATCTCGGCATCACTGATTCGCAGAATAGTCTGAAATATGTCTCAGGCGGCTATGCTGGTAATCCCGACTACACTGGTTCGCGCGATACGGATTACTTGCGCGGTTTCAATGCGCTTACCTGCCGCAATAACAATAAGGCTCCCGCCATGTTGGAGCCCATCGACTCTTATAATCTAGACCGCATCGAGGTTGTCAAAAATCCCTTAAGCACTCTTTATGGCGTAGCCCAGGCAGGCGGTGTTGTGAACTACGTGACCAAGATGCCAGACGGGACACGGTTTGCCGACGTGAAATTGGAGGCAGGTGATTACAGTTTCTATCGTTCGACGATCGACTTAGGTGCGCCAATAACGACGACGGGGCCTTTGATTATCAGCATGCGGGTGAACGCTATGTGGCAAACTAAAAAAAGCGACATAGATTGGCTATTCTGGCGTCGGTCCGGTTTGGACGTAGCGCTGCGCACGAACGCGTTAAATAAAAGATTGACCTGGTTAACCGAATTTGAGCAGCGCTATGACACCAGCGCGTCTGACTATGTAGACGTCCCACGCAAGGCAGGTAGTGATGGCCTGCTCCGCTTTGATATGACCAATGCGGGATTCGGGTATGGCTTTTCAGCAGTCGGGCCAAATTCGCGTGTTCTAAGAAATGTAAAAACATTCTACAACGAACTTACCTTTACCGCAACAAATTGGCTTACACTGCATTTCAGTGCTTCAGACAGCACAATGGCCTTTCAATGGTATGGTGTGACGGGATCTGGCGTTTCATTTCTCGCCCAAAACCAACTTTCGGAGCGTATTTTCTGGCTCGATCCTTTTAACGAATTTGGCGAAAAGTGGGACGCTTTGATTGCCGGCCAGGTTGGCGGTGTGGGATATGGCCTGACCCTAGGTTACGATCACTATAATTACTCGACCGACACTGATCAGTTGAGAGCGCTTCTTGTGCCTTTCCCCAACCCAATGGTGCGCGCGCCCACCGCCGCCGACTGGGTGTTGTACCCTTGGAACAATATGCCTATATCGGCAGGCTCTCCGACGCGTGTAATTCAAAATGAGAACGGCCTGCGCGCCAATTTGAGTTTAACTGCACTCCAGCAAAAGTTGCATATTCTAGCCGGGATTCGTCAAGATAGGTTCTCTAACAAAAACCTCGCCACGGGCTTTAGGTCGTACGATGAGAAGCCTACTTGGCAAGCAGGGGCAATGTTTAATCCGACCCCGCAGTTAGCTGTCTATTTCAACGACAGCACGACGTTCCTGAACCAGACCGGCTATCTTGACGCGGCATTGACTATACCTGCTGTGCCGCTGACGGGTCACGGGTGGGAGACTGGTATCAAATGGAATCTGCTGGACGGTCGATTAAGCGGAACATCCAGTTTCTTCAATCTGATACGGAATAATCTTATACGTGCTGCGTACACTGCGAATAACCTGCCTCTTCCTTACAATGTCATCTCGGGCGGCGAACAGAGTGAGGGCATCGAGTTCGACACATATTATAGTGTCACCGATGCTCTAAGGTTGAATGGCACTTTTACGCACTTTACTAAGGCCGAGGTTATTTCGGACTCACCCTATAACCCTCAATCATTGATCGGTCGGTCGATTGTTGGGGCTCCGGACTACAGTTTCACGATCTGGGCGGATTACAGGTTTAAAAGCGGAAAGCTAAAAGGATTAGATATCGCTCTCGGAGACTCCTACGTAGGGAAGACAGCGCTTGTGACCGGCTATCATATGCAAATGCTAACTTCTGAGCCGGTTCACCTTATTTCAGCGCGGTGTGCCTACAATTTCAAGTTGTACGGAGCGGACACTACGGTCGCCTTTTTGGTGACAAATTTACTGAACAAGATCTACGTAACAGGAATTGGTGGAAACTGGGGAGAGACAAGGCGGATGAAGTTGGCCTTGGAAAGAAGATTCTAATCTAATCCGATAGATTAGTGAACCCTCCCCGGAGCAAGCTCCGAAGGGCGCACCTTATGAAGACAATCCGCCAAGGCCGGGGACGACCACGGCGGCCTTGTCTAGTTCTACGAGAAACTTGCTAGGATTGAAGTTAAATAAAAGGAAAACCCTAATACCAATGTCCCTTCGAATCTTGACCAATCCCACGGGCGAGACGCCCGTGCCACTTGGCATGGGCGTCCCGCCCATGTCTGTGAAAGCCAAAATGCGAAGGGCCGTTGGTATAAAATTAGAGGATCCATGAATCGTGCGATTACGTTATTTACCCTCCAATGGAGGGACCTACCCCTCGAGAAACTGGCGCCGCTTGCCAAGCAGATGGGCTACGACGGATTGGAGCTGGCATGCTGGGGAGATCATTTCGATGTCGATCAAGCCGCATCTTCGGCAAAATATCTCCGCGAAAAGTGGGAGCTTTTGCACGACAACGGATTGACGTGTCATGCCATCTCAAATCATATTGTCGGACAGGCCGTCTGTGACCTTATTGATGAGCGCCATCGGGTGATCCTGCCGCCCGATGTTTGGGGCGATGGCGAGCCGGAGGGCGTGCGCAGGAGGGCTGCCAGGAAGTTGATCACGACCGCAGCGGCGGCGCGCGCTTTCTTCGATGCCCGCCCCGGACGCGACCCGAGTGAGGACCGCCCGGTGACCGTCAATGGTTTTACGGGGTCCTCCATCTGGCATACGATCTACCCCTTTCCTCCCGTCTCGCGGGACTACTGGGAGGCGGGTTATCGGGATTTTGGCACGCGGTTCGGTCCGATCCTGGAGGCTTTTGACAACGTCAATGTGAATTTTGGGTTCGAGGTCCACCCGGCCGAGATCGCCTTCGATATCTTGACCGCACAGCGTGCCGTCGAGGCCGTACGCGGGCACCGGCGCTTTGGCTTCAACTACGATGCCTCCCATCTTGGGTATCTGGGAGTGGATTACGTGAAGTTCATCAAAACCTTTGGCAGCCGCATTTTCCACGTGCACATCAAAGACGCGTCGTGGGGGCACGGTGATGGCACTGTGAGCGTGCTTGGCGGCCATACGGGGTTCGGCGATTTGCGGCGCTTCTGCATTGAGCGGTCACCGGGCCGTGGCGACATCGATTTCGAGGCCGTGATTGTTGCGCTCAACGACATCGGTTATCAGGGTCCGCTATCCGTTGAATGGGTTGAATGGGTGGACACAGGCACGGACCGCGTTCACGACGCGACCGAGGCGGCAGCGTTCGTGCGCAAGCTTGATTCTCCGCCGAGCGGGTTGCCTTCGACGCGGCGTTCAACCGGGTAAGCCGTTAGACCTTTCGGTTAATC
>Ga0187885_10004072_pt1 | contig 12308 bp, 10 predicted proteins | sample June2016WEW_20_1_3_FD_132970 | JGI IMG/M metagenome (GOLD analysis project Ga0187885, IMG submission 132970) | Peatland microbial communities from SPRUCE experiment site at the Marcell Experimental Forest, Minnesota, USA - June2016WEW_20_100 | ecosystem: Environmental > Terrestrial > Soil >... | reverse complement strand
GCCTAAATAAGCCTACTAGCCAGCCGCAGCAAATAACTCGCTGAGCGTAATTCACATTCTGACCATTTGGACGTGCGGGACGCCGCCGATATAGAGAACTGCGGACGGGTTGACAAAACCCCTTTGAACTGTCGCTTCAACTATGCCCTCACCCACCAAGTTCGCTATGTCAGCGGAGTCAATGGCTTGCAGCGCTTCGGGGATGCTAGTGGAGACACCCTTGTAAAAATCTACTTTCACTTCGAGCTTCAACTTTCCCTCGCGGAAGGTCGCTCCGAGAAGTTCGGAATCGCAGACGGCCACGAGGGTGTGCTTCGAGTCTTTGAAGACTCGGAGGTAGACTTCATTCACGTGGAGGCACTTTCTCAGACGGGAAGAATGGAAGACCTCGCACCGCAAGCCTCACAGCGTAGGAAGAGGTACCGCCCTTCCTTCTCGACCTTCGTGTCCGGCCGGTTGCATATTGGGCAGATCACATAACGCTGAGCGTAAATGTTCAGAAGCCGTGTTACGGTTCCAACATCGAATCTGCCTTGGAATATCGCCCTCGCGCCATCAAGGGAAGCAGCCGTCGCCAGTTCTCTGGACAGAAACTTAAGCAAATGATGGGGATCTCGGTTAATTTTGCCACTAATCTCGCCGAAATTCTGGATAATCGTCCGCCTACCCATCCTTATACCAACAACCCTCGGTATCTCGAACCTTTCCCCAGTTCCCACAACCTTTGGTAGGTTGGAATAGGCCCGCTCAAGTAGTTTGGCGTAATCTCCACTCAAAGTTGATTTCCGGCACTAGGATGCAAAGCGCCATATTTCTTGATTCCTCTTTAGGAAAGAAATGTTAATTTGGTTACAGGGACGCTAAGCTTGAGGAAGCGTTTGGAGAAGGAGCCGCAACTAAAGGTCATCACGAACAGGCGCGAAAGGCAATCACTACCTTCTTGCTTGTTGGAGAGCGGGCCCGACTGGAGGGGGTCGTAATTGGGTAAGTGGATAATCAACTCTGCATGGCCTTACGTAAATTCAGTTCCCCACTTGGGAACATTCATCCATCTCCTCAGCGCGGACGTTTACGCCAGATACCTCCGCCTCAAAGGCGAAGAAGTCATAGCGGTTACGGGTTCGGACGAGCATGGAACGCCCATTGAAGTTGAAGCGATAAAGAAAGGGGTGCCACCCAAGCAATTGACGGACGCGATCCACAAGCAAATTTGCGACTTGCTGGAGGCGTACAACATACGTCTCGATAATTACACCAGGACCGAAAGCCCCGTTCACATTCGCTACACTCAAGAGCTCTACAGGAAGGTATACGAGAACGGTTACGTGTATACTCAGAACGTAAGTTTACCATATTGCGAAAAGGACCAAAGGTTTCTCCCCGACCGCTTTGTCGAAGGAACCTGCCCCCACTGCGGCTACGAACAAGCTAGGGGGGACCAATGCGAATCTTGCGGCCGCGTACTTGACCCGCTCGAACTAATTCGGCCCAGATGCGTTTTCTGTGGAGCGGCTCCTACGGTTAAGTCGTCAACCCACTGGTTCTTCGACCTGCCGAAATTCCGAGATAAACTCCTACTCCTAGTCCAAGAGAACAAACGACTCCCAGAGAACGCTCGCAACTTCTCACTGAAATGGCTCGAAGAAGGCCTCAAGCCCCGGTCCCTAACCAGGGACAACAAATGGGGCATTCCAGCTCCATTTCCCGGTGCCGAGGGAAAGACCATCTACGTCTGGTTGGAAGCCGTCCTGGGGTATGTTTCAGCATCAATAGAGTGGGCTGAAAAATCAGGAAAGCCTGATGCTTGGAAAGATTTCTGGTTCGACAAGCAGACCAGAAACGTGCATTTCATCGGGAAGGATAACATTCCCTTCCACGTGATCATTTTCCCAAGCCTCCTCCTAGCCACGCATGAGGATTACGTACTGCCATGGCAGGTCTCCTCAACCGAATTCATACTCTTCAACGGACAAAAATTCTCCAAGAGCAAGAAGGTTGGAGTCTGGATTGATGAAGCACTGAAAGTTGCCCCCGCCGAGTACTGGCGGTACGTCCTCATAGCCATACGGCCAGAGACGCGAGATGCAAACTTCACGTGGCGCGATTTCGAAAGTCACGTCAATAGCGAACTAAACGATGTGCTAGGAAACTTCGTCCACCGCACGCTCACATTCGTGAACAACTATTTCGATTCAAAGATACCCGAACCGCAAGAACTAGACTCAAAGGACGAGGCCTTGAAGAATCGAATAGAGTCGTCACCCTCAAAGGTATCCCAACTCTTCGACCAATTCCAACTAAGAAGCGCCCTTGGGGAAATCATTGAACTGGCCCGGGCTGGAAACCAATACCTAAGTGAACGAGAGCCGTGGCATCTCGTAAAGACGGATCGGGCCAAAACGGCCACAACGCTCTACTTTGCCACGCAGCTCGTCAGATCGATAGGTATCCTAATTTCCCCATTCCTGCCGGAAACGGCCCAACACATACGTACACAACTCAACCTGACCGGAGAAGAAGGATGGTGGGACGCGGGAACACTCGCCCTCAAAGCTGGTCACGCTATAGGCAAAGCCATGCCGCTCTTTCACAAGGTCTCCGTACCAGCAAAGTCATGAGAGTGATCAAGGACGCCATCACTAAAGCTTGATCTGCATGTCCACACGGTTGGCTCGTACGACGGCCACACAAAACGCGAAGACCTCCCCCAAATCATCAAGAGCAGAGGACTCGACGGGGTAGCAATCACAGAGCACGATAGGTTCGACCCCCCTAGACTACCGGATACGCTAGTCCTGCCTGCGGTCGAAATCTCTTCTCGGGATGGGCATATACTCGCTTTAGGCATTCATGAGATGATTTCGCCGAAGCTTCCAGCGGACGAAACCATTCAGAGAATCCACGATCAAGGAGGGGTTGCAATAATTCCTCACCCCTATGACCCCGTCTGTGAGTGCGTCAAGATTGCGCGGTTAACGGTCCGGCCAGACGCGGTCGAGACAGTTAATGCAGACGCCCTGTCGTTCTACATTTCAAATTGGTTGGCGCGCAAGGATGCACAAAGGTTCAAGCTTCCACAGGTCGGAGGCAGTGACTCCCATATCCCCCAGACCATCGGCGACGCCTACACCGTCGTCGATGCTGATTCCAGAGACCTGAAGGACATCCTTGAGGCTATCAAAGCAGGGAAAGTTCGGGCAGAAGGGCGCGCCACATCCGTTAGGAACAAAATCCGGAAGTTAAGTTACAAATTCAAGTGAGCGTTTCGATCTGATCGATATCCAACCTTAGGTTGAGATGTTCCTCCCCCGCGGATTGCCGCTCCATTTGAAACAAATTAAATTCGCAGAGGATATTCCGGAGGGAAATTTCTGTAGACAATAGCTCACCCTGGATGACGAGCTTAGAACATTTGTGTTGAAGACTCGAGGGACTATATTTGGAAAGGGGTCTCACCCGGACGCGATTTGAGCATCTTAGCAGTTGCTAAGGGCCATAACTCGTGAATTTGCTTTTGATATTCATCCAAGAATCAGGATAGATTACGTGTTCTGCCATCAGGGTTTGCAACAAGAGTGCCTAGTTTATGTTTCAAGATAGATGCGCTCCAGCAGACTCACCCTCCCCCAACGGGGGGTATAATTGCGAATGTGCACCCGCCCGTCAATACGGTTGAGAATCCGCCGGTTTCAGAGATTGATGTCTCGTTCAGAATGAATTGAAGGTATGGACGCGGGTTCCCAGCCTCATCGAGGAGGTATCCCTTCAGTTTGTCACCATGCTTTGCCGCTATGAGATCGAGAAGCTGCCGGACGTTTGTACCACGGGGAACGTCTATGCTCTCTTCTCGCATGTTTACCACTTCTCGAACAGAGGCAAAGTAATAGATTTTCACTTTCAAGGAGTTCTCACGAGAACGATTCTTCGCTGGAGAGCTACTTGAGATCGGAACGGCTCATTCTCCAGGTCAATTGCATCGACTTGGGCCTGTTGGCCTTCGCTTCGTCAATTCTTGTCACACTCGTTGCATGAGGACTAGTTCCGAGCTCGTCGGGTTTCGAGTAGGCCTCTTCGCTAATACGTGAGAAACCATCGATCATAGCGTCAAGTTCTCCTTTGGCTACCGTTTCGGTGGGCTCCGTCATCATAGCCTCTTCCACAATCAGGGGAAAATAGACGGTTGGCGAGTGTACTCCGAAGTCCAGTAACCTCTTTCCCACCTGAAGTGCCGTGACGCCCGTTTCCTTCGCAAGACCTGAAGCGGACAAAACGAACTCATGCTTCCTAGGGATGCCTTCCCCGTAAGGAAGCGAAAAGCCCTTGATCTTTCGAAGTTTCTGGGCCATGTAATTGGCGTTTAGAACTGCAATCTCAGAGGCTGTCTCCAGGCCTTCCTTTCCATGGAGAAGAATGTATACGTAAGCACGAAGGACCACGGCGGCGCTGCCATGAAACGCTCTGACCTTTCCGATACTTTTCGGTCTGTTATAGTCCCAGTAGTATTTCGTCCCATCGAATTCGATGGTCGGAACGGGGAGATAGTCCACGAGGCGACTTGTGACGCCGACAGGGCCGGCGCCAGGTCCGCCTCCTCCGTGCGGGGTCGCGAAGGTTTTGTGCAGGTTGATATGAACGATGTCGAAGCCCATGTCGCCTGGTTTAGCCTTTCCCATTATTGCGTTGAGGTTTGCGCCATCGTAATAGAGCAGTCCGCCAGAATCATGGACTATACCGGCGATTTCGAGGATTTCGCGTTCGAAGATGCCAAGCGTGTTAGGGTTGGTGATCATCAGGCCGGCCGTTTTCGGTCCGACTACGCTCTTTAGCGCCTCCGTGTCCACACATCCCTCTGAATTTGAGGGAACTTCGACGACTTTATACCCGGCCATCGCTGCGCTCGCAGGGTTCGTCCCATGGGCCGAGTCTGGGACGATGATTTCATCACGCTTCATGTCAGCTCTGTCGCGATGGTACGCCCGAATCAACATCACACCCGTGTATTCACCGTGAGCTCCCGCGGCCGGTTGCAACGATATCTTCTCCATGCCAACAATGTTCGAGAGGAAATTCGCCGCCTCGTATAGGACCTGAAGAATCCCCTGCACGGTCCTTAAGTCCTGGTAGGGGTGCAATTCTTGGATTCTATGTGAAGCGGCTATGAGGTCGCACAGTTTCGGGTTGTACTTCATGGTGCAACTTCCAAGAGGATAGACACCGAGGTCGACCCCAAAGTTCTCTTGTGAGAGACGGGTAAAGTGACGAATTACTTCAATTTCCGAGACTTCCGGCAACGATGGCGGAGCGGCGCGCCGAAGTTTACGTGGGACAACTTTCAGGGCAGCATCACTTTCCTCAGTGGAGGAAAGTTGGAAACCGATTTTCCCCGGCTGCGACAGCTCGATGATGAGAGGTTCGTCCCATTTCGCTTGACGATACACCATGATCTCAAGCCCCCAAGACTTGTCGAAGCTTGTCGGCTAGCATGTCGATGTCTCGGTGAGTGTGAACTTCGGTAAAGCAGTAAAGTGCTGTTTGCCCGAGTTCTGGGAAATATCTGCTTACGTCTAGGCCACCGTGGATCCCTGCATTCAACATTGACGCGTTTATCTCGGCCACACTCTTTCCAGTCTTATCGAAGTTTACTGTGAACTCCATGAAGTGGAACGCTTCAAAACCGGGCGCTGAAACCCCACGGATCTTTTGCAACTGATCCGTCGCGTAAATGGTCCGATCCAGGATTGTCGAGCAGAGCTCCGTTATCCCTTTCGGGCCTAGCAAAGCCAGGTAACTCGCAGCGGCTAGCGCTAAGAGGGCTTCATTTGTGCAAATGTTTGAGGTTGCCTTCTCCCGCCGAATGTGTTGCTCGCGTGTTTGTAACGCCATACAATAGGCGTCTTGTTTGCCATCCTGTGTTGTTGTCTTTCCGATTATTCGGCCTGGCATTTGTCGGAGAAGTGAATCGCCTTTGCACGCAAAAATGCCCAGTAGAGGCCCCCCATAGTTCATATGGTTACCTAGCGGTTGCCCCTCCCCCACAACTATGTCCGCTCCCATTTCGCCGGGTGCTTTCAAGACACCTAACGAGATGGGTTCGCTGCCAACAAGAAAGAGAGCTCCCCCATCGTGGGCCAGTTGGGCTATCTCTTCGCACGACTGCTCCACGAATCCAAGAAATGATGGGTATTCTACGTAAACCCCTGCAGTCTGGGCGGACAAAATCCTTTTCAAGTCAGCAAGATCAAGGGCTCCCGTCCGCTTATCTTGTGCAATCTCAACAACCTTGATGTCTGCAGGCTCACAAAACGTTCGCAAGGTTGAGAGACGTTCGGGGTGGATGAAGTGAGGTACAATAAACTCGTCACGGTGGGTTACGCGCGAGGCCATTCTGGCCGCTTCGCCCAGCGCGGTCGACCAGTCGTACAACGAGCTGTTTGCGTAGTCCATTGAGGTTAGCTCGCAGATCATGCTCTGATATTCGAACAGGGCCTGAAGCATCCCTTGCGAGATTTCAGGTTGGTATGGTGTGTAGGATGTTAGGAATTCACCACGGCTGGTTATTGCGTCCACCGCTGCTGGAACATGGTGGGGCCAGACACCCCCTCCAAGAAAGGATAGAAGATCACGGGTTGAAAGGTTCTTGTTGAGAAGCGCTTCGACATGACGCCTAGCCTCCATCTCAGAAAGTTTGGATGGGATCGCTAGGGAGGCTTTCGTTCGTATGGGTGAGGGGATATCTTTGAAAAGATCCTCGATCGTTCCCGCGCCTATATCTCTGAGCATCTGGCGCATAATCGATTCGTCGCTATTGGGAATGTACGGATGAGTTCGCGACAAGTTCCGCTTCCTCGCGGCGGCCTTTACCCTGAGTTCATATTATTCGGTTATGGTTGTTTCAGAGGTTGGAAAATAGGCCTCAAACAAATGCAATTAAGTCCTTGAACATCATTGAGGGGACGGCTACGGTTTTGTTGAATTCGCGCAGAATTGATCGAACGGCTGTCGTCGAAAACAAGGGCCTGCTTGGCTCTGGAACACATGTCGCTGCCGGCGCTAGGCTGCTTGGCCGGGTACGAACCGGTAAGGGAACATTCATTGATTCGAACGCGGTCGTGTACGGGCCTGTAACTGTAGGCAAAGGCACCTATGTCGGCCCAAACTGCATCGTAGGCTTCCCAGCCGCTAAAGAACTTAAGGAGCTGATGCGTTCGCACAGAATCAAGAAGAAGAAAGCAACCACCCTCGGCGAAAACTGCATACTGAGGCCTGGCACGACACTCTACTCGAACGTAAAGGCAGCAGGCGATATCACATTCGGCCATAACGTGTTAGTGCGTGAAAATGTAACGATCGGAAGCCGGACCAAAATTGGAACCAACGTAGTGATTGATGGAAGCACGAGCATCGGAGCGAAGGTTTCGATACAAACTGGAGTATACATTTGCACCTATTCGACTGTGGAGGACGGAGTGTTCCTCGGCCCCTGCTGCGTCTTTACAAACGACAAGTACGTCGTCCAGAAACCATTCAAACTCATTGGCCCAACCGTGAAGAAGGGAGCGAGCATTGGAGCGAACGCACTCCTGTTCCCAGGAGTGACCGTAGGGGAGGGATCTGTCGTGGGTTCGCAAGCAATGGTTAATTCCGATGTACCGGCCCGAACAATTTTCGCAGGTATCCCCGCGAGGAAAATAAGGGACGTACCCGATGAGTGGCATTCGTCACTTTTGCAAAATTGATTCAATCCGCGGTCAGCAGAACGAATAAATATTGAACTTCGCATTCACGGGGCAATCCTTTCGTGGAATCCAATGAAAGCGGAGCCAAACTGAGGTTGAAGATGACATTCGCAGTAGTAGCCCTAGTCTTAGTCCTCGCTCTTGGGATGGCCGTTCCGCTCCAAGCAGCAGGCTCCCAGCCGAGTTTGACGATAGATGTCGTAAGAGTCGCCGCACTCGGGCAGTGGGGAGTCATCCATCTTTTGGACAGTTACAGGATCCATTATGACAGCGGGACAGCTCCAGTATCTTCACTGGATTTTGGCTTTTCACGCATATATCGAAACAACGTGTACTTCATCAACTCAAAGGATAATGCGGGAAGAATTTTAGCCATAGACAGTGACGTAACCCCAAGCCCAGACGTCTATTGGATGCGAGTTCATTTCGGCGAAGAGTTGACCCTTAACAAGACTTACGAGTTCAGAGTAGCATTTACTTTGGATGGATTGGTAACACCCGCCGTTGGCGGGTTCCAATACAATTTCACAGCGGCACCAATCCTTACGCAGGATGCTAGAATGGCCAACGTCACGTTTGTCGCGGTGCCTGCCTCCAACTTCATACTTCCCCAGAACTCGCCCTACCTGGCCATAAGTCTGAATGGGCAACCTGCCCTCTTCAGGGAGTACAGGCCTTGGAAGGCCTACTCGGAAGAGACGTTCTATGCCCCGTACAGCACCGTGAACCAGTACCTTGTAGACTTAACGTCGGCTCAGCGTGACATCATCGTCGGCAGTGCAGGCGGGCTGAGCGTGAAGGATACTTACAACTTACACAACCTCGGCATCCCCATCACATCTATGACTATCACGCTTCCCGAAGGCGCCTCAAATGTTATGGCGTATGACCTGGTGGGCACAATGTGGACGAGCGCACAGAACCCCCCCACGCCATACCAGGTCACAGTGTCTCCAAGGTATAGTTCCGGCGTGAGGAACAAAGAGAACTTCACATTCACATTGACCTACGACCTTCCCCAGATGAAGTACCTTAAGCAACTGGACTGGTGGGGAACCTACAACCTGACTATCGGCCTTCTAAACACTGGAGACGACCTCCTATTTGATAACGCCACTGTGAATATCATAACGCCTAACGGAGTGACCGTTAGCAACGTTAAGACTTCCATGCAATCGCCCCTCTCAACTCCAATTGAATACGATCCAAGCCATCGAGAGTTTACGCTCCAAGGAGTCATCACGCAGAGCAACGTAACTGTTGGACTAACTTTGAACTATTCGCCGTTCTGGTCAGCGTTTGGAACATTGCCGTGGCTCTTTGGGTTAGAGCTTGTGATTGCAGCATTTGCATTGCCGTCGTGATTAGACGAGGCCCAGAGCTCGCGGTCCCGGTTCCCGTTGAGAAACTTAGAGAGTTTGTTGGCCTGTATGACGAGAGACTTGCATTATCAAGAGAACTCGTTGTCATGGAAGAAGAAGTGGCCAGGGGCGGTTTGGTGAAGCATGAGTTCAGGAGACGAACGAAAGTTTTGGAACTCAGGCTGGACGAAATCAACAAGTCGCTGATGGAGGTCAAAACCGAGCTTCGAGCAATCAGCCCACGGTACGATGAACTGATTCGAAGAATCGACAGGGCAGAAGCAGAAATCCATGTATCACGGACCAGCATGAACCAGGTGAGGTCCCAATACAGAGCGGGCAGAACAACTCGTGAAACATACGACGCCATGGTCAATGATATCACGAAACGTATCGACCGAGCAGAAGAAACGGTTGAAACCATACTGATCACTCTGCGAGAAGACGCAAGGTAAACCACGGAACATATTATAATCCGCGCACAACTTCTAAGCCGCGTTAATCCGAAGGCTAGCAAATCCCTAGTGTCTTCCATGACCAATCAAATCCCAGTCTCAAAATTACAAGAATGGCTGCGGAAATCGCTCGCATCAAACCTGTCCCAAGCAGAGCGTGAACGTGACAAACTGATGGCAGAGATAACGCGTGGATTGGATTCGATCGCAAAGTTCTGCAGTCAAATCTCGCATAAAGCGGAACAGGACATGGAATCAAAACGCGACAATAGAGCACAGTACAGGGCAGCAAAAGCTGTGGCAAGGTTAACAACCATAATTCCGGAAATGTGCAAAGAGTTTAGCGTCCCGGCCGAGAACGATTCGGGAAGTCTGAGGAATCTTCAACGCGAAACCTCGAAGCTTGCTTCCGAGGCGGCCCGAACTAGGGAGACGTGGCTCCGACAAATTAGGCCGTATTATATTATCGACATGATGACGTTGGGTGGCAACATTGACAAGCTACGAAGGCTAGGCGACGAACTTCACAATTTCCTGATCGGGCGAGGGTCCTTACTTCGCTCGTTGGAGGAGTTGAGTGAGAAGCTTGATTCCCTATCAAAGTTGCGGACTTCAAAGGAATCGGTATCCCAACAGAGACAGGCCCTAGAGGAAAAACTCGGGGAAACAGAGCGCTTGGACAAGTCGCTGAAGGACCAAGTTGGGGAAATCCGTCGGAACCCAAAGATCAAGGAGTACATGGAACTGGACGCGGAGCTCAGAGCCCTGAGAGGCGAACTAATCCGTACGGGGTTTAGTAGGCTCGGGAGACCGTTCAAGAAGCTCATTTCGATTTCTGAGCGCGGGGACTACCCACTCCCCATTGATGTAAGAGAAAGCACGAAGGAATACATCAAGAAGCCTTTCGCAACTTTCCTCTCGGAGGGCAGTGGCTACCCGCGCCTGAAGGCTGTTATGACAGCTCTATCAGGGGCAGTGACAAGCGGGAAGCTGGCTCTCAAACAGCGTGAAGCCAAGAAAGTCATTGAACGAGCGGAACAGGTTGTTTCAGGAAATTCATTGTCGAAGATTCATGAAGTATCGAGAGAACGCAAGCGTACCTACGACCAGTTTTTGGCTGACGAGGAAACGGCGGGCCTGGTGCAACGACTTAGGGACCTCCGCCAGAAGGGAAGAGCAAACCGCACTGCCCAGGAAGAGTTGAACGCTGACTTGCAACGAGCGCTTGGAAATGAAAGGCGATTTAACGAGCAGATTAGTTCGCTATTGAGAGATATCGAAGCTTTCTCACGCAAGCTATCCGGGACGGATGTGAAGCTAGAGCTCTCGTAGAGGCTAGATGAGAACCCGAATCCTCTGCTTCGAGACTAGGGCTCTCAATAGACTTCGGCCCAAGTCAGATTTCTTTGATACCCTGATCTGGCCCTTCTTACCGATTGTTGCGGAGAATAAGTATTGGTCGCCAACGTAAACGTTGGCAGCTACGCCCGTAAGGTTTTCTTCAAACACTAGGTCGATTCGGTTGCCCACTTCCCTAACCTCATAGCGAACTTCTTTTCCCGCAGCACTTGGCGCCAGTGGTTCTACATCGATCTTGACGCCGAGTTTTTCCTCAAGTTTTGTAACGGTGACACCTTTCTTTCCGATGATGATAGGGACAATTTCGTTGTCCACGCGTACTTGGGCGCGGTTGTCGGAAACTAATGTGACCTCTGCGCCAGGGTCAAACTTCCTGATTTCTTGTAGTATTCTTTCCTCGGCTAGTTTTCTCGCAGCGCTGATAACGGGTTTTGCGTCGCTTACTGGAATGATTACGTTCTCCTCGCCGAACGTATAGATTTCGAATTGTAAGGAACCGTTCTCGAAGTCACGAACTTCAACGACAGGCCGGGCGAGGTCAGCTTCGATCATGCCTGTCGGAACCTTAACTGTGAGATTTAGTGTGAAGAGATTTCGTACCTCTCCGTATTGGATGAAGATTATCGTGTCTATGATGTGAGGGATCATTCCCAGCTCGACGCGGCCGATAAATCGCTGTATGGCGTTAATTGCCTCACTAGCGTGCACGACGCCTATCATCCCCACTCCTGCCAAGCGCATGTCGGCGAAGATCACGAAGTCCTTGGTTTTCCTCACCTCGTCGAAGACAGTATAGTCCGGCCTCACAAGGAGAAGGATCTCTGCCGTCTTCTCGAAATCCCCTTCCAGGGGCCCGTACTGAGTTATTTCTGGGCCAACCTGCAAATCTCTCGGGGATTCAAGCGTCTTGACGATCTTGTTTTGCCTCAAGTAGAACTCAGCTAGGGACGAGGCAAAGGTTGTTTTACCTGACCCCGGAGGCCCTGCTATGAGGATTCCTTCGGCGCCAGATACGAGCCGTTCCATTAGTTTCCCAGACAGCTTATAATCTTGGAGCGTGAGGCTCACGACGGGACGAACAATCGTAACCTCCAAGCCGTCTGATAACGGCGGTCTGGTTATCGCAACACGATAGCGTCCCAATTGGATAACCATTGCCCCGGCCCTGTTTATTTCAACAAAGCCTTCCCTGCTAACCCTTGCCGCCTCGGTTACTTCTCGAATGACCTGCTCAACTTCTTCAGTCGTGCTAGGGGTTTCGGCGAGCGTAACTAACTCGAATTTGCCGGGCTTGCCCGTCTTTGCGAGAGGCCGCGTTCCCTCCTTCAGATGAATGCTCGAGGTGTCAGCTCCAAACAATTTCTCGAAAGCAAGATCCGTGGTCCTCACTTCACCAG
>Ga0187885_10004070_pt1 | contig 12314 bp, 10 predicted proteins | sample June2016WEW_20_1_3_FD_132970 | JGI IMG/M metagenome (GOLD analysis project Ga0187885, IMG submission 132970) | Peatland microbial communities from SPRUCE experiment site at the Marcell Experimental Forest, Minnesota, USA - June2016WEW_20_100 | ecosystem: Environmental > Terrestrial > Soil >... | reverse complement strand
ACCAGTTCACCGCATTGATGAAGAAGTTCGGGAAGAGCCCTATGCCGACCGTCCCGACCGCCGTGATGGTCAGCGCCAGCCGCATCGCAGATCCGATTCGCACCGGCTCGGCTTCCACCGCCGGCCGCATGAGCATGGCATTGGCAATCCGCATGTAGTAGTACATGCTGATGACTGCGTAGAGTACGGCGACCGACGCCAGCACGTAGTGCCCGGTCTGAATCAGGCTGAGAAAGATGAAGTATTTGCCCCAGAAGCCCGCCAGCGGCGGAATCCCGGCCAGCGACAGCAGGAAGACCAGCATCAGGATGGCTTCGGTTGGCGCCTTGAAGTAGAGCCCGGCGATATCATCGATCTCGTCGCCGATGATGTTGCGGCGGCGCAGCGAGGTGATGACCGCAAACGCTCCGAGATTCATGAAGGTATAGACCAGCAGGTAAATCAGGATCGCCATGATCCCGGTGGAGTTTGTCTGGCCATCGCTGGCGATCAGGCCGAGCAGCATGTAGCCGACGTGCGCGATCGACGAATACGCCAGCAGGCGCTTCAGGTTGGTCTGCGTCATGGCCGCCAGGTTGCCGCCGGTCATGGTCGCTATGGCGACGAAGATCAGCAACGGCACATACATCGACCGCAGCGGATACAGGCCGAAGAGGAAGATGCGCAGCAACATCGCCCAGCCCGCGGACTTGACCGCAACCGACATGAATCCGGTGATGCTGGTAGGCGCGCCTTCGTAGGCATCGGGCGCCCACTGATGGAACGGTACGGCGGCAATCTTAAAGAGCAAGCCGGTTGTCGTAGCCAGCAGTGCGAAGATGACGATGGGATCGTTGGGTCGCGTAGCAATAATCTGTTGCAGGCCTTGCGCGATCTTGCCCAGGTTCGTGCTGCCGGTCAGTCCGTAGAACAGCGACAGGCCGTAGGCGAAGATGCCTGACGAGAATGCGCCAAGCAGCAGATATTTCAGCGCAGCTTCATTGGACCGCTTGTCGCGGCGCAGAAATCCGACGAGCACGTAGGTCGAGATGGCCATCAGTTCCAGGCCAATGAAAATCAGCACAATGTCATAGCCGGCGGCCATGCACATCATGCCGACCACAGAGAACAACATCAGGGCGTAGAACTCGCCGTGGTTCTCGTGCTCAACTTCCAGATAGTGCATCGACATCAGGACCGCAATCGCCGCGCCGGCCAGGAACAGATAGAAGAAATAAAGAGCGAATGGATCGACCAGCAATGTTCCCATGAAGCCGGTATCGATAAAGCCGAGTCCCTTTTGCTGCGCGACGTGATAGGCCCAGTGCAGCTTGCCGACCGCCGCGGCCGAAAATGCCAGGCCGACGAGTGCGGTATAGGCGTTGACCTGCTTCCACTGCTTGGGCAGCATTAGGTCGATCATCAAGATGCCGAGCGCAAATAACGCGAGCAGCAGCATCGGCAGGGCGAGCAAGTAGTCCGTGCTGGAAAAGTATTGTGTGAGCGAGGTGGTCACTAGTTCCTCACTTCGTGTTAGCGAGCGCCAGTTGAGCGGTCGCCGTAGTTATGGTGGCGGCGTGAACCTTCATTGCGGTGTCATCCTGAGCGGAGCGCCCGCCTTGCCTTTGCGACTCGCGACTTTCGCGGATCGCGCGGGCGCGGAGTCGAGGGACCTGCTTTTCCGACGCGCCTCGATGAGCTACAGGCGAATAGCAGGTCCCTCCGCTCAGGGCTGAAGGCCCTTCGGTCGGGATGACACTCTCTTGATTTTCGATAGAGCTTGTAGACGGGCCTGCTTGCGGCGCGCTCGCAGGCTGCGTTGCCAGCACCGGCTTGTTCAGTCCCGGGTAATCCGGGCGAACCGTCGCCACCAGGTTATTGATCGGCGTCGAGAGTATCTGGAACAACGGCCTGGGATACAGACCGATCGCGAACGCGAGAATCACCAGCGGCACAAATGTCGCCAGTTCGCGCGGCGAGAGGTCCAGCAGCTTCTCGTTCTTGGGATTGTTCACCGGCCCGAAGAACACTCGCTGATAGAGCCACAGCAAATACGCTGCGGCAAGGATCACTCCAGGAACGGCCCACGCCGCCCAGGCCTTGTTTTCCATGAACGTGCCTTGCAGGATGGTGAATTCGCCGACAAAGCCGTTAAGTAGCGGCAGTCCCATCGACGACATAAACATGATCAGGGTGATGGTCGCGTACACCGGCATCACGTTGGAGATGCCGCCGTACTCGGATATCTCGCGCGTGTGCCGCCGCTCGTAGAGAATGCCGACAATCAAGAACAGCGCGCCGGTGGAGATGCCGTGATTGATCTGCTGTATCACCGAGCCGCTCAGGCCCAGTGGGCTGAGGGCGAAGATGCCGAGGGTGCAAAAGCCCAGGTGGCTGACCGACGAGTACGCCACCAGCTTCTTCATGTCCTTCTGCATCAGCGAAACCAGCGCGCCGTAGATGATGCCGATCAGCGACAGCGTGATCATGAACTGGCGCACCCACGGCGTCATGGCGACTGCCGGGAAAAACGGCAGCGAGAAGCGGATGAGCCCGTACGTTCCCATCTTCAGCAGAACGCCGGCCAGGATGACGGAGCCCGCAGTGGGTGCCTCGACGTGCGCATCGGGAAGCCAGGTGTGGAACGGGAACATCGGCACCTTGATGGCGAAGCCGAGAAAGAATGCGAAGAACAGCCAGATGGCCGCATGTCCGCCGATCTTGGGGGCCGTCGCATACAGATCGGGCAGGTAGAAGGTGTACACGCCGGTCAAGGTGTGGTGATGGAAGTACAGGAACAGGATGCCCAGCAGCATCAGCACCGAGCCAAACAAGGTGTACAGGAAAAACTTGATTGCCGCGTAAAGCTTGCGCGGGCCGCCCCAGATGCCGATCAGCAGATACATCGGCACCAGCATGGCCTCCCAGAATACGAAGAAGAGGAACATGTCGTTGGCCATGAAGACGCCCAGCATGCCCACTTGCAGCACCAGGAACCAGACGTAATATTCTTTGACGCGGTCCTGGATGGCGTTCCATGACGACAGGATCGAGATGGCGCCCAGCAGCGTGGTCAGCATGATCAGCAGAAATGAAATGCCGTCGATGCCGATGACGTAGCCCGCGCCGATCGAGGGAATCCAGTTGTTGGGCGCGCCTTCAACGAATTGGAAGCCGGCGCGCTCTTTCAATGCCCAGAACCACGGAATCAGTGGCAGCGAAACGGCGAAGCCCATGAAGCCGAAGATGTTGGCGATCCAGCGGATCGCGTCCTTGTTTTCCTTGGGTACCAGCAGCAGGAGAGCGGCTCCCACCAGCGGCGTGAATAAGATGATCGAAAGAATATGGTTGTACATTTTTTTAATAGCTCTCAGCCTTCAGCCATCAGCCGTCAGCTTATAAATCGCTCTTCGCCCTTCGCTCCTCGCCAGAAACTTCAACGGGCGTGTCATCCTGAGCGGAGGATCGCGTCTTTTGCGATCCGGAGTCGAAGGACCCCTATAACTTCAGTCCACTATGAAAGAACTCGCGTTCCCATCGGACCAAACTGGCCACTGGCCACTGACAACTGTTTTCTCACCACTTGACCACGTAATAACAAACGAATCCCACTAACCCCGCGACCATCACCAGCGCGTACCACTGCACCAGGCCCCACTGCACCAGGCGCACGGGATACGAAGCCAGCCGCGTCACGATGCCCACGCCATTCACGAAGAGGCCGTCGATGATCCACTTGTCCCAAAGGTTCGACAGCGTGCCGCTCATGCGCGTCGTCCAGCCAGCGCCGTTCACCGCGCCGTCGATGACATCCGCGTCGAACTTCCACAACGCGTCGCCGAGGCCCATTGCGCCCAGGCGCACGTCGCCAACCTTCTTGCGACCGGTGAACACCCAGTCGTAGATTTCGTCCACATACCATTTACGGAAGAGCGTCTTATACCAGCGCGGAGCGAACTCCTGGATCGGTTCCTTGTAACCCTTGTCGGCGTTCTTGTAGGCGCGCTGCGCCAGCCACCAGCCCACCACCGCTGCGCCAACCGAGGCGAACATCAGCGCGTATTCCAGCGGATCGGTGTGCTCCACCTGCTGCTCGCCGGCAGCGATCTGCGCTGCCTTTCCGCTCTCCACCAGCACAACCGCTTCTTTCGCGAACACCGGCTCGAGGAATTTCTCGAAGCGGTTCGATCCACCGAGGCTGTGCGGCAATCCAAGGAAGCCCGCGCCAATGGAGCAGATCGCGAGAATCACCAGCGGTACCGTCATTGTCTTGGGCGATTCGTGAATGTGGTGCTCGACCTCGTGCGTCATGCGCGGCTTGCCGAAGAACGTCAGGTAGATCAACCGGAACATGTAGAACGAAGTCATCAGCGCGGTGAGAAATGCGATGTACCACAGGTAGCGATACGCGCCACCCTCGCGAGACCATGTCTCCCACAGGATGGCGTCCTTCGAGAAGAAGCCGGCGAAACCGGGGATGCCGCTGATGGCGAGCGTCGCAATCAGCATGGTGCCGAAGGTGGTCTTGATCTTGCCGTGTAACGCGCCCATGTGCTGCATCTCCTGCTGGCCGCTCATGGCGTGGATCACCGAGCCGGCCCCAAGGAAAAGCAGCGCCTTGAAAAATGCGTGGGTGAAGACGTGGAAGACGCCGGCCGCAAATGCTCCGACGCCGAGCGCCAGGAACATGTAGCCCAGCTGCGAAACTGTCGAGTACGCCAGCACGCGCTTGATGTCGTTCTGCACCAGGGCGATGGTCGCTGCGAAGATCGCGGTCAGCGCGCCGATGATGGCGACGGTCTTCATCGCATTCGGCGCCAGCACGAACAGCGCATTCGACCGCGCCACCATGTAGACGCCGGCGGTGACCATCGTCGCGGCGTGGATCAGGGCCGAAACCGGTGTGGGGCCTTCCATCGCGTCCGGCAGCCAGACGTACAACGGAAACTGCGCCGACTTGCCGCAGGCGCCGACAAACAACAACAGGCATGCGGCGGTGATCACGGGATCGCCGATGGCAAAACGGCCGCTGCGCGCCAGATGATTGATGGCGGTGTACTGCACCGAGCCGAAGTACCACGCGATGGTGAACATGCCCAGCAGAAATCCGGCATCTCCCACGCGGTTGACAATGAACGCCTTGTTCGCGGCGGTCGAGGCGGAGTGTCGCTGGAAGTAGAAGCCAATCAGCAGGTATGAACACAAGCCCACGCCCTCCCAGCCAACGAACATCAGCGCATAATTGTTGGCCAGGATCAGCGTCAGCATGGAAAACATGAACAGGTTCAGGTAGCCGAAGAAGCGGTAGTAGCCGCCCTCGTGCGCCATGTAGCCCATCGAGTAAATGTGGATGAGCATGCCCACGCCGGTAACGAACAACAGCCAGATCGAGGACAACGGATCGAGCATGAAGCCGGCATCAGCGCGGAACTGAGCGGCACCGCCGTGCGTTGGATAGCTCAGCGAGTCGGAGCCCGTTCCCAGCCACGTGTACATCACTTTCTCGAAGGGCTTGCCGGGATTGGCGGCGGAGTAGCCGGTGTACTGCCAGACCGCGAGACAGGCCCATGCGAACGCCAGCACAATCACGCCGACGCAGACGCCGTTCACCGCCGATTTCGACAGCTTGCGTCCAAAGAAGAACATGCAAGCCGCACCGAATGCGGGAAACAGCGGAATGATCCAGAGATGATCTAAGAAGAACATGTATGAGATCGTAGTAGCGAGTTACTAGTAACTAGTAATTAGCAAAAGCAAATGCGTCCCGTCGTGCCGCTCGAGAAAACTAGCTACTAATTACTAGTTACTAGCAACTGCTCTTACCATTTCAGCAAATCCACCTCGTCCACGTTCACCGTCTCCTTATTGCGGAAGAAGGCGATGATGATGCCCAAGCCGACCGCAGCCTCGGCGGCGGCGTCGGTGATGACGAAGATGGCGAACACCTGCCCGTGCAATCCGTAGAGCCGCGAAAACGCCACCAGGTTCAGGTTCACGGCGTTCAGGATCAGCTCAATCGACATCAGGATGATGACCACGTTGCGCCGCGTCAGCACGCCAATCGTGCCGATCATGAACAGCGCAGCCGCAACAACCAGGTAATGCAATGTCGTAATTTCAGCCATATGAGCACTCAGCATTCAGCATTCAGCCAAACCGTCAAACTAGCCACTGACCACTGATCACTGCCTTTTCAAATCCTCTTCTTCGCCATGACCACCGCACCTACGATGGCCACCAGCAGCAGCAGCGAGGCAATCTCGAACGGCAGCATGTACTGTCCGTAGAGAGCCAGGCCAATCTGCTGGGTGTTGTCGGCCTCCAGCCCGCGATAGCCCTGGTAGAACACTGACGGAAACGTACCGCGGCCAGCGCGAAATACGAACAACAGCAGAGCGCCCAGGGCGAGCGACGCGATCAGGCCAACCAGCCATTGCTTGTTGAATTGGTACTCGCGAATGTTCTGCTCCAGATTCACCAGCATGATGACGAACAGAAACAGCACCATGATGCCGCCGGCGTAGAGCACGATCTGCACGGCTGCAACGAAGGGCGCGTAGAGCATCAGGTAGAAGCCAGCCAGCGACAGCAGCGTGACGATGAGTGCCAGCGCCGCGTGCACCGGGTTGCGCCGCGTGATCACCGCAATCGCCGAGACGATGGCCATGATCGCGAGGAAGTAGAAGAAGAATGTTGTGGCAACAGGTGTCATAAAATCAGCAATTAGCAATTAGCCGTTAGCAATTAGCAAAGCCAAAACCAAAACCCTTGTCATCCTAAGCGGAGGATCGCTTCTTTTGCGATCCGGAGTCGAAGGACCCCTGTTCCCGCGTCATCGTTGTTGTCCTGCCGCCGGCTAAAGCCGGCTCAGGACTTATGAGCCTGGTTACGGCGCGGCTAAAGCCGCGCCCCTTCAAAACAACTGCCTTGACGCTGGCCTAAAGGCCAGCTCTACCAAACGGACAACTGACAACCGGCAACTGCCTTACTTCACATACTTCTCCGGCTCCTGGCCGCGCTCCAGAGCTGCCTGGTCCAGCACCATACCTTCGCGGCTGTAGAGCGCCATCTCGTAATCCTGAGTCAGCTCCAACGCGTCGGTCGAGCAGGCCTCGGCGCACAGGCCGCAGAACATGCAGCGGCTCAGGTCGTAGGTGTAGGAGACCGGCTCCTTGCGCTTGGACACGGGATTGCGCTCACCCTTCACCACGATTAACCCCTCCGGGCAGGCCAGCGCGCACAGGTTGCAAACGATGCACATCGAGGCTCCGCTTTCCGGGTCAACCTTCAGCCGCGGCTGGCCGCGAAAGCGCTCAAAGATGACCGGGCGTTCCAGCGGATACTGCTCTGTGATTGCCTCACTTGGCGCCTGATAGTTAAACGTAACCTTGAGGCCCTTGAACAGGTCGACCAGAAACATCTTACGAAGCAGCGGTTTCAGACTCACGGCAGTACCCCCAGAATCGCCGACGAGATTTGCGGCATCAGCCCCCAGAGCGCAGTTGCGATCAGGACAGCCAAGCCAGTCGGCAGCAGTACCTTCCAACCCACTTTCATGAGCTGGTCAAAGCGGTAGCGCGGAAATGTTCCGCGATACCAGATGTACAAGTACATGAAGAATGCGACCTTCACGACAAACCAGTAAATGTCCTGCACGCGCTCGCGCACCGGCGTGATGAGCAGCACCAGGCCAATGAAGCCCAGCAACAGTCCGAAGATCCCGAGACCGACGGTCTGGACCTTCATCTGCGGAATTTTGGGCATGCGAACTGTGCCCAGCAGGCAAAGGCCGGCGAGCACGAACAATGTCAGCGCCGGAAACAAGGAAAATGCCGTGTTCCAAGTCGCGCCGCTTAGCCAGTTCGGGAAGGGCCGCATCCACCCGCCCAGCCACAAAGTCACCGCGATGGACGAGACTGCCAGCATCGCCGCGTACTCGGCCAGGAAGAAGAGCGACCAGCGGAAGCCGCTGTACTCGGTGTGGAAGCCGGCAACCAGCTCCGACTCGGCTTCCGGCAAATCGAACGGCGCGCGGTTGGTTTCAGCAACCATCGCAATCGCGAAAACCGCAAATGCCAGGAATCCCAGCGGGAAGAACTTGAAGATGAACCAGGTGTGCTGCGAGGCCTGCGACTGGACGATGCCAATCATGCTCAGCGTTCCCGTGCCGGTTTGCAGGCTCGTCATCAGCACGGCACAGACGATTGCCAAGCCCATCGCAATTTCATAGGAGACCATCTGCGCGCTCGAACGCAGCGAGCCCATCAGCGGGTAATGCGAATTCGACGACCAGCCCGCCATGATGATGCCGAGCACGCCTAGCGACGAAACTCCAAGCATGAACAGAATGCCGATGTTCATGTCGGTGACGGCGTGGGTGGGGCCAAACGGCACGACCAGGAATGTCGTGAACGCGGTCATTGTCACCACGACCGGCGCGCTCCAAAAGACAAACTTGTCGGCGTCCTGCGGGATGATGTCTTCCTTGATCAGCAGCTTCAGGGCGTCGGCGAAAGGTTGCAGCAACCCGTGCGGGCCCACGCGCATGGGGCCAAGACGAATCTGCATGTGAGCGAGGATTTTGCGCTCCAGCCAGTTCATCGCGATCACGGACAGCGAAATTCCAACGGTGATGATCAGGATGTAAATGGTCGCCCAGAACATGCTGCCGGCTTCGCCGGGGGTCAAGCTCGATTTCAGGTAACTCGTGATTGCGTCGAACATTTGTCGTCTCGGGTAGAGCGGGCCTTCAGGCCCGCGTCCAAGCTATGTTTCGTTTGTCCGAGCCGGCTTCAGCCGGCGGCACGTCTTTTCAGGGGCTAAAGCCCCTCAGTTTTCGTTTGCCCCTTGACGCGAACCTAAAGGCTCGCTCTACCTATCCACCTCTCCCAGCACGATGTCGAGCGTGCCGATGACGGCGACCACATCGGCCACCAGCAGGCCGCGCACCATCTTGTCGAGGGCTTGCAAATTGACGAATGACGGCGGCCGCACGCGCACACGATAGGGCTGCGTCGAGCCGTCGCTCACGATGAAATATCCCAGCTCGCCTTTAGGCGCTTCGATGGAGTGATAGATCTCGCCCACCGGCGGCTTGAGGACTTTCGGAATCTTCGCCATGATCGGCCCTTGCGGCAGGCCTTCGACGGCCTGGCGAATAATGCGCACCGACTGGCGCATCTCCTCAATGCGCACCAGGTACCGGTCATAAGTGTCGCCGTTGAGGCCGGTTGGAATCTCGAAATCGAAATTCTTGTAGCACTCGTAGGGCTGCGCCTTGCGCAGGTCCCACTTCACGCCGGCGGCGCGCAGCACCGGCCCGGTCACGCCCAACGCAATGCAATCTTCCGGATTCAGAATGCCAACGCCCTTGGTCCGCCGCACCCAGATGCGGTTGGTGGTCAGCAGCTCTTCATATTCGTCGAGCTTGGGCAGGAACGCGGTGCAGAACTTCAGGCAATCCTGCTCGAAGCCGTCATAGGCCTCATAGATGCAGCCGCCGATGCGGAACGCGTGCGTTGTCAGGCGCGCACCGCAATATTTCTCGAAGATCTTCAGGATCTCTTCGCGATCGCGGAAGCAGTAGAACAAAGGGGTCAACGCGCCGATGTCGAGGGCGTGCGTCCCCAGCCATACTTGGTGGCTGGCAATGCGGCACAGCTCGGTGAGGATCACGCGAATGTACTGCGCGCGCGGCGGCGCTTCCACATTCTGCAGCTTCTCAACCGCCTCGCAATAGCCCAGCCCGTTGGAGACCGAGGCCACGTAATCCATGCGATCGACGTAGGGATTGAACATCGCGTAGGTGCGGTTCTCGGCGATCTTCTCCACGCCGCGATGCAGGTAGCCGATAACACACTCGGTGCCCAGAACTTTTTCACCGTCGAGCTTGAGGATGACGCGAAGCACGCCGTGGGTCGAGGGATGCTGCGGCCCCATGTTGAGGACGAGCTCGTTCGCATCAAGAAAGGTTTCGTCCTTGGTATCGAGGTCGAGATAGTCGGTGCGGTCGCTCATTGTGTCGCTTTTCGCAGTTCGCTCTTCGCTTTTCGCCAGACGCTCTGGTAGAGCGGCGCTTTAGCGCCGCGTCCCCGCGTCCCGTTCACTTCCGAGCCGGCTTCAGCCGGCGGCACAACCGGGGCTAAAGCCCCTCAAACTTTAATGGCGGTCTGGACGCGAACCTAAAGGTTCGCTCTACCGCTCTTCGCGAGGCTGGCCTAAAGGCCTGCGCTAGCCTCACTGCCCGCTCTCAATCCCCAGGTTGATCTTCACCCATTCCTGGTCTTGCTGAAGGATCGGGTAGTCCTTGCGCAAAGGATGGCCTTTCCAGCCATCGGGCAGCAGAATCCGCTTCAGGTCGGGATGTCCGTCGAACGAGATGCCAAACATGTCGTAAACTTCCCGCTCCAACCAGTTGGCCGTCTCCCAAATGCCGACCGCACTGCGCAGACTATCGCCGTCTTTGATTTGAGTTTTCACGCGCACGCGCTCGTTGTGATGGAACGAGTACAGGATGTAGATAATGTCGAACTGGGCTTCGCGCTTCGGATAGTGCACTGCGGTGATGTCGACGCAGTAGTTGAAGAGTTCGTCGTCCCTCATGCGCAGCAAGATTTCGTAGAGGATCGAGCTGTCAACCACGAGATGTTTCTGACCGACATAGGTGCTGGCTTCTTTGATCCCGGAGCCATACTGGCTCTTCAGGCTGCGCGCCAGATCCGAGTCCCACGGCTCTGGCTTGGGACCTTCGGGCTTTGGCGGCGCCTTGGCAGCTGGAGCGGCGGGCTTGGCGGCAGTAGGCGGAGTCGCTGGCTTTTCGCCTGTTGCAGGCGCTGCAGGCTTTGCCTTCTCAGCGGGCTTTGGCGTCTCAGCAGGCTTCGCCGGTGCTTCTGGCTTTGCCGCAGGAGCAGCCGCTTGCGGCGCCGATGGTTCGGATGTCTCAGCCGAAGGGGGCTTCGCGATTGCTGCAGCAGATGGGGGAGCCTCCACGGCCGGTTGAGGGGCCGCTGGGGGCTTCGATGGAGGCAAGACTGGGTTCGGGTCTTTGGTCTCGTCGGGCATTGCCACTCTTTCCTGTTATTTCACCCCTACTCGGTGGAAGTTCTATTTGTAGCAGCCTACGGCGGTTACCTTCTTGTACGGCAGTCACGACAGGCTGTGATGTTGATCACATTGTGGCAACAAACCGCAACGATGGTCGAGGCGCGCACAATCCCAATTCCATTGGTTTGGGTAGTGCGGCGCTTTAGCGCCGCGTAAGCACCAGCTCCATGAATTCCGGCTTTAGCCTCTCGGGTACCTCGTCCAAGTGGAACAATTTTCTCGCGAATACGGGTAATCCTCTGCTCTTTCAACCAAGTTACGACGCACAGGGTTGTTATGGATGTATAGCCCCATCCGACCGTACTCCTCGACATCCCGCACCCGATGTTCGTAATAACTGGGTTGCCAGACCGATTTCAATTTCAACCCTGCCTGACCCATTGCGTACGAAAATCCGCCTTTGATCAATTGCACAGCTCTTCCTATGGCATGGTTCTCGTCGACAGAAATGAGGAGGTGCAAATGATTCGGCATGATCACGAATTCATGCACCAGAAATTCCTTCGCGTCGCGATAACGAAAGATCGTCGCCAGCAACAGCTCCGCGGTTTCTGTTCGCTGGAACAGGTTCTGGTGCATGTACGCGGAAGCGGTGATGAAATAGGTCTTGGTCACAGAAGGCGTTGGGGCTAAAGCCCCAAAATCAAGAGGGTGCCGGTGACGCGGCGCTAAAGCGCCGCACTACCCGATTACGACTGCTAGACCCATTCCAACGCGCCCTTCTTCCAGATCCAGATGTACCCCACGATCAGGATGCCGAGGAAGATCATCATCTCCAGCAGCCCGAAGAGGCCCAGCAACTTGAATTGCACCGCCCAGGGAAACAGGAAGATTGTCTCCACATCGAAGACGACAAACAAAATCGCCACGATATAGAAGCGGACGGTGTAGCGGCCGCGCGCGTTATCGAAGGGCGTGATGCCGCACTCGTAGGGCATCAGCTTGGTCTTGAACGGGTTCTTGGGACGGATGAGGGCGCAAAGGGCAACCGTTCCGGCGGCGACGAGGAATGCGACCAGGGCAAAAATAAAGATGGGTACGTAATTCTGCGGCATAAATTAATCGTCTCGCAGGTCGCAGCCAACCGCGACCGGATTATGAAGAACGCGCCAATATACCCCGGCGCGAGGCGGGATTCAATGACATGCGTCACAAAAACAGCAATTAGCAGTTAGCAATTAGCCCTGAGCTTAATTCCCCTAACTACTTGGTTCCCGGCGACGCCCAACTTT
>Ga0187885_10004069_pt1 | contig 12314 bp, 10 predicted proteins | sample June2016WEW_20_1_3_FD_132970 | JGI IMG/M metagenome (GOLD analysis project Ga0187885, IMG submission 132970) | Peatland microbial communities from SPRUCE experiment site at the Marcell Experimental Forest, Minnesota, USA - June2016WEW_20_100 | ecosystem: Environmental > Terrestrial > Soil >... | reverse complement strand
TGTCTACCTGGTTTTCTCCCACACACGCCTGCGGGCGCCCGACCTCGAAGCCACCGCCGCGACCCTGGCGGTCTTTTCCCTGGGGATGTTTGCCTGGGGAGCACAGAACATCCTGGCGCGAGGCTTCTATGCGGCTCGCGACACTCTCACCCCAGCCATCGTCGGAACCGCGCTCACCTTCCTGAGTCTCCCACTCTATTGGCTGCTGGTTCGGCACTATCAGCATCTGGGACTGGCTCTGGCCAGTTCTTCCGGAATTGTTGCCTACACACTTCTGCTTTTCGGACTGCTGAATCACCGCACCCGGAACCCGGAGTCGGCAGACCTGGTCTGGTTCTTTTTGAAGATCACCGCCGCGTCGGTCATTGCAGCCGGCGTGTGTTACAAGCTGACCCAACCGTTGCAGTCGCACATCGGCTGGCAAACCCCGCTGCGCGCCCTCGTGGTTTTGGGGATCATGAGCCTCGTGGGACTTGTCGTCACGGCAGGCCTCGCGAAACTCTTTCGCGTGCGGGAGTTGGACCCCTACCTGGCCAAGCTTCGGCTGCATTGGTGATTTCGCGATTGAGTGATTTGGTGATCGGGCCATCGACCCATTGAAAGCAGGTAGCTAAGGTCAGAACTGCACTGACTGTGCCCCCAGTTACATGGAATATCAATGGGAGTCAGTAGAAAGGCCAATGATGAGAGAAGGACTTGATCGCCCGGCAGAGGTAGATTGGGAACAGGAAAAACAGCGAGTTCTCCGTGAGATTGAACATGAAAAGAGCACCATTCGATTCATTGACCCTGACACTGTCAAAGAGGCGCGCCTAAAAGACCTGTTTGAGCAACTCAAGACCATTGAGGAAGCCCGGTCGCGGAAGGGTGCCGCGCTGAGTGTTGAAGCCACGGAAACCGAAGCGCAGCTTGCCGGTCAACTCTCCCGCCGATTTCGCATCGTCCGGCGCCTGGGCGAGGGCGGCATGGGAGCGGTCTTCCTCGCCGAGCAGATCGCGGTGGGCAACCGTCCGGTGGCGCTCAAAGTCCTGAACCGCAAGCTGCTGGATGACCCCGACTTCCTGCTGCGCTTTCAGAATGAAGCGGCTTCCACGGGGCGCATTCATCACCCAAACGTCGTCACCATTTACGAATCCGGCCAGGCCGATGACGGCACGCCCTACATCGCCATGGAGTTTCTCGAAGGCGAATCTCTCCGCCAGACGCTCACGCGGCGTGGCGCGCTTCCCTTGCCCAAGGTTGCGGAAATTCTCCAGCAAGCGGCGCGGGGGCTAAACGCCGCGCACAAGCTGGGCATTATTCATCGCGACCTCAAACCCGATAACATCTTTCTGACGCGGGGCGACGAAGGCGAAACGATCGTAAAGGTCGTCGATTTCGGCATTGCCAAGCTGCGCGAGTCCACCACGCACACACAGACCGGCATGGTGCTCGGCACGCCCGCTTATATGTCGTTCGAGCAGGCTTCCGGCATGAGGAGCGATGAACTCGACGCGCGGTCGGACATCTACTCGCTGGGCGTGGTGGTGTACGAAATGCTCACCGGCCGCGCGCCGTTTCAGTCCGACACGCCGGTCGGATACTTGCGCATGCACATGCAGGAAGACCCACCGCCCTTCCGCGCCGTCAAACCCGACCTCCCCGCGCTGCCCCAACTCGAAAGCGTAGTGATGAAAGCCCTCACCAAGGACCGCAATCAGCGGTACGGCTCGGTGTTGGAATTTGCACAGGAGTTCGCCAAGGCCGCCGCAATCGATTCTCAGCCTGCTCCACCGGAACGGGGGTCCTTGACGAAGCGCTCGACGCTCGTTCCGGCACAGGCGTCCGCTACAGAGCGTCAATCCCGCGTCCAGCCGGGGCGAGTGAATGTCAAAGAGAAATCGAGATGGTCTCGCTGGGCCCTCTGGGTTGTGGCCGCTGTTGCTCTAGCCGTGGGGGGTACAGGGGCGTGGTGGTCCGTGAATATGTACCGAGCGCAAACGCACGCTGAAGCTGGCAAAGCCCTTTACGACAAGCACGATTTCGACGGGGCAATTCGCGAGTACACCGAAGCCGTACGATTGAAGCCAAGTAACCCAGAGTTCCACAATGCCCTTGGTCACGCGCGGGAATCAGGATGCTCCGACTTCGAATTCGATACCGTATTAAATGAAATCCGTGAATTTCCCCAGACTACCCAGCCTGGTGAAGAAAGCGAGTGTGAGAGACGCATCACTCAGGAATACCGTCAGGCAGTCCAATTGAGACCAGAAAAGCCCGAATTCCACTTTGACCTTGCTAGGGCACTCGATACCGACGCTGAGGGACACAGGGAAGCAATTAACGAGTACCGCCAAGCAATTCATCAGAGGCCTGACTACGCCGAAGCTCACAGGGCGCTGGGGGTGGATTTATGCCACGATACCACGGTGAAAGACCACGACCAGTTGGCTTTGCAGGAATTTCGTGAGGCCTTGGAGTTGAAACCCGAATACGCAGAAGCCCATTTCCAGTTGGCGAATTGCTTGTCCGCCAGCAAGGACTACGGGGAAGCCATCCCGGAACTCCGAGAGGCTGTCCGTCTCAAGCCAGACGAATTCCGCTACCACACTTTCCTAGGCCGATGCCTGTTTGATAGAGGAGACACTGAAGGGGCTATCTTAGAATTCCGTGAAGCCAGTCGCCTGGACCCCCGCAACGAGTACGCCCATTCGTCGCTTGGAAAGGCCATGGAGAAGAAGGGCGAACTCCGATCGGCGCTGCAAGAGTACAAAGCGGCTCTGGATTCATGCAAAGTCTATCCGGTTGCTAACTGCCGCGACGATAAAGCCGACTTCGACAGGGTCTCCCGCAAACTCGCCAAGTGACTTTCGACTAGCCAACCTCACAGCTAACGAGTCTGACGCGTTCCCCGTTTTCCTCGAGGATAAGTGTCGTTGCTGTACCGAACAGGTGTTGTTGCCCCAAGAACTGATAAATCTTGTCAGGGTAGGAAGCATGCTCCCGGCATGCATATTCCTGTTCCCCCATTCTTACCCACAACGTGAACTTGTTATCGGGAAGCGATAGGTCGATCCCCTCACGCTCCGCAACGCGTTTGAGGTCGGCCTTGAGTATGCTGGCCTTCTCAGCCTTCATCTGCCTTGTATCCATTGTCAGTCTCCTTTGCTAAGGCGAAACTGCCTGTACCGCCGGGCAAGCCCACGAACGGCAGGCCTTGCGGTCATTCAGCCCGGAGATCTCTGAGCATCTCCCGTCCCAAAGTATCAGGAGGATAGTTGACACCACAGAAACGAAAATACGCTTTTTCGGCCAGTACGAATTGAAGCTCAACTTGAGGGCCGGGTTCCAAGGTGTACTTTAGGGGGCGGAGATTATTATTTGGATCGAATTCAACATGCAACGCACGGCCACCCTGGGTTCTTAATTCGACTTCGTTCGGAGATTTCTCCGCATATTTCAGCCTCTCCGTGGCGCAAATGTTTCGCAGCCATTCCCGAAGTTGATTCCAGAATTCGTGCGCTGCTTCCCATTCCTGCTTTGTCATTGACGTGCTCCTCCGCCACCGTGAGCGGCGTTCTAAGCGTGGGCCGCCCGCTGGCGCAGAGCCCAGCTCTGCGGCCCACAGAAAAGACTGATATCGGGCAAGCCGATCACTCTCAAAAAGCTTGGTGGGGCGATAGATGCTGCTGGTCAGGAGCTGCAACCGTCCGCGCGCAAAATGCCGTTTGTGGGTAGGCATGACCAGCGCTAACATAACACGCTGAAGCGCAGAGCTGCGCTCTGCGCCAGCCAGCCGTGGCTAGGCAAGAGGGCGTGCGCTGTACGGAAGGTTGGGGTCCGGCCTACGCTTTGGCAGCCGCGAGGCGTGCTTGTCGCTGCTCGTATGCGAAGCACATAGGCGACGTTCACGCCCCTGACTGTCTACATCCAAGTGGTCAGCCACCTCTTCACATGCCATGTGATCACAAATAACGACTTCATTGGGTGGATGCTCCAACTGGAAGTATTGGGGTTCCCTTTTCATATCTTATAATCTCCGCGCCGATGCTCATCGGCTCTAACTCTTTCATATGACGTCTCACTCCGAGGTTTCAGATCGAATCTGTCTTCCCACTGACATTCAGCGCAGATATCATGAGCCTTCGGCTCGCCATGATGCACGAAAATAGCCTGGTTTGAGCTAACCCCTTTGTTCCCAATGAAAGCTCCGGCTATTTTCAGGGCAGTGCCAACTTTCTACCCGCCGCGCAGCTTTAGCTGATATTCTTGGCACCACCTGGCGCACGTCCCCTCCTCGCCGCCGTCGTATCCGGCTCTGCCTTTTGCCCTCCGCCGTTTATCCGCTCTCTGAACATTTCCCCCCATCCCTAACATTAACAGAGCCGGATTAGGGGGAGCAAGCGGGCAGCCACGGTCAGCGCCGTCCTGCCCGTGGGGCTTTCTCATGCCCGATGCCCTTCGCAACTCACGACTCGTTCATGAGCGCTTTTTCCACCGCTTCCGGGTTTCTATCAATCACCGTCAAGTAGGCGCGCACCGCGCTTTCTGGACGCCTGCGCCCTTGCTCCCATTCCTGGAGCGAGCGCGCGCCGACGGCCAAACCCCTTCGTGACACACTTCTCCAGATCGGCTATCGGCGGTGTCAGGTGGGAAGATGAACCAATTTGCTGACTTCGAAAATCGCAAATCACTCAATCACCCGATCTCCCGATCACAACCTCCGTCTACTTCCCCACACAAAATGTTTTGAAGATGATGTCGAGGACGTCGTCGGCGTAGGTGGCGCCGGTGATGAGGTCGAGGGGCCGCAGCGCGTCGTAGAGGTCGAGCAAGAGCATTTCGTGAGGCAGCCGCTGCTCAGCGGCTTGGCGGGCCTTGGCCAGACCCTGGAGTGAATCCTGGATGAGTTGCTGGTGCCGTAGGTTGGTGATGAACTCGCCTTCCAGCCCGAGATCGCGGGCGGGCGCCGCCGTTTCCAAAATCTTCTCTTTGAGTTCGTGAATTCCCGCGCCCGTCAGCGCCGAAGTGTGGACAAGCCGTGGCGGCGAGACGCCCGCATCCAAATCCGCTTGCACGATGCTTTCGAGTTCAGCGGGTGAGACGCGCGGCGGCAAGTCCGACTTGTTCAAGGCAACCAGCAGTGCACCCAGAGGGCGCAGCTTCTGAAGCAGGCGCGCATCTTCTTCCGTCCACGGCTCCGAGGCATCAACCGCCAAGAGTCGCAAAGCAGAATCTGCGATGGCGCGGAAAGTCCGCTCCACACCAATCTTCTCAACCGCGTCGAGAGCCTCGCGAACGCCGGCCGTGTCCACAAAGCGCAAGGGAATGCCGCCCACATTGGCAGTTTCCGCGACCAGATCGCGCGTAGTTCCCGGAACGGGCGTGACGATGGCGCGCTCTTCATTCAAAAGGCAGTTGAAGAGGCTCGACTTGCCGACGTTCGGCCGGCCCACAATCGCGAGCGTCAATCCTTCGCGAACAATGCGGCCGTACTTGTAACCCTCGACGAGTTTCTGCAGGTCAGCGCGGCTGCGATCGAGGCGCGCCAGAATCTCCTGCCACTCGATTACCGCCACATCATCTTCGGCGAAGTCGATGCCGGCCTCGAGACGCGCGATCAGGTCGAGCAACACCTGCTTATGCGGCTGCAAGCGCACAGAGACGGAACCCTCGAGTTGTTGCGCGGCGACCCGGGCTTGGTAGAGCGTCTGCGACTCAATGAGGTCGCGGATCGCCTCCGCCTGAGTCAGGTCGATGCGCCCGTTGAGGAAAGCGCGCAGGGTGAATTCGCCGGGTTCCGCGGCGCGTGCGCCCCGCTCGAGACAGCACTCCACCAGATAGCGCAGGATGACCGGCGCGCCGTGGCATGAAATCTCCACCACGTCTTCCGCGGTGTAGGAATGCGGCTGGCGAAAGCAGGTCACGACCACTTGGTCGAGCGCCCGGCCGGAGTCGAGTTCTGAGAAGGTCCCTAGCGTCGCGCGTTGGGTGTCGAGCGGCAACTTGGGGAATTTGATCAGGCTCGTGGTGATTTCGATGGCGCGGTCGCCCGAAAGCCGCACCACACCGAGGCCGCCGCGACCTGGAGGAGTGGAAATCGCGACGATGGTGTCTTCACTCACCATAACGACCCATTACGCGGTAACCATTCCGCCTTCGATCAGAACCCCCTCACCCCCGGCCCCTCTCCCCCAAGGGGGCGAGGGGAGGCCTGATCCAAGTTTAGTGCCCTTTGTCACCCTGGCGACAAAGGGCGTCCGCCGCAATCATCTCCGCTTTCAACCCTCTCCCGTGGGGAGAGGGCACCCGCCCTGGGGGCGGGCGGGTGAGGGGTCTCTTGGTAGCCGAAGGGGAAGGTTTCCTCGTAACGCCCCCCAAGAGGATTCGCTGGTCAGCGGTGAGCGCGGCGTGAGGGAGGGTTGGTAGGAATAATCACCACCTTGCGCTCGGCTCCCGTTCCTTCGCTCTCCGTCCGGACCTGCGGGCGGTCCTTCAAGGTCAGGTGAATAATGCGCCGTTCGCGCGGGCTCATGGGGCTGAGGGTAAGAGGGTCGCCGGTTTCAATCACGCGTTCCGCCGCCACCTGCGCGGTCAGGCGCAACTCCTCGTTGCGCAGCCGCCGCCACTCCTGGCAATCGAAGGTGATTTTCCCGAAATGTTCCTCTTCCAGGCGGACCGCCTTCAACACCAAGTATTCGATGGCGCTCAAAAGCGCGGCGTTCCTCTCCAGCAGGAGGTCGGCGTCCCGCCCGGAAAAATCCACCACGTACTCCGGCGTTTCCAAGTCATCCGCCAGGGCAGCGCCTTTCTGAATGGAGAACCCCAGCTCAAAACGGCCGTGTCGAATCACTTCGTGGAGCAAGGATTCGATCGAAGGCAGGTGGTTTTCGATCGCGTGTTCGGCGGGCGGGTGGTCGCTGTCCATGGCGAATCACTCCTTGGCCACTGCAGGCCTGCGAGGAGGAGCGAGGAGGGGGTCCGGAGCGCGCATATAACGATTAATAAAAAGTTGCTGCCCAATTCCCACCACGTTGCTGGTGACCCAGTAAAGCAGCATGCCGCTGGCAAACCGGAAGAACATGACTCCGAACATCAGGGGCATGATCATCATCATCCGTTGTTGAGCAGGGTCGGCGGTGGTCATGGGCGTCATGCGCTGCACGATAAACATGGTCACAATCATCGCAACCGGCAAGATGTACAGTGGATCCTGCGCGGAAAGGTCTTTCAGCCAGGAAATCCAGGGCGCATGGCGAAGTTCGATGGAAAGATCCAGCACGCGGTAAAAGCCGTAAAGGAAAGGAGCCTGCAGGAGCATGGGCAGGCAACTGCCAAGAGGATTGATATGGTGCTCGCTATAGACCTTCATGACTTCTTCGTTCATCTTCTGCTTGCGCGGGTCGTTGAACTTGTATTGCTTGTACTTGTCCTGGATGCCCTTGATGATCGGCGAAATGCGCTGCATTTCCTGCGCAGAGCGAAGACTTTTGATTTTGAGGGGGAACATCGCCAGATTGATGATCAGAGTCAGCAGGACGATGGCCCAACCGTAATTGTGAATCCAGTGGTCGTAGATGTATCGCAGCGCAATAAAGAGAGGCTTGGCGACGATGCTGAACCAACCGAAGTCCACGAGCGAGTCGAGCGGAGGGTTTACTGAGCGGAGCACGTCCAGGTCTTTGGGCGTGACGAACAAGCGGAAGGCCAGCGGCTTGGGCTGCGTTTCCGCCAGCGTGGCGGTGAGTGGCCGGGGCTTTTCCTTCTCGGTCCAATCGGGCGGGGACCACTCCTGCCGTGCGACGCGGAAAGCCACCTGATCCGGCGCGTCGGGGAGGAAGATGTCCGCGAAATATTTGTCTTCCAGTCCCGCCAGTTGCAGTGGGCCGGGAATGACACGGTCCTCTTTCACTTTGCGCTGCGACAAGGTGTTGAGGTCACCCAGCGAACCGTAAACCGCCTGGCTGACGGATTCGATCACGGAAGGCGCCAGCGTATGGTCACCGAAGCCGCCCGGCCACATGACATCGACCGGCAGATAACGCTGGCCGTCGGAGACGCTGACTTCCACGTGCACTTCGTAACCGGCGCCTAAAGTGAATTTCTTCACCACCTGGTTCTTGCCATCACTGTATGTGAAGGTGAGACTGACGGGAGGCGCGAAGGTGCTCCCGGAAAGCTTGGCAGGTTCAGGGCCAACGACGAGCTTGGCGGCCTCGGCCACGTAGATCGCCTGGTTGAGCTGCGCCTTGAGCGCGGCGTCCGACATGCTCACACTCATCGGGAAGCCCAGCGTCTGGCAAGCCGCGACGTCGACGGTGTCGAGCAGGTTGTCCTTCGCGTCGCGATATCTCTTCAGCACCCAACTCTTGACAACGGCGCCTTGTGTCGAGAACGTCACGCGGTAGAGATCGTTTTCGACCACGATATCTCCCGCTTTGTTTCCTTGCGTGACCGGCAGCGCCACGCGAGACGTAGCCTGCTTCGCTTGCGGCCCCGTGCTCACCGCTGGCGCCGCTGCCGGCTGTCCTGGAGCAGTCGCCGTGGGTGCAGCGGGCGTGGCCTTCTTCGGCTGCGGAGGCGGCTCCTTGACGAAAAAGACACGCCACAGGATCAGCATCACAAAGGAGAGCGCAAACGCGACGATTACACGTTTTTCTTGGTCAAGGCTCACAGGCAGATTCCAGGTTATAGGTTACAGGGTACAGGGAACAGATAATTGGTGTCATTCGCCAGGTGTCAGGTTTCGCGCCCGCGGTCTTTTGCTTCGGTTTTTCCCGGTCACCTATCACCTTGCTCTTCCCTGTCACCTGTTACCTTCTTTTCATGGCACCGGATTGCAACCGTAGGCGCCCCAGGGCCGGCAGCGCAGCAGCCGTCCGAGCGCCAGGCGCACGCCTCTCCACACTCCCCACTTCTCGACCGCTTCATACGCATAAGCTGAACAGGAAGGGTAGAAACGGCAAGCCGAGGGCAGTGCGGGTGAGAAGCAGGTTTGATAAAAGCGAATCAATCCCAGCACGAGGAACTTCACGAGGCCCCCTGTGACAAGGGGAGCGGAGGCTGGCCTCCCTGTGGAGGCAGGCTGGGAAACACGCGCAGCAATTCCCGCTGGAGCGCTGCAAAGGCGACCTTCGCTACGGCTTCGCGGGGATTCACCAGAATATCCCAGCCCCCCGGAAGGTTCGCGCGATTCAGCCGGAACACTTCGCGCACGCGCCGCTTCAGGCGATTGCGCAGCACGGCACTCCCCAGGCGCGCCGGCACGGTAACCCCCAGACGGGAGTGCGGCAGCCCATTGGACCGGAAGAAGACCGTGCATAGTGACGTGCTCCGGCGTTGCCCTTCGTCGTAAACGCGCCGAAATTCGCTTCGGCGCAGCAGCCGGAAAGTCTTGGGGAAAGCTTGAGAGGTCAAACGAACTCTTTAGGGATTCAGGCGATGACGGCCCTTCTGACGACGGCGCCGCAAGACATTGCGACCTCCCGGAGTTCTCATGCGAATGCGAAAGCCGTGCGTTTTGGCACGGCGCCGGCGGTTCGGTTGAAAGGTACGTTTCAAAGCGCAATGCTCCCTACTGTGATTTCACAGCCTAAAGCTGACCATCTAAAATACCCTGCACTAAGGAATTAAGTCAAGCAAAGCGCTGCGCGGGTCCTGACTCGGGGCGTGTAACCCCCCATTTCCATTTTGAGCTGTACCTCCGAATCTTCGGATCGTCGCCGTCATCAATACTCATGCGGGTGTCAACAAGACAAAGACGCTCCGGAGGTCAGTACCCAATGGGTGAGATACAAAATCAGCCCTTTCAGCTCTCCTTCGACGCCTCTCTCAAGGTCGATCTCCAAGGTTCCCGTGTCACCTCCGACGGCGGCTTGATTCTGGTTCGTGAACTGGACGAACGTTTGGGCTTCGATGATCTCATCACCCAGCCCGCCGCGGCCCCTCTTTGGGAGCAGGTTGCGGCGTATTGCGGCGCTGCAGTTGCCAATGGGTAGCCGAAGCTTGGGTGGCAAACAGATCCGTCCGAAAGGACACAAGAGATGGAGTGGTGTCCGAGGTATCGGCTGCACGAGCGGCAGATCCGGGTTCCGAAGAGAAGTCCCGCCCAAGTGTGCAATTTTGAACAGACACGCCGCCGCCGAGGTTGCTTTAATCATTGCCTGGAGCTGCAAAAATGGGAACCCTAGAGTGTACCGCCAGCCTCTCGGGGACCCAAAACGGAAATCCCGATTAGAAATCTGCAGTGAGGTGAGCCATGTTTTTGCCCCCTCTGATCTTGGTTGTGTCTACGGGGCTCCTTTTCTTTTACCTCCAGGCCGTCTGCCCGAAGCTCTTGCGACGGCGGTTTACTCAGGAGTTCTACCAAAGGATTGTGAATGCCAATCGGTTGGAGTTCCCCTCGGTCCGGAAGGCCATTGAAGATTTCGGATCTCCCGTGGAATACTCGCGCCTCACCGTGACGCTCAAGTGTGATTTCCTGGCTCTCACGTACCTTCTCAAAAACGCTGCCAACGTTTACCAGCGCTATAGCTACGAAGAGCGTCTTTTGATCCTATACTTCAAGCTACTGTATGTTTCCCTCGTCACGCGTCATTGGCTGCGGTTGCACGAAACCTCGGCCGCATTGAAATTGACGACCATCCTGCAATACTTCTCGAATGTTGTGGGAGAGCGCGTCAATACGGTGCGCTTCGGAAACCTGAAGGCTTCCGATTATCTCTTGAACATCTAGTTTGTCGCTTCTGGCAGGGGTTCCGGGAATCCCTGATAATTCCCCTGTATAATGCTCGCCGTTTTCGGGATCAAAAAGTAAATCCCGTGTAACTGCTCCCCATCCTCCAGCTTGGACTGGAATGCCTGTAGCGGACCACTCCATGTCGGGTGGGTGAACCCGGCAACCAACCCCAGATCCGCACAATGACAGCTTGACGGGAAGCGCCGCTCAATCCCCCGCGGGCGGGGTGTGCTGCGTTAGACCTTCGATGATTAAAGAGTGGGAGGTCTTAGGCGGATTCAACTAGGGAGCACTGAAGGGAGACTCGATGAAAACCGGGCTGCTGGGTGTCACTCGTATCGCCAATCGGGAAATCCAAGAACTCATTGACAATTCTCCGCCAATTCGTTGAGTGTTAGGCCCTACAGATTGGGATTGACACGGGGGCGCATCTTAGCCCGCTGTCAACACGTTGATAGTCTCGGAAGTCAATTGATCCACGATGGAGATGACCCGCGCGGCGGCTTCGTAAGCGCGCTGGTAAAGGATCAAGTTGGAGGCTTCCTCGTCCAGCGAAACTCCGAAAACTGCAGACCGTTGGTTCGTGAGTTGCTGCAATACCAAACTCACAGCTTCTTGTTCGGCGGAAGCATTGGAAACCGCATTGCCAACCTGGAACACCAGGTTCGAATAATGATCTCCCGGTGTTTGACCCGAAACGATGGCCTTGTCTTGGAGTTCAGCCAGCGCGGTGGCGTTGCGGTTGTTTCCGGCGGTGCCGTCTGAGCTTGCTGCAACCTGGTCAGGATTGTTCAGCGCCAGGGCCATGGCCGTGGCTGCGCCAGCATTTGAACCAGGATTCGTGGGCGTAAAAGGAACAAAAAAGTCTTGGCCCTGTAAACCATTCAGATCATAGCCCGCTTGCTGCTGCGCATTCACTGCACTTATCAAACTCGTGGCCACGTTGTCGAGCTTAGATTGCGTCGAGGGGATAATGTCATCACGGGCATCGAGATAACCTTGAAGTTTTCCGCCGGCGATCGCCGGCGTGATGTCGGTCCCGTGCGAGAAGACATCATGCATCCCCGAATCAGTCTCGCGCTGAACGGTCAGGGGTTGACTCTCATTGCCTGCCACCAGCATTGCCCCAGCCGAGGTAGTCACGGACGCGGTGCCATCTGCGGAATAGATAACCGCGGTGTCAACGAGTTGGGAGAGGTTTTGAAGGGCTCGGTCGCGCTGGTCCAGAAGCCCGCCCGCGTCCTGCCCGGCGACCGAGACGGCCGGGATTTGCCCATTCAAGCTAACGATTTGGCTGGTAAGCTGGTTAATCTGGTCAACAGTTTGCACCACCGGTTGATCCAGGCCGGATCGGATGGTCGTCAAGCTCCGGCTCGTTTGGTTGAATGTATCGGCAAGGTTTCGCCCGGCAGTCATGACGGCTTGTCGCAACGGGGAGCTCGTCGGGTTCGCTGCAAGGGCCTGGAAGCTATTGAAGAAATTGCTCAAGACGTTCTGGAGGCCCGCGCCCTGGGTTTCGTTGAAGAGGGCCTCCACTTGGTTCATTGATTGCTGATAGGAATTCAAGCTTGCTTGTCGCTGGGATTCTTGCAGGCTG
>Ga0187885_10004066_pt1 | contig 12318 bp, 20 predicted proteins | sample June2016WEW_20_1_3_FD_132970 | JGI IMG/M metagenome (GOLD analysis project Ga0187885, IMG submission 132970) | Peatland microbial communities from SPRUCE experiment site at the Marcell Experimental Forest, Minnesota, USA - June2016WEW_20_100 | ecosystem: Environmental > Terrestrial > Soil >... | reverse complement strand
GCTGAAGACCGCGATCCCGACGATGACGTTGATCGCTATCAAACCGTAGGTGACAAAGGGCGTCGTCTTGCCTTCGAGCGGATCAACGTCATATAGCGGCAACAAAACCATCGGTGCACCCTGCCCACATGACAGAACTGAACTTCAGTCGCGCAGATGCGGCTGCCTGTTTCGGACGACGGCAATATTTCTTATCTCCGCGCATTCGCCGGAATCCTTGCAGTTATCTACGCGCCCGATGATTCGGCAAAATTTTTCAAGCGCGCAGACAGCCAATACTTTGTTGTCTTCAGCCTTATTGATAACGCATGTGCCTTCGTCCTCGCCAACGCCGCCACCAATGCGAAGCCCATAGCGATCTTTGCGGTGAACGCCCGCGCATTCGCTCGGCATGGGGTTTTCCTAAGTGTACGTTATGTTCGCTTAACGCGTTCTTTTCAAAAGCTTGCCCGGGGCATACGGGCTAGTAAAAATCTAAACGTCAAAAGCCTCGGTGATGTGACGGTGCGGGGTTGACCTCCTCGCATACCGGTCGCGAAGGCGTGCCGATTGTGCCTTGTCTTTACTGATCGCTCGATTGAGCGGGCAATAGGTGAAATCAGAGAATGTCAGCATGCGCCCAAGGCGACGCTCCAAGCATCCGACGCAGAGCATTCCTTCGCTGTTTAATGCTGGTGCAGCGGCGCATGCCTGCCGCCACAAGACATCGTGGATCATGTAATACTCGGAGCGGCGTCTGCGGTCATAGGGGATCGTGAGCTGGCTGCAGTCATGGCAAGGGTAGTCGTCGCTGTCGGCAATTTGCTGATCGAGGGCTGCCCAAAATTTCGCGCTGTCTTTGTCTGGGTCCAAGCCAGCGCCGACCACCCAGTCGACGGCTGAATTAAAGCGGCGTTCTACGGGGCTAGTCATTTAATGCTGCCACCGCGACGGGACGACCGCGCACATACCCCTCGACGAGCGCCGCCTCGAACGCCTCGAGCGCGGCCATTGGCACACGAATGCGACCGTTTAACATTTTGCAGGCAATCCGTTCGCCACGGATCAGCTCCAGCATTTTCGTCTTGCCGACGCCAAGCCGACGGGCGGCTTGGCCCGTTGATAGCAACATCGGTTGAGGATCGATCATCGCCCGACGCGGTGACGCCGTCTGTTGCGGATGTTTGTTGTGCTTACTCATAGTTCACCTTATGTGTTGAGGCGCGGACAACATGATGCTGTGCGCGCTAATTGCGCGTTTTCAGAAATTGGTCATCTCCCAAAGAAAGGCGTTGAGGTCGGCGGGATAATTCCCGCCGCCAATGTTTTGGCGTAGTCGGAGCAGAGGGTCAATGTCAACCACCCCAGACGCGTTTCGGCGCGTTGCGGTTGGGTTCAATTTTCAATCGCGAAATCGAGCGGGAAAAGTTCGGGGAACCGTTCGGTGATTTCAAAAAATATCAACGAATACAGCGGCACGATGTGCTTCCGCCTGCCGGGAGCACGATGCAGTGGCGGCGAGGCCCGCTACGTCCCCAGGTACTACAATCCCTAATTGAGCTACCGGGTACCGTCCAAAGTTGGGGGCTTTCGCGGAGGGTCAATGCGATCTCTGACACCCTTGTTTTCAAGTCTGGCTGGAATTGCAGGCAGTCCGATCCGCGCGCCGAAAAAAAGAACAAGGAAAAACGCGATTACTGTAGCAGCTTTTGCGGTCACGCCGGGGAAAGTCGGGAGATGCCCCACTTCCGCCGCGTTTTAGCGCCACGCCGTCACCCCGAAGTTTGGAGCCGACTGTGGCGTTTCGGGCACGGTAATCCGGCGCTTGGATTGCTAGATTGGTCGGTGGGGGTGGTTAACGGTTGCGTAACACTGACCGGCAGAAACGGTTGCGTAACGCTAACCGAAAGACGACAATGCGCTGTCGCGCGTGATGGGATGGGAGTGTAGCATGAAGCGGATTTTGATCGCCGGGGCGCTTGCGCTCGCGGCCGGGGGACAAGCGCTCGCGGCCGATCTTCCACAACCGGGACCGCCGCCACCGCGGGCACCGGCCACCTACGTTCCGGCCCCGGTGCCGGTGTTCAGTTGGACCGGCATCTATATCGGCGTCAACGGCGGCTATGCTTTCGGTGACAGCAACTGGTCCGATCCCATACTTGGCTCGACCGGCAACTTCAGCACGGACGGCTTCCTGATCGGCGGCACGATTGGCGGCAATTACCAGTGGGGCCAGTTCGTGCTGGGCATCGAGGCCGATGGCGACTGGGCGAACCTCAATGGCACCACCAACTCCGTCGCTGGCGGTTGCGCCTTCGCCGGTTGCACCACCCAGAGCGACTGGCTCGCCACCGTGCGCGGCCGTGCCGGCTATGCGTTTGACCGCTTTCTGGTCTACGGGACGGGCGGCGCCGCTTTCGGCAATCTCGAGGCTGCCGCGGGTGTGCTGCCTTTCAGCAGCTCGACACAGACGGGTTGGACTGCAGGCGGGGGCGTCGAATTCGCATTCACGCCGAACTGGACCGCCAAGGTCGAATACCTCTACGTCGATCTTGGCAACCAATCCTGCCCATTCGCGAGTTGCGCCGGCACAGCTACGACCGTCTCGCTCACCGAGAACATCGTCCGTGCCGGCATCAACTACAAATTCTGGTAACACGCGCCGAAAACGGCTGACGCCACAGACAAAGCCCCGGGTCAAACCCCGGGGCTTTTTGTTTGCAGGTGCCGCTCCAGGATGAAAGAACGGGCCGGCCATATATTTTGCCACTATCACCCGCCGGCCGTCGACGAAGATGGCGGCGCGCGCGTGATGCGCCGCCGCGTGCTGGCGATCGGGGCGCCTGGCATGTGTGACTATTCCGCCACAGTTGACAGGAAGTCCGGGTCGCTGCTATTCTTGGGCCCATCCTAGACGTTTTGCGAGCGACGGCGGAAACCGTCGCTTTTTTGTTGGGGCTCGCTGGCTTTAGGCCGCGCCCCCGACCTGCGCCCGCAACATCGCTAACCGTCCGACAGCCTGCCCTAATCGTGGGGCGGCGTCCTTTTCAGAACAGCCCTGTAGCACTTCGAAAACAGGAACCACAACATGAGCCAAATGCCGAAAACGCTCGTCCACAGGTGGACGCCGCGAGTCTTGTTCGAGTTGTCGTGCAAACCGATGCACTTCAACGCCATCCAAAGAGCGATCGAGGCGCCGTCGGCGCGGATGTTGAGCCAGCTTTTGAAACGGTTGGCGCGCGACGGGATTTTGGAGCGCCATGTAATCGCGGTCGGCCCTCCCGCGAGCGTCCGCTACAGTCTGACCACGCTCGGAATCGAGTTGCAAAAATCGACAGAGGCCCTGGTGGATTTCTGGCGCAAGAACGCACCCGAGATCCAGGAACGGCGCTTTGTCAACGCCGAGGCCGCGCGCGCCGACGCCGCACGCCAGGCCGACGCCGGCACCGCCTGATCGATTCGCATTTTGAGACGGCTGCAGCGAGCCGCAATCGCTGACGCGGGTATCCGGGCGTGCCGGTGCGACATCCATCCTGTTGGTTCCAGACTTGCACCGGGCTTTCGCGGCCCGGTGCGCTTTCTGGGCCCAAATGGAAGGATGAAAAAAAATGCCGCGGGAAAAATCCAGCGGCAGTTGACAGGATGATCATCATGTATAGCGACAACAGCATTACTGCGTCAACCCCAAACCCTTGGTGTGACCCCGACGCAATTACGATTTTGGCGGTCGTAACTCCGGCCGCGACATGCGAGCAGTGCGACCAGCCGTTTCAGCCTCGCGCCCGCGGCGGGTCGAAGCAGCGTTTCTGTTCGACCAAATGCCGGACAGCGTTTCATAATTCCCAGCGTGTCAATGAAACGCCTCAGCGTATCAGTGAAACGGCTGAAACGCTTGAAACGCCGGGAACCATCGCGCCAGTGCCGGCCCCAAAGGTCCAGGACGACCCGAACAAGTTCGATTGGCTGCGGGACCATGAACTTGTCGTCGTGCGGCAACAGTCGGCAATCGCCGTCTACACCAATGGCAATGATGACGTCGTTATTCGTCAGGAAGGCCAGTATGGCTACGATGATGATGTCTGGATCCTCGTCTCGCGCCAAAACCTCGCGCCCCTGATCAGACGCCTACAGCGCCTTGAGCGCGGTGAGGAGTAGGCGCGTCATGGAAGCTCGCGACCCGCTCGACAACATTCGCCGCGCCGAACTGAAACGCATCTTTCGTCACCGTGGGGTGTCGGAAGTTGAGGTCCACAACGCAGTCGAAGATATCATAAGCGAGCGCCGGCGCTGGACTGCAGCCGAGCTCGGACTGCGCATGAAGTTGCCGTTTACCGAATGGGAAAAGCTCGGGATTCGCACCATGCGGTGCATCGACCGCAGCCCCGAGATGATGCGGTTATATGTTGCCGAGCGTCGACTCGAGCGCGACCGAATCCGCAAAGGCAAGAAGAGAGCCATGAACGTCAAGACAAAAGGCCTTTCGCCGAGAGCGAAAGAGCTTGCTGCCATGCTCAACAGCGATTGGCAGCAGAGTTGCGATCTTGTCGAACTGATAAGGAAGCGGCGCGGCCGAATCAAACGCCAGACGATCGAGCAAGCGGTCCTCCGGGCCTCGCTCGAACTTTGCGAAGCCGGCATTGCCGAGCAGAAGATCGAAGCGAACCCCCGCGGCGGCCGAGCGCGGTATCTGCGCTGGAACGAATCAACATCGTTTCGTCAGTCTGATTTCGGTGAGGGGACGCGATTTTGTCGTCACGACATTGTCGTCATGACAAAAAACAGTCCCCTCACCGAGGCAAGGCAGTAAAACCGGGCACAACTCGACCACGAGTCAGCACAACCTGGGAAAGTCCCCTTATAACCTTACGGTATACGCGGACACACCGAGCGAGCGGGACCGCCGAGGGGTGGCCGAGCGTTGAGTTCCCCTTAGCTCTCTGCCATCACCGGAAGGCTCATGCGAGGCATGGGCGCCGAGAGAAGGACGAAGCGCTCGCTTCATGCGCGGACGAGTCGACAGGCTGAAAAAAGGCTAACGAGCGATGATTTCTTTCGAAGAGTTACGGAGCGGCGACTGCAGATGGCCAATCGGTGAAAATCCGATCTTGTTTTGCGGGGCTCGCAAGATCGCCGGCTCAAGCTATTGCGAGCGCCACCACGCCATGTCGGTCAGGCCGCCGCTCACCCAAGCCGAGCGCCAGGCGTCCCGCGAGGCGCGCCAGCGCTACACCGTCACCACGTTTTTGAAGGCGGCTTAAAGGCCATGAGCACCGCCGAACGCGCCAAGCAGATGCGAGAATTCGCCGAGGCGCTTTTCCGTCATTTCGAGATGTGCCAGAAGGCCGGGCTAGTGCGTAAGCAGGATTTCGTGACACAAGGGAGACACCATGAGCTACCAGCAAGAGATGCTATACAACATGGTGCAGGGCCTAGCAGATGAGGGACCGTTACGTGATCGCCTCGTTGGCGTTGCGACCTACTTGGCGCCCAGGATAGTGGGGAAGTTTCACGCTGAGCCGGTTATGCAAGAGAAACTGAAGAAGATTCTCGACCGCCTCTTGCATGTCCAGGCCGGGTCCGGCGATGACGGCAAAATCGATACAACGGTGAAGCACCTCTCAGATGCGGAGGCCAGAAGCATCGCCCATGACATCGTTGACCTGTTCCTTGAAGTATCGGGGGGCTGGCGCGAGTAGCGCGGCGATCGGGTGACTGCGCGGCGATCGAGGGCTGCGGCCGGGAATGACCCAGATCACGAGATGGGTTGCGCGAAGCATTCGCTATGAGAGCGTTATTGGCGTTTGGTGCTTTACTCGTTGCAGAGACGGCGTTGGCAGAGCCGATTGTTCTGGAATGTGATCTTCCAGGTGCCGGTACCCCAGGAGTGGAAATTGGTTGGGGCGCTGCATGGCACGGCTTTATTGAGATAGATGATAATTGGAGCACCGATGACTACAGCTTCCGGAGAGACTATCCGACGTATCGGATGACGATTTCCCGCAATTCTGGTGCGATAGTCCAGGAGAAGTCCGGACACTCCCGAACTGGCTCTTGTCGAGTTGCATCGAAGGAGAATCGCCGCTTTTGAAAAATTAGCGGGCGGCGCGCCCGTCTACGCCTCGCACCGGGTCGGCGCGGGCGCTTGGCTGACTAGACGGCGATCGGGGGGCGGGGCGTTCCGTGACCCAGATCACCACAACGCCATCCAAGGGCATCTCGGTGATTTTGCCCCGGTGCTCTTGGCGCTGTAGAGGGGGACACACCGCCGACGCCGCGATATGCCGTCTTGTGGGGCCGCCAGGGCAGGCCATCTTCCCAGAATCACGTCGCCACCCGATGACGATCTGGACTCACCGGGCGCCTCCGCGACCGGGTGAGCCTCAGTCAGATAGAGGCCCAAGTGAACGCGACATCAAAAGAAAAACGAAGCCAGCTCTGCCAGACAATCTCAGGACGCTGCCGCCCCACTCACTTGGCCTTCGGGATTTCTATTGCTTGCGTGATTTCCATATCCATGACGGCAGTCATAGAATTTGGCGTGATCACCATCACCGCGGCATTTCCGCCTTTATCCGTTGCCTGGACAAGGTAGGAAAGTGGGATAATTCGAACGTCCTTGTACCCCGCCTTTTCAAGTTCGTTCTTCACTTGCGCGTGTTTCGTTGACCAAGTTTCGCCTTGCGTCGAGCTTTGGGCCAAGGCGAGTTGGGGCAAGGTTAAAGAGATTACCGCAAATGCCACCATTCCGAGTACTTTTTGCATTGGAGTGCTCCGTGTTTTCGAATGCGCATGATACTGTAACGGTGCCCGAAGCTAGGACTGCTCAAAATTGCTCACAATGCGGAGAATAATCAGCTGAGCGCTCTCGCGGCCGAAGGGATTTTTTTCTGGCGCTCGACCGCCCTCGGCATGACCACGCGGCCTTCAGCTTTGCGGCGCTTTCGGTACTGGTTGGATCACCTCGATATACCGCCGCGCATAGGGTTGCACGGTTTCCTTTGCATTGCCGTCCCAGCGCACGACGTAGTTATCGCCCTTGAGGCCGACGATGGTGCCGGTGCGGCCCAGCTGGTGGTGATGTCGCCTGCCCAACATCGCGACGCCTTCGTCGCTCAGCATACAGCGCTGGCCTATTATGGCACTGCCCATCGCGGCAACCCGGTATGACTTTTCCGCGCAAGCCGTACATAAAGCGTACAACGGTGCCGGTATCTCCGCTCTCACAGTGACGTGACTGTCCTGCGGTTAGCTCATCGCCCCTCAGCGGGTGAACGGGTGAACATTCCCTCCTTGCACTGGTCACATTCTGTAGTACAATGCGACCAGTTAAGCACAAGGAGGCCCACAATGTCCGCGAATATCGTACAGCTTCGGAAGGCCAGATCGGAGCGAAAAGCGACCAGTCGCGACTCGAGGGGGCGCAAGGCGAACGAAGCCTACCGGGTCCGCGAACATCTGACCGAAGCGGAGATGGCCAAACTGCTCGCCGCGCTCAAGCGCAACCGGCATGGTCATCGGGATTGGCTGATCGGGCTGCTGATCTATCGTCACGGCCTGCGAGTATCCGAGGCCTGTGATCTGCGGTGGGATGATCTCGATCTAGCCAAGCGCACCGTCATCGTTCGGCGGCTCAAGGGCAGTGTCGATAGCAGCCACTACCTCGACCGCGACGAGCTGAAAGGACTCAAGCTGCTACGGAAGCAGCAAGAGGCCAGTGGCACCAGGTCGGCTTACGTTTTCGTCAATGAGCGCGGCGAGCCGTTCCGCCGCATGGGCGTTGCGCGCATGATAGAGCGGGCTGGCGAGGCCGCTGAGCTGCCGTTCACGATCCACGTCCACATGCTCCGGCACTCGACCGGATACGCACTGGCGGCCAAGGGAATGGATACTAGACGGCTCCAGCACTACCTTGGGCACGCCGCGATCACGAACACCGTTCGCTATACGGCGATGTCGCCGGAGCCGTTCAAGGATATCTGGCGCGGTTGATCGTCAACCGGCGCAGGACTGCCACTAATCAAAGCCCGGCGTAATCGCCGGGCTTTTTCATTTCAGCCAAGGAGAGCACAACAATGGCGAAAGCCACAAAGACCACGCCCACCGCCGACCAGGACGACGCGCTGCTCACGCCTGCCGCGGATCCCGCGTGCGCGTATTGCGGAATGTCGAAAGCCCAGCCAACGCCCGCAGCGCTTGATCCGCACGCCAGCGTGGCCGACTGCATCGCCGCGATCGCCTCGGTTTACGACACTGTCGGCGTCCTCGGTGCCGCATTGACCAAGCACACCAGAGAAGCCGCGGGCGACGCCCAACTGCATAGCCGGCTGCATCGGGTGCAACTGCTGTGCGGTGAATTCCGCGCCGGCCTGCAAGCCCACGTCCTTCATGATCTCAGCGTCGGCCCCCACGCCCCTCGCCTGCGCGCGCGAGGCTAGAGCCCATAACCAGAAGAGGAACCAACAGCATGAGCACCAAAAGCCCCCGCGAACGCGACATCGGCTTTTCGCAAGAGAAACCCGCGCATGAAGCCGCCCCCATCCAGCGCGAAGCGATCGCCAACAACACGGAGCGCCGCGGCACGCCCGAGGTCGGGCACAGGCACGAAGGCGAGATCACCCACACGACCATCGCCACGGCGCTAGACGGCCGCAAGGTCGCGAAATGACGTCCGCCCCGCCCCGCACTTCTGTCCGTGGCCTCCTTGCGCACGCGCGCGAGGCTGCGACCAGCGGCGTTGACCGAGCCAACAGTGCGCCAACGGTGAGCCACGGATGAGCCAAGACCGAGCCAAAACCGAGCCAAGACCGAACCACGTCCGCAGACGCAAATCCTTCCTCAGAAAACGCCTTTCGCCCCGGGTCCGAGATGTGTTCGCGGACCTGATGACCGACAAGGTGGACGTCGGCGCCTACCTCGAATCGCAATGCTTGAAGGTTGCCGAGTTGACCGTCCGCGCCGAAGACCTTCGCGCCAAGTTGGACGTGATGCTGGCCGCGGCCAAAGGCAATGGGGCCGACGCCGAAGCTGGAGTCCGGTCCCTTGCCGCCTTAATCAACGCGGTCACCAGACTCGAATCAACCGCCCGCCGAGCCGCCGCCGATCTTACCAAGATCGTCCCCAAGCCGGTCGTCCAAGACTGGGCCGAGATGCAGAAGGAGGCCGCCCGGATCATCGAGCAAGAGGATCGGGAGGCTAAGCCATGACACAGCCATCCGCGCAACAGGTTGTCCGGTGGCAACGCGAGCCCTGCGCCTTCATCGAAGAAGCATTGCACGATCCGGAGACGGGCAGGCCGTTCAAGCTATTAGACGCCGAGCGCGATTTCCTTGGCCATGCCTTCAAGGTGGATAGCGCCGGCCGGCTACTCTATCCGGAGCAGATATTCGCAGCCCCGAAAAAGTCCGGCAAAACCGGCTTTGCGGCCCTGCACATGCTTTGCACGGTGCTGCTATTCGGTGGCAAGTATTCTGAGGGGTATGCACTCGCGAATGACCTGGAACAAGCGACCTCTCGCGTGTTTCAGGCCATCAAGCGGATCGTTGAGTCGTCGCCACTGCTGGCAGATGGCGCCGAGATCATGAAGGACAAGATCGGCTTCCCGGCCTTCGCGAACGCCTCGATCGCCGCCATTGCCAGCGACTATGCCGGCAGCGCCGGCAGTAACCCGACGATCTCATGCTTCGATGAGCTCTGGGGCTACACATCTGAGCGAAGTCGCCGACTTTGGGATGAACATGTTCCGCCACCAACAAGAAAGATCGCCTGCCGGTTGACGGTGACTTATGCCGGCTTCGAGGGCGAGTCCGTCCTGCTGGAGGAACTTTACAAGCGCGGAATGGCGCAGCCCGAGGTCGGCAAGTCCCTTCATGCCGGCGACGGCATATTGATGGCGTGGCACCGTGAGCCGATCGCGCCGTGGCAGACGGAGACCTGGCTGGCGCAAATGCGTCGCGCCCTGCGGCCGGCTCAGTTCATCCGCATGATCACGAACACTTTCGTTACCACGGAGTCGAGCTTCATCAGCCTGGACGCATGGGACGCCTGCGTTGATCCTGCGGCGCGGCCGGCGGTCGCCGACCCATCGCTTGAAATTTGGGTTGGCGTCGACGCCTCGGTGAAGCACGACAGCACCGCCATCGTCGCCGTAAACTGGGATCACGACGCGCAAAAAGTTCGGCTGGTTACGCATCGGGTTTTTCAGCCGACAGCTAACGAGCCCCTGGACTTCGAAGTCGCGATCGAGAACACGCTAACGGACCTCGGCCAACGCTTCCGCGTTCGCAAGATCCTGTTTGACCCATGGCAGATGCAAGCGACCGCGCAACGTCTGACGCGCGCCGGATTGCCGATCGAAGAGTTTCCGCAGAGCAGTCCGAATCTCACCGCGGCCTCGCAAAATCTGTACGAACTGATCAGCGGCCGGAACCTTGTGGTCTATCCCGATGCCCCAATGCGGCTGGCGGTCTCGCGCGCCGTCGCAATCGAAACGAGCCGCGGCTGGCGGATCACCAAAGAAAAGCAAAGCCACAAGATCGACGTGGTAGTCGCTCTTGGCATGGCCTGCCATGCCGCCGTCGCGATGGGAAGCGTTAATCGCGAGAGAAGCGTGATGGCGATCGGCGTCCCGACCGCATTCAGCCGCTCTTCAGATGCGCGTGAAATGACAAATTCTGGATGGCTCGGCAATGTTCCAAGGTACTAAAATGAACATCAAGCGACTCTTCAGCCGGATGTTTGCGGCCGGCGCGCCGCATCCGCACCCGCGCGGTACGAATATCTTGGTGTTCCGGCGTCGAAGGGTGTGGACAACAACAAGGCTTCGTTGGGTTTCGCCGATGAACGCGCCAACCTGCCTCCTATCGAGAGCCATCAGCCTGCCGTGCCCGGCATCATCCGCGTGCATGGGCTCGAATTCATTGGCGCGCTCTTTCAGAGCGAAGCCGCCGAAGCCGAAGCTAAATACGAAGCGTTCAAGCGTGGCATCCGATCCCGACGACCCGAGAGCAACGCCGACAGTCTTCGGTAGAGACAAACCCAAACCTGGCAATCACGCCGACTGAAAGGACTAAAACGTCATGTCTAATCAACTTTCGAAGGTCGAACCGCACGCCGCCGCGCTAGAGGCGGCCGCCGATCGCATGGACGCCGACGGTATCGGTGGCCACCCGACTCGCGGTCACGCCGCGGTGCTTCGCGATATGGTGGGCTGCATGCGCGCTGAGGCCGCGGTAGGCAAGACACCGTATAGCTATTCCGACATGCACGCCGGCGCCGATGACTCTGAACCCACAGAGGAGAATTTTAGGGTAACGGCAGCGCGGGTAGAGGCAGCTAGCCTCTTGCGCCGAGCTGGCTTGGAGGTCGCCGCGGTCAAGGGAAACAAACTCAATATCGCCGATCTGGATCGATGTCTCTCAGGTCAGCCCATCGAACGGCGCCTGAGAATCAAAAGTCTCTGTCGGACGGCACAGTGGATTTAGGCCGCGCGCATCACAAATGAGGTTTCAACATGTCTAAAAACGAAAAGGGCGGCATCAGCCCGCACCACGTTCGCCTGATTCTGAATCAGGTCTGGCGTGGCCACACGACGGATGTGCAAAAAGTAATCAAGATACTGCAAGACGCAGGCCTGGTCGGCAGTGACGATCTCTCGCTTTCGGCTGCCGCCGACTCATATCCGAAGATTCCGGCCGAGGACTTTGGTCGCGCCATGGCGACTGCCGGCCTGCCGATCGATGTGCGCATTAGAGTCAAGCTTGAAGCCGCGCGGGCTGGCCTGATCCCCTAAATTGGGTGGGTGCGCTTGCCCTTCCCAGTTCCCGGGGCGGGCGCCGACTGGCAGAGCGTGATCGTGATAACGGCGCGCTCTGCATTCTTTTCCAAAGGGCACGCGCCTTGCTCATGAAAGGCGAAGGCGCCCCGTCCTGGCGCGGCGCCGCTGTTCGCTGCTTCCCTTTGACTTCTCAGCGAGCTGCGGCGCCCCCGAACCTCGATTCTCTTTCAGATAGCCTGAGGCGGCGATGCCAATATTCGAATTTTACTTCCGCTTTGGGGGTTTAGCGGACATGGCGCGAGGCACTGCTGGCCCGCCTCGGTCGCGAATGACCCTGGCTGTGTGAAAACGGACTGCTTCATGTGATTCTGGCAGCATTGATTCTGACGCTGCTGCGGGGGATCGGATGAAGCGCTTCGTTGAGGGGGTGGATCGCGGGCAGGGCACGCTGCTTCCAGAATGCCTGGAAGACTGGATCGGCGAGGACAATCCGGTCCGGGTAATTGACGTTTTTGTTGAGGAACTCGATCTGGGCGGGTTGGGATTTGACGGCGTCGCTGCCGAGG
>Ga0187885_10004052_pt1 | contig 12351 bp, 9 predicted proteins | sample June2016WEW_20_1_3_FD_132970 | JGI IMG/M metagenome (GOLD analysis project Ga0187885, IMG submission 132970) | Peatland microbial communities from SPRUCE experiment site at the Marcell Experimental Forest, Minnesota, USA - June2016WEW_20_100 | ecosystem: Environmental > Terrestrial > Soil >... | reverse complement strand
CCCGGACGAGGGTCACGACGGGGGCCAGGACGCGCCCGGCGGGCGTTCAGTCCTGGCCGGTCAGCGCGGCCACCAGCTCGGCCGCGGTCCGGCACCGGTCGAGCAGACCGCCGACGTGCGCCTTGGTCCCGCGGAGCGGCTCCAGGGTCGGCACCCGCTGCAGCGACTCGCGGCCGGGTATGTCGAAGATCACCGAATCCCAGGACGCGGCGGCGACTGACTCCGGGTACTGCTGCAGGCACCGGCCGCGGAAGTAGGCCCGGGTATCGTCCGGCGGGGTCTCGATGGCCCGGGTCACGTCCTCCTCGGCGACGAGCTGGACCATCCGGCCCCGGGCGGCGAGCCGGTTGTACAGGCCCCGAGTGGGCCGTACGTCCGAATACTGCAGGTCCACCAGCTGCAGCTTGGGGTGCCCCCAGGCCAGGCCCTCCCGGGTCCGGTAGCCCTCGAGCAGCTCCAGCTTGGCCACCCAGTCCAGCTCGCGGGAGGCCAGCATCGGGTCCTCGGCCAGCCTGGTCAGCAGGGATTCCCAGCGGTCCAGCACGTCCGAGGTCATGTCATCGACGTCGGAGCCGAACTTGTCCTCGGTGTACTTGCGGGCCAGCTCCAGGTACTCCATCTGGAGCTGGACCCCGGTCATCTTCCGGCCGTCCCGCAGGGTGACCAGATGGCGGCAGCTGGGGTCGTGCGAGATGGCCCGGAGCTCGGCCACCGGCGACTCGATCGACAGGTCACGGCCGAGGAACTTGTCCTCGATCATGGCCAGGACCAGTGCGGTGGTGCCGAGCTTGAGGTACGTGCTGACCTCGCTCATGTTCGCGTCGCCGATGATCACGTGCAGGCGGCGGTATTTCTCCGGGTCGGCGTGCGGTTCGTCGCGGGTGTTGATGATGGGCCGCTTCAGCGTGGTTTCCAGGCCCACCTCGACCTCGAAGAAGTCGGCGCGCTGGCTGATCTGGAAACCGTCCTCGCGGCCGTCAGCGCCGATGCCCACGCGGCCGGCCCCGCACACCACCTGCCTGGACGCGAAGAACGGGGTGAGGTGCCGGACGATGTCCGCGAACGGCGTCGCCCGGCGCATCAGGTAGTTCTCGTGGCAGCCGTAGGAGACGCCCTTGTTATCGGTGTTGTTCTTGTAGAGCTGGATGGGCGCGCTGCCGGGCACGGTCGCGGCCTTGGCGGCGGCCTCCGCCATGATCCGCTCCCCCGCCTTGTCCCAGATGACCGCCGCGAGCGGATTGGTGCACTCCGGCGCCGAGTATTCCGGGTGAGCGTGGTCGACGTACAGCCGGGCCCCGTTGGTCAGTATCACGTTGGCCAGGCCGAGATCCTCGTCGGTCAGCTGGGTGGCGTCCGCCGACTCGCGGGCCAGGTCGAACCCGCGGGCGTCCCGCAGCGGGTTCTCTTCCTCGAAGTCCCACCGCGCCCGCCGGGCGCGGGCCGAGGTGGCCGCCTGGTAGGCGTTGACGACCTGGGACGAAGTGACCATGGCATTTGCCCCAGGCTGCCCGGGGACCGAGATGCCGAACTCGGTCTCCGTCCCCATCACCCGCCGCACGCTCATATCAGGCAGCCTAGTGCCGGCCGACCGGGCACGGGACGTGAGACCCGCCGCACGCCCCCGGCTCCATGTCGGATGACGGGCGGCCAGCGAGGGAAGGCGGTACTGCGCCTGCCCAGGTCAGAGGTACTGCCCGGTATTGGCCACCGTGTCGATGGAACGCCCGGCCTCGGTACCCTGCTTGCCGGAAACCAGGGTCCTGATGTAGACGATCCGCTCGCCCTTCTTGCCGGAGATGCGGGCCCAGTCGTCCGGGTTGGTCGTGTTCGGCAGGTCCTCGTTCTCGCTGAACTCATCCACGCAGGCGGTCAGCAGATGGGCGACGCGCATGCCCTTCTGTCCCGTCTCGAGGAATTCCTTGATGGCCATCTTCTTGGCCCGGGCCACGATGTTCTCGATCATCGCGCCGGAGTTGAAGTCCTTGAAGTACAGGACCTCCTTGTCTCCGTTGGCGTAGGTGACCTCGAGGAACCGGTTTTCCTCCGTCTCGCTGTACATGCGTTCCACGACCCGCTGGATCATGGCGTCCACCGTGGCCCCGCGGGACGACCCGTGCTCAGTCAGGTCGTCAGGGTGCAGCGGCAGCTCAGTTAGCACGTACTTCGAGAAGATGTCCTTCGCCGCCTCCGCGTCGGGGCGCTCGATCTTGATCTTCACGTCGAGCCGCCCGGGCCGCAGGATGGCCGGGTCGATCATGTCCTCGCGGTTGGAGGCCCCGATCACGATGACGTTCTCCAGGCCCTCCACGCCGTCGATCTCACTGAGCAGCTGGGGCACGATCGTGTTCTCCACGTCGCTGGAGACGCCCGAGCCGCGGGTCCGGAAGATCGAGTCCATCTCGTCGAAGAACACGATGACCGGCATGCCCTCGCTGGCCTTCTCACGGGCCCGCTGGAACACCAGCCTGATGTGTCGCTCGGTCTCGCCGACGTACTTGTTGAGCAGCTCAGGACCCTTGATGTTGAGGAAGAAGCTCTTGCCCTCCTTGACCTGGCCCTTCGACTGCGGGACCGCCTCCTCGCCGCTTTCTGCCCGCTGCGCCGCGGTCCGGGCCGCGACCTGCTTGGCGAGGGAGTTGGCGACCGCCTTGGCGATCAGCGTCTTGCCGCATCCGGGCGGCCCGTACAGCAGCACGCCCTTGGGCGGCCGCAGCCGGTGCTCACGGAACAGGTCCGCGTGCAGGTACGGAAGCTCCACCGCGTCCCTGATCTGGACGATCTGAGAGCCGAGCCCGCCGATGTCGGAGTAGGTGATGTCCGGCACTTCCTCGAGGATGAGCTCCTCGACCTCGGCCTTGGGAATGCGCTCATACACGTAGCCGGAGCGGGGCTCGAGCAGCAGCGAGTCGCCCGCCCGCAGGACCGAGTCGAGCAGCGGCTCGGCCAGCCGGACGACGCGCTCCTCGTCCGCGTGCGAGATGACCAGCGCCCGGTCGCCGCCCTCGAGAAGTTCCTTGAGCATGACGACCTCGCCCACGGTTTCATACCCCTGGGCGATGACGACGTTGAGCGCCTCGTTCAGCACCACTTCCTGGCCCGGCCGCAGCTTGTCCAGCTCGACCGCCGGGCTGACGCTGACCCGCATCTTCCGGCCGCCGGTGAACACGTCGGCGGTGCCGTCCTCGCAGGCCTCCAGGAACACGCCGAAGCCGGAGGGCGGCTGGGCCAGCCGGTCGACTTCCTCCTTGAGCGCCACGATCTGGTCGCGCGCCTCGCGGAGGGTATCGGCCAGCCGTTCATTCTGGCCCGTGACCGAAGCCAGGCCGACCTCGGTCTCACGCAGGCGCTCCTCGAGAAGCCGGACATGCCTGGGCGAATCAGCCAGCCTCCGCCGCAGCACTGCCACCTCCTCCTCGAGGAAGGAGATCTGCGTGGTGAGCCCCTGAACCTGGTCATCGTGCCGCGCGGTGCGCGATCCTTCATCCCGAGTGGCCACGCCCCCACCCCCTTCCGAGAGCAGACTTCACTTAGACCCTACCTATCCGAGGCCCTGGCGTAACCTCGCCCGCCTGCCGCTGACATTCTCACTGATCAGACTCCTCGCGGGAACCCTTCGCGGGCCTGCGCCTTCGCGGTGGTGCGGTGATTCCCTGAGCGAGCCGTCGTGCCGTGATGAGAAAACCCGTGTGGCCCACCATCCGGTGCTCTGGCCGCACTGCCAGACCCTCAGCGTGCCAGCCGCGGACAAGCGACTCCCATGCGGCCGGCTCGTCAAAGCTGGACTGTTCCCGGATAGCTTCCACGGTCCGGGACAGCTGGGTCACGGTCGCGACGTAGCAGCACAGCACCCCGCCGGGGATGAGCGCGTCGGCCGCTACGTGTGCGAACTCCCATGGCGCCAGCATGTCCAGTACCACCCGGTCGAAACTATCCGCAGGCCCGGCGGGGTCTGGCCGACCGGCGGACTCGGCCTGGCCGGCGGCTGGCTCCGCGGGGCCGGCGTCATCGTCCAGCGCGCCCGTGACCTCCATGAGGTCACCGACCCGCAACTGCCAGGCGGGGTGCGGCCCGCCGTAGAAGCGCTCGACGTTGGCCCGGGCGATGTCGGCGAAGTCCGCGCGGCGCTCGTACGACACCAGCAGGCCGTCCTCCCCCACGCTGCGCAGCAGCCAGCAGGACAGGGCACCCGAACCGGCTCCTGCCTCCAGCACGCGGGCGCCCGGGAAGATGTCCGCCAGCGCGATGATCTGGGCCGCGTCCTTCGGGTAGACGACGGCGGCGCCGCGGCCCATGGACAGCGTGAAGTCGGCCAGCAGCGGCCTGAGCGCCACGTAGGGCGTGCCGCCGGAGGATTTCACCACGGTGCCCTCCGGGGCGCCGATCAGGTCGTCGTGGGCCAGCCCGCCCCGGTGGGTGTGGAACGTGCGCCCCTCCGCGAGGAGCACGAGGTGCTTGCGGCCCTTGGGGTCGGTGAGCTGTACCTGGTCTCCAGGTGCGAACGGGCCACGGCGCTGACGGATCACGTCCGCCAATGTAGCCGTGCCACGGTGTGCCGCGGCCCCGGGCGGGGTGGCCCGGCGCGCCCCGGATAGCTAGACGGCGCCCCGAAGGGCGACGGCCCAGGTGGTTAGACGGCGCCCCGAAGGGCGACGGCCCAGGTGGCTAGACGGCGCCCCGAAGGGCGACGGCCCGGACAGCTAGACGCCGGCAAAGGCGTGGTCTAGGTCACTGGACGCCAAGACGCCGTAGACCTGCCCCGAGGGCTCGACGAGCAGGTACTCGGTGGCCGGCGAGCGGCGGACCGCGTCGAGCAGCGCCATCCCGGACAGATCGGCGGGCAGCACCATGCCGCTGTCGATGGTCCTGGCCAGCGAGCCGGCGTCCACCCACGGCCTGCGCTGCGGCGGGGTGGCCATCACCGCGGTCTCGTTCACGATCGCGATCGGCTTGTCGTCGTGATCGACGATGACCAGCGCGCGGGCCCCGGCGGCGTCCGCCCGCCGGATGGCCTCGGCCAGCGGGAGGCTGGCCGGGATGGGGATGGCCCGCCGGGCGAGCGTCCTGGCCTGCAGGCCGGGGAGCCGCTCGCGGACCCGGGTGACCTTCAGCGACTGGCCTGCGCCGACCCACATGAACGCGGCGATGACACCGAGCCATACGACGTCGAAGATCTGGACCTGCCGCCCCGACGATTCGATCAGCACTATCGGCACGACCAGCACAGCCACCGCGAGCACCCGGCCGGCCCAGGCCGCGACGACGGTCGCCGTGCCAGGCCTGCTGGTCGCCTTCCACACTCCGGCCCGCAGCATCCGGCCGCCGTCCAGCGGCAGCCCGGGCAGCAGGTTGAAGATCCCGACCAGCAGATTGGCCCAGACCAGCTGCTCCAGGAGCAGGCCCGGCAGCCCGCCAAGATGGGTGGCCGCCAGGACCCCCCACCCGAGCGCGGCCAGGACCAGGGAGAGCAGGGGGCCGGCCGCCGAGACCAGGAACTCGCGCCCCGGCGTGGGTGGCTCCTGCTCGATCTCGGAGAAGCCGCCCAGCGGGTAGAGCAGGATCCGGCGCACCGGCAGCCCGAAGCCGCGGGCGACCAGGGAGTGGCTCAGCTCGTGGATCAGGACGGACACGTACAGCAGCACCACGAAGGCGGCGGCCACCACGTACCGGATCCCGCTCGAGCCTGCCAGCGCCGCGCTGTTCCCGTACAGGAAGACGAACAAGCCGGCGATCAGGAACCAGTACGGCGAGATGTACACGGGTATCCCGAAGGGCCGCGCGATCCTCACTCCGGGACCCGACCCCTGCGGCGAGGGCCGTTCGGGCGGTGTGCCTGCCACAGGTCGATGCTACGTGCTGGGCGGCCCCCCCGGACGCGCCCGCCGCGCCGGGAAGGCCAGCGGGGACGCGAAACAAGCGGCAAAGCGCGGCAAGTGTCGGAGGCTTCCCCTACTCTCCCTGGCATGGCCGACGATGGTGTGCCGCTCCTTGCCCCGCCTGACCCTGGCCCGTCCCGCGAGGACGCGGCCGGGGACGAGACGGCGGAGGGGCGCCGGTCCGCGGACCGGCGGCGGTCGCTGTCCCCGTCACGGGCCGGTGACTTCCTGACCTGCCCGCTTCTCTACCGCTTCCGGGTGATCGACCGGCTGCCCGAGCCGCCCAGCCCGGCGGCGGCCCGCGGCACGCTGGTGCACGCGGTCCTGGAGCACCTGTTCGACCGGCCGGCCCCCCAGCGGACCCCGGACGTGGCCAGGTCGCTGCTGGATCCCGAATGGGACCGCCTGGTCACCGGGGCACCGGAGCTGGCCAGCCTGTTCACGGACGAGACGGACCGGGACGCGTGGCTCCAGGAGGCCGGGGCCATGCTGGATCGTTACTTCACGCTGGAGGACCCGCGGCGGCTGGAACCAGCCCATCGTGAGCTGTGCGTGGAAGCCGAGCTCGCCTCGGGGCTGCGGCTGCGCGGCTACATCGACCGCCTGGATGTGGCCCCCGGCGGTGCCACCAGGATCGTGGACTACAAGACCGGGAAGGCCCCGCCGGCCGAGTTCGAGGCGCGGGCCCTGTTCCAGATGAAGTTCTACGCTCTGGTGCTCTGGCGCGCCCAGGGCCGCCTGCCCCGGCTGCTGCAGCTCATGTACCTGGGCAACGGGGAGATCGTCCGCTACGAGCCCGACGAGGCCGATCTGCGGGCCACCGAGCGCAAGATCGAGGCCCTCTGGCAGGCCATCGAGCGGGCGCGGGAGTCGCGCGACTGGCGGCCACGGCCGGGGCGGCTCTGCGACTGGTGCGCGCACAAGACTCTCTGCCCGGCCTTCGGCGGCACCCCGCCCGCCCTGCCGGAGGAGGATGCCCTGCCCGGAGAGGACCTGCCGTCCGCCGCGTCCGGCGAGATGGCGACCGCTGGCCCGGTCCTGGTCGGCGACGACCTCTGATCCGGGCCGGGTCCGCCGACGGCGCTCAGCGGCTGCCGGGATCGGTCAGCGGCTGCCGGGATCGGTCAGCGGATCCCGTGCTTGCGCAGGATGTCGGCCACGTCGCCAAGGTCGTCGTCGACCGCGGGGACCTTGCTCTTGGCCGGCTTGAGCGCCTTCCCGGCCGGAGCACCCGCGCGCTGGGCGGCCTTCCCAGCCGGGACGTCCGCTCCGGCGGTGCCCGGCTTGCGGGTCCGGCCGCGTATCGTGCCGGAGACCACGAACAGCACGATGGCCAGCCCGGTCAGGGCCACACCGGCCCACACCTGCGGCGAGAAGATGAACGAGGCCGCGAAGCTGCCGATCGCCGAGCCGATCTGCCACAGCATCCTGACCGCGTGGGTCAGGTAGGCGGCCATCGGCAGCAGCGACCAGGCGACCCAGCGCAACCCTGCGCCCGCCCCGCGCCGCCGCCAGACCACCCAGCTGGCGATCAGGCCAAGGATCGTCAGTCCCCCGCATAGCGGGAGCCATTCGATCTGGCTGTATGACATGACCGCTCCCTCCGGCAGGGTTCCTTACCCCATCGTCGCACACCGGTGGGAGTGCGACGATCGTCTGGCTGCGGGCTCCGGGAGAAGTGGGCGGCGGGCTCCGGGAGACGTGGGCTGCTACTGCGGGCCGGCCGGGGTGTTCTCCGGGAAGTGGCAGGCCACCTGGTGCCCCGGGATCAGCTCGCTCAGCGGTGGCTCCTGGGTCCGGCACACCTCCTGTGCCTTCCAGCACCGGGTGTGGAACCGGCAGGCCGGCGGCGGGTTCAGCGGGCTGGGCACGTCGCCGGCCAGCCGGATGCGCTCACGGCGCCCCCTGCGCCCCTCGACGCGCACCGGCTTCGGCACGGGAACGGCGGACATCAGCGCGACCGTGTAGGGATGCCGGGGGGCGGCGTACAGCTGATCCCGGCCGGCTCGCTCGACGAGCTTGCCGAGGTACATGACCGCCACCTGGTCGCTGATGTGCCGTACCACCGACAGGTCGTGCGCGATGACCACGTACGTCAGGCCCAGCTCGTTCTGCAGGTCTTCGAGCAGGTTGATCACCTGGGCCTGGATGGACACGTCCAGCGCCGAGACCGGCTCGTCCGCCACGATCAGCTTGGGCCGCAGCGCGAGGGTGCGCGCGATCCCGATGCGCTGCCGCTGGCCGCCGGAGAACTCGTGCGGGTAACGGTTGTAGTGCTCTGGGTTCAGCCCGACCAGTTCCAGCAGTTCCTGGACGGTGGCCTTGATGCCTTTTTCGGTCTTGACCTTCTGCAGCCGCAGCGGCGCGCCGACGATCCCGCCGACAGTGTGCCGGGGATTCAGCGACGAGTACGGATCCTGGAAGATCATCTGGATGTCCCGGCGGAGCGGGCGCATCTTCCCCATCGACAGGTGGGTGATGTCGCGGCCGTCGAACATGATCTGCCCGCCGGTCGGCTCCAGCAGCCGGGTCAGCAGCCGCCCGGTCGTGGTCTTCCCGCAGCCGGACTCGCCCACCAGGCCCAGCGTCTGGCCGGCGGGCACTGAGAAGTCCACCTTGTCCACCGCCTGGACCGCGCCAATCTTCTGGCGGAAGATGACGCCCCTGGTCACCGGGAAATACTTCATGAGCCCGGACACCTCGAGGAGGCCATCGCCCCCGCCGCCGATGGCGCCCGTGGTCCCGGCGGTGCTCACTGGGGTGCTCACACGTCCCCCTGCGTGGTCGGGACGGCGGGCGCCTCGATGTCCCCGAGAGCCTGCTCGGCCCGGGCTATCCGCCGCTGGTCACCCGTCAGGTGACACGCGACCAGGTGCCCGGGCTCCACCTCGCGCAGGCTGGGAACCTCGGCCTGGCTGCGCCCGTTGGTCAGGCCGGCGTAACGGCACCGGGGATGGAACGGGCACCCCGACGGAACATTGATCAGGCTCGGCGGGGTGCCCTTGATCGGGATGAGCCGCTCCAGGCGGGCCTCGTCGATGCGGGGCATGGAGGCGAGCAGCCCCCACGTGTAGGGGTGGCCGGGCCGGTCGAAGACGTCCTCGGCCTTGCCGTACTCCGCCATCCGGCCCGCGTACATGACCAGGATGTCATCGGACAACTCGGCAACAACTCCCAGGTCGTGAGTGATGATGATGACCGCGGAGTGGTACTCCTGCTGCAGGTCCCAGATCAGGTCCAGGATCTGCGCCTGGACCGTGACGTCCAGTGCGGTCGTCGGCTCGTCGGCGATCAGCAGTTCCGGGTCGCAGCTCAGCGCCATCGCGATCATGGCCCGCTGCCGCATGCCGCCGGAAAACTGATGCGGGTAGTCATCGACGCGGGCGGCGGGCTGCGGGATGCCGACCCGGCCGAGCATGTCGACCGCGTGCTTGCGGGCGACCTTCTTGCCCACCTCGTTGTGCACCAGGTAGGCCTCAGCGATCTGGGCACCGACGGTGTAGTACGGGTGCAGCGCGGACAGCGGATCCTGGAAGATCATCGCCATCTTGCTGCCGCGCAGCTCGCGGACCCGGGACGACGGGGCGCCGACCAGTTCCTCGCCGTCCAGCCGGATGTTCCCGCTGATCTGGGCGTTGGTGCCCTGGTGCAGGCCCATGATGCCGAGGCTGGTGACGCTCTTCCCCGACCCCGATTCGCCGACGATGCCCAGGGTGGCCCCGCGGTCGAGGCTGAACGAGACCCCGTCCACGGCCTTCACCAGGCCGTCGCCGGTCGGGAACTGGATCCGCAGGTCCCTGACCTCGAGCAGGGTTTCGGGCATCAGGTCCTCACCCTTGGGTCGACCACGGCGTACAGGATGTCCACCACCAGGTTGGCAATGACGATGAAGAACGCGGCCAGCATCGTGACACCCAGAATCTCCGGCAGGTCCTGGTTCTGCACCGCTTCGATGGTGAACAGGCCGAGGCCGTGCAGCGAGAACGTGTATTCGGTGATGATCGCCCCGCCGAGCAGCAGGCCGATGTCCATGCCGAAGATCGTGACGATCGGGGTCAGCGCCGCGCGCAGCCCGTGCTTGAAGATCACCTTCCGCTCGACCAGGCCCTTGGCCCGGGCGGTGCGGATGTAGTCCTCGCTCATGGTCTCCAGCATCCCGGCCCGGGTCAGCCTGGCGTAGAGGGCCGCGTAGAGGAAGGCCAGGCAGATCCAGGGCAGTACCAGGTTCCGCGCCCATAGCAGCGGGTTCTGCGTGAGGGGCACGAACTGGACGTTGGGGAAGATGGGCCACTTGTAGCTGAACAGCTCGAGCAGGATCAGGCCTGTGAAGAAGATCGGGAGGGAGACCCCGAGGAGGGCGATTCCCATCGAGAAACGGTCGAAGAACGTGCCCCGGCGCAGCGCGGAGAGCACTCCGATGGCCACCCCGCCGACCAGCCAGAGGATCGCCGCCCCGATGGCCAGCGAGAGTGTCACCGGGATGTCGCTGACCATTTGCGGCCAGACCGGCTGCTGGCTCTTGAAGGAGTAGCCGAAGCATGGGGGCGGGCAGTACGTGGTGCTGGTGCCGCTGTTGTAGTGCGTGCCGAACACGATGGCCTTGAGGAAGCGGCCGTACTGCAGGTACAGGGGCGCGTTGAGCCCCAGCTTCTGCTCGATCGCGAGCACCGCCGACCGGTTCGGGTTGCGGCCGACGTACTGGGTAGCGAGCTGGTAGGTGTTCTGCCCGGCCAGCCGCGGGATGAGGAAGAAGATCGCGTACACGATCATGCTGACCACGATCAGCAGGAAGATGGTGGCGATCAGCCGCCGGATGATGAATGTGATCACGATGCTCGGCGCTGGTGCCCGGCCGGGCTCTGCGTTCCGGCCAGCCAGTTACGGCTGGCCGGGCTGCCCCGGCCGGGCACCAGCATCCTCACTTTCTCCCTGACTACTTCAGGCCCAGCACGGCGTAGTTGTACATGCCGTAGTAGGGCTGGACGTAGACGTTGGTCAGGTTCGGGCTGCGGTACAGCAGCGACTTGGCGTACACCTCCGGCAGGATCGCCGCGTCCTTCATCACCTGCATGTCGATCTGGGCGGTGTAGGAGTTGCGCTGCGTGGCGTTGGTGGTGCTCGCCATCTTGTTCAGGTCGCCGTTCACCACCGGGTCGTTGAGCTGCTCGATGTTCGTGTTCCCGGCCGGGCTGATCGTGTCGCCGGCCGTGATGAAGTCGAAGAAGCCGTACCCGTCCGGCCAGTCCGGAGCCCAGCCGCCGAAGGCGATGCCGATGTTGTGCGAGTCCATGTACTTCGGCACGCCCGCGAAGTTGCTGTAGTAGGTGCCCGACGGGAACCCGTGCAGCGTGGTCTTGATCCCGACCTGGGACAGCGCCTGCTGCAGCGCGGTCGCGGCCGCCACTTCCTTGGGCCGGTCGCTGCGGTAGGTGACGCCGGTGGTAAAGCCGTTCGGCTGCCCGCAGAGCTTGAGCTGCTGCTTGGCCGCGGCGATGTCACCATTGGGCTTGGTCGTGGAGTCATACAGGTCGAACGACTTCTGCCCGATGACGTTCGGCGGCGCCACCGTGCTGGCGATCGCGCCGCCGGCCACCGGGCCGCCGTACGCGGTCTGCAGGTTGGTCTTGTTGGCCGCGTACTCGATCGCCTCACGGCAGTGCAGGTTGTCCAGCGGGGCGACCTTGGTGTTGAGGTACGCGAACCACAAGAACCCGCTGATCGGGTTGTCCGACGACGCCTTCAGCGTGGGCGAGGAAAGGATCTTGGCCCGCGCCGCCGCCTGCACGCCCGTCCCGGCCGCGTCCACGTCCAGGTCGCCGGCGATGAGCCGGTTGTCGATGTCGTTCGCGTTCATGTTCCAGTTGATGACGATCTTGCTGGCCAGCTGGTTGGCGTTCGGGTCGGTGGACGCCTTCCAGAACGTGTTCGGCACCAGCGTGGTCTGCTTGTTGAGCTGGTAGCTCTGGAACTTGTACGGCCCGGTGGAGTACGGGTGCAGCTGGTAGTTGGCTCCGGTGTCCTTGTTCGGCGGCACCGGCGCGGTCTGCGGGATCGCCACCACGTAGTTGAAGTCCGCGAACGGCTTGGCCAGGTGGAACACGATGGTGGTCGCGTTCGGCGTCTGCACGGCGTTCAGGCCCATCAGGTTCTTGGACCGGTCCTTGTACGGGCCGGGGTAGGCCGGGCTCTGAGGCTTCAGCAGCAGCGGGAAGTAGCTCGGCCCGAGGGGCAGCACCGAGCGGTCGAAGGTGCGCTCGACGGCGTACTTGACGTCGGCCGAGGTGACCGTGGTCCCGTCTTCGAACTTGACGTCCGGCTGGATGTGGTAGGTCCACGTCAGGCCGTTGTCGGTGACGACACCCGGGCCGGTCGCGAGGTCGGGGACGACCTGCAGGCCGCACTTGCCGGGGCAGGACTTGTAGGTCATCAGCGGCATCGTGTAGAGCCGGGACAGGTTCCACATGAACGCGTAGTAGGT
>Ga0187885_10004044_pt1 | contig 12364 bp, 8 predicted proteins | sample June2016WEW_20_1_3_FD_132970 | JGI IMG/M metagenome (GOLD analysis project Ga0187885, IMG submission 132970) | Peatland microbial communities from SPRUCE experiment site at the Marcell Experimental Forest, Minnesota, USA - June2016WEW_20_100 | ecosystem: Environmental > Terrestrial > Soil >... | reverse complement strand
GGCGGAGCTTTGAAACTCCTGCACCTGACGAAGAAAGTTCACGATCTACTGCAGATTACCAAACTCTATACGGTCTTCGACGTCCACGACGACGAGGCCCGGGCCATCGGCAGCTTCGAGAAAACCCCCAGCGCCTAGCAGGGTGCTGGAAAACCGTTCGGGACTGTCATCCTGAGGAGGGCGTCCGCCATTAGGATCGGTGGACCGTCGGCCCGCCATCAAGATCGGCGGACCTTCGGCCCACCATAGAGTGGCGGGCTGGCGGCCGAGGCGACCGACGAAGGACCGTCGCTGTCACCCTGAGCCCGCCGGTCAGTCATCCTGAGGAGGCCCGCCCATTGGGTGACGAAGGATCTGCAGTTATTTGGCGCGAAATGCGAACTGCAGGTTCTTCTCCCGCATGGCGGGATCGGAATGACAGGCGAAAGGTATCCTTCCGCAAACTGCTGGACGTCTTTGTCTCCGGTCGATTCTCCTTCGATCTCATCGTAGGGTCAGGTGCTTCCCGGAACCGAAGGCTCCGGGAAGCGCCGGCCGCGCACCTCGCGCTGTTCCAACTTCATGAGCCAATCCACGATCGTCGGGGGCAACCGGGGAGTTCCCAGGTCGGTTCCAATTCATCCCGAAAAACCATCGGTCTAAGGAGCAGGGAGTTGGAACGGACCTAGTTCGTGGGCCGAAACCTTTTGCCCCAAATAGCTAGAACGGCACAATCTCGCCGAACAAACCCCGGTACAATAGGTCCTGCGCAGCAGGCGGCGCCACGGCCGTAGCGGGGAGTGCGGATCTGCCGTGGCGACCCTTGCAGCGCAGGGCCCGCGGTCCGGCCCGCCGACCTCAATGGCGGGCCACGCGAACCCATTCCCCCGTCATTCCCGCCCCGAGGTTCTGTGTCGGGATGACACGACGCGGGGCGCGCGGCGGGCTCCACCCCGCTGGCGTGGAGTAGCGCCAACCTTCGGGTATTTCCTGCTGACCAAAAGGTCAGCGCTAGTGCCCGCCCGGAGAACCACAAATCACTCGTGATAGTCCACAGCCGCCTGGACACCCGTAGGCTCTATTGAAGAGTCGGGGGCAGGGGACCCGTGGGAGGACTCTCATACTGCTAGGAGCGTCGACTGCGGCGCTTCAGTTGTTCGGCTTTTCCTCCTCCTTTCTTGTCGACCGCACCTCGGGAGCTTGACTTCTTGTTCCCGGACCCTACTTCCTCTCAAAGGTGGTCAATCCAAAACCCTTTTTATCGCTGCGAAAAACTAGATTTGGCCAAGCGATTTTTATTCGAGACAGAAAATCTATTACTTTGACGGTTTGTCCGAGTCAACGGTACGCTCACATTACGTGATGCGGAGACCAGGAAATCTCGCTGAGCGAGACTCTGACCCGGCTCTGGTGGGGGAAGAAGGAGATATGCAAATCCATGAGACTTGTTCGTCCGTTAAAGCAGTTGCTGCTGGGATTGTGTCTGGCATGCTTAGTTTCTCCGGCTCTTAGGGCGCAAACCTCACCAAGTGATCAGACCGCGACACCACCGGCTGAGCTCTCCCGCCGGGTTGAGGACCTCGAAAAGGAACTCGAGGCGCTGAAGGCGGAGATCGCCGCGCTGAAGGGACAGGGTGCGGTCGCGCCAGCAGCCGTGGCGCCCGCCGCTCCGGCGGCCCCTGCAGCTCCCGCTGCGGCGCCCGCGGCACCTGCGACAGTTGCACCAAGCGTTGTGACCACACCGGCGGCGCCGGCCGCCAACAGCAGCCCCAACCCGATCACCAGCTTGCTGAGCAGTACCAGCGTGACGGGTTTTGTCGATGCCAATTATGGCTACGACGTCAACCATCCCGCCAGTCGCACCACGAGTTTCCGCGCTTTTGATGGGCCGGAGAATCAGTTCTCGCTGAACATGATTGAACTGATCTTCGACAAAGCGCCGGACGCGAAAGGGAGCCGGCTGGGTTATCACCTCTCGTTCGGTTACGGCAATGCGATGAACGTGGTCAACGCGGCCGACCCAGGAGGCGTGGGGTTTGCGCAGTACTTGAAGGAAGGTTATCTCTCGTACCTCGCCCCCGTCGGCAAAGGTTTGCAGATCGACGTAGGCAAGTTCGTGACGCCCATGGGCGAAGAGGTTATCGAAAGCAAGGATAACTGGAACTACTCCCGCGGCCTGCTCTTCACCTACGCGATTCCCTTCTATCATTTCGGGGTGCGAACCAAGTACACCTTTAACGACAAAGTTTCAATAAACGCAGACCTCGTCAACGGCTGGAACAACGTCGTTGACAACAACACGGGGAAAACCGGGTGCCTCACGCTGACATTGACACCTAACAAAAAGTTCTCCCTTGTGCAGAACTATATGATCGGCCCGGAAATGGCCAACACCAACAGGCACTTCCGGCAATTGACAGACACCGTTGCAACCTACAACCCCACCTCGAAACTGTCGCTGGCTGCGAACTATGACTACGGGCGAGGCGACATGCCGGTGGGCTTCCTGAATCCCGTGTGGTGGTCGGGCGTGGCGGGCTACCTGCGCTATGCATTCACGGACAGCGTTGCGCTCTCCACCCGCTATGAGTACTACGACGATCACAGTGGGTTTACCCTGGGGACAGCTCCCGCACACATCAATGAGGTAACGGAAACCTTTGAGAAGACCTTGCACAAGAATTTCATCACGCGGTTGGAATTCCGCTATGACAATTCTAACCAACCGATCTTCGCAAAGGCTTCCACATTTACCGATTATCAACCCACGCTTGCGTTAGGGTTGATTTATACGTTTGACTGGAAAGAATAGAACGCCCATGCGTCGGGTCTGGAGATTCGGCGCCGGTTGGAAGTGGAGCTTCCCCCTGCTTCCACTTTCAGACAAGAACCGGCGCCGACCTCTGGAGATGGATTTGTGCGTGAAGCGAACTCGCTCAAGAAGCCTTGCAGCCACTTGACCGGGGGCCGAGCTGCTCGCGTGCCGGTCCTTTCCGCCTATGTTCCCTGCGGTTGTCACTCGAGCTCCCGCAACGCAATCCGACTCAACTGCTCGGTTTCGAGCGCCCAAGGGGATCGCGGAGGTTCCCTGAAGTCCCCCTGGCGAGACGACCTACCACGGCGAGAGCTCATCGGTGTGAGTCATGAATTCTGGATAGGCGCCGGCGCCGAGTTCGTGGAGGTCGGCCCCGTGGCGTTCGTCTTCAGGAGGAATGCGTTGAGGGGAAAAATGATTGAGTAGCCAGTTCAGAGAGTACGTGAGAGGCAGGACAAAACCCAGGAGCGTTGCGACCCCAACGACTTGGGCGAGCATCTGCCTGCCTCGCATCACCGCGGGATATCCCGCTGTCGTGATTGCCGCGACCGCCGGCGTGCGAGCGAAAAGACCAAGCGCCAGGATTCCCCAGATACCGCCCAGAGCATGGACGGAAACGGCTCCCGCAGGGTCGTCTAACCCCAAACGCACTTCAAACCAAGCGACTGTGTAGGTCACCAGTGCACCCGCCACGAGCCCAACCAGAAGTGCGACCGCCGGGGAGAGGAAAGCGCACGCCGCGCTGGACGCCACCAATCCACTAACCCAACCATTGGCGCTGAGCGAGGCATCAGGTTTTCCGAACCGGTAGCGTGTGATCGCAGCAGCAGCGAGTCCGGCGCCTGCGGCTGATAGCAGAGTGTTGACCGCCACCAACACAGTTCGCCCAAGTGGTGCACCCACGAATAAGAGTGAACCTGCGGAATTCAGCCCCATCCACCCCACCAGAGCGAGAACACACCCGAAAAGCACCAATACCGTGTTGTGGCCCGGCAGGGCGGCGGGCATGCCTTCAGGGTTGTACTTCCCCCGGCGTGGACCCAGCAACCACACGATGCTGAGTGCTGTCAGTCCACCGACGGATTGAATTGTGGCGCTGCCGCCCGCGTCCAGAAACCCTTGTCCAAGGCCGTAGTTCGTGCCAAGCTGCGCCAGCCAGCCTCCTCCCCAGACCCAATGGGCGAACACCGGGTAAGTGATGCCGGCGAGGAGCGCCGTCGAAAGGCAACATGCACGCAGACGCCATCGCTCCGATCCTGCGCCCAGGGGAATGAGGGCCGCCAAGCCGACGCTGAATAACTGTAGGAGAGCCGCGAGAGAGGCGGGCGAGCCATCCAGGGGGACCCCGCGCAGAAAGAAGCGCCCGGCGCCAAGCCAGCTCCACTCTTTTCCAAACACGTTGAGAGTGTGGGCGGGCAGGCCGGGATAGCCCTGCCAGGCAAATCCCATGACAAAGCAGGTGGTAGCCGCGACGCCGATCACGCAGAGGCTTGCCATCATGGAGTGCGCCGCACTGCGCGAACGGCTGAGGCCCGTATTAATAAGGGCAAGACCGGCAACGGCTAGCGGTAGAAGAAGGATGAAAACGACGCAGAATGCCGAGGAAATTTCGGGCATTGCCGGAAACGGCTGCGGGCTCACTCCTTCCCCCCTTTGGACGGCACATGAGAAAGGGCGAAAAGAATGAGTCCCAGCACCTCCACGCCGACGCCGGCCGACATGAATAGATTCTGCATCAGGTAGGCCTTAAGCAAGACCAAGGCGGCCAGGACAATGAACCAGCCCGCCGGCATCATGAGGAGTCCGGCCACTTTCATTCTTCAACCCCCTCCAGGCTCGACGCACCGACTGTTGGCCAACCGCCAAGCGTAGTGTCCGGTCTTAGAGCCGTCCAATCGATTTTTTTTATTGTAACCAAAATATAACGGCGAGTGCTGTTAAAAAGCGCTTCAGTCTTGGACTCCGGTGTTTTCTTGACCGAGGGATCCTCATTCCTAGCGTAGGTGCGTTATCGAGCTTAGGATGACTGACTTGCCGCGCCTGTAACCTCACCTTCGCCATCGCCGCATTTTGAGCGGCAGAGCAGAGATGTAAGGATTTCCTTATGGTCACGAAAATTCCTGTTTGGCCAAACTATTTTTATCCCCGCGACAAAATCAATTACTTTGACCTCCTCAGCTCGATTGCGTAAGTTGAATGTGCTGGTCACTAAGGGCAAGGCGACGACAAACAAATGAGGACTTTCCGCTCCCGTGGATGAGAGTCCACGTGGTTCTCAGCGCTGGAGTAAGGAGAGGGAGTTCGCGGCGGAAGGTCATTCTTGTAGGAAGGGCTCCTCTACAGCTCGATGTCCAGGACAGCCAACCCTTGCCAGTAACTTGCATAAGGAGGATGTGAATGGCGGAGAACACCGCGGTTGAAATGAAACGTACAGTGGGTCTGACGGGGTTGACGATGAATGCCATGGCGCTGATCGCGCCGGGAGCGTTTCTGTGGCTGACGTTTTTCATCCAGGCCACCACCGGAGTCACGGCGCCTTCGATGTGGATCGGGATTTTCATCGCCTTGCTGCTTTGCTTGGCGACGGCTGTCTGTTATGCGGAAATGGCAAAGCTGTACCCCGGGACGGGGAGTTCCTACTACTTCGCGGAACAATCGTTCCTGAACCACGACAAAGCGTGGCGCTATGCGCGGCTTTCCAAGTTCATCGTCGGCTGGGGCTCGCACCTTTATTACTGGATCTACCCAGGGGTGATGGTTGCCGTGATGGGAGTCCTTTGCGGTTACTTGGTGGGGACGCTGTGGCCGAGCGTCATGAACGCTTCGAATCCCGGACCGATGTTTATGATGCTCGCGGCCGTGATCTTTTCCTTTGCCGTCGCTTACATCGCCCATCGCGGGGTCACGGGATCCACCGCGGTGAATGTTGCCATCAACGTCATTCAAATCACCGCCTTGGTGGTGTTCTCGGTGATGGCGCTCGGCTATCGCATGAATCATCCCCCTGGCAGCCAGGCCTTCCAATTTGATTCGACTTCGGGTGAAGCCTATACCTATGAATTTGCCACCACCAAGAGCGTCGTCAACGGGCAGGAGACGGAGACGATTGTCCGCGACGCCAGCGGTGTTCCGCAACCGAAGTTGGATGCCGCCGGAAAGCCCGTACCTTACCTGATTTCCTATCCCGCCAAGGATGCGAGCGGCAATTTCCTGTCGCACGAAAAGGCCTCCTCTTCGTGGGGCTGCACAACATAGGATGGGCCTTCATTCAGGCTACAGTGGCCATCCTGATCCTGGTGGGATTTGAATCGGTGACCTCCTTGGGAGGTGAAGCCAAGAACGCCAAGCGCGACGTCCCGATTGCGGTCATCGTCTCGCTGCTGGTGCAAGGCTGTTTCTGCTATTTGTTCGAGTATTTCGCCGCGAACTACTTCCTCAATAGCGGCTATACCATGCAAAACGCGGTGGGCTCAGCGGCGCCCATCGGCGACATGATGGTCGTGGTGGGCGATGCGCTATTCGGCCAAGGGCATGGCCGCGCGTTCATGCTGGTCGAGGCCTTCACCGTGTTCCTGGCGCTGATCGGCACCACGCTTTCCTGCATCAACACCGGCGCCCGTGTGACATACGCCATGGGAAAGGATGAAGAAGTTCCGGAACACTTTGGACTTCTGCACTCCAAGAACCTCTCTCCGCACCGCGCCATCTGGACCTTGGCGATCATTTCCGCGGTGGTAGGTTGTCTCTCCGTGGTCTTGATGTTTGGCGACGCCGGCGCTCCCGCCGACGCGGCCATACAGGCCTTGCCCCACGGGTTCTTCTCGAGCTTCGGTTATTTCACGCACGACAGGATGGCGGCGCTCCCCAACAGCCTGCTGACCATGACGCTCGCGTCGAATTTCGGCACCTTCCTCCTTTACGGCCTGAGCTGTGTGATCTGCATGGTGGCCTACCACAACCACCCCAAGTTTAAAGTGGTGAGACACCTGCTGGTCCCCATCTTCGGTTTCGTGGCGAACCTGGCCTGCATGGCCTTCTACCTGATCGGCCCGTTCATGGGCTACGGTACCAAAATGGAGCCTCTGCTGGCCTTGGGAGTCGCGTTGGTCTGGGCCATCTTCGGGGGCATCTACTTCGTCCGCTCGAGCAAGGGCTCAGGACGAACCACCCTGGTCGAAAAGCGGGTGGAAGCTGCTTAGGCCGCGGGGAAATTCTCGGTGGAGTGAGGCGGGCGAAAGCCCGCCTTGCCCATTTCAACGGGTGTTATGATTGAGAACGTTCCGACGCCTGCCCCGATCGGGCAGGCATCCCCTTATCAAGGGGAGCGCACAACTCAGGATTCCATGCTGGACGTGGATTTCGGCGCCTTTTCCGACGTAGGGAAAGTTCGTGAACAGAACGAGGACTTTCACGGACACGTGGCGCCGGCCAATCCGGCGCAGGCGCGCTCCCACGGCTGGTTCTTCGTGCTGGCCGACGGTGTGGGCGGAAACGAGCGCGGTGAAGTTGCTTCGCGCACCGCGGTGGAATGCATGCTGGCGGGCTTCCGAGAAGCCCGCGCAGGAGATCCGCACACGACGCTTTTGCCGCGACTGGCGCAGCAGGCGAACCTGCGTGTTTATGAGGCGGGCAGAGCTGCCGCGCCGGGTGGCGCTCGCATGGCCACGACGGTGGTGGCGTGCGCGCTCCGTCACGACCGCGCGGTCGTCGCGCATGTAGGTGATTCGCGCTGCTACCTGATCCGGCGAGGCCGCGCCACCTTGCTCACCCGCGATCACACGGTGGCGAATGAGCACGTGCGCCTGGGTCTGATTTCCCCCACCGAGGCGTCCCAATCCCCGAACCGCCACTTGCTGGTCCGCTCGCTGGGGAACGACCTTTTTGTGAACATCGATTTCACCGAGACGCAAGTGGTTCCGGGGGACGTGTTGTTGCTGTGCTGCGATGGGTTGCACGGCGCCGTGGGAGCGGCGGAGATGGCTCGCATCGCGACCCAGCATCGCGACCTGCGGGAGGCGGCGCAACAGTTGGTGGCGCTTGCCAATGAACGGGATGGCAGCGATAATATCAGCGTTCAAGTGATCCGCGTGCGGAACGTCGAACGCGTTGGGATGTACCGAGGGCGACCCTACAAACTGCGATAGTGTCGGGCCTGCCGCTGCTGGGCGTTTCGCTGCGCACCCGTTGAGCCAATGACTCCCATCCACCCCGGTGATCAACTCGATCACTATCAGATCGAAAAGCTGGTCGCACGCAGCGGCATGGCCTCCATTTTCCGGGGGACGGACACCCGCACCGGGCGTCCGGTGGCCATCAAGGTCCCGCACCCCGAAATGGAGTGTGACCCCGTCTTCTTTGAACGATTCCATCGCGAACAGGATATCGGCAAGAAGTTGGACCACCCCGGCGTCATGAAGGTGTTTGTTGATGAAGACCGCAGCCGGATCTACATGGTGATGGAGTGGGTGGAAGGGCGGCTGCTGCGCCAAGTTCTGAACGAACAGCGCAAGTTCCCTCCCGAGCGCGCTGTGAAGATCGCCCGGAGCATCCTCAACGCTCTGGGATACATTCACAGCCACGGTGTCGTACACCGCGATCTGAAGCCCGAGAACATCCTGATCGACGCCGACGACAACATCAAGCTGATCGACTTCGGCATCGCCGCCAATGCCGGCTCCCGGCGCATCACCTTCACGAAGCTCAGCAATACCATGGGCACGCCCGACTACATTTCGCCGGAACAGGTGAAGGGAAAACGGGGCGACGCGCGCAGCGACCTTTACGCGCTGGGCGCAATGCTCTACGAAATGTTGACCGGCAAGGTGCCGTTCCAGGGGCCGAATCCGTTCGCCATCATGAACGACCGTCTGCTCAACAACCCCGTTCCACCGCGCGAAATCGACCCATCGATCACCCTGCAACTTCAGGAAATTATTTACCGGGCCCTGGAACGTGATCCTTCCAAACGGTACGCGAGCGCCAAGGAATTTGCGTGGGATCTGGAGCACCAGGATGAGGTCGGGGTCGGCGACCGTCCGGAACTCCGCAACTGGAAAGAGCGGCGTTCACCCCTTTTGCGGCGAATTCTGTTCTATATCATCCTGGCGCTGATCCCCATCGTGGTCTTCGGCCTGCTGCTCTACGTCGCCAAGCATACGTAGGACACCGGCCTCCTCGTGGCCCTCAGCGCGGAACCAAGCACGGCTCGTGCTCGCCGCCAGCCCGTGCGGCACAGAGCAAACGCGCCCTGGCAGAACCGTCGTGCCCCGGCTTGCGATCTCGGACTAGCGGCCTCCCCCGATGTGGAACGTGCCCACAAGCGGTGTCTCCCGAGACGATGCACCCACTAGCACCGTGTAATCGCCGGGGACGAGTTCCCACGCGCTCCTATCCCCATTGTAGATCGACAGGTAGTGAGGATCTAACGTCACCGTCACCGTTTTGGCTTCGCCGGGAGCCAGTGGTACCTTCTCCCACGCAATCAGGCGCTTGAACGGCTCGCTGGCAGCTTGTGGCAGCGTAGCATACACCTGGGCGACCTCCGCGCCAGATCGAGCCCCCGTGTTCTTCACCGTGAAAGTCACTATCGGTGCCTGTCCTTGAGTAACCTTCAGGGCGGAGTAAGCATAGGTGGTGTAGGAAAGCCCGTAGCCGAATGCGAACAGCGGTTCTTTGCCCTCGGCGTCGTACCACTTGTAGCCGACCTTGAGGCCTTCGTCATAATCGATGTCGAAGCGTCTCGAGTTCTCCTTGGAAGGCGCATCGGGGAAAAAGGGCCTCATGTCGCCGGGGCCGGGCGGCGGCTGCTTCGTAAGCATGGGATGGGGCAGGTCCGCTTCCGATTTTGCAAAAGTCAGAGGCAGCTTTCCTGAGGGGTTCACATCGCCGAAGAGGATGTTGGCAATCGCGTCCGCTCCCTTGATCCCGGGGTACCAAGCCTCCAACACCGCGCTTACGCTGTCAATCCAGGGCATGGTCACCGGACCGCCCGTCTCCAGGACGACGATCGTGTGTGGATTCGCCGCGGCGACCGCACTCACGAGTTGGTCCTGATTGTCAGGTAGCGAAAGGTTTGGCAGGTCCCCTCCTTCGCTGGCCGGCTGGTTGACAAATACGATGGCGACATCAGACCCTTTGGCCAAACCGGCAGCCGAGATAGGATCGGTTCCCGCGTTGTACTCCACTTTGGCGTTCAGCGCCTTGGCGCGGATCGCCTTGAGCGGAGAGGAGGGGAACCACACCACCCCTCCAAAGAAAGGGGCCGGGCCGGATGGCGTCGGCACCGCGTTTCCGCCGGGTGGATCAACCTGAGCCGACCCGCCTCCCGAAAGGACGGCAATGTCTGCATGCGAACCGATGACAGCGATGGTTTTTATGCTTGACGCTTGCAGCGGTAGCTGGCCAATCGCGTTTTTCAAAAGAACGGAGCCCTGCTCGGCGACGCGCTGGGCCACTCTAAAGCCCGCAAAGATATCCGGCGCCTTTCGATCGGGCGGATTGTCGAACAGCCCCACAGCGAATTCCGTTCGCAGGATGCGGTGCAGCATGTCGTCGAGACGAGAGATAGGAACTTCGCCGCTTTCCACCACCTTCTTGAGCGCATCGCTGAAATGTTCGTCGCCGGGCATCTCCATGTCCAGCCCGGCCAGGGCCGCTTTCGCGGTGCTGTGCGTGGCGCCCCAATCTGACACCACAAAGCCCTGGAAACCAAAGTCCTTCTTCAGCGCATCCGTCAGCAGATACTTGTTCTCACAGGCATAATCGCCATTGACAAGATTGTAGGAGCACATCACAGCTCCCACGCCTGACTCCTTGACCCCGATTTCAAACGCCAGCAGATCGCTTTCACGCATGGCTCGTACACTGACCTTGACATTCACGAACGTGCGGCCGCTCTCCTGGTCGTTCAAGGCGTAATGCTTGATGTCGCCAATCACTCCCTGTTCCTGCTCAGCCTTCATTTCCGCGCCCAGCATTTTCCCAGCCAAGATGGGATCTTCACCCTTGTACTCGAAGATGCGGCCGTTGCGGGGCTCACGTGTGAGGTTGATGCCGCCCCCCAATGACATGTTGAAGCCCAGATCGCGCAGCTCGCTCCCAATCAGCGCTCCATAGTCGTGCGCGACCTGAAGGTCCCAACTCGACGCCTCGGAAACGCCTGAAGGCAAAGCCGTCGCGTAACGACCAAAGACTGCACCGCGTGCGACGCCCACCGCGGCGTCGGACAGTTGCAGGTCGGGAATGCCCAGGCGCGGAATGCCGGGGATGAAGCCCGCCCCGCCTAGCGATCTCGCCGGCAGAGTCTCAGGACCTCCCAAGATCGCCGTCCAACCGCCTCCGTGCAGAAGCGAGATTTTTTCATCGAGCGTCATCTGCCCGATGACCAGGTCAGCCCGCTTGTCGGGTGACACACTCTTGTCCATCCAAGGCGCTTTGGGCTTTTCCTTCTGCCCCGGGGACTGCGCCCGGGTTAGAAAGATAAACACCGTGATGAGTCCCACGGATACAATGATGAGGGAAAGCAGCTTCGCTACGCTCCGAAGACGCATAATTCACCTCCACCTACTGGAGAGTTGGTTCACTTCGTCCTTGCCGATTTGGGTGCTGACCCGCAAGGTGGCGGCAGATAGACGCTCGATCACCTCGGGGACTCGGCGAGCCAGGTGGGCTGCGCGGTCCCAGCCGACCTGGTTGCCAAGTTGCCGTCCACATGAGCTTCAGCCCATCCGGCTGGCACGGACTTTGCGCCGGCGTGCTCCACCTCGGGAGCGCAGGCGGGATAGGCTGAAATAGACCTGCCCTTCACGACTTCCGCTGTAGTCAGCAATTGCACCGCGGCAAAGGGCCGCGATCGGCTTGCCGGCTTCGGCCCGCCACTCCAACAGCCAGCCCCTACCATTTCACCCTATGGAGCACGAGCGGGCCCAGGCCGTGCGTCAGGCGTTGCCGGAATTCAGGTGATCTCGATGGATCTGAACCGTCCGGCGGGGGCCCTATCGCCGGTCGCTCCCCCGCAGGCGCCGCGGGAGTGCTGGGTGGGGGGAAGCCGAAACCTCCGGTCCGCTGGAGCTCGATCTGGTCCGCGTTCACCGTTCCCGAAAACGTGGTGTTTCCGACCTTGAAAGCGATGTTGCTGCCGTCTACCTTGCCTTCCTCGATCGCAAGGGGCATGTCGCTGCCGCCAAATAATCCACCCCCCACACCCTCCACACTTCCAGTGAGACTGTTCCCTTCCTGCTTAAGCGTAAACACCATGTCGCTGCTGCCGAGGAGCAGGGCTAGCAGGCCGCCAGCGTTCTCGGTTCTCGGTACCGGCCTCCACAGACCCGTGACGCCCGAGCCCACCGGCGCCTCTCGTTCCCAAACTGCCACTTGAGGACGGAGCGGTGCGGCTTTCGCCGTAATCGTGACGCTAGCCGGGGCGAGTCCGGGGGCAGTCGCCTCCACCTTAATGTTCCCGGCTGCCTTTGTAGACTGGACAATGGCCATGCAAAGTCCCGAGAAGGCCTTTCGAGAGGCGCCCTTGTCGGATTCGTGGCTGGTCGGGTCGCCGTTGCCGACGCCGATCAG
>Ga0187885_10004043_pt1 | contig 12366 bp, 10 predicted proteins | sample June2016WEW_20_1_3_FD_132970 | JGI IMG/M metagenome (GOLD analysis project Ga0187885, IMG submission 132970) | Peatland microbial communities from SPRUCE experiment site at the Marcell Experimental Forest, Minnesota, USA - June2016WEW_20_100 | ecosystem: Environmental > Terrestrial > Soil >... | reverse complement strand
CGCGGCCGCCTGTTCCATGGGCCGGGTAACGAGTTGCTCGACTTGTTCGGCTGTGGCGCCGGGCCACTGGCACTGTGCCGCCGCCACCCGGACGGGGATGTCCGGGTCCTTGCGCTTGGGCATGTTGTGATAGCCATACCAACCCCAAACGAAGGTCGCCACCAGCAGGATCAGGCCAACCTGGCGGTGCTCGGTGAAGAAGCGGGCAGTATTGTGCGTGGTTGCGATGATCTCATCGTCGGACTTGTGATGCGTCATCATTGCGCTTCTCTAAGCCACGCGTACTAGAGCGATCTGCAGGCAATGCGCCTTGAAGGGGCGCACCTTTAGGTGCGCCGATAAAGCCAACGAAAGAACTCGGCTTTAGCCGCTGAGGGACTGCTCCTCAGGGCCTAAAGTGTGTGCGTGAGAACCGTGCCGCCCCCGAGGGGCTCGGCATTTTTTCCCACTCTACCCAGGACTCCGCTTCGCTACGTCCTGGGCTAACTACAATTCCACCCCTTCGGGGTTCTATTTTCGTATGTCATACTCCACCGGCGAAGATGAAACTTAGTTCTCACGCAGACTCTAAAGGCCGATTCCTTACCGCCCCTGACGGCACGGCTCAAGGCGTGCCCTTTCAATACAGAGCAAACCTCCTAAGCCTTCCTGCCGGCATGCTCTCTTCACGGAATAATCCGCACCTCATCGCCATTCTTGATCATGTTTGTTCCCGAGGTCACGACGCGATCGCCGATATTTACTCCGCTGCGCACCGAGATCATGTTCCCGTAGGTGTTGCCCAGCGCCACATCCTGGGTATGCACCTTCACCATGTCGCCCGTCCCATCGGTCACGTACACCGCAAAGCCATTCAGGTTCGAGGGGCTGCGCACTACCGCCGAAATCGGCACCACGGTCACGCTACCGGAGGGCGACGATGCTCCAATCGTGAGGGACGCGATCATTCCCGCCTTCAGCAGGTTTTGCGGATTGTCGATCCTGACCTCGACCGAGTAGACGCGACTCTTCGGATCAGCTGCGGCCGAGATCGCAGTAACGTGACCGGAGAAAGGATTAGGTAGCGCTTCCGTCGTCACCGTCTGCGGACTGCCCAGCTTGATGCGTCCAATTGCTGTGTCGGGAACGCCAAAAACCGCCTTAACGGTCCGGGTGTCAGCCAGAGTAAAACCATTCGTGGCCGGACCGACCAGCGTGCCCACATCCACATTTCGCTTCAGCACCCACGAGTCGAATGGCGCCCGCAATTCGCAATAGCCGAGCGCGATCTGCGCCTCGGCAATGGAAGCTTTCGCATTGTCCACTGCCGCCTGTGTGCTCTGGTCCTGCGCGCGCGTGTCGTCGTAGTCAGGTTGGGTAGCTGCTCCGGCTTTGTAGAGCACCGACATTCGTCCGAACGACAACTTGGCGCGTTCATGTTCAGCCTGCGCTTTGTCCAATTGGGCCTGCGCCTGCGCCAGCTTCTGCTGGTAGTCGTCCGGCTGCACGTTGGCCAGTACCGTCCCTTTGGTCACATAATCGCCCTGGTCGATGTTGCGAATGTGACCGTCTGCGTCAGTCACTTGGCGAATGCTGATCAGGTAGCCGTTCGACTTGAACGAGAGGTCTACCTGCTGGTAGGGCTGGATGTTTGCCGAATAGGTGTTGCCGACATCGGTGGCGATCGTTTGCACAGCAGCGGTGCGCACGGGCACAAGTGTCGGCTGGTTAGTCGTCTCTTTGCGGCAACCAGACAGCAGGGCCGCAGTCAAGACTGCGATGAGTGCCGCCAAACCGATCGGGCCAACCTTTATCCGTGGCGTTCTGTGCATGGGCTTCACTCCTCCCCGATCGCTTTCTGGAAGTTCGCCTTCGCGGTCCAGAACTTGGCCATCGCCTCGTTGTAGTCTGCGTTGGAGCCCTCGACGGCCGACTGCTGTTGCAGTACGTCGCGCAGAAGAGCGGTCTGCTGCTCATACTTCTGCGTGACCTCGCGCAGCTTTTCGGTTGAGGCTTCCTTCTTTGACGTCGCTACCGCGACGGCGACCCGCGCTTCGTGCAATGCCCGGAACTGCGTGTCCAAATTGATCAGGATCTGCGCCTTAGTATCGTCAAGGCTCAGCTTGCTCTGCTCCACCGCGATGACCTTCTCGTTAACTTCGTCCCTGCGCCGGCCCCAGTCGAATGGCTCCCAGTTGAACTCTAGTCCCAGCCCCATCACGTTTTGCGGCACAAAGTTGACGCCGAAGGGCGAAAGGTAATGGAAGGATGCGCCCAGGTCCGGCAAGTACTGCGACTTCACCAGCCGCCGGGCGTTGTCGGCCTGTTTCACCGTGAGCTCGGCTTCTTTCACTTTGGGATTCTGCGATAGCGCCAGGGCTTGCGCTTGCGGAAGATTTTCTTCCTCTGGTGACAATTCGGTCGGATTCACCGCGCTGAACTGCACGTTGATGTCGCGGCCAAGCAGATTGTTCAAAGTTTCTTTGGTCGAAGCAAGCTTGTCTTGAGCTTGCAGAAGCTTGAACCCCTCATCCGCCAGTTTGGCCTTCACCTCTAGAAGCTCGGACTTGAGCACCACCTGTTGGTCGAGATACTGGGTGGTGATGCGATCGAGTTCCTCATATTGCTTGATACTGGCCTCGGTCGCGTCGATTGCGTTCTGGATTTCCACGATCGAGTAGTAAGCCTGCCGCACGTCGTCAACAATGGATAGGCGCTCTTCGCGCACCTTCTGGACGGCTTGCTCCACCGACAACTCTTCCCCGTGAATATGAATGTTGATCTTGTAGAGCGTCAGCAGGGGTTGCGAAGCGGTGCCGAAGACGTAAGCCGTCGGCTGGCTGGGGGTGGTGATGTTGGTGTTTGTAGCAGGGATAGGACCGATGCCAGGATAGGTCCCGAACTGGCCTGCCTGCACGGTGAAGTTGATGGGCTGAAGCAACTGCGAGGCGAACACGTACGTATTGAACGAAGGAAGCCGCCTGGTCTTCTCCGCAGCCAGTTTCTCTTTTGAGCCATCGAGGCCGAGGGAAACGATTTTCAGGTCGCGATTGTTCGCCAGCGCAATTTGGACGGCCTGATCCACCGTGAGGACCTCAGCCGGAACCGCTGGCTGTTCTGCCACGGCGGCGAGGCTGGCAAAACCCACCGTCAATAAAAAGGTGCCCCCAATAACCGCTCGTAGGCGATGCATCGCCCTCCCGATGAAACCCATGCAGTGCGAATAGCGCCGGTGGGACGCACGTGCTTGCAGATGTTTCTTATGAAAGTGGAACGCAGTATACAGCGCTCTCGGACATGCGGCAAGACGAATGAAGCGAATTGATTATCCGCCCGGACCCTTCATTCCTGGCCGCCGTCCCGAGTTTCCCAGGTAAAGGGCCGGCTCCGAATCGCCGATGAGACCAGTGACGAATCGTGTCACGTGAATGGTTGCGACGCGCTGTCCACATGGTCCAGAAAAAGCCAGGCGCGATTTCTTGCCAGACACGGTTCGCGGCAGGGCCACCACCCAGTGGCATTTGAAGTCCTGCAGGAAAACCGGAGGCGATTCCGTGGCTAACCAAAGCAAGAAGCAGGGAATGAGCAGGAGAGACTTCGTCAAAACTATCGGGGTTGGGATTGGAGCGTTACAAACCGCCGGCGTCGGCCTCGGCGTGCTGCAGCTAACCGGCTGCGGAAGCAGTGCAGCGCCGCCCCAGCCGCCGGCGCCCCAGATTGTGAACTGGCCGATCGCGAGACAGGTTTACACTACTGCACAGCGGCAGGTCTGCCCCGTCCCCATCTCGCCGGCCGCTCCGCATCTGGGCCCGGGTGACGTATCCCTCTATGCGAAGTATGGCTACAGCGCGTGGAACATCGGTGGCCCGTTGCAGCACATTGTGCGCAAGGATCTGGCACCGGGCTACAATGGCGCGCCCAACACCGCGCGGCTGCTGTACTACTTCTCCATTTCCGACATTCATATTGCCGACAAGGAATCGCCGGCACAGCCGCTCTACCCGGGATGGGTCGCGCCTTACGGTCCAGAGTCCGCCGGTATGTCGTCGTCCTATTCGCCGATTCTGCTCTCGACCCCGCAGGTACTCGACGCCGCCATCCAGACCATCAACGCGTTGCATAAAGCGCTGCCATTCGATTTCGGCATGTCGCTGGGCGATGCCTGCAATAACACGCAATACAACGAACTGCGCTGGTTCCTCGACACCATCGATGGCAAGGTCATCACGCCCAGCTCCGGCGCGCACGCGGGAGCGTCCACCCTCGATTACCAGCGGCCTTTCTATGCCGCCGGCATCAGCCCCGATCTTCCCTGGTACGAGGTCATCGGCAATCACGATCAGTTCTGGTTGGGCTCGGCATTTGAGGACACCAAAACCCGCAATGCTCACATCGCCAGCACCATTCTCAACATGGAATTCGTTCCCGCGCCGGGTCACGGATCGGTCGACGGTTCCGGCGCCTACATGGGCGTGATCGATGGCACGACACCGTACGGAACTGTGATTGGCTACGGACCGGTCGCCGACTTTGACACTCCGCCTACGGTCGTCCCCGACAGCAGACGTCACTCACTGTCGAGTCCCACCTCCACCACCGTGAACTGGATGCAGGAGTTTTTCGATACCACGTCGAAGCCCGTTGGCCATGGCTTTAGCCAGGCCAACCTCGACAGCGGCATGGCCTGTTACAGCTTCGTGCCGAAGTCCGATATACCGATCAAGTTCATCGTGCTGGACGATACGGTGAAGGGGCCGGACCAGGCCAATTACGCCGCCGGCGCTCTCGACGATGAGCGCTTTCAGTGGCTGGTCAATGAGCTTAGCGCCGGGCAGGACGCGAACCTGTTGATGGTCATCGCGGCACACGTGCCAATTCTGCCGCAAAACACCTTGACCGACACGACGCCGTTTCCCATGTGGCCGGGCCCGGAATACACCGACGAGTATGTGCTCAATACGCTGCACCAGTATCCCAACCTGATTCTGTGGATGGCGGGACATCGGCATGTGAACGTGGTGACGCCGCAACCGGATCCGCACGGCGATCCAACGCTCGCTTTCTGGGAAGTGGAAACCTGTTCGCTGCGCGACCATCCCCAGCAGTTCCGTACCTTCGACATCCGCCGCAACAGCGACAACACGGTTTCCATCATCATCACCGACGTGGATCCCGCGGTCAGTCCAGGGTCACCGGCCTACAAGTCGCGCGGGTATGCCCTGGGCGCTTTCCGGATCTTTGGCGCCACGCCCGCAATCATCGCCGACACAACATCCCACGCTTACAACGCCGAGCTCGTCGTACAGCTGACACCCGTGATGCAGTCAGTGATTTCGCAAGCAGGATCGGCAATACGGTAGACGCGGGTTGTCGGAGAAGACTGAGGCAGCTGTGAGCAAAGTTACCGTCGTATCGCTGTTGTTCGTGATCCTTATGCTGACCCTGCTCGCTGGATGCGGCGGCTCGGCCGCTCCCGATCCACCGCCGCCGCCAGCTCCTACCCCGCTCAGCGCCGCCAACGTCAACCTGATCTTCGTGGTCAGTGAGGATCTGGCTTACCACGCTCTCGGCGACATCAATCCAAAGACGGCAAATCTTACGAATCAGGGATTGCAGCGGTCGCTTCGCATGGCTAGCTTCCTGCAGCAAGACGTACTGGGAGAGAAAAATGTAAGTGCCATCTATGCTGTTGTACCCATGACCCACCCCCAAACCGCAAACCAATATCCTGACATGGTCGGGCTGGAAACGATCGAGCAGTTCGCGATGCTGAATCAGATCACTTTGTCCTACGAGAGCAATTCCCCGGTTCCCGCCAGCAGCTATCCGGTCAATATTTCGTATTCGTCAGCACCCCTACCGGATGGAGTTGCTGATCCGTACATAACCTGCCCGACGATTGGAACTGGACTTACGTACAGTTGCCAGGGGCTGGATTTCAGAGACCTGGAAGGCGCCAACGAAATCCTGGTAAGCGGTATCGTCAAGGCAAACGAGCCGGGATTTTATGTTTTCTCGGCGCCGTGGGAAACCGTCAGCACCCTGATAGCAAACATCAACAGGCTCGAAGGGTACAGCCTGACGCTGCCTGCGGGCTATGCCGGCCCTAACTATATTTATGCGATCTCGATAGCGCCGTCGGGAAGCGCCACTCTGGTTACCTACAACAGCAATGTGAATCCGCCGCACACCTACCCCACACTGCCTGCCGGGGGGATTGTTAGCGCGGCTTGTCTGCCGGCAACAAACAACACAACTTTCCATATCCAGGTAACGGGCGGCGTCGGTGGCGCCGTAGCTCCAGCGGGAATCAACGTCAATGAAACTGTGTACATGATTCGTCACGCGGAGGCGCATCCGACAAAATGGTGGGAAGACGGCAACTATATTGGCGCGGGGCAGTGGCGCGCGCTGGACCTTCCCAACGCCTTGCGCGGCAAGATCCATCCCAATCTGGTTTACTCCATCGATCCCGCGCAGGACCTTCCCGGGAGCGCGAGCGTAGTAGGTGATTCGTACTCCTATGTCAGGACCAACACCACCGTATTACCGTACGCCATCGCCAACAATTTGCCCTACAATGTGGCCGCGAGCTTCGAGATGATGGCCCAGAACCCGCCCCAGCAGCTAGCCACGCAGGCCAGCAATTTTTTCTTTACCGGCGGCACGTTCTCGAATCAATCCCTGCTGGTGGGATGGGAGCACGATCATATTCCGGCTACCGTCAATGCGCTGCTCGCCAGCTATAACCCCAACATTCCACCGGCGCCCGATTGGCCCGACAATGACTACGATACCGTCTGGACGATAAAGCTGGACGCCAACGGCAATTTGTCCATCGACAACGCGACGTGCGAAGGCATTAACTCCAAAGCGCTGCCGAAAACGCCGCCTCAATTCTGACCATCTCCAGCCCTGGTTCATCAGCATGCGTTCGCCGGTCCACTTAATTGCGCCCCATAGCCAACACTTTCCGGCAATGGTGCTACACTAAACGGAATTAAGGATGTGGCTTCTCTTGTCTACCTGTCCACATTTATTCCGCTCTCATCCCAACCTCAGCGATGAAGTGAATCACAACATTGCGCAGTCGGAAATTGAAGGGGGAGTGTCTCTCAACGATCTGCCGCCCGCGACCGTATTGGAGATTCAAACTCAGCACCACTGTTACGTGGTAGTCCTTTTGAGTGACAACAAAGCGCTCATCTCAGGACATCCCCAGTTCTGCCCGGAACCGACCCAGGTGGCAATCGCGGGCTCAACGTGGGGAGGCTCCATGCTGAAACGGCGCTTCGTCGGTCGAGGTATGCACCTGGAGTTTTGTCACCCGCAGTACCCGACACCAATTGTCACCTCACCGATCCAGGAAATCCGAGAGCCGCGATTGCAGCAGATGCAAGATCAATGCGCCGGCATAGATCGCCGCCGTTGACTCATCGTTGCCTGCACTGCCTGCCAGAGCCGCTAATTCGTTGACCGCGGGAATGCCGCGTCCTTAAGATGAGGCAACCCTAAAGGAAACAGGCCAGACAACTCTTAATGATCGACCGCGTCATCTCGCACTACCGCATCGTCGAGAAGTTGGGCGGCGGTGGCATGGGCGTTGTCTACAAGGCCGAGGACATCAGTCTTCACCGCTTTGTCGCCCTGAAGTTTCTGCCGGATGACGTAGTCAAAGATCCGCTGACTCTGGCGCGCTTCCAGCGCGAAGCTCAGGCAGCCTCCGCCCTGAACCATCCCAACATCTGCACCATCTATGAAGTCGGCGAGGAAGACGGCCAGCCATTCATCGCCATGGAGTTTCTGGACGGTACGACACTGAAGCATCGTATCGACGGAAAGCCCCTTGAGAGCAACCTGCTGGTCAGTCTGGCGATTGAAATTGCCGACGCACTGGACGCCGCACATGCCGAAGGGATCGTCCACCGCGACATTAAGCCCGCCAATATCTTTGTGACCAAGCGCGGCCATGCCAAGATCCTTGATTTCGGACTGGCCAAGGTCGTAGCGCCGGCAGGTCCGTCGAGCAGGATTTCGGCAGCCCAGACAGTTACTGGGGAGCACGAAGAGCACTTGACCAGTCCAGGTTCCACGCTCGGAACCGTAGCTTACATGTCGCCTGAGCAGGTGCGAGGCAAGGAACTAGATGCCCGAACAGACTTGTTCTCGTTTGGCGTGGTCTTGTACGAAATGGCCACGGGCGTGATGCCGTTCCGCGGGGAGAGTTCGGGAGTAATCTTCAAAGCCATTCTGGACGGAGCACCTACGCCGGCAGTGCGGCTAAACCCCGACGTACCCGTCGAGTTGGAACGAATTATCAGTAAGTCGCTGGAGACGGATCGCGAACTACGTTACCAGTCTGCGGCCGACCTGCGCACGGACCTGAAACGTCTGAGCCGCGAGTCGGAAGCCATCCGGATTTCCAGCACCCATAGCACTGCCGCTCATCCCGCCGTCGTCGCGCTTCCCGATGCAAAGCGTCATTCGCTACTAGCCAAGATCCTTCTCGCGACGGTCCTGCTCGCGTTAGTCATAGGGGCGATCGTGTTCCTGCGCTCGAAACGGGGCGAGCGCATAACCGAGAAAGACACCGTAGTCCTGGCGGACTTCGATAATTCCACCGGCGATCCGGTCTTCGACGACGCGCTTAAGCAAGCGCTGAGCGTCGCGTTGCGCCAGTCTCCATTCCTCAACGTGCTTTCACCCGACAAGGTGAGCGGGACGCTGCGGCTCATGAGGTTGCCGCCGGATACTCCGCTCACCGCCGAACGTGCTCGCGAGGTCTGCCAGCGCGCCGGGAGCAAAGCCTATATTGCCGGTTCGATCGCACGGCTGGGGACGGACTATGTCGTTGGCTTGAAAGCTGTCAGCTGCCGGAGCGGTGACATTCTCGCTCAAGATCAGGCCACGGCGCCCGCCAAAGAGAAAGTTCTGAATGTGCTCGGCCAATCCGCGACCAAGCTCCGCGCGGAACTCGGGGAAACCTTGGCTACAGTTCAGAAGTACGATGTGCCGTTGATTCAGGCAACGACCTCATCGCTGGAAGCGCTGAAGTCTTACAGCCTGGGCATGAAGGCTTCTGACGAAAAAGGTCCCACGGCCGCTCTGCCCTTCGATCTGCGTGCCATCGAACTGGATCCTGACTTTGCCATGGCGTACCGAGCGCTGGGACTCGACTACTCGAACATGGCGCAAACGGGCCGCGCGAGCGAATATCTCACCAAGGCATTCGAGTTGCGTGAGCACGCCAGCGAACGGGAAGCCATGATCATCGCGGGCGACTACTATCTCCTGGTCACCGGTGAGCTTCAGAAGGCAGCACAAACATTCCAGCAAATTACGGCGATTTACCCGCGCGATGAAGCCGCTGTGGGTAACCTGGGCAGCGTTTATCAGCAACTTGGGCAATTCGAAAGGGCCATTGAAATCGAGCGCCAGGCGATTGCCATGAATCCCGACGCGGTGAACGCATATGAAAACCTCGCCAATGATTACATGGCCCTGCAGCGCTTTGAGGAAGCACGCCAGATCATTGCAGCCGCCCACGCGCAAGGGCTTGAGGATTACGTCCTGCACATGGGCCAATATGCGCTGGCTTTTTTGGCCAATGACGCTCGATCCATGGCTGAGCAGCAAGCCTGGTTCAACAGTCGACCTGAGACGGAGCCGTATGGGTTGGCGCTAGAGAGCCGCACTGAGGCATTCCATGGCAGGGCCAGGAAGGCGCGCGAGCTTCTGCGCAAAGCCATCGAATCTGCCCTGCGTGGCGATAATCGGGAGAACGCAGCTTTGTGGCAGGCGGGTGGCGCAATTCGGGAGGCGGCCTTTGGCGATCCCGCCGAGGCGCGCCGGCAAGCGGCTGAAGCCTTGCAGAAGGCTTCCGGCAGCCAGGCAGCGGAGATTGTGGCCGCGCTGGCCTTCGCCGCGGCAGGAGACAACGCGCGCGCTACATCCTTGAATCAGGACCTCCGAACCCGCTTCCCACTCGACACCGATGTTCAAGGTTATTGGTCGCCGACCATCGACGCCCAAATAGCGCTCACGCAAAAAGATCCGGCGCGTGCTCTCGATGCCCTGCAGGTCACAACCCCGCTAGAGTACACCGGGGTCCCCTTCGAGCTGAATATCTCCTGCCTGTATCCTACTTATCTGCGGGGCGAGGCTTACCTGGCTTCAGGCCAGGGCAAAGCTGCAGCAGAAGAGTTCGACAAGATTCTGAAGCATTCTGGCATGGTCTGGAACTGCTGGACGGGAGCGTTGGCGCAGTTAGGAGTGGCTCGTGCCAATGCCTTGGACGCGAGAACATCCCAAGGCGTGGATGCCGATGCCGCCCGCGTCCGCGCGTTCGCCGCGTATAAAGATTTCTTCGCGCTTTGGAAGGACGCTGACCCCGATGTTCCCGTCTTGAAAGAAGCCAAGGCGGAGTATGCGAAGCTGCAGTAATCCGGCGCTCAAGCCTGCAAAGCAAGTGACTGAATGAAGAGAGTTCTCCTTTCGTGGAGTAGCGGCAAGGACAGCGCATGGACCCTACATGTCCTGCGCCGGCGTGGCGACTGCGAGATCGTGGGACTTCTGACCACGGTGAACGCCGAGTTCGACCGTGTGGCCATGCATGGAACCCGGCGGTCTGTGCTGGAAGCTCAGGCGCGAGCGGCGGGCTTGCCGCTATGGGCCGTGCCTCTGCCGTGGCCGTGCTCCAATGAAGACTACGAGCAGCGAATGGGTGAGGTCTGCGCCCGCGCGGTGAGCGAAAATGTGGAGGCCATTGCTTTTGGCGATTTGTTCTTGCAGGACGTCCGGGCCTACAGGGAAAGACAATTGGAGCCGACGGGGCTGGAACCGCTGTTTCCGCTGTGGCAGCAACCGACCTCGATACTGGCCTACGAAATGATTGCGAACGGCCTTTGCGCCAGGTTGACCTGCGTGGACACCAGGCAACTGCCGTCCACGTTTGCGGGCCGTGAGTTCGACGAGGCTTTGCTGCGTGAATTGCCGTCCGAGACTGACCCGTGCGGCGAGCACGGCGAGTTTCACACCTGCGTCTATGCAGGACCGATGTTTCATTCCCCGATACATCTGGAAACTGGAGAGATTGTGACTCGTGAGGGTTTCGCCTACGCTGATTTCGCTCCGAGATGAACGAGGTCAGGCGCTCGAACAGAATTCACCCTACGAGAACAGCCCGCCAAGCGCTATAAAGCAGTACCATGAGGCATGACTTATCCAGATTGCCCCGACACTAACGCTTCCAACCAGTGGCTAGCCGCCGATCTCCTCTTCCGACAAGAGCCCGACGAGGAAGAGGACGAAGACGAAGAGGACGACCTTGACGAAGGCGAAGATGAAGATGACGATGATGAGGACACCGACGACGGCTACTCGGAATGAGCCTGCTCTTATTCATTGCGCTGAGTGAAGGATGAAGCGTGAAACATTCATCAAGGTAGTGGAGGAGGCGCTCGACTCGCTCCCACAGGAATTTCGCAGCCGCATCCGTAATGTTGCTGTTCTGGTGGAGGACCTGCCGCCGAACCAGTTATCACCGCACGCGGGACAACCAAGGAAGCTGCTATTGGGTATTTTCCATGGCGTGCCCACCACCAGGAAGAGCGTCTTCGACCTGCCCAGAGGACCCGATCACATCGTGCTTTATCAGAAGAACATCGAAGCGGTCTGCTCCACCGAGGCCGAAGCCCGGGAGCAGATCCGGAGGACCGTCATTCATGAACTAGGCCACTATTTTGGAATGGATGAGAACCAACTGAAGGATGTTTAGCTGAAGCTGACTGGATTTACCTCAGTAGTGCCCGTCGGCGATGCGATGGGTGAATGGCTTGATGTTGTTCATCACCTGACCACCTTCAGTCAGTCCAGAGGTCAGGTCTTGCAGCTCCTTTTCAGCTGCGCTTTCAGCCAGTTCGCGCGTCGGCGCATGACCCCAGGACACCAATTCGTCCGGCTTCTGCTCACGGCAGATCATCCAATGATGCCGCGTGCCCTTGTGATAAGGCTCGGTTTGAAACGACACCACATACCGACTGACCGCTTCTTTCATTGCATACTTCTCGCTTCTGCCGCCCATTAGGCCTATTCCATATTCGTAATTTAAGCGATACAGGACCGCATCTTCATCATACGCTCATTCCTTGAGAGGCGGAGACGGCCCTCGTCAGGAAGCCGGAGACTTGTACCTTTTTCCCAACGTTTCCGCCTGGAAGGTCCGCTCGTCCACGCGGTGAAGGCGGTTGATCATCGCGCGCGAAAGCAGCTTGTAATGGTGGATCTCCAGCAGGTAGTAAATGACGAACCAGATCGGCTTCTGGGTGGTCATCCATTGCTGATCGTCGAAGCGCTTCAGGTTGACGGGACGGGAAAACGTCCTCATCG